>Ga0187892_10000472_pt1 | contig 104243 bp, 86 predicted proteins | sample MA1701073metaG_FD_139345 | JGI IMG/M metagenome (GOLD analysis project Ga0187892, IMG submission 139345) | Bio-ooze microbial communities from a basaltic lava cave in the Kipuka Kanohina Cave System on the Island of Hawaii, USA - MA170107-3 metaG ... | reverse complement strand
GATCAGCGCCGGACTCAAATTCGGCTTGCCGCTTGGCGACAACACGCAAGCGAACGGTTTGCTCACCGGCGACGGCGAGTTCAATCAAATTCTTTCGCTGCAACTCGGACATTCATTCTATCCGGCGCCGGTTTATTTCACCGGCGAGATCGGCGTCAACAATCGCACCAAAGGCTACTCCGACGAATTTCGCTACGAGGCCGAGCTGGGTTACGCGTTGGCCCGCGCGCTGACGGTGAATTTCAAAATCAACGGCGTCGAATCGTTCCGCAACGGCAGCGACGAGGTTCGCGGCGGCATGGGCGGTTTGTTTGCCAACAACCAGCGCTATCTGGCGTACGGCCCGGGCGTGTTTTACCAGTTTTATAAAAATTTCGGCGTCAATGCGCGTGCGGCTTTTGCCACGCGCGGTCAAAATGTGCTGGCGCGTCCGCAGTTTTTCTTTGGAATCTTTTTGAAGCAGTAAGTGTCCCATAGAAACTGTACTTTCGCGTAAATGAAACGGGCTAAAAAATAACTGTAGATAAAGCAGAGCAATTCAGCGAGTTTTGGCACAAGATTTTTATCTCACCATGATAATCAAAAGTTACTGCATTTTTTCGCAAACCTGGATGAACGACGCTGCTTAAACTTTGGCGGAAAACTTGCCATCAAACGCAAAAACCCCGGGCGAAGTCCGGCTCTGAGGAAGCCACAAGACCCAAGGTTTTAATGAAAGCCAGCGGAGATTGTCTGGTCTCCCAGATTTGACCTGGCGCCAATTTCCAGCGCAATATGCCAAATTCAACATGAAAAAAGCAAGCATCTTTTAAATCTGTTTTTAAATCTGTTTTTTAAATCTGTTAAAAAACGACCGCGATGAAGTTCGCCTTAAGCCGCAAAATTTTGCCAAATTAGAAAAACCTTGAGCGCAAGTGGAACTTCACTGCTTCGCGTTTGAACGTGAAGAGATCGGAGGCGGGGCATCCAATTTGGGAAGGGTAAAATAAATGGCCGTCCCCTCGCCGAGCTTGGAATCGATGCGCACCAGGCCTTGATGGTTTTCGACGATGCGGCGCACGATGGCCAGGCCGATGCCGGTGCCATGAATTTGGCCGACGTTCGGGCCGCGCTGAAACAATTCGAACGCCTTCGCCTGAAAAGCCGGATCCATGCCGATGCCGTTGTCGCGCACCCACAGCGCGTGAAACCGCGGCTGCTGATCCCAGCCGATCTCGATGCGCAAGGGAACGTTGGGCCGGCGGTATTTGACGGCGTTGGTGAGCAAATTTTCAAAAACGGTTTTCAGCTCGTCGCCGTCGGCGTACAAGCGCAGCTCGTCAAAATTCTTCGGCGAGAAAATGAAATGAACGTCGTGAAGCTGCCCGAGCAGGCGCATGTCTTCGATCACCATTTCCACCAGCTCGCCGACGTTGACGATTTCAAATGTGAACGGATAGCGCCCCAATCGCGAAAACTCGAGCAGATCGAGCACGATTTTTTCCATCAGCGCCGCGTTCTGCCGCAAGCGCTCCAGAAAGTGCCGGTGCTCGGGGTTGAGCGCCGGCCCCAGCTCTTCGGATAAAATATTGGCAAAGCCTTGAATCGAAGCCAGCGGCGCTTTCAAATTATGGCTGACGACGTAGACAAAGTTTTCCTGTTCCTCGTCGCGCCGCCGGTTTTCCTTTTCCGTGGCCGGCGGCTCCACCGGGGCGGGGCTGGTCGAGGGCGCAAAAGCGGAAGCTTCCTTTCTGTCCATGGCATCTCCCTCATCGGCTTCGTCATCAACAATTTTTACTCGGGAAACTGCTAAAAGCTAACCGTTTTACGGCACAAAATCAAGCAGGAAAAATTTTGTTAAGAACTTTTAACGAACAATTTTTATTTATCGCCTCGAATTTTTTATTTGACTTTTCCGCACGATTTGTTTATTTTGCTGACCGCATGCCTACTTCGACGTTTCTGCTGCTTTGCTTACATGCCGAGATATAAAAAGATCGCGGGTACCTTTTTGAAAATCAGTCGCCGAGCCGACAAATCCGCTGCCGCTGGTGCAACGTATATTTTTATGATCGAACAAGCCGATTCAAACTGAAAATTTTGTAACCTCCAGAAAGGAGCAGTAGCATGAGCAGGGTATTGCGTTTTCAGGGCGTTGCCAAAACGGTTTTCAAGATTCTCGCCGTCTTCGTCGCGTTGATTTTGGCCGCGCCTTCACATATTTTTGCCGCTTCCGCCAATCCGGATTCCGTCGGCCCGGATTATTCGTTATTTTCACAAGCGCTGCGCGATCACGTCAAAAACGGCGCGGTGAATTACAAAGCGCTGAAAACCGACAAGCGCTTGGCCGACTTCATCGAGATTCTCAAAAAAACCGATCCGAACACGATTGCCGCGAAAAACCGCCTGGCGTTCTGGATCAATGTCTACAATGCGTTCGTGCTCAAAGTCGTCGTCGATCAATATCCGATCAAAAGCATCATGAGCAAAACCGCGTATGCGTTCGGCAAATCGAATTTCCAAAAGAAGCTGGTGACGGTCAACGGGGTGCAATATTCGCTGAACGACGTCGAGAACGACATCATTCGCCCGATGGGCGATCCGCGCATTCATTTCGCCATCAACTGCGCGGCGAAAAGCTGCCCGCCTTTGCGCGCCGAAGCTTTTGAGCCGGGCCGCCTCGGCGAGCAATTGGAAGAGCAGACGCGCCAGTTCATCAACAATCCGGAGAAAAACAGCTTCGATTTCGCCAAAACAGAGGCGCTGATTTCAAAAATCTTTGATTGGTTTGAAGAGGATTTCAAAAAATATGACAAGGGGGTGCCGGCGTTCATCAGCCGCTATTTGCCGGCGGAACAAGGCCAGCAACTTTTGGCCAATGCCAAGACCTTCAAGATCAAGCATCACGACTACGATTGGGATCTGAATGAATAATTTGTCGAGGTTTTGATTATTAACGCCAATCGAGGACAGATCATCGCTTGCGAATGAAACAATGATCTGTCCTCGATATTGTTTTATACGTTACTGACCGGCCACTCGAAGTGACCGGTCAGTTGACCTGAGAGGAACCAAGTTAAGCGCATCGGTGAAAAGATGAAGGCGGCTATAACTTTTGCTCCCACTTCAATTCAGACTGTCGCAGAACCTCAAGTTAAACCCGCTTTCGTTTCCATTATTATTCCCACCTTGAATGAAGCGCAAAATGTGCGCTGGCTGGCCGGCACGCTCAGCGCCTTGCCGGAGGCGGAAATCATTTTCTCCGACGGCGGCAGTTGCGATGGCACGCCGGATGAAATTGCCTCCTCTTTGGCCGGGCGGTGTAATGTTCATTTGATTCATACTTCCTGCGGCCGCGCGCGTCAAATGAACGCCGGCGCCAAGCGGGCCAAAGGCGAGTGGCTGATTTTTCTTCACGCCGACACGGCGCTGCCGCACGAATCTTTCAGCGGTTTTGTGAGCATGGCCAAACAATCTCCCGGCCTGAACTCCGGCGCTTTCGCGTTTCGCGTCGATCATCAAAGCTGGCCGTATCGTTATCTTGAATTTTACGTCGGCATGCGCTGCAAGCTGCTAAAACTGCCGTTTGGCGATCAGGCCATTTTTGTCAAACGAAAATTATTCGAAGAGATCGGCGGTTACCGTGAAGATTTCCCGTTGATGGAAGACATGGAAATCGTACAGCGGCTCAACCAACAAGGCGGATTTTCCTTGCTCGATTTTCCCGTCTATACTTCGGCGCGCCGTTACGAAACCGACGGTTTTTTCAAACGCGGGCTGGGCAATATCTATTTGCAGTTGCTTTATCGTCTCGGCGTGCATCCGAGAGAATTGGCGAAAAAATATTGGAAGTGAATTTGGTTTGATGCCGGATGCTGGATACTGGTAACTGCAGCATCGAGCATCCAACATCAAGCAACTCAGGAGAGAAAAGATGATGACCCAACACAGCGGAACGGCGGGGAATGGCCGAAAAGTGCCGACGCCGAAGGAAGCGCAGGCGCGAACGTGGGCGCGGCTTTATCCGAAACTTCACACGCCAAGCCAGTCGCTCGGGCAGCGCAAGGCGATTGGCTGCGTGGCGGTGGAAATTACGCAACGCTGCAATCTCGATTGCACGCTGTGCTATCTCAGCGAGATGAGCGAAAGCACGCTCGATATTCCAATGGCGGAAGTCAAACGCCGGATCGACGAAATTTTATATGAATACGGACCCAGCTCGCCGGTGCAAATCACCGGCGGCGACCCCACGTTGCGTCAAGAAGATGAGCTGATCGAAATCGTTCGCTACGCTTCCGAGCGCGGCTTGCAGCCGGCTTTGTTGACGAACGGCATCAAGGCGACGCGCGAGCTGCTGCAAAAGCTGGCGGCGGCCGGCCTGCGCGATGTGGCGTTTCACGTCGATATGACGCAGAATCTGCGTGACGAGAAGAAACGTTTGTATGCTTCGGAGGAAGAACTCAACGTCATCCGCAAAAAATATATCGAGCGCGCCCGCGGCCTCGGCATCGCGGTGATTTTCAACACCACGTTGTGCAGCACGAATTTCCACGAGCTGCCGATGCTGATTCGCTTCTTTCGGGACAACGCCGACGGCGTCGGCATGTGCAGTTTCCAATTGCACGCCGATACCGGCCGCGGCGTTTTGCACGGGCGCCCCGACGAAATCAATCCGCGCAACCTCATTCGTGTTATCAACGAAACGTTGGGCAGAAAAATAAATTTTGACGTCGTCGACATCGGCCACCCGGATTGCAATCGCATTGGCTATTCATTCGTTTGCAATCGCAACGCTTATGATTTGTGGTGGGATCCGGAGATTATCAACAAGCTTTACAATGAATTCGAAGGCGTCGGGCTTGATCGCGGCAATCCCAAGAAAGCGGTCAAAACCACGCTTAAGCATGTGCTCACGCATCCGCGCATCTTGAAAAAAGTGCTGCCCTTCATTCTCGTGCATTTGTGGCGCATGAAACGGGATTTGTTGGCGAGCGGCTTCAAAGTTCACAAGCTGAGCTTCATGATTCACAACTTTATGCACGCGGCGTGCCTCGATCCGGAGCGCATCGACAACTGCTCGTTCATGGTGATGACGGCGGACGGCCCGGTATCAATGTGCTTGCATAATGCCAATCGCGATTTGTATATTACTAAAGAGTTTGCTTACAAGGCCGGCGGCGATGAGAAAATTTTCAATCCCGTACGCGAGCATAAACGCGAGTACTGGGCGGAAAAACTTCCCACGCTGAAAGTGATTCAACCGCTTGGCCGCGAACAAGACGAAGCGCCGGCGGAACTGGCGACGCCGTGAAATGTTGAAAAGTTTAAGCGCCAGAAAGTTGGAATCAAACTAGGGGCGCAGTCTGAAAATTTTTTGTTTTTCACGGCCTCATCCAACACAGAGACGCGGAGAAAACGAGAAAACACGGAGACTTAAAACAGGGCATTGACTAACATTTTTTAACTCCGTGACCTCTGTGCTCTCCGATACTCCGTGGTGAAGATGAAAAATTGTTTTGTCGCCAAACATTTTGTCTTTTTGGTTGCGGCTTACCCGCATCGGGAGTTTTTTGTGAAAATTAATTTCTACGCGGTCTTCCAGCCGCAGCAGCGCCCCGGCTGGAAGACTTTCTTTTTATTGTTTGCCATTTTCGCCACGCCGCTTTTCGCTGCCGAGGCGGATAGCTTATTGGCGCAGGCGCGCTTGCTGTATTACGCGAGCATCAAAGACAAAACCAAAATCGAGCCGGCGATTGCGCTTTTTAGCAAGATCGGCGAAAGCGAGGCGCGCTTGCAAGGGCGCGCGCAAACTTATATCGGCTCGCTCACCGCGGTGAGAGCCAAATTTGCGTTTTGGCCGCATCAAAAATGGAAATGGGCAAAAAACGGCTTGCACGTGATGGATGGCGGCCTGGCGCTCGATCCCGGCGACATCGAATCGCTTTTCATTCACGGCACGACGTGTTATTATTTGCCCAAATTCTTCGGCCGCTCCGACGATGCCCAGCGCCACTTGCGTGAAATTGTCCGCCTGCTGCCGGAACACGCCGGCAATTACGATCCCAAAATGATCGCCAACGTCATCGATTTCATTATCGCCAAGATCAAGCTAAGCGAGGAAGAGCGCGAGCATCTCATGATGATCAACACAAGGCTGGCGAAAAAGTGAAAGCCGAGTACCTTCTGTTCAACCTGCTCATTCTGGCGGGGCCGCTGATCATGAGTTTTGAGAAACAAATTCGTTTTGCCGGCCAATGGCGCTACGCCTGGCCGGCGATCGTCCTCGTTGCCATTCCCTACCTCATTTGGGATACGCTGGTGACCGGCTCGCATTGGTGGTTCAATGAAAAATATACCCTTGATTTTCGTCTGGCCCAATTGCCGATTGAAGAATGGCTTTTTTTCTTCAGCGTGCCGTTTGCGGCGCTTTTTAGCTGGGAGGTGATCAAGTTTCATTATCGCCGCGACCGCAAGCTTCATCTCATGAGGCGCGTGCGTTACGGCCTGTATGCGCTGCAACTGGCCGGCTTGATTTTTTTTTCCAACGGCAAGGAATACACCGGCCTGATGCTGATCTTCCTGGGCGCGGCGTTCATCATCGACCGGGTTTTGAGAACCAACCTTTTTTTGCGCCCCCGTTTTTTTATTTATCTCGCAGTCGTGATCGGGTTCATTTTTATTTTCAACGGCTACTTGACGTGGCGTCCCGTGGTGCTGTACGGCGAAGCTTATCAACTGGGCTGGCGCGTCGGCACGATTCCGATTGAGGATTTTGGGTATGGCATTTCGTTGATTTTTTTGGTCACGGTTTTTTATGAAAAATTCAAGAAACTGCGAACGGGGAAATAACGCGATTGCAGAAATTAGTTCTGTGAACCTGGCATAAAAAGTCGCCCACTGAAATAGAAATCCCACAGAAATGAGTTCAATTCAGTGGGATTTTAATTCTGTGGTCGAGGCTTTTCCCGCGGCTTTGCGCAAACGATCCATGATGGCGCTGCCGAGGCCGGCTTCCGGAACCGGCTCGACAAAAATGATCTGCAAGCCGGCGCCATCCAAACGATGCAGGCAGGAAAACAAATTCGCCGCGGCTTCCGCCAAGTTGCCGGACGGCGAGAGGATTTCGATTTTTGCAAACGGCAAATTTTCAATCGGGGTTTGAAAAGCCAGCAAGCCGGCTTTTTGATCGGCGGAAAATTTGAAATCCGCGTTGAGAAACGCCACCGGCGTGCGCGGCGCGTAATGGCTCGGCAATTGCCCGGGAGCGAGCGGGCGTTCGTTGTCCGATTGATAAATGTCGATCTTGCCGACGAGGGGTTCAAGCATTTCCAACGGCAATCCGCCGGGGCGCAGCAAGCGCGGCGTTTCTTCGGTCAGATCGAGAATCGTGGATTCCACGCCGATGGGGCACGGCCCGCCATCCAAAATCAAATCAATTTTATTTCCCAATTGCTCGGCCACGTGTTCCGCCGTCGTGGGGCTGAGATAGCCAAAAGGATTGGCGCTGGGCGCGGCGATCGGCGTCTGCGCGGCGCGCAGCAATTCCAGCGCGAGCGGGTGATTCGGCATGCGCAGCGCCACGCTCGGCAAGCCGGCAGTGACAATCTCCGGCACAACATCGGTTTTGAGGACAACCAGCGTCAACGGGCCGGGCCAAAATTTTTCGGCGAGGCGGCGGCCGCGTTCGTCAAATTGCGCGGATAATTTTTCGAGCCAGCTCAAATCGGCGAGATGAACGATGAGCGGGTCAAAATAAGGGCGATTTTTCGCCGCAAAAATTTTCGCGCACGCCGTCGCGTTCAAGGCATCAGCGCCCAAGCCGTAAACCGTTTCGGTGGGAAAGGCGACTAAATTGCCGTTGCGAATAATTTCGGCGGCAAGTTGAAGAGAAGCCGGGGATGCAGGAACGAGATTCATGAGTTTGGAATAACTTTTTCATGGTAGCCCATGTCATGCCGGAAGCATCTTTTTTAGCCATGCGATAGTGCTTGATACCAAAAAGATCCTTCCAGGATGACATGCGTGTGAATACTGATTACTGCCCACCCATCTTCTCCGCTTTTTCCAGCACGATTTTTTCCAACTGGGATTTATAAGCCGCCACCCGGGCGCGGATTTCGGGAAATTTGACGCCTAAAATTTGTGCGGCGAGAATGCCGGCATTTTTGGCGCTGTTGATTGCCACCGTCGCGACCGGCACGCCGGCAGGCATTTGCACGATGGAGAGCAGCGCATCCAATCCTTCGAGCGACGAGGCTTTCACCGGGACGCCGATGACCGGCAGAGGCGTGAGCGAGGCGACCATACCGGGCAAATGCGCCGCGCCGCCGGCGCCGGCGATGATGATTTCCAACCCGCGAGCTTCGGCGGTGCGCGCGTATTCGAACAAACGCTGCGGCGTGCGATGCGCGGAGACGATGGTAATTTCATGCGGCACACCGAATTCTGTGAGCATCTCGGCGGCTTGCTGCATGACAGGCAGATCGGAATCGCTGCCCATGATGATTCCAACCAATGGATTGGGCATAATGAATGACCTTGATTATTTTCTCGCCTGCACCAAAATCGCCAAGCCGGCGGCGAGAAAAATGATATTTCCCAGCCAGGCGGCGAGCAACGGATCGAGCGTGCCGTTTTGCCCCATGGATTGCGAAGTTTTCACCGTGCCAAAATAGAGAAAACAGATCACCAAACTCGTGGCGACGCCGACGGCGCCGCCGGAGCGAATTCGCCCCGCTGCCAAAGGGGCGCCGAAAAACACGATGATGAAATTCGCCAGCGGAAAAGAAATCTTCAAATACAAATCTACCAACCAACGTTCGGGATTGCCGCCGTTGCGCGCGACTTCGATGATGAATTGCTGCAATTCGCCGTACGACATTTCTTCGGGATCTTTTTGCACTTTCGTCAAAACCTGCGGGGTGAACGACAACTCCGGCATCGCGAGGGTATCGAAGCGCGTGAACGTTTCGCGCTCACCGTCGAACTTGCGGCGATAGCCTTGCAACATTTCCCACACGCCGATTGTGCCGCCGGATGATTCACGCCAGCGCATTTGCACGGCGTCGATGCGCTCCGCGATGAAAATCCCGTTGTACTGTTGGATGCTGACTTTTTGCGCGACTTTGCCGGCTTCATCATAATATCCGATGAAAATGCGCCGCACTGCGGCTTCGCCTGAATTCACAAAGTTCCCGTCGCCGCCCGCGCTTTCCTGAAAATAAAGATTGGACAACCGCGCCGGCAGGTTTCGCGGCATGCGGTCGATATACTGCTGCTTGATCTCCGCCTTGCGCTGATTGGCGATGGGCATGACGCGCTCGGCAAAGACCAGCATCCCGCCGCTGATCAGCACGCCGATGGCGAAGAGCGGCAGCAAAATGCGATGCAACGAACGTCCGGCGGACAGCATGGCGGCCAGCTCGTTGTATTTGCTGAGCTGGCCGACGCTGAACATCGAAGCGAGCAGCATCGCCACCGGCATGCTCAGAATAATAACGTAAGGCAGATAATAAAAATAATAGCTCGCCACGACGAAGGCCGGGGCTTTTCCATCGATAAATTCCGACAATTTTTCGAGCAAATCGACGGTGATGAAAATACTGGCGAAGGCCGTCAGCGAAAAAAGCAGGTTGAAAAGAAATTTTCTCGAAACGTAACGGTCGAGTATCATGCTGATACAGATTGTTTAATTACTCCTACTCCTACTCCTACTCCTACTCGTACTCATACTCCTACTCGTACTCATCTTTAAAGATTTTTAAAAGCGAGTAAGAGTAAGATCAAGATGTTTGACTTATCATTTGTCATTTACGCCACCACAGCAGCTTCGTCAAATCCATCGTCACATTCTCCTTGGCGGCGCGCCATAAAAGATATAGCCCGAAGGCGCCGACGATGAAATTGGCGGACCACATGGCGAGGAACGGCGAAATGAACTGGCGGTCGGCCAAATCTTCGCCGCCGATGAGAGAGGCCCAATAAAGCAGAAAAAAACCGAGGCTCAAGCCGCCGCCGGTCGCCAGGCCGCCGCGCCGCGCCATGAAGCCGAGCGGCGCGCCGATGATCACGAACACCAGGCACGCCACCGGGATCGAATATTTTTTGTGAATCTCCACCAGCAAGCCTTTGTTGCTGCGCTCGTAGCTGCGAACGATGGTAAGCTGATTTTCGATGTTATAAAGCGTCTGGCGCGCGCTCATGAGCAGCGCCGTCAACCGCTGCTGCCTTTCCACCGCGGTGACACTATCGGCGCGGGGCGGTGGGTTGTTAATGGATGGCGCCGAATCCGCCGCGGCGGCGACGCCAAAAGCCGTTCCCAAAGCTCGCTGCAAATCCCGGCCAACATGCTCGTTGAGCGTTTTCAAGCTTTCGCCGATCAGTTGTTGATTGGTTTGCACTTCCTGCCGCATTTGCGGCGCGCTTTTCTCGCGGTCGCCGCGATATTCCGATTCGCTGCGGCGCAGGAACATGTCATCGACTGCAATCGACAGCACGTGTTTGGTAAAACTGACGTGCCGCAGTTCTTCCATTTTTGTGAAATCGATCTCCTGCACTTCGCCGTCAAAAAGCGTCAGCACCAAGGCGCCGAGACGGGAATTCAGCTCGATGTAGCCGCGCCGCGCCGAAATGGTGCGGTTGTGGTCGGGATCGCTGTGATCCGTGATCAGCAAATTGCGGGCAATCGTGACGCCGTTGGAATGTGCGCTTTTGCCGTTGGTTTGAATACTGTCCGTACGGACGCCGTCCGTGCGGACGCTGTCGGCAAGCTCTTGCACGAGCAGGCCGAAATCCGGAATGCTTTTATACCAAACGCCCGGCTCGATGCTCACGCCTGGTTTCTTTCTGGCAATGTCGCCGGCGAGGATGCGGGCGCGATGATTGAAATCCGGCAGAACCGCATTGTTGAACCAAATCATGCCCACGGCGATCAGGCTTGCCGCGAATAAAATCGGGGTGACGATACGATAAATGCTGACGCCGCTCGCTTTCATCGCAGTGATTTCATTGTCGGCGGCGAAACGTCCGAAGGCCATGAGGGTCGCCATCAGCACGGCCATCGGCACGGCGAGCGCGACGATCCACGCCAGGTTAAGCGCGAAGAATTCCAGCACGACGTTCCACGGCAGACCCTTGCTCAACATCCGGCTCAGCTCACGAAACACCAGGTTCAGCAAAAAGATCAGCGTAATGACGGAGAAGCCGAAGAAAAACGGCCCGACATGCTCGCGCAAAATATAACGCGGCAGAATGAAACGTGTCATATTTGAAATATAGGCAACTCCCGGCTTTTCCGCCACTTTTTTTTGCGAAATTGGCGGAACTTCAAAAGCCGGCGGAGCGTAAGGCCAAGTGTCACGCATCGAAATTTTCCTTGATTCTGACGGGGCATTTTTTTATTTTTTAACTGCTAAACGGACGGTTGAACAATTCGAGGAGCCGATATCGAAAAGATTGTTACAGGATTCTGAAACCGGAATCTGTCCCGCGCGCGCTGATAAAACACTGAATGACAGCTCGATTTTTTGCGCGGGGCTGACGCATGGTTGAACTGAAACGAAGTGAAGAAACAGCTCACAAGATTTGAAAGACTGAAAGCTGCGCCGCAGTTTCTATTTTGCTTTTCGGTCTTTTTTTGTTTTTATATTCTGCTCGCCGACCTTCCGGCTCAAGAATTGGGTGGAGACGTTGAGGGGGCTTCATCAATCGGTTTGCGCCTGCCCGAGGTGCGAGACCTTGACCCGCGTGTTTTCCCGTTTGAAAAAACTCCGCGCCGCGGCCTTTCCTTGCAGGGTGAAGTCTCGCCTTTCCTGGATTGGCAGCCCTTCTCTTTGCAGCGCCGCACCACCATCGATTCCACCGGCAAATTCATCGTCGTTACCGCGGTAATGAACGGCTTGCCGATGCGGCAGCGCTACATGGTTCCCCTCAAAACTTATTTGCAGGAACGCATTGATTACGAGCAAAAACTCGCCTGGCATCAGACGGCGGCGGAGAATATTTATCGCGAAGACGACGAGCAGCGGCGCGGGCCGGGCGGCGTCAACATCGAAATTCCAGTTCCGATCAAGAGCAAGGCCTTCGAGCAAATTTTCGGCGGTAGCACCGTCGGCTTGAACGTGCAGGGCGACATCAGCATCAAGGGCGGCTTTCGCCGCGAGACGCGCAGCGAAGTCAAAACCGCGTTCACCCGCGGCTCGAATTTCAGCTTTAAAATGAATCAAACGCAGCGCTTCACCGTCACCGGCCGCATCGGCGAAAAAGTGCAGGTCAACGTCGATCAAGACAGCGAGCGCGCGTTTGATTTTGAAAATAATATTCGCTTGAATTACACCGGCTTTGATGATGACATCGTGCAAAAAATCGAGGCCGGCAATGTCACGTTGGCGCTTCCCGGCACGCGCTTCGTGACCTTCGGCGGCACCAGCGCCGGTTTGTTCGGCGTCAAAAGCGAGATGCAAATCGGCAATCTTGCCATCACTGCGATCGCCAGCCAGGAAAAGGGCGAAAACAAACGCTTGACGCTCTCCGGCGGCGCCACCGAAGGTTCGCAACGAATTAACGATTCGGATTATCGCCGCTTTACTTACTTTTTTATTGATTCGCTTTATCGCGATCAGTTCCGCCGCTACAGCCGGCAAAAGTGGATTCACAGCTTCAACCCCAGCCGGGTGATCACCGACATTTTTGTTTATAAATCCGCGCCGGGATATGACACCCGGCCGGAATCGATACCGGGCCGGGCCTATCCGGCTGATACCTTGCGGTATCCCGATGAGATTTATCGCGGCAATTTTATCCGGCTCGAACCCAATGTCGATTATTACATTCAAAAGGATATCGGCTACCTGGTGATGACCAACCCGCTGGGCGAAGAAGAGGTGTTGGGGGTGGCGTTCAAGACCAGTTTGGAAACCGTCGGCGACCTCAACTATGTCGCCGATCCCAATCCCCAAAAGCGCGCTTCGATCAACCTGCGCCTGGTCAAGGCTAAAAGTCCGCTTCCGACCTTGAGCACTTGGGATCTCGAGTGGAAAAATGTTTATTATCTGGGCGGCCGCAACATTCCGCGCGAGGGCTTTGAGCTGAAAATATTTTTCAAGCCGCCTTCCGGCGACCCGCAGGAGGCTTTGACCGTCGGCGGCAGAACCAAATCGTATTTGGAAATTTTCGGGCTCGACGTGCGCGACAACACCGGCGCGGCGCGTCCGGATAACGTCGTCGATTTTGACGACGTGATTCTCAACCTCGGCCGCGGCGAGCTGATTTTTCCGGATTTGAAGCCGTTCGATCCGCAGGGCGTTTTTATTGACGGCGCGCCGCAGACCGACCATTTGCTGCCGGAGGATAAGCGCACGAGGAGAATGTACGACACCAAAGTTCGCGCCGAGATCGACGCTGACAGCAAGTTTTATATCGAGGTCCGCTCTAAAACGCGCAGCAGCAATTACACGCTCGGTTTCAACGTCATCGAAAATTCCGAAAAGGTTTTGCTCAACGGCGTGGAGCTGCAGCGCGATACGGATTATATTATCGACTATTTTTCCGGCAATTTGACGATTTTGAAAGATGAGGCGAGCAAGCCGAACGCCAACGTCGAAATTTCCTATCAAAGCAATGCGCTCTTTCAATTGGAAAAAAAATCAATTCTCGGCACCCGGGCGGAATACCGGTTCAATCAAAATTCGTTTATCGGCGGCACGCTGCTGTATTTGAATCAGCGCACGCTGGATCAGCGCATTCGCCTCGGCAGTGTCGACAGCGGGCCGATGCGCAATTTGATTTGGGACGTGAACACGGCGCTGCGTTTCCAGCCGAATTTTCTCACGCAGGCGCTGAACGCGCTGCCGCTGATTTCGACGCAGGAGCCGAGCGATCTGCGCATCGAGGGTGAAATCGCGCAGATTCTGCCGAATCCGAACACGCTGAACAGCAAAGTTCCCGGCGACCGCGACGGCGTGGCTTACGTCGACGATTTCGAAGCCTCAAAGCGCACGACGCCGCTGGGCGTCATCCGGCGGGGTTGGACGCCGGCGTCGATTCCGAAAGCGATTTTCGACGATCCCCTGAACATCGCGCCGCCGGATGCGCTGGGGTCACGCAAGGAACGTAGCGCGCTGGCGCGGCGCGGCAAATTCATCTGGTATAATCCGTTTAGCGGGGTGCGCACCGAAGATATTTACATCGGCCGCGATGTCAACGCCACCAACCAAATTACCCAAGTCTTGACGCTCGAATTTGATCCGACGGCGAACGAGGCAGACAAATCTGCGGGAGGATTGAAACGCGCGTGGGGCGGCATCATGCGCGCGCTGTCACCCGGATTTTTCGATCAGACCGAAAGCAAATTTTTGGAGGTTTGGTTCTTCGGCGCGAAAGGGCGCCTGCACATCGATCTCGGGCAAATCTCGGAAGACGTGATTCCGAACAATCAATTGGACACGGAAGACAAGTTTGGCGGCATTCGCAATAATATTTTAGACGATGGCGAAGATTTGGGCCTCGACGGCGTGAAAGGCGACGATAAAGCCGCGAATTTCGGTTTGGACGGAAACGGCAGGGATTTTTGGGATTTGAACGGCAATCGGCAGCGCGATTGGGGCGAGCCGCCGAGCGACGATGATTGGGGCTACTCTTCCGGCAGCTTTGATTACAGCCGGATCAACGGCACGGAAAACAGCAAGAACGACGCGAACGAAGCCGGCGGCTCGATTCGCCCGGACACCGAAGACATCAACGCCAACGGCGGCCTCGATCTTTCCAATAATTACGTCGCGTATACTTTTTCCCTGGATACGAACAACGTCGCGGTCAAGAACAAATATTTCCGCGGCGGCCGCCTCAGCGGCTGGAAGCTCTATCGCATTCCTCTGTCCGACGGCATTAAAAGCGACGGCAAATCGAGTCCGACGATTGCGGATTTCAGCCGGATCGAATACGTTCGCGTCTGGGTGGATAGCGTTGACGATGCCAAGGGAACGATTCTCAGCATCGCCGACCTTAGCCTCGCGGGCAATGAGTGGAAAGAAGTCGGCATTGTCACTTCGGAAACGAATTTCAGAGCGGCGCAACAAGATCAGCGTTTCGAGGTTACGGTCATCAACAACGAAGAAAATCCCGACGAGTATGATTCGCCGCCGGGCGTGCAAGGCGAGGTGGACCGCATTACGTTTCTGCGCGCCAAAGAACAATCGCAGGTGTTGCGAATAAAAAGCGAGGGCGGCGGCCTGCGGCAAAACGAAATCGCCGTGGCGCAGAAAACTTTTTTTCAACCGATGAATTTGGTGAACTACAACCGGTTGAAGATGTTTGTTTACGGCAAAAAGGATATTCTGCACGGCGCCGACGGCGCGGAGCTCGATCAGGTGGAGTTTTTCATTCGTTTTGGCGCGGATAGCAGCAACTTTTACGAATTTCGCGAGAAGGTTTTTCCCGGCTGGGATGCCAAAAACAACATGGAGATCGATTTGATCGAGCTGGCCAGCTTGAAGGAGACGCTGCCTCCCGACAGCGCGGTGGCCGGGTATGCGACGGATTTCTCGCGCTATCGCCGCCAGCGCCTGAACGCCACGCAGGAGCTGCGCGTGCGCGGCAATCCTTCGCTGACCAACGTTCGCACGATGGTGGCCGGCGTCAAAAATCTTTCTTCGGCCAAAAATTTTTGGGGCGAGATTTGGATGGACGAGCTGCGCGTCACCGAAGTGAAAAAAGACCGGGGCATCGCGCTGCGCATGCGCGCCGATCTCAAGCTGGCGGACTTCATGAACATCAACGCCGAGGTCAACCGGCAGGATGCGGATTTTCACAACGTCTCGCAGCGTTTCGGCGGCGGCGATAATCGCACGAATTTTACGGTCGGGAGCAGCATAACGGCTGACAAGTTGCTGCCGCAAAGCCTGGGGCTGGCGGTTCCGGTCAGCATGAATTACACCAAGACCGATGCGCAGCCGAAATACATTCCCGGCACGGATATTTTGGTGACGAATGATCTGCCCGACACGACTTTGGCCAAAATCAAATCGTTGAGCGACCAGCTCGGCTTCAATGTGTCGGCGCGCCGCAAAGCGCGCGCGCAGAATTTTTTCATTAAAAATACCCTTGACAATCTTTCCGGCAGCTTGAGCTACACCAAGAGCAATTTGCAAAGCTCGCAAATCAAATTTTCCCGGCGCACGGCCTGGTCCGGCGACGCCAGTTACAATTTGACGTTCGGCTCGAAAAATTATATCGAGCCGTTCAAATGGATCGGCGACGCGCCGCTGTTGGGCAAACTCACCAATACCAAGCTTTATTATACGCCGCAAAATTTCAGCGCCCAATTGCAAGCCACCAAAAGCGACGACAAATCGGAGACCCGCCTGCTCGGCAGCAAAAACGGCGTTCGCAGCAATACGGCGTCGTACACGGCGGTGACCAATTTGCGCTCGGGGATGAAATTGTTGGAAAATCTCAACCTGGATTTTTCTTATGGCTTGACGAGCGATCTCTTGAGCCGAGGCCGGGCATACAAAGATTCGCTGGAAAACGGAGGCGAATTGCCTTACCCGGTCGAGCCGAAGCAGGGCCTGATGGCGCTTCTCAGCGGCGATCACGAAGTCGTGAATTTGTCGCAGTCCGCCGGCGTCAGATACACGCCGAATTTGTTTGCGTGGTTCAATCCCAATTTGAGCTACAGCAGCAATTATCGTTACACCAATAATATTCAGCAGGGCGCCGTCGGCCGCAGCGCCGGCACCAGCAAAACTTTTACCGCCAATTCGACGCTGCGCTTCGCGGAGTTGTTTAAAATTTTCAAACGCAAAGAGGCGCCGCCCAGCCGCGAAACGCCGGAGCGCAAACGTCCGGCGCCGCGCCTGCCGCCGGAACAGCCGCGGCGCGATGACGATCCCGACGCCGAGGTGCAGCGTCCCGAAGAACCTCAGCCGCCGCCGGAAGAGCAGCGCGAACAGCCCGGCCAAGAAAAAGAGAAGAAGCAAGAGGAGAAAGAGGAAAAAAAATCCGGCCGCGGCATTTCGCCCTTGCAACTCTTCAGCGTTTTCACCAAATTCAAGGATGTCAGCCTTAATTTCAGCCGCAACGAAAGCTACTCCGACTACGCGCTGCGGCAGGGCCGGCCAGGCCTGGAGTACCAGCTCGGCTTGACGCGCAATCCCGGCGTTCAACAAGTCCCCGGCGTCACGACGACGCCCTCGACCTATCAGCGCCGCGAGAATATTTCGTTAAGCTCGGGTTTCGACATAAGCCGCAGTTTCAGCATCACGGCGCGGTTCGATCACGATCAACAGCGCAATGAGAGCACGACGATCACCGGCAGCTCTTCGGATTCGTGGCTGCGCACTTCCGAGCTGGGCCTGTCGTTTCTTCCCGATGTTGACATCCCGTTTCCGGAATGGACGGTGACGTGGAGCGGCCTGGAGCGCCTCAAATGGTTCGGCAAATTTGCCAACAGCATCAGCCTCAGCCACGGGTTCGGCGGAAAAAAATCTTCGACGTGGAACGGCTCGCCCGACCGCGTTACGAACGAAGATTTTTCGTTCAATTTCCGGCCGTTGATCAAAGTCAACATGACGTTGAAAAACGGCATGGTGACGACTTTCCAGTACAGCAAGACCACCGGCGAACGGCCGACGTATAATTACGACGCGCTGACCAACGAGCGCATTACGCAAAGCGCCGCGCTGACGCGCAACAATGAAATGTCTTTTACGGCGACGTATTCCAAGCAGTCGGGTTTCAAAATACCGTTGCCCTTCTTAAAAAATAAAGAACTGCGCAACTCAGTTGATTTTTCCATGACGTTTTTGCGCAGCTCCAGCGAATCGGGCTTGCGGCGGGGCACGGCGGACGACATCAGCGCCAACAGCACCAAGCGCTGGTCGCTCAGCCCGCGCATGACCTACTCGTTCAGCAACCGGGTGCGCGGCGGCGCGCATTTCGAGATCGGCAAAACCGAAAGCAAGCTGAGCGGCGACACGAATATCAAAGAACTGGGCATCGACGTGAATATTTCCATCCGCGGCGAGTAACCTAAAATGGAGTGATGGAGTGATGGAGCATTGGAGTGTTGGATTGGCGGGGTATTGGAAAAAACTGATTTTGCTGCTTGATGCAAAGTCGTTACGTCAATGCTGCTTTTATATCCGTTGCGTTGTTTCTATCCGGTGGGAAAATTTTCTTCTAACTCTCCGGCGCGTCATCCCATTACTCCATTACTCCATCACTCCAATACTCCTGCTGCTCTCACTGGCTTGCAATAACAAAAAACCCCAGCCTTTAACCCTGCTCCCATTCGACGGCCAGGCTGCTTACGAGCTGCTCGTCAAGCAATGCGATTTTGGCCCGCGCGTGCCCGATACGCCGGCGCACGATTCCTGCCGCGTTTTTCTCGTTGCCGAATTTAAAAAGCACGCCGAACAAGTCGCGGAACAAACTTTCGAAGAATATCTCGAAGGTTTGCAGAAGAGGGTAAAATTGACGAATATCATCGCGAGTTTCAACCTGCAAGCCACGCAGCGGATTTTGCTGTGCGCGCATTGGGATTCGCGGCCATGGGCCGATCAGGATCCGGACACCAGCAAGCGCCGGCAGCCGGTTCTCGGCGCCAACGACGGCGCCTCGGGCGTGGCGGTCTTGCTCGAAGTCGCCAAAACGCTCAAGCGCACGCCGCCGCCGGTCGGGGTCGATATCATTTTGTTCGACGGTGAAGACGCCGGCCTCACCGGCCAAACCGACACTTATCTCGCCGGTTCGCGTTATTTTGCTCGCACCAAAGACGCGCGGTTCAATCCGATGATGGGCATTTTGCTCGACATGGTCGGCGACGCGAATTTGCAGCTTCATAAAGAAATCAATTCCGTGAATTATGCCGGCGCCGTCGTGGATCGCGTGTGGAATCTCGCGGCTCGCCTCGGCGTGTCGGAGTTTATTCCATCAGCGAAGCACGAAGTCATTGACGACCACATTCCCCTTTTAAATGTCGGCATTCCGGTTATCGACGTGATTGATTTTGATTATGACCACTGGCACACAACCGGCGACACGCCCGACAAATGCAGCGCCCAGAGCTTGGAAAAAGTCGGACGGGTGGTGCTGGCGGCGGTTTATAATCCCTAATGTTTCGTAGTGGCGCCTTCAGGCGCAATCTTTTCGGAGTAAAAAATTTCTTTGATTAATATCCTCTGCGCCTAATAAGTTTTGACATTCAAGTTCGGGAATGTGTCATTCACCTCATCATGTCATTCCGTAGGAATCTTTTTTCAAATGAGCACAAAATTGGATTCAAAAAAGATTCTTCCAGAATGACATTGATGCGTTGAGTGCGTTGAGATCATTAGATTATCGATTTGGGTTGTCAAAAGCCATAAGGCTACGCCCGGAGGGCGCTACTGCGAAAATATATTTATGAAAACCAACCCCAAAACCTGGCGGATCATCTCGCTTCGCCCCGGCCTCGTCCTCGAAGAAATTCTCACAGCGCATCTTTTCGATCTTGGCGCCGTCGGGACGCATCTGTTTGAAGATCGGCTGCTGGTTTATTTTCCCGAGCCTTGCGAGATTGAATCCATCGCGAACCGCCTGCAAGCTTTTCTCGCGCAGTTGCGCGCCGGGGGAATGAGCCTGCCGGCGATTGGCATAACTCACGAACAAATTGCCGCGCAAGATTGGCACTCGGCTTGGAAGCGTTATTTCAAGCCGTTTTTAATTTCGGAGCGTATTTTAATCCGCCCGAGCTGGGAAACGGCGGCGCTGGCGCCGGGGCAAATCGAGATCGTCATTGATCCGAAGCAAGCCTTCGGCACCGGGCATCACGCCACGACGCGCAGCATGTTGCGCTTGCTGGAAAAATACTTGCGGCCCGGCATGTACGTGATCGACGCCGGCGCCGGCACCGGCATACTCGCCATTGCTGCCGCCAAGCTGCAAGCCGGCGTGCAGGTTGTTGCGTTCGATATCGACCCCATCGCCGTCGAGGCCGCGCAGGAAAATATTCATTTGAATCACGCGCAGAATTGCATTAAATTATACGCCGGCCCCCTCGCGGCTTTGCGCCCGCCGCCGGCGGATTTGATTTTGGCCAATTTGCAGCATCAAACTTTGCTGGAGTTGCTGCCGGATTTTGCAAAACTTTTAAAAAGCGGCGGCGTATTCTTATTGTCCGGCATACTTGAAACTGAAGGCGAGTCGATCAAAACGGCTGTGCAACATGTTGGTTTGAAATGTCTCGAAATTTTGCAAGAAGAGGAATGGCTGACCATAGCAGTAGGACAGGCTGCCAGCCTGCCAACGTTTGTTTAGATCGTTCGATGATCGAAGATGGAGAATCGAATATCGCCGTTACAGTAACCCGATCTTCAATCATTTATTTTCTATCATCTATTTTCAAACCTCTATCCTCGATCATTGCGCTCTGGTTGCTTATCGCCACGGCTGCCCTCGCCCAGGAAACCCGCGTGGTGATTGACTCTTTGCGCTTGCAAGAGAATTATCTCGTCATTGATTTTCACGCCGACAGCTTGCTCACGGCGCCTCTGTTGGACGGCATGCGGCGCGGGCTGACTTCTTCGGCGCAGTTTCGCGTCCGGCTCTGGCGCAAACGCGGCTTTTTGTTCAGCAGCACCGTCGTGGCCGAGCGCCAATACGAAATCAAATCGGCCTACGAGCCGTGGGAGCAAAAATACGTCATCATCACCGCCGGCGAGCGCCGGCTCACCAGCGCGCTGGATTTGATGCGGCGCTGGTGGGAGCAGCATCGCGGCGTGGCGCTGGCCGAAGCCAAGGATCTCCATCCCGCCCGGCGTTATTTTGTGACCATCGATTTGGTCGTCGAGCCGGTGTCGAAAGAGAGCCTCAACGAAATTCGCGGCTGGCTCGCTGGAGAAGTGAAAACCACCGCCAAGCGCGATTCCACGAAAAGCGATTCAACCGTAGCAGAGAACCAAGCCAAACGCGACGATGGCTTTCCGGATCGTTTGCTGAATGTGCTCATCAATCTGACCGGTTTCGGCAAGCAAGCGATGACGGCAAGATCGGAAACTTTTGGCATGACGGAAAGCGGGATGATTGTGCGGGAGAAGTAAGAGAAATCGTTGACTTGATTTATTATGGCTTTTGGAACCTGTACTCGTTAAGGATAACGCAAGTTCTTCGGACAAACAGAAAACCTGAGCCCCTCGGGCAGCCCCACAGATTGAAGAAGCCCACCGATAGAGCTTTTATCTGTGGGCCTCTTCAATCTGTGAATAAAAATGTTTTAGAATTTTTCTAACTTTTGCTGCAAATGGCCGAAAAAATTATAACCCAAACCCGCCTCGCCAGCTTCGACCTCGGCACCAACACCTTTCTTTTGTTGATTGCCGAGGTTGCCGAAGGCCGGGTCGAGCCGGTGTTCGAAAAAGAAACCATCGTTCGTCTCGGCAAAGGCGTGGATGCGGCGGGCAATCTCAATGCCGAGGCCATGCAGCGCGGGTACGCGTGTCTGCAAGAATATGCCGCCCTCGCGCAGCGCCATGGCGTTGAGAAAATTTTTGCCGTCGGCACCAGCGCCCTGCGCGACGCCGCCAACCGCAGCGAATTTGTCGCCGCCGCGTTCGAAAAAACCGGCGTTCGCCTCGAAATCATTTCCGGCGAAAAAGAGGCGCGGCTCACTTTTGCGGGTACGCTGTCGAATAAAACCAATTTGCCGGGGCCGGTTGGGGTTTTGGATATTGGCGGCGGCAGCACGGAAGTGGTCATCGGTGAGCCGAAAACTTTGCGGCGCGAGGGAGAAACTTCGCTGCAAGCTCGCAGCGCCGACATCGGCTCGGTGCGTCTCACCGAGCGTTTTATTCAGAGCGATCCGGTGCAACCCGAAGAAGTGATGCGCCTGCGCCGGCAGGCGGAAGCCGTGATGCGTGCCACCTGGCCGCCGGAAAATCTGGCGCCGGTGAAAACCTTGATCGGCACCGCCGGCACGATCACGACGCTCGCGGCGATGGCGCAGGCGCTGCAAGAGTACGATCCGCAGCGCATCGATGGTTACATTTTAACCCGGCAAAAACTCGGCGAGATCATCATCGAGCTGCGGCGTCGAACCGTTGCCGAGCGCTGCGAACTGCCGGGACTATCCGCGGCGCGCGCAGATGTGATTCTCGCCGGCGCGATCATTCTCGAGACGTTCATTGATCTCTATAAATTCCCCGAGTTGATGGTGAGCGATCGCGGTTTGCGCTATGGCGTCCTGGTTGAAGAAGCGGCGCAAAAGTATAAGAAGCCAGACTAAAAAAAAGCCGCCCACAAAAATAGAAATCCTTACAGGCGCAGCCCACAGAAATTAAACTTTTTGAATTTAATTCAGTGGGATTTCCCTACGGGCGCAGCCAATTCAGTGGGCGAAAACTTCAAACGGCTAAATTCTTACAAAGCGGCCATGACTGCTTATTAGCCAGCCAGCTATTTCAGAGTTGTAAGAACGCTGTCAACAGAATGTGGATAACTTCTTAAGAATGGCAGTTGCCCAAGAATCAAAAAAATGTGAACTTATCTTAAGAAAAGCTTTTCTCGGCCTGATTCTAAGGCTAAGGCATTACGATTTTGAAATTAGCTTTTACTCTCTATTTTTAATTTATGAAAATCAAATAGTTAGACTTGTACATTTCGACACGCCTATAGATTGTGTCATGTTTCAGTTGAGCCACAATCTACAGGTTTTCGGCTCTTTTTAAGAAATTGATAAACAAAAACGCCGAACTTTAACAAACCTTGCATTCCGGCGGAAGTTACTAAGATGTGGATAACTTCCAAATCGAAAGAGAAACGCTGTTCATAAAAATAATTTGACTGTTTCAGCGCAATACCATGTGTAATTTCTTCTCTGATTATGATGTCATCTCGTTTTGAATTTTGTTCAAATTTTATTGATAAAAGGCTTGCATAAATGGTGATTTATCATTAAATTTTTGTGTCGAACAACGTCCAAGTCGGGGCGTAGCGCAGTCCGGTTAGCGCACTTGACTGGGGGTCAAGGGGTCGCTGGTTCAAATCCAGTCGCCCCGACTCTTGAAGAAGTGGCTACGATCCGATCTGGTTGTAGCCATTTTTTTTGGGCTTGCATTCCGAAAAAATGTTCATTATCTTGAGGGTGGTTCATTATGTATCGAACAGTTTATCAACTAAAAATCAAACGCGTCGCCGTGATGCTGGCCATTCTTGGCGCAGCCGCTCTATTGTCAGTTTGCTCGAAAGAACCCGTGCAGAAAAAAACAAATTCAACCGCTCCGGCTGAAGTGTTGATCAAATTCAAAGCCGGCGTTCCGGAAGACTCGGTGAAAGCTCTTGCCAACCGCTTGGGGCTGGAACAGGTTGGCGAGCTGGGCGAGATCGGTGTTCGCATCTTTCGCGCCTCCTCGCGAGTCTCCATCGAGCAAGTCCTGCAGGGCTGCCAATCGAGCCCTCACATCGAGTATGCCGAACCCAACAGCAAAGTTAAAATTCCCGAAAAAGATTAAACCGCGTGTTTGAAAAACCGGGGCATCGCGTCATCGCAAGCAATTTTGCCGGGCCTGATCTTTGGGGTAGTTGATTTTTTTTCTCCCGGCTTGCCTTGACGTTGAAGGCCGATTTTTCGAACACCGAGCCAATTCAACCAATCAACTAACCCCAAACAATCTAAGGATGATGCTTATGAAAAGCCGATGGACCCTCGTTGTTTTTTGCCTGCTGGCTCTGGTTTTCAGCGCTCAGGTTAAACAGGACAAGAAACCTGAATTTGTGCCGGGTGAATTTATCGTCAAATGGAAAACCGACCTTGGCGCGGTTTCCGCCGACACCTTGATGCGCGCGATGTCGGCAACCGAGGTGATGGCGTTTCCCGAGATCGGCGCAGCGCTGGTGAAAGCGCCGGCCACCGCTGACGTCGCCACATTTTCCACGCAAATGGAAAGCGATCCCCGCATCGAATACATCGAGCCGAATTACATCTATCGCGCCAGCGGCACTCCCAACGATCCGCGCTTTAGCGAGCTGTGGGGCATGAACAACACCGGCCAAACCGGCGGCGCCAACGACGCGGACATCGACGCGCCCGAGGCCTGGAATCTCCAAACCGGCAGCGATTCGGTCTTGATCGCCGTGATCGACACCGGCGTCGACTACAACCATCCCGATCTCGCCGCCAACATTTGGACGAATCCCGGCGAAATTCCCAACAACGGGGTGGATGACGACAACAACGGTTTCGTCGACGACGTTCGCGGCTGGGATTTTGTGAACCGCGACAACGATCCCATGGACGACAATCTGCACGGCACCCACGTTGCAGGTACCATCGGAGCAAGAGGGGACAACGGCGAGGGCGTGGCCGGGGTGAATTGGCGCGTAAAAATTATGCCGCTGAAATTTTTGGGCGGCGACGGCTCGGGAACGCTGGCGAATGCGATCTCCGCCATTCTTTACGGCGCCAACAAAAAGGCGAAGGTGATGAACAACAGTTGGGGCGGCGGCGGATTTTCGCAGGCGCTGCTCGACGCGATCAATTACGCCAACACTGCCGGAGCGCTTTTCGTTGCCGCCGCCGGCAATGACGGCAGCGACAACGATCAATCGCCCAACTATCCCTCGAATTACGACGCGCCGAACGTTCTCGCCGTGGCCGCGATCGATCACCAGGGGAATTTGGCCGTTTTCGGCAGCGGCGGGGGCGGCGGCATCTGCGGCTGTCAAAACGACGTGATCGGCTTGCCGGGATCGAATTTCGGCGCCACCACGGTCGATCTCGCCGCGCCCGGCAAAGATATTTTGAGCACCGCGCCCAACAACGGCTATGTGAAATTGTCGGGCACCTCGATGGCCACGCCGCACGTCGCCGGCGTCGCCGGTTTGGTGTTCGCGCAATTTCCAACCTGGACCCATCTGCAAGTCAAAGACCGGCTGCTGGCGACGGTTGAAACTTCATCCGCATTGCAAGGCAAAATGGTCACCGGCGGCCGCGTCAACGCGCATCGCGCCTTGACCGGAACCACGGCAAATGCAGATTAAGCGCCATTGTAAAATGTTGGCCGGTTAACCCGTTGGCCTGTTGAGGCGGTTGAAAAACAAAGTTGTCTTTAACCGGCTAACTGGCTAACCGTCCAACACTCTAACATTTTTTGATCGAGGTTGCAAGGAGGCATTATGATTCAGGACAGATTCCTCGTGCTCGCGGCCGCGTTGATTTGTTTAAACACGGCGTCGGCGCACACCCCGGGGTTTCATGCCGGGGCAGAATTAACCGCGCCCGGGCTGCGGAATGGGACTTTTAAAACGCGGTTGAACAATGTCGAGATTTCTTACACGGTCAGCGGCGCCGGCCCGGCGATTTTCGTGCAAGGCGTCGGTTGGGGGCCGGATTCGAGGCTTTATCGCAACACGCTCAAATTTCTCGAAACGAGCTACACGCTGGTCTACATTGACCCGCGCGGCACCGGCGAGGCGGCGCCGATTGCCGATCCGGCGCAGCTTACGAGCGATTTGATGGCGGACGATCTCGACGCGCTGCGGCAGCATCTGGGCTTGACGCGAATCGTCGTGCTCGGCCACGCCCACGGCGGCTTCATCGCCATGAAATACGCCTTGAAATATCCCTCGCGTTTGTCGCAGTTGATCTTGGTCGCTTGCGTGTTGCTGCCCAATTTGGAAGAAGACACCCGTGCGGTGAATGAAAACTTGCAGCGTCACCCGCGGCGCAAGGACCCAACCTGGGAGGCGGCCGTGGCCGCGTTCAAAAATGAATACGAAGCCCGCACCATTGAAGAAATCCAGGACAATCTGCGCGCCACCGCCGTGCTCTATTTCAATTATTACGGCCAATCGCAGCGCGCCAATTTTGAGAAAGCGCTCAACGCGACCAAAATTTCCCTGAGCAATTTCCAGCAGTTCGTGCGCAGCGATTGGGTCGATTATGATCTCGGCGGCCGGGAGTCGCGCCTTGCCGCGCCGGCGCTGCTGCTTTACGGCGCCTCCGATCCGTATTTCATCCGCGCCTCCGCCCGCCGCCTGCATTTTGCGCTGCGCAATTCCAAGCTCGAGCTGTTCGAGCGCAGCGGCCATTATCCGTGGATGGAGGAGCCGCAGCATTTCGCCGAAGTGGTGAAGGCATTTTTGAATCATCCGGTGGCGGCGCCGGTGGCCTCCGAGACGCCGAGAAAGACGCCGCAGGATCAATGAAAATCTGCAAAAACTTAGCAATATGAACCCGGAAAAAAGCCGCCCACAGAAATGGAAATCCTTACAGGCGCAGCCCACAGAAATTAAGCATTTTGAGTTCAATTCAGTGGGATTTTCAATTCAGTGGGCGAAAACTTCAAGTTGCTAAATTCTTAAAAATTTTTCAATTTAAAATTTACAATAAAGATTATTCCGGGAATGGATGGGCGCCTGGTGGCCTCCGCGGTCTTCAAAACCGTTGTCCCCCAGTTCTGCTGGGAGAGGTGGGTTCGATTCCCACACGTTCCCGCAAATCCGCGTAATGCCTCAGTTACGGTTGAAGATGGGTGTCATTCTGGAAGAATCTTGTTTCAAACCAGCACTGTGCCTGATTGTAACAAGATGCTTCCAGCATGACAGTTTATTTATCCACCAACTGAGGTTCTGCGAACCGCGTAAATTCTTCTTGCTTCTCAAGCTGTTGGATATTATCTTGGTTTCAAAAGGCTGCAACGAAAGAGAAAACCACCATGCCGACAACCAAAGTGAGCTCTGGATATAAAGTCCAACTTCCGAAAACTTTTTTGGCCAAGTACCGCGTTAAGGTAGGCGACCTGCTCACCATTCAAGAAGTGAACGGTTACATCATCCTTAAACCTCTGAAAGCGGAACCAGCCAGCAAAGGCGCACGCGCCAAACCAACACGCCAGCACGCTTTAGAGGCAGACCGTGACCGTCAAGAGTGGCAGGACTTTATCGCCCAAGCTTTCGATCGCTCGTTTGGCGACGAGGCGGCGTACACTTCTTACAAGATCAAAGTGCCGAATCCTGAATATGAGAGAGGGTAGCGTTGTGATTGCCGTGCTGCCGCAGGCAGACGGTGAAGTGAAACCGCGTCCCGCCGTGGTACTGCGCGCGCTGCCAGGTTATGGCGACCTGCTGCTTTGCGGGATAAGCACCAGGCTCTACCAGATGGTCAAGGGTTTTGACGAAATCATCTTCCAGTCTGACGCTGATTTTGCCAAAACTGGCTTGCACTCAGAATCACTTATCCGGCTCGGCCACTTGTTTGTGCTGCCCAAGAAATTTATCGAGGGCGCGATTGGTCTCATCTCGGTTAAGCGCCACAAGCGTTTGTTAAAAACTTTAAGCAGTTACTTGGCGAAGAAAAAGTAAAGGCAAACCTAACGACACCATCTTCATTCCCTCCCCTCCACGATTTTGATCTCCTCTTCCGTCAACCCGTAAAGCTCATACACCAGCGCGTCGATCTGCCGGTCTGTGGCCTCGATTTGGCGCTGCAGCGCGGTTTTCTCGTGCTCGATTTTTGCTGCCACCAACTGCTGGTGCAAGGCCAACATGCGCTCGACCAAAGCCTTGCATCACCCCTCACGCCATGACTTGACGTTCGACGCCGGATTTTCTTTTTGCCGTCGCTTGCAGTGTCTGCGTTTGCAGCTCTTCGCGAATGACACGCCGCAAAGTTCGCTCCAGCGTGAAATCCTACTGCCGAATGTGCTCCCGCAGTGCTTCATTAATAAACGTTTGATAGTTGCCGCCGCCGGCCTTATGCACCCGCTCACGAAACCAGTTCAAAATATCGGCGTCAACACGGATCGTAATGCGCTCCTTGTTTGGCACCGGCTTTATCACCGCGCCGCGCTTGGCGTTGGTGAAATCATACGTTTTTTCTTTTTTGCTCATAAATCTTCCGTTCTCTTTTGATTGCTGGCCGCGCCGAAATCAAACGAATGTCGTCGTCTCGGTAAGTGTAGACCACGACAAGCACGCGGGCCAGAAAGTCCATGCCTCAGGTTCATTCCCGCCCCTCCATGATTTTGATCTCCTCTTCCGTCAACCCGTAAAGCTCATACACCAGCGCGTCGATCTGCCGGTCCGTGGCCTCGATTTGGCGCTGCAGCGCGGTTTTCTCGTGCTCGATCTTCGCCGCCGCCAACTGCTTGTGCAAGGCCAACATGCGCTCGACCAGTTCCACCATCCGGTCGTGGCGGGATTTGTCGGCGGAGTCGGAGAAGTTGATGAAATAGATCGGAAGCTGATCAAGTTCAGCAACACGAATTTCGGGAAAAGTTTTTTCTGTTCTGTTAAAGCATTTTCGAAAATAGTAGGCAATTAACTGACTTCCCAGTAATCCCGCTATATATCGATAGTCTGGGAGAGCCACCTTGGATTTAATGGTAAACACAAGCTGATCTGCAATCAGCGTATCTTTAGTCGGTGCGACAATTAGTCGATTCCCAACAATGCGACGAACAAATATGCGTGGCCCTGTAAACAAATCGAGGGTGCGAGGCTCTGCAAGATGAGTACCATATCTTAACCACGCTTGGTTAGTCTCAATATACCATGGTTTAACGTGACGTCCCCATATATAGGGATAGTATTTATCAGATTTCTTTGTATCGGCCTCAAAAAGCTTTTGTTTTGCTTCTTCACCTGTTTGTGGAGGCTTGCCTTTGCCACGTTGATAAACTTTCACCCCAAATCGAACGTCACACCATTCTGCGACAGGCTTACTTATTTTCATGATACTTTTTAAAATGGGAACATCAGAATTCGAAATAGAGAGATTAAAAATTAGGTTGGGAAATTGTTCCCAGACAGAAACGGAAGTATTTAGCGTTTTACTTTTAAAAGAATTATTAAAGTTTTCGACAATGCAAGGATTTGTCTTATCTGGTTTGAGTTGACGTGAAGCTATGATTACTATTGGTAAAACTGTGGCAGTCGGAAAAACATTGGCATCTCGATAGTCCCCTAACCTTTCAATTGAAACTATTTCGACAAGCCATTCCCTCAAGCTGATATAATGTTCGTTGTTTAGCCAAGTTGTTGGCGTAATAAAACCAAAGCGTCCGTCTGGTCGAAGTAATTCAATACTTTTCTGTATAAACAATGCGTAGATGTCATACTGGTCTGTCATACAACTGTACACGTTTTTGAAGTAGGGTCTCTGTAAACGAAGCGTTTCTTCCCATTCCCTGCCTGCAAGATACGGCGGATTCCCAATCACCGCATCGAACCCACCGGCTTGCATGATTTCCGGAAACTCGGCTTGCCAATCGAAGGCGTTGAGGCGCAGGCGTTCTTCGTCATCCAGCAGGTTCATTTGCTGCGCGTAAAAATCCGGCCCGATCAGCGAGTTGCCGCATTTGATGTTGTTGCCGAGATCGGGCAGCGCGCGCTCGTGAAAGAACTTGAGCTGCTGTGAAATGGTTTGCGCGTTCTCGCCTTCCAACACTTTCAGCAGCAGCGAAAGCTTGGTCACTTCCACCGCTTGCGGGTCAATATCCACGCCGAAAATGTTGTTGAGCAAAATGCGCTTGCGTTCCGTCGTGGTCAGCCGCCAATCGTCTTTTGCCGCTTGAAATAAAACGGGCTGCTTGCCGGCGGCATGTTTCTCCGGCCCGTCCTTCACGTACCAATCGCGATGCCAGTCGAGCAAATATTGATACGCCCCAATAAGAAACGAGCCGGAGCCGCAGGCGGGATCCAAAATTCGTAGGGGCGCACGGCCGTGCGCCCCAACAATTTTCGGCGTTTTGCCCTCCAACAATTTGCCCACGGTGTTTTTCACGATGTAATCGACAATGTACGTCGGCGTGTAATAAACCCCGCCGGCTTTTTTCACCTCAGGCTTGTCTTCCACCACAGCGCGATGGCCGGAAGCCAGGCGAATGACTTTTCCCAGAAATTGCTCGTAAACCTGGCCGAGAATATCCGCCGGCAGAACGGAAAACTCATACGGGCTGTCGGGATAATACAGATTGCGGATGATCTCTTTCAGCGGCTTGTCGTCGATCTGCAAGCCCAGCGTCAGCTCGTCCGGCTCTTCGCGGCGATCCTTTTCTTTTTGGAAATGAAAGATGCCGGAATTGTATCGCTCGTCGGCGCGATGAAAAATCTCGCACAGGCGCTTGTACACGCGCTCGCCGTTCAACAAAGCCATCAGCGCGCCGTAGGTTTCGATGCCGCGATCCTCGCAAATGCGCAAAAAAGATCAGGCGGTCAATCGTGCGCTGCACGGCAAAATTCAGCTCGGGCTGGGTGAGATCGGGATTGCGCAGGGCCAGATTGCGCGCCAGCGAATCGCGCCAGTTTTCGATTTCTTTGAGAAACGCCGCGTCAACTTCGGCGGTGCCTTTCTTGGCCTTGTTGGTTTCGGCGTATTTGTCAAACGAGCCTTTGAGAACCGCGTCTTTCGAGAAAATATTGCTGATCTCTTCCCACTGCTTTTCGTAATCGGTGTAACGCAAATAAAGCGTCCGGCCGGCGGCGGGCTTGTCGGACTGCGCCGGCTTCTGGCGGCAATCATAAACGGCAAATTCTTCAAAATCGGTGAGAATACTGAGCGGCAATTTGGCCGACCAGGCATAACGGCGCAGTTCAAACGCCGGGCTGATGTCGTCTTTGAGATTGACCGAGGGCTTTTTCGCCTCCACAAAAAATTTGCGCGTCCCGCCGATACGAAAGCAATAATCCGGCGCTTTGGTGTAGCCGCCGATTTTGATGGCGTCTTCGTGAATCACGTCTTTGTACGCCTCGGCGTGGCCCTGCTTGTTGTCAACGTCCCAACCCAACGCAGCAAAGAAGGGATCGATGAACTCGCGGCGAAGCTGGGTTTCATTGTAATCGCCGGAGAGATAAGCCTCGCGATTGCGCTCAAAGCGCTCGATCAAAGCGGAGATTTCGTTCATCGGTGTTTTAAAACAGTTTGATAGGAACTTGCAGAATCCCGCGTTACGTGTGTTTCAATACAGAAGGATAAACTTCGTGGTTAGGATCCCACCAAATCAATTTTAAAATGTTACGCACTCTAATTCCCCACAATCTTTCCTTTCCGGCAAACCTAAGAGAAACTATGGTTTCAAAGTCATCTAATTTAAGCTCTGACAGCCTTTTCTGTGCTGCTTTACTAATTTGGTCAATGTTGACTTCATGACTGTTCCTGTTCAAAATGTCCTTCCACATCATGCTTTCAAAGTTCTGTATTTTGGGCAAAATCTCTGAAAAGAAATTCGATTTCTCTATGTTTTTCCATCCCCATGGACCATCGACATCTAGCGTACCAATTTGCCATGCAGGATTTTCATTATTAGCTGATTTAATTGCCGCCGGATCGACGCGTGGTTTCTTTGCAAATTCAGGAAGGTTGAAGGCTTTTGGCTTTTTTTTCGACATAAACAAATATTATTCATTTGAGAGCAGCGAGCTGTAGTATTCTGCCATCGAATCTAAGGCAATTTCTCTATTGCTCCGATCTAAATCGGGAAGGCCAGCCCTGGCTCTTCTCCACGGCTCTTCGCCATGGCTTAAATCAATGAGCCACTGAGATGACTTGTCGCCATAAAAATCAAGTACTGCATCTATAGTTTCTCTTTGAACTTCAGACAGAAGATCTGAATTGCCGATGGGCACAGAAGATATTGAATACATCCCTTTATGAAATGAAAACAAAGCCTTCACCACCGGCCCATTTGCCCAGGCTTCGATCGGCTCTTTGAATAAAGGCGCTTCATCCCATACTAAAGACCACACCTGACAATAGTATACAAGTTTTTGCAGCTTCATCGTTGGCATTGGCCCCCGCTTTTTCAGAATGTAAGCGGCTACATCAAACACACTCACCGACTGAGAGAAATCAGACTTAAATACTCGTTCCTTCTCCGGAATCCAAACTGGTTTGACTCCATCAGAGGGCCGCCGAAGGTCCGAGAGGGTGTCTGTGGATTGTTCCGGTTTGGGGACATACGATTTTATTTGCTTCTTGTAATCAATCTTATTTTTTCCCTCAAACAGAGTTGTTGGAGACGTATTAGTAATTTCCATACTCAAGCTCCTTCCGCAGTTGAAAGTGAATAGCCATAAGTGTTCGTCACTATATCCAAAGCTATTCGTTTCAAATCGACGATTTGATTGTCGCTGATCTTTTCCTTAAATTCGACAAGATTGGATATGCTGAAATTGAAATTAAAATCAAATGTTATTTTCTCATTATCGGCAGATACGCCGAAATTTATCAGCCTGTTGTCGAGCTCCAACTGGCGTCTAATAGTCGTTGTTCGTATCTTGGCGCCGAGTTTTCCCAAACTTTCATTGTCATTCAATTGCAGAATCTTGCTCAAAGATTCATTGATCGTATTCTGAAATAGGAAATTTATTCCAAATGCACTTACTGGTGTATGGGGTAGATAATCTGCTGTTTTTAATCCCAAGCCTTGAACAAATTCGAGGATTTCATCATTGCTTTTTCTCGAAGTAAAAATCAACCTATTTCCCAACACTGCTACCCTTACTTTCTCAGATGATATTCGTTGTGATCCATCAACATTCACCGGTATTTCAACTTCCAGCGTTTCATTGGGAAGAAGGTAGCGGGAAACCCAATCGCGACTAAAGATATGTTTGTTCCAGCCGCCAACTATTACCAACACGTCAAATTCATCCAACAGTATCATGATACGCTCCAACAGATAGTTTGCGCGGATATCAAACATTCATAGAAAACCAAAAGTTCTCAAGTGGAAGTAAAGAATATGCCACCCATAATATTACATTACATTTATTGCAACTGCGGCAGAACTTAAGTTATAATCATCAGCACAATGTCCCTCAAACAATTGATGCCTTTCGAGACTGCGCATTGATATATCGATCGCTACAAAAAGAAAAACCCTGGGCAGAGTCCGGCTCTGGAGAAAGCTATTGCCCAAGGCTGCTAAATCTCAGATGCGGTCATCCATGTTTGACTCCTTTCCTCAACAGTTTTAGATTACAAATTTGAAATTGAATTTGCAAGAACTTTTTACAACTTTCTTATTTTGAACACCTCTTCAAAAGTCCAAAGACAATATGAAGAAAAAGGAAAGTATGCCAGCTCAGGGACGCTTACTTTTCTGCTTCGATGGTTTTGCTACTCCCAACGCCTTTGCAATTTGTTCAAACCCAACTTCACCGGCGTATTGTTGTATTTCGTCTTCCAAATTCCTGAGCCGCACTTTTTGCCATGATGATTTGGTGTCGTGATGCTGCCGGATAAAAGCATTTGGCAAAGTATAAAATTCCGGCTCGCGCGCTCCTTCCGATCCATCATTATTGCCGTAGAATTTGCCGATATTCAGAAAAACCACAATCAAGAAATCAAACGCGCCCAAAGAAGCTTCCTTCACCGGAAAGCCTCGGTCGCAATCGGTTGCATAGCGGCTTTTAACCTGCACTCGCACTTGGGCAAGCTCGCCCTTGCTCGGCGCATGTCGTGGGTCGGGATGAATGCAAATCAAATCATAGCCCTCGTTATTCGCCGGCGCCTTGTAGGTGAGAATATTGCTGCGCATAAGCTGCCCCATCACAAGGTATTCCGCGCCAGCGGAGACAACGGGGAGCCGCAGCCAATCACGCTCAGCCACTTTCTGCCACTCCCTCCTGATTCTGCTCTTCATCTTGGGATAATTTCAACGCCTTGACTTTAGGAGCAAAAGCTTTATGAAAGCGTTCGGCAGATAAGTGCAGCCACTCTTTCAATTCTTGTCTCTGCACTGGATTGTAAATCGAGCCATTCTTGTAGGAGATGATTCGACAAGCCTCTTTTTCATCCAGCCGTTGCCATTCAACATCGTGGCCCAACTCTTTCTCAATGGCCTCTTTATCAGCTTTGAGAAGATCGAAGGCTTGTTTGGCTTGCACCCCTTTTAAATACAATTCACAGCCCACGCGCTCCAATTGCGTGTTGACGGTTAAAGCGAGATGAAAATTCGACCGGCCAATCGCGATGTTGTACCAATGCTGTGGCCGAGGTTGTTGCAATGCCAGAGAAGATTTTTTCGACTTGATATAGTCGCGCACTTCTTCCCAAAATTTTTGCTGGTCGAGTTTGGTAGCGCTGATCTCCGCGTCTTTCGATTCGCGCACCGTCTGCGCCCATACATTCGGACTGCTCACCACTTTAAGCTGCGGCGCCGGCAAGGAGTCGCCAATTTTTATCGCATAAATCTCCAATCCAAAGAAACGCGCCTCTTGTCCTTTGTTCTCATTCAGCCAATCAACGGCCTGCCGGTGTTCATCGGTAAAAGCGTCGGCAATCCACACCACCGTCTTAGCCTTCAACCCCGAAGCGTAAGTGATCAATTTGCCTAGATGATCGTGATCGGTTTTGCCAAACTGATTTTCAACGACCACCAAATGATCTTCTTCCCCAACCACGCGGCATAAAACGTCGGCGCTGAATGGGCCAACTTTCGCCTCCGTTTCAACCAATTCGAGTTCCGCATGTATCGCCTCGCCTAAAAGGTCTAAACCTTCATTCGTCGCCAGCCACGGCGTAAAATCTTTTGCCTCATCAGGCCACAAATCGCGCGGCTCGATATACTCAACTTTTCCCAATTTTGCCATGCGCCATCTCCTGCTTTTACGAGGCTATAGGTCGAGAATTATAACCGTTCTGTAGCTGAACCCAGAATTGATTTCTTCGCCAACAATATGAAAAACTCAACTCTAATTTGCAAGAACTTTTTGCAATGACTGCGGCGAAGTTCGACCTTGCCTGCTGCATGACAGGCTTGGGCAGCAAGCTTTTTAGATTTTGGAAAACGTCTTTTGCCCAAGTCAAACTTCACTTGCGACACTTGCGATATTTTTCCGGCAAAAAATAAAAGCGCCTCTGAATCCAACAACGATCAGAGGCGCGGGAGAATCTGACGCGACGAGCCTAACGAATTTGCTTCGTTTTACTGCATCGCCACGGGCTTGTGGCGGCCCTCGGCTTTCTCGCGCATCTTGTCAAAAAACGCCTTGTCGAGATCGGCGGTGACTTTCACCGAAGCGCCGGCCAGGTCGATGCCGATGCGATTGAGCATGTCAACCGCCTCGCGATCATCCGACACCGCCAGCTTCGCGGTGGCCAGCGCGCCCTTGGCCGCCTCCACCAGCAGCTTGCTGTTTTCCTCGCTGTCGCAAACCGCCTCGCCGTACAACTCGGCTTTTTGCCCAACGTGAGCGGAGAAGGTGACGCCTTGCACCGCTTTCACGGCGCGCGTTCCTTTGAAATCGCGGCTCTCGCTCAGCCCCTCCGCCACTTTTTCCATCACCTCCGCCGTGTTCGCCACCACCCAGCATTGATCTTTGAAACGCAGCTTGTTCATCAACGCCGCAATCGCCGCATTCTGCTTGACGGATTGATCCGCGGTTTTTCCGTCGATGATCGACTGCACCCAAGCTTTGTCGCCGGCGATGAAGGTGTGCCCATCGGCAAAATAAAACGCCTTTCCGCCGTGCTCCTCGATCACGTAAATCGTCTTGCCGTTGTACGTTTCGACGGTCAATTCCGGCCTCTCACTTTCGCCATGATGTTTTTCCATGGAATCGCGCGCGGCGTTGACGGTGTTGATGATTTTCTGTTCGTCAAAATTGCCGGTCGCGACGAACGCAAAGTTCTGCTCGCTGCCGCGCTCGCCGCCTTCAAAACCGATCAGCACGCTGCGCAGATCCTTCTCAATGTCAAAGCCGGCGCGCTCCAGCATTTCCTTGAAATGCCGATCCCGCCGCATTTCGTCGAGCCGTTCGCTGAAATCTTTTTCGAGCGCCTGGCCCAGCTCGCTCTGCCGCAGGCTTTGCATGTCGCAATAGGCGACGCCGTTGACCGTTTGCGGAATCCAGGCGAGATGCTGATCGACTTCGGCAGGCAGCGAGGTGGTTTTAGTTGTGGAACAACCCGCCGCCATGATCGTCAAGGCCAGAATCAAAACCAGCCAGTTTGTTTTTCTCATGATTGAATCTCCTTTTTTAAAAATCTTTCTTTTCAAAAACGTAAATCGCGCCGAGCAAAAATGCGGCGCCGACGGCGAGAGATTGAAACAGCGGCGTCCAGCTCGCAACCGTTTCGCCCGCCACCACCAGGCGCGTGATGTTGCCCAGCTCCGCGGTGCGCGGGGTCATGTAATAGATGCCGTCGAGCAGCCATTGATAAATTTTTTGCGACAGCAGCGCGTAAATTTTATCGCGCGCCAACAGCAGCGGGCTGAAAAAAATGACGAGATAGGCCGCAATGATCGAAACGCCGGAGTTGCGCGCGGTGACGCCGACGAAGGTCATGATCGCATACAACACGCCGAAAACGAGAATGATAATGACGCCGCTCGCGAGAAACGGCGTGTGCCAAAAGCCGGTTTTAAGCGAGAGAATGAGCCACGCGCCGCCGATCAAATAGGCGACGTTGATCGCCACGATGCTCAGCGCGCCGAGGTAGCGCCCGAGCAAAAGCTGCCAGCGCGCGAACGGCCGCGACAGCAGCAAATCGACGCTGCCCTTTTCGAGCATGTTCGGCACCAGGCTGGCGGTGGCAAAAATCGCCAGGAAAATGCCGGCGCCGTACATCGCCAGCGCCAGGCCGGATTCGATGCCGATGACGATCTTGCGCAGCTTTTCGATTTCAATTTCCTGCTCAACATCTTTGCCAAAGAGTTGCACCGCCGCCATGCCGCCGGAAACCAAATCGACATTCAGCGCGAACAGGAAAAGCAGATGCGTGATGGTGATCACCACGAAAAACGCGATGAACGTTTTCTTCGCGAAGGACTCGCGCAAGGTGTAGGCTATGATAGCTAAGAATCTCATTTTTATTTAGATCGTAATGTTCAGCCACCTTCAGGTGGCTTACGCCTCTGAGCTGTGGAATTTATTCCACAGCGGATTTCGTCATCTCATTAAAATCCCCGGAAGTGGCGCCTTTGATCGCCGCAAAGAAACTCTCTTCCAGCGTCCGGCGCTGCGGCACGATGGCGTGAATTTCGGCTTGGTTCTCGCGCAAATAATCGATCAAGCGATTCAACTCCGCATGATCCTGCACCGTCACCTCGAGATGGCCGTTTTGCAAACCGAGTTTGGAAAATTTTTCCACAGCTTCGCTTTGGCCGGTTCAGCCAGCGCCGAAGTTTCGATGCGATAGCTCAAGCCGATGTTGGTCAATTGCGCCACCGGGCCTTCCACGACGATCTTGCCCTTGTTCATGATCGCCACTTCGTCGCACACCATTTCGACTTCGGAAAGCAAATGCGAGTTGATGAAAATCGTTTTGCCTTGCTGCTTCAAATGCAAAATGATATCGCGAATTTCCTTGCGGCCAATCGGATCGACGCCGTCGGTCGGCTCATCCAACAACAACAGATCGGGATCGTTGATCATCGCCACCGCCAGGCCGAGGCGCTGCATCATGCCTTTGGAATACTTGCGGATTTTCGTCGTGGCCCATTTTTCCATGCCAACCAGCTTGAGCAATTCGGGAATGCGCTGCTGCCGCTGCGCTTTGGGCACGCCGGCGAAGCGGCCAAAATAATCCATCACCGCGCCGCCCTTCAAAAAGTCGGGATAACGATGGTTCTCCGGCAAATACCCGATGCGACGGCGCAGCTCGTAATCCGATACCGGTTTGCCGAAAAGCGTGGCCGTTCCGGAGGTTTCGTGCAAAATAGCGAGCAACAGTTTTACCAGCGTCGTCTTGCCGGCGCCGTTGGGGCCTAATAAGCCGAACACCCGGGCCGCGCCGACCTGCAACGAGACGCCGTCGAGCGCCCGCAGCTTGCCGCGGTTGAAATGTTTCGAGAGATTTTCCGTTTGAATGATAGTCAATTCCATTCTCCGACTATGTCGTTGGATTTTGCCATTGATCTTACGGAAGCAAGAGGCGAGAAGTTGCGGGGAAGAAAGAAGATTTTCGTAGGACAGGCGGCTCGCCCAATGTCACTAACTTTTGAAGAAAGGCATGACAGAAAAATGGCTGGCAGAAAAATATTTAAGTTTCTTGCTGCACGACGATGAGCGTTTTTTGATGAAAGCCAGCCCGAATATTTCTGTCCTTCATTTTTCTGTCATTGCTTTTGAGCGGGTAAATCAATATGTATTGCGGTCCAGCCATCTGCCTGCCGTTCTACAACGATTTTGCAATTGAGCTTCGCCAGCAAAGCTTGCGTCATTGCGGCAGGCAATTCGTTTTCATTTTCTTGGCGAGAAGCGGGCAGCAGATGGCCTAACAAATCCAGCGGCGCGCCGTCCGGCGACATGCCGTTGTGAGATAACGTCAGCCGTTGCCCATTTTTTCCATTATGATTGACTTCAAGCCAACCGCAGCGGAGGATTTTGTCGGCCTCGCTTGCCGAGCCGCGCGCATTGAGCGCCTGCCGTACTTGTTCCAGCAACGGCAAAATGATTTGCATCAAACCGTTCAAGGGCAAATTAGTGTCCGGCAGCGCGGCAGCGGATTGCATTTCAACGCTGATCCCATCGTGACGAAAGCGCGTTTCGTACAAGCGCAAGGCCAGAGAGAGCGCGTCGTGAAGTTTTGCCCGATGTTCTTCAAATGCCGGCGGTCGCGCCAGCCGGCTGACGCGATGGGTTAACCCGGCGATTCGTTCGCCTTCTGCGACAATATTTTTGGCGAATGCTTCCACCTCTTCGGGCTGAAAGTGTTGTATCTGCAAAAGCCGGGCATAATTTAAAATCGCCGTGACCGGATTATTGATTTCGTGCAAAAGGCTGGCGGTTAAATCGCCCAACAAGGCCTTGTTTAACAGAAAAAGAAACGTTTCTCCAGCTTTTGAAACTGAAATCAAATTTTCTGAGTACGCCGTCTGGTTTTTCATGGTTCTTGAAATTAGTAACCCTTCACGCCCTCGATTTTTTCCAATTCCGCCACGATGGCGCCCAGCTTGAACCCCTTGACGTAGAGCTGGCTGGTGATCATCACCGGCATTTTGCGGTGATCGTCGGTCATGTGAATGACGAGACGGCCTTTTTGCTGAAACAACGCCGAGGTTTTCAAAAACGGCTCGACGACGAGGCACGAAAATTTTCCGGCCTTGGTATGCACTTTCTCGCGTTTGTGAATGACGATTTGCAAATCGAACAGCTTGCCATCCGAATGATTGTCGAGATGAACCGTATCGCCCGGCGCCACGGCCATCGCACGCACCAGGTAGATCGCCGAGAGAACGTCCTGAACGAACGGCGGCACGGCCAGCGTGTCGCTTTTGCCGTCTTTCGTCATAACGGCAAGATGATTGATTTGATCGAACGCCACTTCGTGCTCGGTTTTGTAATCGCCTTCGCGCAAGCGTTTGCTGAACCGCCAACTGAACAGCCCGTCGACGTCGGTGTGAGATTCGACCCGGTCGTCGATTTTAAAAAACGACGAGAAAAGCTTGTTCGACCACATCTCCGAAACGATTTTGTAGCACGGCCGGCCGTTGACGGTGACGATTTCTGGAATCGACAAGCGCGCATTGCCGGCGTTGATCGGACCGTAATGAACCAGAAAAGTCAGCCTTTCGCCGAGGCCAAAAGCAGCATTGGGCACGACGCGCAACGGCGGCGCCACACCGTTGCGGCTGGCCTCGGTTTTTGTCGAGTCGCGAGGCGAGTTCGTTCGATTTTGTAGAAGCGAGGATTGATTGGCTGGCAGAGAATCGCTGTTGGATTGCTGCGCTCGCGATGAGGGGAACGGCAAAATCAAAATGAGCAAAAATAAAATTGCGCCGGGATAAAACCCAAACGACTTTCGTCTCAAAATGCCGTTGTAGAAAGTGCGTTGAAAACACGACATCCTTTCTCGTGGTCCTTTCTATTTTTTAAAATCGTCCCCGGATAATTTTTCACGGATTTTTTGCAACACCGCTTGCACCGAAATGGCCCGCATGCAATCGCAAACCCGCGACCGGCTTTGACGGCAGCGGGTGCATTCGGCTTGCTGCGACATCAGCACGTCGGAGCGGCGGCCATACGGCCCCCAGCGTTCCGGCCGGCACGCCTGAATCGGCGGATAAAACGCAACGACCGGCGTTCCGACCATCACCGCCAGATGCAACGGCCCGGTGCTGTTGCTTACAAAAACCGCCGCGCGCTGGCACAACACCGCCAACTCGGTAAGATTTAAACGGCCGTCGAGAGAAATCGGTTTCGTCGCGGTTTGCTGTTGAATGCCGCGAATCAGCTCGGCCTCATTCGCGGCGCCGGTGAGAACGGCTTGCGCGCCAAGCTGCTGTTGAATAAAATCGGCAAGCTGCGCAAAATATTCCGGCGGCCAATCCCGCGCCGAGCCGCCGCTGCCGGCGTGCAAAATGATCGGCCTGGCGCTGACGCCAAGCTCGTCTAATTTCGCGGCAATGCGCTGCCGTTCGGCTGGCGCCAAAGCGAAATGAAATTCCACCTCGGCCTTTGAAATCCCCAACGGCTCCAGCAAACGCAGATTGTATTCGGCTTCGTGGCGGGCCGCGGTTTTGCGATGCTCGAAAACGCGGCGGTTGAACAAGAAACTGTACCAACGAAACCCGGTGCCGATGCGCTGCGAAATGCCGCTGCGCCAAACCGCCCACGCCAATTGCGGGCGCGGATAGAGCATGATGGCCGTATCAAATTTTTTTTCACGAAGCGCGCCGGTGAGCCGCCGCATGTCGCCGCCGATTGCCGCGCCATCGATTTCGATGATCTCGTCGACGTGCGGCTGGCAGCGCAAGATTTCCGCCGCATAAGTTCTCGCCAAGAAGGTGATGTGGGCGCCGGGCAGTTTTTTTTTCAAAGCCGCCGCCGCCGGCGTGGAGAGAATGACGTCGCCGAGACGGTCGGTGCGCGTCAAAAGAATTTTTTGCCGGTTCATGCCTCGTTGGCGCGCGCTTGCCGCCGCCGTTCTTGAATGAAATTGACCAAAGTCGGCATGACGCGCTCCAGCTCCGCATCGATAATCTCCGCGCAAGCGCGATACGTTTCTTTCGAAGAGCCGATGGGATCGAAAATATCGTCGCCCTCGGGATCATCGTGATCGCCGGTTTCGTTGGCGGCGCGGGCAAAACGTTTCAGCAAAAAAATATTCTCGCGATATTGGGGAAATTCGCCGTGCAAGTATTCGACGTGCTCGGCTGCCATGGCGAGAATCAAATCGGTTTCAGCCATGAGTTCTTCCGTCACGCCTTGCGAGCGATGCCCGGAAATATCGCCGCCCATTTCTTGCACGATTTGCACGGAATAACGCGCCGCCGGCGAGCCATCAATGCCGAGCGTGCCGGCGGATTTGATCACGACCTCGTCTTGCAGCCGCGAGGGTATTTTCATTCGCAACAAGCCCTCAGCCAACGGACTGCGGCAACTGTTGCCACTGCAAACAAATAAAATGTTAAATTTCGAATTTTGGCTCACTGGCGTCATTCTCCACTATAGATTAGTGCGGCGTTTCGCAATGCCAGCACACGCTGGAAAACTTCTTCCGCCGAAATCTCCAACATGCAGGCATGTGTGCCAATCGGACAGCGTTGGCCGCCGTGCGAGCTGCATGGGCGGCAAAGCAGATTCTTCTCAATCACGAAATGCCCCTCGCCGAACGGCGCAAAACCAAATGCCGGAACCGTTGGCCCGAAAATCGTGATCACCTTGCAGCGCGTTACGACGCCGAGATGCGCCGGCGCGCTGTCATTGCTCACGAGAATTTGACAGCGGTCAAGCAAAGCCGCGGATTGGCGCAGCGAAAGCTTGCCGGCGGCATCAGTACAATTGCCGCCGATCGCCTCTGCAATTGCGGCGCACAGCTCACGATCGCTGCCGCCGCAGATTAAATAAACGAATGCCCCGGTTTCGGCGATTAATTTTTTGGCCAACTCGATGAAACGTTCAGCCGGCCAGCGCTTGGTGGCCCAAACCGATCCCGGGGCCAGGGCGCAACGCCATTTTGCCGCTTGGCTGTGATGCAAGAACGGCTCGACAATCCGCTCGTCGCTTTTGTCCCAAAAAATTTTCGGCGACGGCGTTGCAACATCATTATCGAGAACGCGCAGCAAATCCAAATTGCGCTCGACTTCGTGCTTTTGTCGATACGGCACGCGCTGCGTAAAAAACCATTTGCCGGCGCTGCGGTCGAAGCCGAGGCGTTGCGGAATTTTCGCCAGCCGGACGAGCAGCGCGCTGCGAAGCGAGCGATGCGGCACCAGCGCCATATCGTACTGTTCTTGCTCCAGCGATTTTGCCAGCTTCCACAAAGCCAACGGACCGCGCTGTCCCCCGCGTTTGTCAAAGATCACGATCCGATTGATGAATTTATTCTTTTCCAAAAGATTGGCCGCCGCCGGAATGGCCATGAAATCAATTTGGCTGCCAGGGAAAACTTGCTGCACAGCCTCGGCCAGCGGAGTGGCAAGAATCACATCGCCGATAAAAGCCGTTTGCACAATTAAAATCTTTTTGCGACTTGTCACAAATTACTGATTACTGTTGACTGATTACTGGCCTGCTTTTCCACCGGCGATGCATCCAAAACCAGTGATCGGGATATTGGCGAATGTATTTTTCCAAAACTTTTGTCCACGCTTCCGTAATCAACCTGAGTTTTTCCTCCTCGCTTAAACCGGCGCCGTTTTGGGAAAAATCAAAAGTTACCAATTCCGCTTCGACACGATGTCGGCCGCCGGGCTGGCGGACGGCGACGCAAAACACGATCGGCGCCGCGGTTTTCAACACAAATGCCGCCGGACCGCGGCCGGTCGAGGCCGGCCGGCCAAGAAAATTGACAAACAGCCCGTTGCTGCCGGCGTCTTGATCGGCAAGAATCGCCACAAATTTTTTTTCGCGCAGCGCTTTCAAAATGCCGCGCAGCGCCGCTCCGCGGGGAATCGTCGGCATGCGCATGCGCGTTCGGATGTCACGAATCAGCGCGTCGACGTACGGATTGTTTTGCTCCTGATAAAGATAAACCATCGGATAGCGCAACGCGACGAGCGCGCCCATGTACTCCCAATTGCCGAAATGCCCGGTCATGCAAATCGCCCCCTTGCCGAGCGCCAGCGCCTGTTCATAAGGATTTTGTTCGTGGGGCATGGAGAAGCTGATGCGTTGGCGCAGCTCGCTCTCCGAAAGCCCGGGCAGGCGCAAATATTCCAGCATCATCATGCCGAAATTTTCATACGAGCGCCGCGCCACGCGTTTCAATTCCGCCGCAGATTTTTCCGGAAACGCCAGCGCCAAATTTTCCAAAGCCACGCGCCGCCGAATGCGCAAAATTGAAAACGTGAGCTTGCCCAGCGCCGCGCCGAAAGCGAGTATCCACGAATACGGCAGCCGGCGCGCCAAGAAACATAGGAACCGCACGCCCTGATACTCGAGCCAATGCTTAAAACGCCGCATGATACAAAGTAGGCAAAAATACGCTGATTGTCAATATTGCTCTACGAGCAAGCCGGCGATTTTTTCTTCGAATTTCTTTGCCCGTGACGTTCCGCTGTGCATCTCGCCAATTTCGACGGCGCGAATGCGCCCCTTCTTGTCGATCAAATAAAACGCCGGCCAGTAGCGGTTTTTCAACGCGCCCCAGTAAGCGAAATCATTGTCGAGGTAATGCGGGTACGTCAATTTATTTTTGTCGGCCGCGGCCTGCACGGCTTTGGCGTCGCGCTCGCGGTCAAATTCCGGTGAGTGAATGCCGACGATAACAAAGTTTTTGTCTTTGAATTTATTTTGCACATCCCTGACCCAGGGATAACTGTTGGCGCAATTCCATCACATGAACGTCCAAACGTTGAGCAGCACCACTTTGCCGCGCAAGCCGTTTTCGCCATTGCCGGTCATTTTTAACGGCGCGGAATTGATCCAGCGAGTTGCATCCTGGCTGAGAAACTCAGGCGCCGGGCGCGATTCATCCGTCGAAGCGGTAACGCCCTTGTCATGATGCCACAGCGCCAGCAAAATCGCAGCGCCCAAAACGAGAAGAGAATTTTTCATGTTCGGTCCTTCGGTTGAATCTGAGTATTATCTTCAACCCGTTTGAACGCGGTTTTCTTCCCAAATCACGGGCGTTAAAAAATTTTCATCTCGCCTTATTGCGCCGGCGAGGCGCTGCGCCGAAACGCGCTCAGCTCCGCGCCGAGGCGATCTTGAAGCAAACGAATCGGGCGGCTGCCGCCGAGAAAATGCTGCATCATAAATGAAAACGCCAACTCTTCGCCGTCGGCGGTGGTGGTGTAGCCGGACAGCGTGCTCACGGCGCTGATCGTGCCGGTTTTGGCATGTAACACGCCCGCAGCAGCAGTGCCCTTCATCCGGTTGCTCAAACTGCCATCGACGCCGGCAATCGGCAGCGTGGCGATAAATTCATTTCGAATCGAAAAATTTTTCCACATCGCTGCCAGCAACTGAACGATGCCGGCCGGCGTGATCAAATTATAATGCGACACGCCGGAGCCGTCGGCGCTATAAACCGCGTTGGTGTCGAGGCCGGCGCCGGCAAAAAACTGGCGCATGGCGCGAATGCCTTTCGCCGCGGTGCCGGGCAGGCCGACTTTCTCCGCGCCGATGGCCTTCAAAAGCAACTCGGCGCTCAAGTTATCCGAAATTTTATTCAGATTGACCAACGCCGGCATGATCGGGCCGCGATGCTCGGCGAGAATTTTTATTTTAGCCGGAGCTTCGCCGCGCACCACATTGCCATGCAGGATGATTCCCGCAGTTTGCAACACCTCGCGAAAGAGCTTGCCGCAATAAATTTCCGGCTCCAACACATTCACGGTTTCTTCTTGCGGTGATTCGTCTTGGGCTATCGCCCCCTCGACCAGAATAGTGTTTTCGTTTTGCTGCCATTTGCGCGTGATCAGCAGCGGCGGCAATTTCAGCGAATCGATTTGCGATTTGCGTTTTATTGTGACGCTATTATTTAACAGCGTAACATGCTCCGTTGGCGGAACGATTTGAACGCGCGCCGGTTGGCCGAGGCTATCAGCCGGCGCGGCGCGAACGATGGCCGTATTTTTATTCACCGACAACGCCGAAAGGCGTGGCGCATAATAGGCCGGATCATCATCCCACATCCAGCCGTTGCCCCAGCGCAAGTCGTCAAAATAAAAATCATCGCAAACGAGATTGCCGCGAATTTCTTTGAGGCCCATTTGCGCCAGATTTTGCGCGAGGCCGAACAAATCTTCGCTGCGCAAATCCGGGTTGCCGCGGCCGATCAAATACAAATCGCCCGGCAAAATGCTGCCGGTTTGCAGCGCCGAATCACAAGCCACCGTGGTGCGGAAAACATACGCCGGGCCGAGCAGCGCCAGCGCCGTCGCCGAGGTGAGCAGCTTTTGATTGGAGGCGGGATGCGCCAAAATTTCTGCGTTGCGCTCGTAAAAAACTTCTCCGGTTCGCAGTGAAACGATTTTGATTCCCGCCAGGGCGTGCGCGAGCGCCGGGGCATTCAAAATGTTTTCGAGGCGCTGACGCAGCTCGGCGAGAGATCGCGCGCCGGTAGATTGCGAAGCTTTCAGTTGATTTGAAGTTGCGCACGCGGAGAGAAAAAGCAATGGGCAAATTGCGAGAGGCAAAAAACGGCGGGCAAGTTTGATCATAGAATAAATGAAAATGATTTTGGTTAAAACGGCGCGCGCAAGACCCGGCCGGCCAATTTGCCGGTAAATTCTCCGTCGTCAATGGCGACTTCGCCGTTCACCATGACGAAGCGAATGCCTTCCGGGTATTGATGCGGCGCCGTCCAGGTCGCGCGGTCGATGATTTGTTTTGAATCAAAGATCACGAGATCGGCGTAATTGCCGATCTCGATCAAACCGCGATTTTTTATTCCCAACGCGGCGGCCGGCAAAGAAGTGATTTTCCGCAGGGCTTCGGCGAGCGGGAACAGTTTCTCTTCGCGGCCATATTTTCCCAACAGCCGGGGAAACGTGCCGAAATTTCGCGGATGGGGATTGCCGAAGCGCAGCGCGCCGCTGGTGGCCAGGGCCGAGCCGTCGCTCGCAACCATCGCCTCTGAATATTTCAACACGCCGGTCAGTTCTTCTTCATTCATGCCGAATCCCACCATGCTGCCGCCGCCTTCTTCCTGAACGACCAAATCGACGAGCAGGCGAAAAGGATCGGCGCCGCCTTGCGAAAGCTCGGCGAAATTTTTCCCTTCGAATTTTTGGCGCTCGGGATTTTTCGGCAGGCTCGAGATCATCACCGATTGCCAGCCGCCGATTTTATCCACTTCAAAGGTGGCTTCGCGGCGTAGTTGCGCGTATAAAGTCGCATCCTTCAAACGCGCCATCAACTTTTCACGGCCGCCGTCGCGGCTCCACATCGGAAAAAGAGTCGACAGTCCGGTGTTATACGCGATGTACGGGTAGCGATCACACGTCACCTGCAAACCGGCGGCGCGCGCTTGATCGAGCTTTTCGAGCATGAGCGGCAGTTTATGCCAATTCTTCGGGCCGGAGGCCTTGAGATGCGAAATGTTCAACGCCACACCGGACTCGCGCGCGATGCGAATGGCTTCGTCGACCGCCTCGAGCACGGTATCATCTTCGTTGCGTATATGTGTCGAATAAATGCCGCGGCCGTCCATCGCTTTGCAAAGTTCTATGATCTCCTCGGTGCTCGCAAAACTTCCCGGCGTGTATTCGAGTCCGGAAGAAATTCCATACGCGCCTTGACGAAAGGCTTCCCGCGCCAGCGCTTTCATCTTCTCGATTTCTTCGGAGCTGGCCGGTCGATTGTCTTCGCCGACGACATATTCGCGCAGCGAGCCTTGCCCGACCATGCTGGCGACGTTGGTGATGATCTGATTTTTCTCCAACCGCTGAAAATAGCCGGCAAAATCAAGCCAGTCGATTTCGATGCCGTAATTCGTTTTTAAATTTTCACTCCATTCAGCGCGCATGTTCTCGGTTAATGGCGCGACCGAACCGCCATCCTGGCCGATGATTTCGGTGGTGACGCCCTGCCGGATTTTGGATTGGGCTTCGGCGCCGAGCAGCAGCTCTTCATCGCTGTGCGAATGGAAATCGATGAAGCCGGGCGCAATGGCGAGTCCGGCGGCGTCGATTTTTCGTTTCGCCGGTTTATTTTTCAAATCGCCGAGCGCGGCGATCCTGCCGTTTTTGATGCCCAGGTCCGCGATAATGCCGGGCCGGCCGGAGCCGTCGTAAATCAGGCCGCCGGTGATGAGCACATCGTATTGATCGAAAAAGCCGCACGCGAGCGAGAACCACGGCGAGGCAGCGAGAGAGCCGGCTGCGACGGTTTTGATGAATTGACGGCGGGGATAGGAAGGCAAGTTCAACTCCTTAATCACGTTCAAAAGCTATTTTCCAAAGTTCTTGAATGAGCCAGATGATGATGGAAAGCAAGAGAGCGCCTGTTGCATTCATGACCGAACGGATTTTGGGAAGAGGAGAAAGACCAAGATGGAGCGGCGTTTTAACAGTAACTGCCGGTTGGCGTTCAACGCTAATCTTGAGCGGAATTTTTACGGAACCTTCCGTGGGTTCCCAGAGAATATCCGTTCGCAGGGCGCGAAAGAGCGGCCTTACTTTAAGAATTATTTTTCTGGTCTCACCCCATTTGAGGTTTCTAAATGTCAAAGAATCATCTTTTAAATCGGCAGCGACGGGAAAAGTACTGAGAAATGGAAGATGGAGAGTCACTTCCCGCAACTCCCGCAGCGTGTCAGGATGAGTATTCATCGCGGTAATCAACAATTCCTCTTCTTCACCGGCGGCAAGATAAAGCGGATACTCGATGGCGAGGCTTAAGGAATCTTGGCCGAATGAAAACTGCTGATAGTCACGCGGCAAAGCATAATAAGCAGAAAATCCGAGCAATCCGGCCGAGCCCAATAACACAACAAAGGTGGCCAAGACGAGCAGGAAGCGAGCGCCTTTTGGACTGTGATTAACAGAACGCGTGGGCGCTTTTTTCTTTTGAGCCGCAGTTCTTTTTGAAACCGGCCTTTTTCGGGAGTGCTTCTTGCCTGGCAACATCGTTGAAATTTCCAATATTGTTCACCGAGTTAAGCCGCTTTATTTGCTGATTGCGCGACACCGATAACTGCAAAAATACCGCCCATAACGATGAGCATGAGGGTAAGCAAAAACAGCCACGCTTTGCCAATGATGATGCCGAAAATGCCGGTAATCGCTCCAATCACCAGAAAAAGAATTCCCAAGATACTTGAGAGACTGGCGCTTGGAAATCGTGCCTCACGCCTGCCGGTCTGTCTTTCTCTGGAACGCCAACGCTCCAAAGCATTGCGAATCGCCTGCAGCATCGGCTCGTGATCTTTTGAGAACAAAAAATCAACTATACGGCCTTCAGCGCTAAAGTCTTTAATATCTTCATCGCGAATATACCCAGAGTAAAGTATAACTGAAACATCAGGGTTTAACTCTCGCACTAAAGCCAGCCCGCTAAAATCATTGGGGTCATTGTCATCCAAGAGACGCACATCGATGACAGCCAAATCACAATGATTGTCCTTGAGTTTTTTCCGCGCGTCGTCCAAACTATTTACAGCCACAATCGGGTATCCTGACTTCTCAAGGATTTCCACCCGGCTTTTCAAAAATTCTGCGTCGTTATCTGCAAGAAGAATTTTAGCCATTTTCTTATCCTCGTTTGTTTACAGATTTACTTCAAGCCCGTCAACTTCGAGAAGGCGGCCGAGATGAGTTCAATGGCGACGCCGGCGAACACGGCCACTAAAACGCCCTTGACTCCATCTTCCCATAACAGAACCATCATGCCGATGGCGACGACGCCTCCGACGACGAGGCGCAACCGCCTGGGCTGCGGCTTTCCTTTCGCCCCACGATTTTTCATAGCTTGCGTCACCGCGCGCAGCAGCATTTCAACGCCTTCTTGCTTGGCGACCATGTCCACCGCCGCCGGAATATTCTCCATATCGTGCTTGAGCGCACGCCGCGTCATCTCAACGGTGGGATAGGCCGTCATCAAAATTTTCGGCACGTGCGGCGCCGCGGTTTTGATCAACGCCAATCCGCTGATGTCGGCCTCGTCTTTGTCGTCGCGCAGCCGCAAATCGACGACGGCCAAATCCACGGTTTGATCCTGCAAAAAAGCCGCCGCCTCTTCCGGACTGGAAGCAGAAACGACGTCATAACCTTCGGCTTCCAAAATTTCTTTGCGCGTGCGCAAAAATTCTGCGTCGTTGTCCGCGAGAAGGATTTTATTTTTTTTCATCGTTTCGAATTCCTCTTTTTTGCCTGCGGCAAATACGGCTTTAAATATTTCGCCACGCAGTCCGGATCATAGGATTTGGTGATATAATCGGAGGCGCCGGCTTTCAGCGCTTCGCGAACCGGCTCCCACGTGGGGGAGGCCGAAGCGAGAACGACGCACGACTCGACCTGCTGCTTCTTCAGGCGGTCGATGGTCGGGCGAATTTTGTCTCTCGGCAGATCCATGGTGTCCACCACGATGAGATCGTATCGCCGCCGCGCCGCCGCGCCGTTCAGCTCGTTCAGCGTGGTTTGATAAACTTCGCCCTGCGAGGCCAAAGCCTGCTGCAAGACTTTGTACCACAAGGCGTCCTTCCCCATAAAAAGAATTTGCATTGACATTGAGTTCTGGTTCATGTTGTGCGCCCGTCTGCTTTCATTCTTTCGATGAGAAAAAAGTTTTTTGAAAAAATCCGCTCCGTTCCGCCGCTTGGCTCGCTTGCGGCGCCCGAAAAGCCGAGATTTCATGCGTTGCCACATCATAATTCCCTTCCGAGTTAGATGACATTTTTTAATCGCCTTCTAATGGGAGGGAGAGAGCCATTTCCGTGCCTTGCGGGCCGGTGGAAATTATGCGAATGTCGCCTTTGTACGTTTGCACGATAAGCTGCGCCAACAACAGCCCCATGCCGGAACCGCGCTCTCCCTTTTTTTTGGGGACGGGCTCACGTAGGATCTTGTTGACAATCTCGGGCGGAATGCCGTTGCCGCTGTCCTTGAGCCGAATTTCAGCCCGTTGGCCGGCGTGAAAAGTTTTGACGGTCAGCGTCTTTGGCGAATTTTCTTCCATGGCTTCAAAAGCATTCTGCACCAACAGGTCGATGGCGCGGCGCAGCCATTCGCGGCTGACCCGCACTCTCGCGGTGTCGGGCAATTCCAAAATCCACTCGACGTGAAACGCCGCCGCGTCGCGCGCTTCCAAAAGACGGAAGACGCGTTCCTGCATCAGCGTGTTGACTTCCAGCGATTCGACGCCTTCTTCGGCGGAGAGCGGCGCATTGATCGGAATTTCGCGAATCAGCTTCAAAAGTTTTTCAATCCGGTGCAGATATTCTTCGATGTCACGAACTTGCCGCATCACCGGCCGCAGCAGCCTGGCGATGCGCAACGGCAGTTTTCGGCGAATGAGCCAGATGTCGTCGGAAATAGTCGCGGCGTATTTGTTGATCTCGTGACGCCACGTGGAGCTGGCAATGCCCATCCACGCCAAGGCTGTTCGCGCCGCGAGCAGGCCGTGCGCATTGCGCAACTCATCCAGTTGTTCGGCTTTGATGATGGCGAGAACAGCCTGCGTGGCGAGCATCTCCAGGGCTTTGCGATCATGCTCGTCGAGGCCTTCGATGTCGGGATGCTCGACATTCAACGCGCCGATGACGCGGTCGTCGGCAATCAATGGCACGGCAATTTCAGACCGCGTTTCGGGATTATAAGGGATATAATCCGGATCGTTCTGAACATTGCCGACCCATTGCGTCTTTTTTTCCTTGATCGCGCGTCCGATAATTCCCATTCGTCCGTTAATGCCATTTCGCAGCGAAATGCTTCTTCCGATTCTGGTCTGCATTTCCAGAAGCAGGCCGTCCGGCCGAGAATGGGAAAAAATCATTTCATTGTTCAAGGGTTCATAGATCAGAAAATTGGCGTAAAACGCTTTTTTGCCGAGAATGCCGGTAATGTCGATGGCTTTGTCGAGCAACGTATTTAAAATGATTTCTTTGTCCAGAGATGCCGCAATGACTTGGCCGGCGCTGTAAAGTGAGCGCAGATGTTCGCTGATCTTTTTCTCTTTTTCGTAAAGCTCGGCATTATGAATGGCGATGGCCGCCTGCGCCGCAAACGTGGCCGACAGCCGTTTGTCTTCGTCGGTAAAATGATGCGGCGAGCGGTAATTGAGAAAGAGCAGGCCGACGGCATGCCTGCCGACTTGCAGCGCGATGCCGGCGGACGAGCAAACGCCTTCACGGTGAATGAATGTGCCTTGCATGACCGGATCGGAAGAAACGTCGTCGGCATAATGCTCACCGCAGCGCAGAATCATTCCCAGCGTGGTTTCAGGCCCTAAATTCTGCATTTCTTTGACCGCGGCTTTATCTTGCAGACCGACGGTGACGGGGCTGCCGACGATGGCATGTTTCGATGCGTCATATTTATACAGCGTTACGGCATCGCAATTCAATGCTTCCTTTACGCCTTTGGCAACACCGCGCAAAACTTCTTGAATATCGCCAATGCGCATGAAGCCGGAAGTCACCTCCAGATGCTGCAGTGTCTGCTGCACTTGCTGGTAGAGCCGCGCCTTTTTAATGGCCAGCGCCGCCTCGGTGGCAAAAGTTCGCAGCGTCGCTTCCTCTTCTTTGCTGAAAAAACGCAGTTGGTTGTAATTGAGATAAAGCATGCCGACCGGCTCGTCGCCGACTTTGAGCGCGAGGCCGGCAAAACATTTCACGCCGATGTCGCGGAAAAAACTGCGCGAAGTTTGCCCGATGAAAGTGTACTCGGGCTTTTCAACATCATCGACAAATTTGAAACCGGTCTGCATGATCGTATCGGCGGTTCCTCCAGGACGCGGCTGTTGTTTGATTTTGCTGAAATCCTCATCCGAAATGCCGGTTTTGCAAACCCATTCGACTTCGAAGCGTTTCCGCACTGCATCATAAGGCCAAATTGAAGCGGAATCGGCATGCAGCAGCGCTTTGACGCCATCGGCGATGCGGCGCAGCACTTCCGGCAAATGAACGGCCTCGGCCATCAGCGTGCCGACCTCACGAAGTTTTTGCAGCTCGTTGACCCGCTGTTTTCTTTCTTCCAACAAGATCGCATTCTGAATCGCCACGTCCGCCTGCGAGGCCAGCATTTTTAAAACCTGCCAATCTTCCTTGCCGAAATGATGAGGTTGTTGGCTGCAAACGCTGAGCACGCCGACTTGACCGATGGGCACGCTCCAGAGCGAACGAATATCAAATCCGCCGACCGCCGCATTGATCCGCCGATCCTGCGCCGTGTCCGGGATGTATTCGGGATGTTTGTTCTTCATAACCAAATCGCTCAAACGCATGATCTCATCCTTTAAAAGCGGCGTCCATTCCTTCTCAGTGGAAAGATTGACCGCCAGCCGCGCCTTCCACGGCTCGGGCAAGTAAATGCCCCACTCGTGCGCGTGCGTCAGTTTTTTCGCCGCTTCGCCGATGCAGTTGAGCACGCTTCTGATGTCGTCCGTCCGGCTTTGCATCGCCTGCGTTACCTCGAGCAACGTCCGCAGCCATTCCCGCTCGCGCTCGGTCAGCTCCAGTTGACGCTGCATTTCCCGCAGCTCGACGATGCTTTGAATTAAAATATCGATCTCATCGGAATCCACCGATTTGGAAATGTAGCGATATGCGCCTTCGCGCAACGCCCGCACGCCGATCTCGCGCTCGCCCCAGCCGGTGATGATGATCACGAGCAGCTCGGGATATTCGCCGTGAATCCGCTTCATCGTTTCGATGCCGTCCGGCCCTTCAACCAAAGTCTGATCGAGCAACGCCGCATCGTACTGGCCTTTCATTTGACGAACGTGCGCAATCGCCTCCAGGCCGTTCGCCACGGCGTCGACGACGTAGCCTTTGCGGCGCAGCCATTCCGCCATCGGCTCGCGAAAAGCTCTATCGTCATCAACCAAAAGAACCCGGATATTGTTGCCCATCGCTCACGCCCTCACCTTTGGTTTTTCCTTGACAGCTTTAACGGCAATTCCACCAAAAAAGTGGTGCCAACGAGAATAATGCTTTTTTCAACTGAAATCGCGCCGCCGACGGATTCGGTCAAACCTTTCGCAATAAACAGCCCCAGGCCGGTGCCGCCGTTTTTGGTGGTAAAGCCCAGCTCGTAGATGCTGTCAAAGTGATGGCGGTGAATGCCGGGGCCGGCGTCGCAAAAGCGAATCTGCACCGGGCGTTTGTGATTTTCCGGAACGAACCGGCTGTTAATTGTCAAACACGTGCCCGGCTTCGACGCCATCCATTCAATGGCATTGAGCACGATGTTGCAAAAAACTTGATCCAAGCGGACGCCGACGCTGTGCAATGGCGGCATTTTGTCATCCAATTCAAACTTTATCTCAATTTTATTTTTATTCGCCAGCGGACGCAACAGATCAGCCGTGCGATGCAAAGCTTGATTGATATCAAGCTCTTCCCAGCTTTCCTCGCGCGAAAGCCGGCGAAACAGCTTGATGGATTCCGAAATAGTGTCGAGATTCTCCTGCAAGCTCGTCGCCCGTTCCTGAACTTTGAACCAGTCTTTTTGCGGCTGATGGCGCAAATCATCAAAATCGCCGTGCAACAGCTTGGCGGTGAGCAGCGCGCCACCGAGGCGATTGTGGACTTCGTGCAAGATGCCGGCGGCGAGCTGCCCTTTTAAAATCAATTGCTGCACGGCCCGCAACTGCGATTCGGTTTGCTCGAACGCCAGCGCCGCGCCCAGAAAAGTGGCGACAGACTGCGCGCGCGCCAGTTGCGCCCGATCAAAGCGGCGCGGCCGGGAATCAAACAAAAATAGCGCATGCGAGACTTCCCGATGCAGCGCCGGCACCGGAAATCCGGCGCACGACTGAAACGACATCCATTTTAAAAGATATTTAAAACGCCGCGGCGAAACTTGATGTTGGTAAACCAAGCGATTGGTTTCGATGACATCCTGCACCGGGCTGTAAATCAGATTATAGCTGTGCTCGTCCGACAGCGGGGGAACGCCTTGACTCGCCTCCAAAGTGACTTCGCGTTTTTTGGCATCGACACGAAACAGCGCCAAAGATTTAACGCCGACCTCGCGCGAAAGTTCGCCCAAGATGGCTCGCAGCGTCTGTGAGAGGGCCTGGCGCGTCGCCAGGGCTTCAATGCCTGGCTGGAGAAAATCCAATTGCTTTTCTTGAGCGCTCGAGGCCATAGCCGGAAGATGGCCGGTATTCTCCAGCGTGTTCAAAATTTCGATCAAATCCGGGTCGGCCATGGGCTTGAACCAAATCGGCACCTCGATTTTGGCGGCGCGCGCCATGTCCATTTCATCTTCGTAGCCGGTCACCAGCAAAATCGGCAGTTCCGGGTGAGCCGCATTGATTTTTTCCGCGACCTCGATTCCCGTCGTGTCGGGCAAATGCGAATCCAGAAAAATCAAATCAAACGTTTCCCCTCCGGCGACATCCAGGCCTGTTTTCCCGGTCAAAGCCAGCTTCACCTCGTAGCCTTTTTGCCGGAGCCAATCCGCCAGCGGTTGGCCGAACTCGACGATGTCATCAATAATAAGAATGCGCCGGATGCGATTCGGCTGTACCAGCGGCGTTTCGCGCCGGTCGCTTTCGAGAACCGACTGATACAACAGCTCGCGCGTTTTTTGATCGATGATGTCTTCAATCGCGGCGCCCGCCGGCGCGGCGCTGGCTTCCTGAATGCGTTCGCGGCGCCGGCGGTGCAGATACGCCTTGACGCTCAAATGAATCGTTTTCGCGCCGGCCTCGACTTCGACCACCAGCGCGCGAACGTGATCGTCGACCCACAGCACCTCTTCGACGTTCTCAATTTGCCGTTCGGGGTGGATGAAAGAAATGGGAATGAACCCGTCGAGGCCGCGTTCCAGCTCGACGAAGGCGCCGCGATCCGGCAAAATGCGCGTGACGACGCCCTGAACTTCTTTGCCGACGGGATATCTTTTTTCGATCTCGGTCCAGGGGTCATGGTGGCGCAGGCGCAAGCTCAAGCTGAGGTTGCCGGTGGCAGCGTCGCGATCCAAAACCACGGCTTCGATTTCCTGTCCGACGTGCGCAATTTTTCCCGGATGCGGCTCTTTTTCGGACCAGGACAACTCACGGCGGCGGATAAATCCCCGGCTGCCATCTTCCAAACGGACGAGAAGGCCGAAATAAGGCAGGATGCGCGTCACCCTCGCCTTGACAATCTGGCCCGGGGCATGTTTCGTTTGCATCGCCACATTCTCTTGATTAAGTTGAGCTGCCAACTTACCGCAATCGACATAATTTAGTCGATTGTCCGGCCACGAGCAAGCGGATTTTTAATCTTCGCGCGCAATTTTTGCCCCCAGCTTTTTCAAACGGGGAATCAGATTTTCATACCCGCGGTCGATCAGCTCGACGTTATCGATCGTGCTCGTTCCGCTGGCCGCCAACGCGGCGATGACGAGCGCGATGCCGGCGCGAATATCCGGGCTGCTGAGCTTTTGCGTCCGCAGTTGCGTCGGGCCGATCACGATCACGCGATGCGGGTCGCATTGCGTGATATTGGCGCCCATAGCAATGAGTTTATCGACGAAGAACATCCTGGACTCGTACATCCAATCGTGGCACAGTGTCATGCCTTGCGCTTGCGTGGCGAGAACGATGAGCGGACTCATCAAATCCGTCGGGAAACCCGGCCACGGCCGCGTCTGTATTTTCACGGAAGGCGCTTTCAGCTCGGAGGGAAAAACTTCGAGGGTCTTGTCGTCGAGAAATTTCACCCGCACGCCCAGGCGCTCCAAATAAACCAACATCGGCCGCAAATGCGTTGGTTGCGCCTCGTGAATGAAGAGATGTCCCTACGAGGATCATCATGCTTGCCCCAATATAACCAGGGTACAACCACATGCCAAAAATCGTTGAGTTTAGGTAGTTATATTAAAATAATTTATAACAGTAAAGCAAAAAATTAACTCAGTAATTATATCGAATTGATACTAAGAAGAAAAGCCGTAAAGTAAGTTAATTTTTTCTTGCAAGGCATCTGGCCATTCTCCAACAAATTCAACTTCCGGATTAAGCTTTATTCCATAGTGCTTAAAAACTTCATCTTTCATAAGACAAACAAGCTTAAGGGCGTCTTCTGCACTTGCATTTCCTAAATTGATTATAAAACTTGGAGCGACTTCTGAAATTTGAGCATTTCCGATACGATACCCTTTCAATCCAATTCGATCAATAAGTTCTCTAACTTTCGCTTGAGGAGGATTTTTGAATATTGAACCAATATTAGGTTCTCTGGGCTCTCGACTTCTTCTTCTTTCCATCCGTCTTTTCAATATTGCGAAAAGATTTTCACGGTCACCCTTATAAAGGTTAAACTCGGCTGCTAATATCACTTCTCTTTTGCGCAAATTCCAATCCTTTCGATAAATGCTATCGCGATAACTTAGCTCTAATTCATTAGCTGTTCGTTGCTCACTATAACCCGAAGCTGTGAAAACGATAATGTGGTTTAAGATATCAGAAATAGCACCGCTACTAGTTCCGGCATTAGTGATAATAGCAGCACCTATTGTTCCTGGAATGCCCACAGCCCATTCAAGTCCAGCCCATCCCTTTTCTATGGCTAGTTTTGTAACTTCGTCCAAAATTACGCCTGAATCAACAATTAACTTCGCAGTTTCTCCTAGCTCCTCAAGTCGTATTGTATTAGTTTTATTTTGAATAACTAACCCACGGATACCATTATCGGAAACTAAAATATTGCTACCAGAACCAAGTACAAAAAATGGCCTGTGATTATTCCAAGCATACTGTAAAGCCTCTTCAAATTCATCGATTCTAGAAACAGAAATAAATAAGTCTGCTTCGCCACCGATTTGAAAAGTCACATGCTTTGCTAGTTTTTCATTCCTCATTATCTTCAGCATTCTTATCTCCTACACTATCCAGAAAAGAATTTGTCATAAATTTAGTTGAAATTTGTCAGGTGGCTCTTATCTTAAACATAGCAAACAAAATAAACAACAGGAGCCACCATGAAAAGCAAGAAAGCCTCTCGCCCGCGGGCGAGCCGGAAGGCGAGAGCGGCGGCGGTCGCCGAGCCATTCGTGACGATCAACCCCAAGCTGGAATTGATTCAACACTTGATTCCCATTGCCTTGGGCCACGTTGAAGAAGTCTTGCAGGCCGAAGTCACTCAACTCGCAGGCCCGCACTATGCACACGACGATGGCCGCGAGGAGTACAAGCGTTGGGGCCAACAACGCGGCTCGGTGTATCTCGGCGACCAAAAAGTGCCGATTCAGGTGCCACGCGTCCGAAATGTGAAACAGAGTCGGGAAGTGGCATTGGCCAATTACCATGCGTTGCAACGGCCCTCGGCTTTGGAAGAACAGCTTTTTGTTCGCATCATTCGCGGCTTGTCCTGCCGCCAGTATGATCGCGCCGCACGCTTGGTCCCAGAAGCCTTTGGCCTATCCCGCAACCAGATTTCGCGTCGCTTCATTCGCACCAGCGCGAAAAAATTACAAACCTTGTTGGAGCGGCGCTTGGAACCGCATGAATTTGTGGCGCTGGCGCTGGATGGGAAAAGCTTTGGTGAAGCGCAGATGATCGTCGCGTTGGGCATCACCACCACCGGCGAAAAAATCGTGCTGGGCTTTGTCGAAAGCGGCACCGAGAACAGCCGCGTGTGTAGCGATTTTTTGCAAAGCCTAATCGCGCGGGGGTTGCGCTATCAAGCCGGCCTGTTGGTGGTGATGGATGGCAGTAAAGGGCTACGCAAAGCCATCACCGAGGTCTTTGGTCAAAGCGTCATCGTGCAGCGCTGCCAGTGGCATAAGCGCGAAAATGTGGTGGCGTATTTACCACCTTCGCAACAAGAGGCGATGCGCCGCAAGCTCCAACAGGCTTATGAACAGCTCACGTATGAGCAAGCGAAAGAAGCGTTGTTTGCGATACGACGAGAGCTTTTGAAGCTGAATCAGTCTGCGGTCGCCAGTTTGGACGAGGGTTTGGAAGAAACCCTCGCGTTGCATCGCTTGGGACTTTTCAAAGAACTGGGTGTGAGCTTAAAAACCACGAACTGCTTGGAGTCCATCAATGCCCAAATCGAGCGTTTAACGCGCAAGGTCACGCATTGGAAAAACAGTTCGCAACGTCAACGTTGGTTAGCCTCGGCCCTCTTGGAGATTGAACCCCGCTTGCGCAAGATCAAAGGCTATCGCCATTTGGCTCACTTGCAACAAGCTCTCCAACGCGAACTCAAGCTTTAAAGCAGTGCGTTCAGTTCCAACCCCATGCGTCGAGGAACCGAACGATTAGAGCCATCGAAAATTTCAACTAAAAAAAAGCTTGACTCCCAGAAAATATGGAATGTTTAAACCATCACCTTAGTTAATATTGTCATATTTCCTACGATTTAAGTGGATTCGTCAAAGCTGCAGTACGAAATCCGCATACACTGGCAATGTTGTAGGTAATGTATTTGTAGCGAGATGAACAATATGCCAAACTGCTCCCTGTTCTAGCGCTCCCACCCTTAAGAACCTTGTGCCCGCCTTGATCATAATCTGTAGATGTCCATTCCCATACATTGCCAGCCATATTGAAACATCCATAAGGGCTTCTGCCTTCGGGAAAACTATCTACTGGCACAGTAGCACGTCTATCAGCTTCTTTGGTGTTACATTTTTTTTGGTCCCAATCATTACCCCACGGAAAATTACGGCCATCTGTGCCCCTAGCTGCTTTCTCCCACTCTTCTTCTGTAGGGAGCTTCTTCCCCAGCCATTGGCAATACTTCTCTGCGTCTTCCCAAGTAATACGAGCAGGATGATCGCTCTCGCTTTCATTATATTTATGCGTTGGAAGCCATTCGGCAAACTCTTTGTTGGTAACAGCATATAGGTCTATCCAAAAGCCATGAAGCAAAATCTCCGTTCTTTCTCTTTCTGTTTGAATTAGAGATGACCAGATCTCTGTTTGAGGCACAAGCGATGCACGAATTCCTTTTTCTTCTTTGGTGCTGCCCATAATGAATGGCCCTGGGGCTAAATATACCATTCGTTCATCAGGCATCCAAAATCTTTCAAGTACTTTCCGTTCTGCCAATGTAATGAAATTGGTTATTCGCAACAGATTCTTGCTTTCGACTGATCGCAGTTCCTTAATAAGATTTGGGTTTCCAACTTGGCGCATCACATGTAGCATATGTTCTACTTCATTGTCTACTAAAGGAAGCTGAGCCAAGGCAATCAACACCCCTCTTCGTAATTCATCATCCGGATCTTCTAACATATTTAGCAAAAGTTCCGTGGCTTTTCTGCTCTGAATGTTTTGTTGCAACCAAAAATTGACTTCATAATCATGTTTAATCGATACTGTGAGCAAAAAGGCCTTTTCGTCATTATTAGTTTTAAGAAAAGATCGTTGTGCATCAACAACCTTAAATCGCTCCAATTCCATTGAAGGTATATGTAACCTTTGGTATGTTAAATACTCTTTTTCAAGAATGTCTTTGGCGAGGCGGATATCCGCCTCTTCGTTACTAACCCAGCTATTTATCTTTTCCACTAAATATTCATGCGTTAATTCGTATCCTTTGACGTTTTCACTGATATACTCCCTTAAAAGCCTAAGATCACAAAGCCTCTTGGCAATCGATTGAACCGTCTTACTGTCCAATTCCAAGTATTTTGAAAGATCTTCAACGGTTCTGATTTGCTTGGTTTCTTCGGGAGTTATCAGTTCTTTAAAGAAATTTACTACTAATCTTCTTTCGCTTTCTTTACGAAATTGCAATTGTAATACTTGCTCTAAATAGCCTCGGAGTAATTGTTGGGCTTTGCCTAGCGAATGGTATAATTTCTTTGAAATAATCTTTTCATCAAACTTGAGGTTATCATATAGACGATCACAAATAATCTGTAACTGAGGTGGTTCTATACCTTCTCTTTCTAAATCATCAAGAATTTCGTTCAATAATCCTCCCTCATACGTAATCCCGTACAAAGATGCAGGCTCAATTATTGCAGATAGTGCTCGGTCACGATCAAACTTTTCCAAACGAACCTTGTTCAATAAAACATCTTGGTTAATAGATTTCTCGACCTCTTCTAATTCTCCAATAAAGTCCTCCCGCATAGAGATTAACCACTTTACTGGCAGATCGGCGTCTTGATAACAAACATTTATTTCATTCAAAAATAATTTTCTGAATGCTTGTGGAACTTTTATGAAAAACTCCTCAAATTGATCAAGGATTACCAAAATAGTTCTCTTTTTTTGAGTAGTAAAAACATAAATCAAATCCTTCAATGAAGAATCCGCATGCGGAATGTCTGCTAATCCGGCTTTTCGCGCAATGGCGTTTTTTAACGTTTGAATAGGGTTATCAAACGTCCTAATTGATATAACAATAAAAGGTAGCTGATTTGAACGAACCGATTTGTCTACTTCATTGGCGGCTTGCAGGGTTGCAGTTAATTGTGGCAGCAATCCAGCATTAATAATAGAAGATTTGCCTACCCCGCTTTTCCCGTAGAGCAGGGTCATTCTATACCCCAACACTTTCCCCGTCAATTCACGAATTTTCTCCGCTCTGCCAAAAAAAATAGGTGCATCAGATTCTTCGAAGTAATTAAGGAACTTGTAAGGTCGTGGAGGAAGAGACTTCGCTACAGCCACTGTCGTTTCTACTTGCAGTGAAAATCTTTCTTGTTCTTTTTCAAGTGAATGACGGGCTGTTTCCAGAAAGCGAAGCGTTTTTTTTAAATTCTTTTTCAGGAATACTTCAAACTCTTCTCTAGATTCAATATCTTCGTCTTCATATCGAACCAAATCTCTCTTAAAATTATCATGTATTCTTGTGAACTACCCTTATCAAGATTGGGAACATATGAATATTCATCTGATCGAAGTATCTCATCAAGTCCTGCAATAGCTGTTTGCATTCGAAGTTTTGTATCCATCTTATCATTTTGAAGCTGAACAATAGCATACGATAATCTTTGAAGCCGTGTTTTTTTGCCGTTCTGCTCTTTCAGTCCTTTCCACTTATCAAAGACAACCGAAACAGGTATTGCTCGCCCCATTTTATAATTGTTATAACTGATAACGACGATACCAACTACACACCCTGTGCGATCATTCCAAATTGGTGCCCCGCTCATCCCAAGCAGGACATCAAAATCTTTAACTTTGATTAATTCACGCTCAATTCCCTTAACAGCCTCTTTGAAAGAAAGGCCTTCAATTACTCCTGCTGCAGAATCTCCTCTATAACTTCCGTCTTCAGCACGAAATCGTTGAAACCCGAATGCATAAACCGTATCTCCGACCCTGTAATCTTCACCCAATGGCACAACTGGAATTCCATGAGCATTTATCTTTAAAACAGCGATGTCCTGCTCGCGACTTGACCATTCTTCCACAAAAGAGGCTTTTCGTGGTGCTTCGCCAGTTTTGGTTAGAATTTCAATCGTATGTGATTGGACCTCTTGGATTGATTGTTCTTGTTTTAGATCAATTACGTGCCAACAGGTCAGTAGATAACCATCTGGGAGAACGCAAAACCCCGTACCGCTGAATTTCCCATTGACATATATTTGCACACTATATTCATGTCTCTCACTAGTTAATTTCATTTTGAATCGTCCTCCATGCTAAAATTTTAGGATTGTGTTGAGGATTGATTAATGAATAACAATACTTTAAAGTTCCCATTTCACTTGCACTTTCACGCTGGCCTTTCCAGTACCCCTAACGATATAAGAAGTTAATCCCCCGCTTTCTATTCCAATATTTAATCCAAATTCAACACTGATTTCCCTCAGCTTGTTTTCTGTATCAGCTTTCTGTACAGATTTGACTAATGCGTCACAAAAAGTACTGATTGTTGAAGACATATCCTCAAACTTTAATTCTTTTAAATCATCCATAGCACTTGCCTTCTGTTCCGTCCCTACTTCAGGCTCAGGGACCTCTGCTTCAACGTAAATATCTTTGTTGTCAATCTTTACTTTGATCAGCTTATTCATATGTTCCTCAATTTGAGTAAAGTATCTTCAGTTACAACAGTTGACCTTTTATTTCAAAACAGTAGATTGGGTTCAATTGAAGTGGTTAAAGATTATTCGCCTTCGTAAGGCTATTACAACTGTCTTCGGCGAACTAAAATTTTTGAAAAACCCATAGTCCTTCAAATGATAGCAGTGTTTGGCCGTATTTCAATTTCAGCAAGATGACCAAAAGAGAGATATTGAGGTATACAATCCCATTCTTTCTTCACAACTCTTGTAGCTTCTTCATTCAAATACCAGTCAGTACGACCAATTCCCTCTGGTTCATAGGTTTTTGTGAAATAGTAAATTCTATCTGGAAAATGACGTTTCAGCGTCATAATCGCTCTTCGAGAGTGGTACCACTTTGTTATTACAATTAATGATTTAACATCTTGAATGTTCATACGAGCAGCTATTTGGGGTATAGCAAAAATTACATTTTCAAGCGTATTAGTAGATTCGTTTTCCAATATAATTTGGGCTTCAGAAATCCCCATCCCAATTAAAACCTCGTAAAAAGTATTAGCCTCATTAATTTCGGTGAGACGATTTTTGCCTCCGGTCAAAGCTATGTATTTCACTAAACCCATCTTGAACAATTCTGCCGCAATGTATGCTGGTTGTATAAACCGGGCACCAAATACAAACGCCATATCAGATAAATTAGGTTCCGCATTTACGTCAAGGTATTGTGTAATTTGTTGAATCTCATCTTGGGTTAATGGCATAAGTGTTTACTCCTTTTAGTTTCTAACATTTGAGCTAACATATCACTTGTTTAGTAAAGACTGTAATGTAAGGTGAAACAATTTACAAAATCCCTATTACTTTGTCAACTAACAATTTGTTCTTATAGATAACAGCGTCACCACAACAAACCCCTTTGAACTTGAGCACGTGGTTAATCGGATAACCGAAGGATGGCGTCGGTAAATTCAAGCGCTTTTGTTCTTCTGGAGAAAGATTGCGAAAAACACAGCCGGCGGAGCGCTGCGGCTGCAAGGCTTTGCGGCGCGCCCATTCTCGCGCCGTGGCTTGCGCGCGCCCCACGGCGCCGCGAAACAAACGCAGTTGCGCCCACAGCACAACTTCGCGCGTCTTGTGCAAAATACTGTCATCGTAATCAAATTTAAAATAAGCTTGATCGACTTCTTTGGCCTCGCTCGATTTTGCGTCAAATAATAAAGCGCGATGCACGAAATCGCCGAAGAAATGATAGCCGCCGTGCATGTTCATATAAATCGCCCCGCCGACCGTCGCCGGAATGCCGGCAAACCATTGCAGGCCGGTGATGCCCGGTTTGAACAATGCCTTCATCAACGTGTCGATCTTGGCGCCGGATTCAGCCTGCACGACGACCGGCGGAGAATCTTCTTCGGAATACATCAAATCATCGATCTGATAATAATCTTCGCCCTGCGGCTGCAACCGCGCCAAAATTTTTTGCGGCGTTGTTTTTAATTTTATCGTCGCGCCGAGAATGTGCCAATTTTGCGCGCGATTCTTGATCACCAACCCGGCGAAGCCGCGATCCGAAACGATCAAATTGCTTCCCCAGCCGAGAATAAACGCCGGAATATTGAACTGGCGAGCCAGCCGCAAGCCGTCTTGAATTTGTTCGACATTCGTCGCCGTCGCCAATCGCGCCGCCGGCCCGCCGACGCCGAGGGTGGTGTGCAATGAAAACGGCTCATCAATCTTGACGCTGGCAAAAATTTTTCCCAGCGCGGCGTCAAAATCTGATAAATGTAAATTCACTTTCCTCGAAATTTCTTTTCTCTTTTATAAGCCTGTTTAATGGCCTTTTCCAATTCATTGGATTTGACAAGATACTTATCGAATTCATGAATGTTATCCTGATTCAAATGTAACTGTCCTTCACCAATATTGCCGCGATGTTGGCCTTTTGAATAATATGGATTATTTTCGATTTGATGAGATGCCATCACCCAGTAACGAATCATATCGCGCCAAGCAGCAAGCCAGATAAAAACGTCACAGCAACCGGGTTTTATCTGCTGGAAATTCATGTCAAAAGGCTTCTCGGAATCTGAAGATAATGCCTTGATATAAAGCGGTTCATCATTGTTAAACTCAACTGCTCGTGAGGCCTTGATCTCGATTCGAATAAACGGCGGCAAAAAGAAATCATATTCTCCTGAATAATTCGCGTCAAGTTTCTTGGACGGCCGCAGGAGGCTGGGAACAAGCTCTTTTAGATGTCCGTGCGCCCAAATTTCACCAAAGCCGCGTGGCGCGCTGATTTCAAAAAGATAGAGAAAAAGATTGCGGCTAATATACTCGTTTCGAATTTCATAATATTCTTCCAAACTTAATTTATCAGCCGCCAACAAATGCGATATAATGTATTCAAATTCGCTGAATGGGTAAACCGAAGTTAATTCATGCAGCTTTGAGCGAAGCGCATCGGCATCTTCGAGTCGATCAATGAGTTGATCTAATTGTTGGCGGAGTTTTTCCATGATACTTAGAACATCGCAAGTTGATCGTCTTCGATTTCTTCCGGCATCAACAATGAGCGTAATTCGCTGCTCCCCAAAATTTCCTGCTCGAATGGATTGCCGTTTTGCCAACCGGTTTTGCCGGTTTCACGGAAGCGCTCGAGGCGGCGAATAGCGATTTCACAATAAATCGGGTCAATATCGATGGTATAACATCGTCGATTCAGCATCTCCGCGGCCAAAAGCGTTGTTCCCGCATGACAGAAAAAATCAATAACGAGGTCGCTTGGTTGTGAGCTGGCACGAATGATGCGTTCAGCGCTTTTTAACGGTTTCTGCGCATAGCAACCGTTGACATTTTCTTCCATACGATAAAAAACTTGCTGGACATCCACCCACACATTGCCGGCGCGAATATTCGGCGATTTGCTGCGTTCAAAGTTTTCGGTGACCTTGCCGTTGACTTCTTTGTAATACCCGCGCAAAATTTTTGGAATGTCGGTGTATTCCGCCTCGACATTAAAAACCGATTCGCCTTTGATATAATAAAGCAGTTCCTGTCTCACCGCCATCCAATTTTTCTGCGTGCCGTAGCCGCGCTGATTGCGCATGGTGATAAAACTACGCGGTCGCAACGAAGTGCCGCGCATCATCACCATGAAATCCGGCAGCGGCTGAAAACCGGCGGTTTGGTCGGCGCCGAGCCAAACATAAAGCGAGCTATTCTCGGTTAATGCAGCTTCGGTATTTTCGATCCAGCGCTTGCACCAGAAAATAAATTCGGACAATTCTCTTTCTTCAAATGCGACGAGATTGTAAGGTGGGTCGTGGATCGCCAGCGTCGCGCGCTCTCCATTCATTAGTCTTTGAATATGGATCGAATTCGCGGCATCAAAACAGCCGAGACGATGTTTGCCTGACGGATCGCGCCAAATCTCGCCTTCTTTGAGACGACAATATTTGAACAGGTGACTGCGAACTTCAGGAGTTCGGTCTACTCGGGGCAAAGGAAAGTTTCTCATTATTTAAAGCAAACCACTTTCTGTCAACAACTCAAGTGCTTCTTTGACAAACGCTGTGATGTTTTTCGGAGAACTGGCAGGAATATGCTGATGCGTGTTGAGAAATGGATGGAGATGATAAAAGCCACCTTCGCGATCAAAACCATAAATCCGCTTGCCCTGCAGAATCAGAGCCAAATTCCATCGATTTCTCTCAGCTTGCGCTCCATCGTTCGGATTCCATCAACAGCCATTTCCCAATCCTGCGAATCGGATTCGGCTTCCCATGTAAAACTTTGCGCAGCGACCACGTTGCGAGTGACGAACTCTTCGTTTGTCATGCCATATTTTTGGCGCATCAATTCGTCGGTTTTCCGATAGCGCATCAACCGCCGCAAATAATCGCGCCGGAGCATTTCTTGAAGCTCGTCATCGGAAAACGCTTTTATGTGTTCGCGAACGGCTACAGACATGGCTCACCTATGAAGTTTTGTTATTAGAATGATCTTCAATCCGACAAGCTTATGTTACGAAAAACAAGATCAAGAGTCAATAAAAAGCTTGCGAGACAAATGAAAAAGGTGAAAGGGCAACTTTCACCCTTTCACCTTTTCTCTCGTTTCAAGACTTCACTCACGCCACCGCTTCGCCCGCCAGCTCCGGCATTTTTTCATAGCGGCCGTTGGTCGCGCCGACTTTTTTGCGGCTCAGCCGCGCTCGCAAGCCTTCCATGTACGAATAAACCACCGGCACCAAAAGCAGCGTCAGCACCGTCGAGCTGAGCAGCGCGCCGATGACGACGATGGCCATGCTCTGCCGAACTTCCGACCCGGCGCCGAGCGCCAAAGCCAGCGGCATCATGCCGAGCACCATCGTCAGCGTCGTCATGATGATCGGTCGCAACCGCGTCGGGCCGGCTTCGAGCAAGGCCTCGCGCGCGGAAAGCCCTTTCGCGCGCTGCTCGTTGGCGCGGTCGACGAGCAAGATTGCGTTCTTCGTCACCAAGCCAAGTGCGAGCAAAATGCCGATCATCGAAAACATGTTTAAAGTTTGGCCGGTTAGCGCCAGTGCGCCGAGGCCGCCGACGAGCGCCACCGGAATCGAGAACATGATCGTGAACGGATGCGCGTAACTTTCAAACAGCGCGACCATGATCATGTACACGAACAAAATGGCGAAGCTGATGGCGATCGTCATGTCGCGGAACATGTCCTGCATGTTTTGCACGTCGCCGGCATACGCAATCGTCACGCCGGGCGGCAAATCCAACGTCGCGGCTTGCTGTTGAATCGCCGCTGAAATTTGGCCGAGCGGCACCGTGCCGTTGAGGTTCGACGAAACCGTGATCAAACGTTCGCGGTCTTTCCGGCCAATCATCGTCGGGCCTTTGCCGTAATAAATGTCGGCGACTTGCCCGAGAAAAATGCGCTCGCCGCGGTAATTCAGCAACGTGACTTTTTCGACATCAGCCGGGTTCGAGCGGTTGGCTTTGGCGAGCACGACGCGCGTGTCGTATTCGGTGTTGCCGTCTTTGAATTTCGTCGCAATGTCGCCTTCCAGCGCGGTGCGCAGCGCCACGCCGATCTCGCCGAGCGTCAAACCGAATTGCGCGGCGCGGTCGCGGTCAACCGAAATTTTGATCTCCGGCTGGCCTTCTTCCCACGAGCTTTTCACGTCGCGCGTGCCGGGAACTTGCGCGGTGATGGCGGTCACTTTTTCGGCGATACCGGCAAGCGTCTCTAAATCCGGGCCTTTGACTTCGATTTGCAGCGGCGATTCCTGCGCGGCGCCGAACATGCTGATCGGGCTTATCCGCATCGTCAAACCGGGAATCGCGGCGGCTTGCCGGGAAATGTCGTTCATCACTTCGGCGGTGCGGCGTTCGCGCTCGCGTTTGTTTTGCAGCGTCACCGAAATTTGCGCGACATTCGGGCGCTTGGCGCTCGACCACTCACTTTGCGATTTGCCGACCGTCGTCAAGTAACGCGTCACCTCCGGCAGACCCGCCAAAATATTTTCCACGCGTTGCGTGGCGCCGTCGGTAATATCGAGCGCCGTACCAATCGGCATTTCGAGATTCACCGCAAATTCGCCGCGATCCGCTTCGGCCATGAATTCCGTCCCGATCAAGCCGAGCGGCACCAACGCGAAGCTGAGCAGCAGCAACGCGAAACTGGCGAAAACGACGGTTTTGCGATGATCCAAACCCCACGCCAACCAGCGGCGATAGCGCTCGTTCAAATTTTCCTGAAAGATTTCAAATTTTTCAATCAGCGCGTGCAGCCAGCGCCAGCGCAACGTTGTCGAGCCGGCGCGCGACCATTTCGAGGCCAGCATCGGCGTCAGCGTGAACGAGACAAAAAGCGAAAGCAGCGTGCTCACCACAATCGTCAATCCGAACTCTTTGAAGATTTTGCCGACGATGCCGCCGATCAGCGCAATCGGCAGAAACACGACGACATCGACAAGGGTGATGGCGATGGCCGCAAAGCCAATTTCAGCCCGGCCTTTGAGCGCCGCGGTTTTTTGCTCTTCGCCGCGTTCGAGATGGCGGTGAATATTTTCCAACACGACGATGGAATCATCCACCAAAATGCCAATCACCAGCGCCAGCGCCATCAGCGACACAAGGTTGATGGTGAAACCGAAGGCCTGCATCATGATGAACGTCGTGATCAAGCTGGTCGGAATCGACAGCAGCACGATGAGCGAATTGCGGAAGCTGTGCAAAAAGACAAACAAAACGATGGCCACCATCAACACCGCCAGGCCGAGGTCGCGTTTGACTTCGTCGACGGAATGTAAGGTGAATCGCGTGATGTCTTGGGCGACTTCAAAATGAATTTGGCCGTTTTGTTCGCGCTCGATTTTCTCCAACTCGGCTTTCGCGAGCGCCGCCACCTGCACGGAGTTGGCGCCGGACTGTCTCTGCAAAAACAAACCGACTGCCGGCTCGCCGTTCAGGCGCGTGTAAGTTACATCTTCATTATAAGTATCCAACACCCGCGCCACGTCGCGCAAATAAATCTTGCTGTCGCCGCGCGCCGCGAGCACGATGTTGTTCATCGCCGCCGGCGTGGAAAATTTTCCGGCGACGCGCACGATGTATTGATTCGTCGGCGAGTTGATTTTGCCGGTGGGGAAATCCAAATTCTCGCGCTGCAGCGCCTGGCTCACTTGCAAGACGGAGAGGTTATACGCGCGCAAGCGATCATTATCGACTTCGATGCGAATCTCGCGTTTTTGGCCGCCGACAATTTCCACGCTGGAGACGCCGGGAATCTGCTCCAGGCGCTGCGAAACGTGCTCGTCGGCAAATTGGTAAAGCGCGCGGGGATCGGCATTCTTGCCGCTCATCGCGATGCGCACGATCGGGAAATCGTTGATGTCGGATTTGGCGACGGTCGGCGTGTAAATTTCTTTGGGCAAATCGGCGCGAACGCCGTCGACTTTGCGCTGCACTTCATTAGTCGCCGACTCGACGTCGGTGGTGAAAGAAAATTCCGCCAAGATCACCGAGACATTTTCGTTTGAGAACGAGCGCAAATGCTTCAGGCCGTTGAGGCTCGAAAGCGCCTCTTCAATCGGTTTGGAAACCGTCGTTTCAACTTCTTTCGGACCGGCGCCGGGATAAATCGTCACCACGGAAACCATCGGCCAGTCCATCTTCGGCAGCAAGTCGACGCCCATTTGCGAATAGGCGAAGATGCCCAGCGCCGCCAACGCCGTAAACACCATCGTGATGAACGCCGGGCGTTTTATCGAGACTTCGGTGAGTTTCATAAATGTCCTTGTTAAAATCGCTTTTTGTTTTGGAATTGTTGGCCGGTTTGCCTGTTCGCCAGTTTGCCGGTTAAACTTGGCATGGTCTAACAGGCGAACCGGCTAACTGGCCAACCGGCGAACGATTCACTCCTGCACCACCACCCTCGCGCCGTCGGTCAAGCGTTGTTGGCCGGAGACGACCAAACGCGCGCCGGCTGCGAGGCCGCCGGCAATTTGAACGCGATTATCTTGTTTCAAACCGAGCTGCACGTCGACGCGTTTGACCAAGCCGCTTTCTTCGACAAAAACATAGTTATTGCGCTGCGCATCGGTCAGCACGGCTTCGCTCGGCACGACGAGCGCTTGCATCGCGCTCGCCACTTGAATCGTGGCGCGGCCGAACATGCCGCTCTTCAACGATTCTATTTTATCATTCTGTACCAAAATTTCGACCGGATAGGTGCGCTCGTGATTGGCTTTTTGCGCCACGGAAAAAACCTTGCCGGAAAATTTGACGCCGGGCAGCGCATCAGCCACGACTTCGACCGCCTGGCCGGCTTTCAACAGCGCGACTTCATTTTCCGCAACACTGGTGCGCAATTTCATCCGGCGCGCGTCGACGACCACGCCGATTTTGTCGCCGGGCATGACCATCGCCGCTTCGTTCACATAACGATCCGCCAATCTGCCGGCGAGCGGGGCTTTGATCGCCGCGTCATCAAACTGCCGTTGCGCCAATTTCAGCGCGGCCTCGGCGCCCTTCAATTGCGCCTCCGCTGCCCGCGCCGCCAGCCGGGCATTTTCAATGTCATTTTGCGTCGCAATTTGCTCTTTGAACAAGCCTTCAAACCGCTTCAAATCTTTCTGCGACTTTTCATGATTCGTCTGCGCCATCATCAATTGCGCCCGGGCCTGCTCCAGCGCCACGAACTTCAAATCATTTTCGACCTGCACGATGGTTTGGCCTTTGGCGAGCCAGTCCCCGACTTGCGCTTTGACGGCGAGGACTTTGCCGTTGGTTTCGGAAATCACCGTCGCTTCATTTTCACCGACCAGCGTGCCGGAAACCGCCAGGCTTTGGCTGATCGCCGCCGGCGTGACGACTTGAATTTTCACCGCCAGCGGCAAGCCTTCCGCCGCCGTAGCGGTCTGCTTTTCGGATTTCCAATGACTCCACGCCACGACACTGATGGCGGCGGTGGCGAGGGTTACTATTAAAATAGTTTTAGTTTTCATAGAGGTCTCATTTTAGTTATCAGTATTCAGTATTCAGTTATCAGTGACTTTAATACTGAACACTGATTACCTGGTCACTGATTACTGCTTCAGCACGCCCATTGCCTGCGCCAGCGCGGTTTTGGCCAGCAAATAATCATATCTCGCATTGACCTGATCCCAGCGCGCCTGGCTCTGCGCGTTTTGCGCATCGAGAAAATCGAGATTCGAGGCCAGGCCGACTTCATAAGAATGTTTGATCACGCGAAAATTTTCCTCGGCCTGGGCTTTGGCCTTTTCCGTCAGCGTCAATTGTTTTCTCGCCAGATCGAGATTCTGCGAGGTCTGCAAAACCTGCAAACGCAAGCCGCGCTCGAAATCCTGCTGCAAATCATCGGTTTGCTGCTTGACCGCCTGCGCCGCTTGCAAACTCGTATAATCACGAAAACTGTTGAAGATCGGAAATTGCGCCACGATGCCGAGCGACCAGGTTTTGTAGCTATCCAGCCGCAAGGTATTATTCGCTTCCCAACTGTAATTGTACGCCAAACTCACTTTCGGCGTGAAATTGGAGCGCTCGACTTGCACTTGCGCGCCGGCCAGATCGACGTTCGCTTCCATCACGCGCTGGCCGGGATTTTTGCGCAACGCTGTGGCGATCTGCTCGTCGACTGTCGCCGGAATTTCCACCGGCACCTCATCCACCGGCGCGACGGTGTATTCGGCGTTCAGCTCCAAGCCCAGCACCTGATTCAGCGCCGGCCGCGCCAGCGCCAAACCGTTTTCGGCGCGAGCGAGAAAACTTTCGGCGTTGGCCTTCTGCACTTCCCAACGGAGAATTTCGGTTTTGCTGCGCAAGCCGGCTTCGACTTGCTTGCGGGCGCTGTGCAGATGCTCTTCGGCGGTTTGCAATTGATCTTTGGCCACTGCCAGCAGCTCATGCGCGCGCAGCACATCAAAATAGGCGCGCTGGGTGTTGTAAATCACCTGCTGCTCGGTGCTGGCGAGATTCGCCTGCGCCGTCATATCCTGCGCCTGCGCCACGTTGACATTCGCCAGCAGCGTGCCGCCGGTAAAAATCGGCTGCGTCACGCTGATCGACGGCCCGTACGAATTGCGATAGGCGCCGGGCCGAATATTGCGTTTGATCTCATCCGGCAAAAACCCGCCGGTGACCGGATCATTGGCGAAATCATAAAACGCATTGGCGCGGTCAAGCGTGCCTTCATCCAGTCGCACATAACTCAGGCCAACATTGACGCTCGGCAAAAACTGCGTGTAGGCATTCTTCACGCCCCAGCTTGCGGCCTTCGCGCCTTTGCGCGCCGCCTGAAGCTGCAGGTTTTTCTCCAGCGCGATCCGCTGCGCCTCCTCCAGCCGCAAAACTTTTCCATTTGCCGCAACACGATTCATCTCATCACCGGCCGGCTGCGCTACGGCATCAGTCATCAGTAAACAGTATGCAGTAAACAGCATCCAGCATCCAGAAACGAGAATCCATCTCACGTGCTTCATCTTGAAAGCCTCCTTAAAATTTGTTTATCATCGCATCAATGTCGTTTTACGTTTTACGTTTTACCTTTTACGTTTTACGCCTTACGTTTTACGCCTTTTCCGCGCATTCATCACACTGCCACTCCGGCGTCCAGCGCTCGGCTTTTTGCACCGCGTCGATCAATTGATGCAGCCAATCCAACTCGAGCTGCATGTGTTTGTGCGCGTTCTCAATCAACATATGCCAATTGAACGGGATTTTCTCTTTGTATTCGATCGCTTCCTGCGTCAACGACTCCAAATGTTTTTCGAGGCTTTGTTGGCGAAGTTGCAGCACCTCCAAAACTTTTTCGCGCGGCGCGCCGCAGATGAATGCAACGCCCAGGCCGAACTGCCACTCCGGCCGCTCTTCTTCGCGCAAAAAGAACTGCACCAGCTCGCTGAGCTTCTGGCGGCCCGCCGGCGTCAGCGCATAAACCGTGCGCTCCGGCATGTTGCCGACTTTCTCCTTGCCGGAGGTGATCAACATCTGCTCCTCCAGGCGCGTCAACGTGCTGTAAATGGAAGGCAGCTTGATCTTCGCCCAATAATCCATCTCACGTTCTTGAATGTGTTGATGGATTTGATAGCCGTGCATCGGACATTCCGCCAGCAGCCCGAGGATGGCGATTTCATTTTTTGACATGTCGCGTTGACCTTATTTTACCGTTTGTTTTTAAAATTTGTTTTACTATATACTACTCTCGCTTAGAATAGTTTCGGTCAGAGTAAAAAATATTTATCTGAACACTCCTGTTCACCTATAAATTGACAAAAGCTACTTGGAATTTGTCGTAAATTTTTTATAATCCTTAAGATTGTTCACGGAATGTCCGCCTTGCGGGATCACGGAATTTTTCCATCAGTTTTATTTCCGTGAGAATTCGTTTCAGTGAGCCAGATTTCTTTGCCTGTGGCCGTAGACTTTTTTTGCAAAGATTTCAGTAACAGTTCAGGCGGCGCTCTTTTTCAAAGAAAGTAAAGACAAAATAATTTGTCATCTTAAAAGCCTGGATAGTTACAGATTTTATTTGTAATAGAGTGATGAGTATCATTTGCCTTTTTCTAAACATCTGAGAGCCTTATGCGCATCGAAAATATCCCCCTTGCCGAAATCGATCTCACCTCGCCGAGCTGGGACGATTTTATTTTCACCTATCCGCTGGAAACCGGCCCGCTGGTCGAATCCATTCGCGCCGTCGAGCTGCAGCAGCCGGTTGTTGTGGCGGAGTTGGATGAGCAATATAAAATCGTCATCGGCGCGCGGCGTGTGCTCGCTTGCAAAGAGTTGGGCTGGAAAAAAATCCCCGCGCTGGTGCGGCGCAACGAAACGCGCGAGCAATTGCTCTGGCTGAGCTTGCAGGAAAAGACCGGCGGCCGCCCGCTGAACGCGATGGAAAAATCCCGCGTGCTGCAGCGCTTTGCAATTTTGTGGCACGGCGACCTCGAACGCTTGCAAAAAGAAATCTGCCCGCGGCTTGACATCCCGTCCACGGTCGAAGCCGTGGAAACGTATCTCTTCTTCAAAGAATTTTCCGAGAAACATCAAGACGATCTCGCCGCCGGGCGGTTGACGCCGCAGCACGCCGAGCTGTTGCGGCCTTTGCGTCCGGAAGACCGCCGCGTGGCCGCCGACAAACTGTTTGGCGACCGCCGCGTGTCGCTGCACGAAGCGCGCGAGCTGGTGGACAACGTCTCGAGCCTGGCGGCGCGCGACGGCGTGGGCGTGCAAGAAATTTTTGAGCAGCCGCCGATCAAAGAAATTTTTGTCAATGAAAACTGGACGCCCCGGCAGCGGGCCGGCCAGTTGCGGAGCTATTTGCAGCACGAACGTTTCCCGCGCCTTTCCGGCACCGAAGAAAAATTCGCCCAGCTCGCCGAGCCGCTGGCCCGGCACAACATCAACGTCCGCCCGCCGCGGTTTTTTGAAGGCAATGAACTCACCCTCACCCTCCGCGCCGGCGAAGCGGAAGCCATGAACGCCGCGGTCGCCGCCATGCAGGAAGCCACCAAACGCGGGCTGTGGAAAAAGCTGTTTGCGCTGCTGCAGGGGTGAATCAACGACGTAATAAGATATATTTCGTCATCGCGCCTTATAAAGTTTGACAAGCAAGATCGGTAATATCAGGGAAAATGTCATTCTGGAAGAATCTTTTTTTCAATCCAATTCTGTGCTCATTTATTAAAATTCTTGAACTCCGTAGGAGTGACATGTTCCTTTTTCCAGAAAATACGCTTTAATTATCGGAAAAGAACATTTCACTCCCACGGAGTTTTTTGAATCCGTGTGATGCATTCCTATAAACATCTCACTCCTAACGGAGTTTAAAGCTTGCATCTTTCGTGCAAAATTTTTTTTGCACCACCAAATGGATAGATCAAAATAACTTTCAGAGCCGCGCCAAACAAGGTTTTTATCAATATTGCTGCAAAATTAAGGCGCTACGAAAAAGAAGTCTACTACGAAAAGTGTTTACGACGAAAGCTGCCCTTGCTTTTGAAATGACTTTTTCTTATGTTCTGTTGAAAAAGAAATGAAGAAACCAGGCATGAAAAAGTAGATTTCTGCCAATCATTTTTCTGGGAAGAACCGGACTATGCCCGACCCTCAATTCTCCGATCCGAAAAAACTGCTTGCCGCGGCTCAGCCGAAAATTCGCGAGCGGCTTGTGAAAGCCATCGAAAAGTTAGGCCCGGGGCTTAAGCAAGCCGGGCCGCCGGCTTTGATGGGCCTTTTTCTCGGCGGCATCGGCGCGCCGCTGGCAGCCCTCAGCGCCGGGCCCATAGCGCAAATCATCACCCAAATCATCAGCGGCGTCGGCGGCAATCTGCTTGCCGGTTTTATCCAAAAATTTTATGACGCCGATAGCGAAACCGCGAAACAGGCGGTGCTCGACGAAATTATCCAACTGCTGCAAGCCGAATCCGACAAAAGCGCGCACATTCTCTCGGCGCTGCAAGAGCTGATCACGGCCGTCGAGGCGCTCGCCGCGGTGCGCGAGGCGGCGGGTGAGGCCGAAGCCGCGCGCCTGCAGCAGCAGTTCGTCTGGCTGCGGCCGATTCCGGCGGACATTATCGAGCATCGCCGCTTTAGCGCCGAGGTCAAAAAGCTGCTGCGTTTGCAAGGCGCGCAGGTCGCGGAAAATTTTGTCATCGGCGGCGAGCAGCGCGCCGACTTTCTCGTCACCCATCGCGGCTTTGCCAGAACCGAGCGCACCGTCGTGCAGTGCGTCACCACCAGGCAAGGCCGCGCCGATGAGCAGATGCTCCTTGCCATGCTCGGCTGGCTGCGCCAGACGCAAAAAGATGGCCGCGCCGATTTCGGCATGATCGTCACCGACAGCGGCCTCTCTCCCGGCGCGCAAGCGCAAGCCGAAAGCCACGAATGGCAAGTCCGCCGTTACGACGACCTGCTCGCCAATCTGATGGACTTCTCCATTTATCTCGAGCGGCGCTGCGACGATTTCACCAAGCCGCGGCCGGAGAGCGAACTGCCGGCGCTGGCGGAATATTACGTGGCGTTGAAAGCCCGCGACGAGCGCGCCGGCGACAAAGCCAAGCCGTTCGATCTTTTCAGCCACGTCCAACAGTGGATCGACCCCGCGAAAAGCGGGGCGCCGCCGCTGATGCTGCTCGGCGAATATGGCACCGGCAAAACCACGTTCTGCCGCAAGCTGGCGTTCGAGCTGGCGGAAAGCTATCGCCAGGCGCAAGATCGCGTTGCCGCCGGACATCCTTTGAATGGCCCGCGCCCGCGGCTGCCGCTGCTCATCAATCTGCTGGATTTCGTCGAGATCAAAAAGATCGACTCGCTGATCACGCACTATCTCGACAAGCATTGCGGCGTGGATCGGCCGCGTTACGAGCTGTTCGAGGCGCTCAACGAAGCCGGCTTTTTCGTGCTCATTCTCGACGGCTTCGACGAGATGGCGGTGCGGGTGGACAGCGCGACCGTGGAAAAGCATCTGTATCAAATCGAGCAACTGGCGAAGCCGCCCAGCAGCCGGGTTTTGCTCACCGGCCGGCCGGAATTTTTCATGAGCCGCAAGGAGCTGGAGCACAGTTTGTGGCCGCACGGCGAAATGCTCGCCAACCGCTTCAAAAATTACGAAGCCTTGCGCTTGCAATTGTGGGATGACGCCCAGATTCAGGATTTTCTCGACCGCCTCGTGCCGCATCTGCCGAATCGCCTCGGCGAGGGAAAAGATTATTACGAGCGCATCCAAAAAATTCCGGGCTTCTTCGACGATCTGGCGCAGCGGGCGGTGCTGCTGGAAATGATCGCGCAAACCCTGCCGTTTTTCAAGCCGCACATGCCGCTCAATCGGCCGAATTTGTATCAGCTTTATTTGCAAAAGGAGCTTGAGCGCCAGCGCCTGAAAAAAGGCCGCGAGTTGCTGCTGCTGGATCAGACGCGCTTTGCGTTGTTGCAGGAATTGGCCGCGGCCTCCTACCAAACCGAGGGCAGCGGCGTCACTTACGCGGCCGCGGAGCCGCTGGTGAAAACAAAACTGCCGGCGGAGGAAGCCGCCTCCCCCACCAAAACCGAGCAGCACACGCGCGAGTTTTTGAGTTGCTCGTTTCTGCGGCCCGGCCCCGGCGATCTCTTTGTCTTTTCGCATCGCTCCTTTCGCGGCTATCTGGCGGCCAAAGAAATTTTGCCGCGCCTGTTGGACGGCACGGCTGCCACGCAGAAAATCGATCAAGACGCCATCGGCTTCCTCGCGGAAATGCTGGAAGAAAAATGCTCGGCCGAATTTTACCGGCAGCAGGTTGATGCCGCCCTGAAAAAAGACGGCTTGCCGGATTGGATTAAAAAAACCAACGACGGCTACTTTGCGGAATTGCCGAGCGGCTTGGAAGTGGAAATGGTCTACGTGCCGGCCGGGCCGTTCGTACACGGCGCCGAAGGATATGGCAAAAATGCCTTGTCGCCGCAAATCGTCATTCTCGAAAAAGGTTTTTGGATGGACAAAATGCCGGTGACCAACGAGCAGTATCAGCATTTTCTCAAAGCCAATCCGGAGCATCCGGCGCCGAATGTGAAGCAGGATTGGGCCAAGCCGTACAATTGGAACGGCCGCGATTTTCCCAAAGGCGCGGAAAAGCATCCGGTGGTGCTGGTGAGCTGGCATGACGCGCAAGCATTTTGCAAATGGGCGAAGAAAGTTTTGCCGTCCGATTTGCAGTGGGAAAAATCGGCGCGCGGCATTGACGGCCGGCGCTGGCCGTGGGGCAGTGAGTGGGATCGCGAGAAATGCAATAGTGATGAATATTGGCAAGGGCGAAAGCCGCCGAAGAACGGTATGAAAACTACAGAGGTCGGACAATTTAAAATCGAATCGCCGTACGGTTGCGTTGACAGCGCCGGCAATGTTTGGGAATGGTGCGAGGATTTTTACGATGAACAAAAATCCACGCGCGTGCTGCGCGGTGGCGCGTGGAACGATTATCCACAGCACGTAGCGTGCGGCATCCGCTACGTTGGCGAGCCGGATGACCGCAACCTTAATATCGGCTTTCGCTGCGCCAGAACTTAGTACACTCTACACTTTTCTCTTTTACCCTTTATACTCTTTTGCTTTTGATTTTGCTTTTTACCGCCGTTGGCAAAATCGCGCTTGTAGCGCGATTTTGCCTCGAAAATTTTTTGAAATTTTGCAACTTTTATCCGCCTCGTCTCGTTTTATATTTTCGCTGTACGGGCAGGTGCTAATACGCGCGTGCTGCGCGGTGGCGCGTGGAACAATAATCCACAGAACGTAGCGTGCGCCATCCGCAACAATGACGAGCCGGACAACCCTACGGGCGCAGCCGCAACAATAATATCGGCTTTCGCTGCGCCAAAACACCCTGCAGAAAAACAAAAAGCAAAGGGCAAAAGGCAAAAAGCAATTTTTCGCCAGGCCCGTTTTCCCGGAATCCGGTGGCCTGCGGCCGTAGGCTCACGGGTTGCCGGAGCGAGGAAACATGGGTGTTCATAGCGCTTGTCCGGCGTTGTCCGTCGTCGCCCCGCCTCCTTGCTCCGCTTCTTTTTTATTCAGCAAGGAAAAGCGGGGCTTGTGGGGCGTTTTTGTAAATTGGAATTTTCCGGCTCAAGCAGCGGCCCACAAGGGGCCGGGGCTACGGCCAGCGGGCAACCGAAAATAAAAACGCGCGGCTGCGACTGGTACTTTCGACTCGTCGGGAGGAACGCCGCGGCCGGGCAATTTTTTGTTCGCCGGTTTGCCGGTTTATCGGTTGTTCATTCCAAGCAACTGGCAAACAGGCCAACCGCAAAACCGGCAAACGTTTGTGGCCCAAAAAGACAACCTGCTCACCCGCCTCGAAGACTTCATCGTCTGGTTTCTGCCGCATCTCGAAAGCTTCCCGCGCAATTACAAGTTTCTCGTCGGCGACCGCAGTTATCAAAAACTCATTAACGCCGCCCTCGAAGCGCAAATTCGCGAACAAAATTTGGAAAACATGATCCGCCGCGCGATACGCGAAGAATTGAAAACCGCGGTGTGAACCGGCCGCCATTTTATTCGCCATACGTCGGAATTGCCGTCCGAACATTCGTGCGTTTCCGGATGGTTTGATTTACCCCCATCTTTTTCCTTGCCTGCCTGCGAAAGAAGTGTTATCTTACTATAAACTTATTGATCAAAAAATTGTTTTGTTGGAGCTTCTTTATGAAAATCGAAAATATCGTCTTTCTCAGCGGTGTGCGCACGGCGTTCGGCGCGTTCGGCGGCGCGCTGCGCGACATATCCGCCACCGATCTCGGCGTTTCCGCCGCCAAAGCCGCCATGACAAAAGCCGGCCTCAAGCCCGATGCGATCAATCACGTCGTGTTCGGCAACGTGCTGCAAACCTCGAATGACGCGGTTTATCTCGCCCGCCACGTCGGTTTGAAAGCGGGCGCGCCGGTTGCGGTTCCGGCGGTGACGGTGAATCGGCTCTGCGGCTCCGGCTTCGAGGCCATCGTGCAAGGCGCGCGGCTGTTGCTGATGAACGAGGCGGATTTCGTTCTGGTGGGCGGCACGGAGAGCATGAGCCAGGCGCCGCACATCATTCGCGGGGCGCGCTGGGGCTTGCGCCTGAACGCCGGAAAGTTGGAAGATTATCTTTGGGAAGCCTTGCTCGACACGAATTGCGGCTTCACCATGGCGCAAACCGCGGAGAATCTCGCGGAAAAATACGGCGTCACCCGGCCGGCGACGGATGAATATGCTCACCTGAGCCAGATGCGCGCGAAGGCGGCGTGGGACAGCGGCAAGCTCGCCGAAGAAGTGACGCCTGTCGATCTCGGCAAAAAAGGCCAATTCGCCCGCGACGAGCATCCGCGTCCCGACACGACGCTGGACGGTCTCGCGAAGCTGACGCCGTATTTTAAAAAAGACGGCTGCATCACGGCGGGCAATGCCAGCGGCATCGTTGACGGCGCTGCGGCGATGGTCATGACCACCGCGGAGATCGCGAACAAACGCGGGCTGAAACCCATTGGCCGCTTGATCAACTGGGGATTTGCGGGCGTGGAACCCAGTCTGATGGGCATCGGCCCGGCGCCGGCGAGCCGAAACGCTTTGCAGCGCGCGAACATGAAGCTCGAGCAAATGGATTTGGTGGAAGTGAACGAAGCCTTTGCGCCGCAATATCTCGCGGTGGAAAAAGAATTGGGCCTCGACCGCAGCCGCACCAACGTCAACGGCGGCGCGATTGCGATCGGCCATCCGCTGGCGGCGAGCGGCACGCGCTTGACGCTGACGATCTTGCACGAGCTGCGCCGGCGAAAAGCGAAATACGGCCTGGCCACGGCCTGCATCGGCGGCGGCCAGGGCGCCGCGGTGATTGTGGAAGCGATCTAATCTTACATGATGGAGAGGACGAGATGAACGACAAACAATTGCGCGAGGCGGTTTTGGCCACCATTCGCGAGGTGTTGCTCACGGAAATCACCGCGATGCGGCAGGATATGCGCGAGCTGCGCCAATGCTCGCGCGAGAGCCTGCAGGAAATTCGCGCCATGCGCGCGGAATTTCGCCGAAACATGGATCATCTGAACCGCCAACTCGACCGGCTCGCCAGAATGGTGGAAGAAAAATTATCCGATGAGGACGCCGCCGACTTTTTCTCGGAGTCGAACCCGCCCAACTGGCAGGCCAGCGCCGGCAGCGGCCTGCCCGCCAAATTCGAGCGAGAATTTTCGCATTCGGAGATGCGGACGCGCCTAAGCCAGATGGAACACCGCCTCGGCATGATCGAGAAAGCTTTGCAGCGGAACTGACACCGCTGGAGTATTGGATTTTTGGAGTGTTGGATTATTGGGCTTTTAAAATATAAATAGGCGACTAATAGGAGACCAGATGGCAATCAAAACTGTTGGCGTCATCGGCTGCGGATTGATGGGCGCGGGCATTACGCAAGTTTGCGCCCAATCCGGCTACAAAACCTTCGTGCGCGAAGTCAACGACGAGTTGCTCAAAAAAGGTTTGGGCAAAATCGACGGCTTTCTCGCCAAAAGCGTTGAGAAAGGCAAAATGACCGCCGAGCAAAAAGCCGCGACGATGGCGAACATCACCGGCACGACGCAATTGGCCGATTTAAAAAATTGCGACCTCATCATCGAAGCAGCGATTGAAAATATCGATTTGAAAAAAGAAATTTTCGGCGAGCTGGACGGGCTTTGTCCGGCGGCGACGATTTTTGCCAGCAACACCTCGTCGCTGACGATCACAGAAATGGCGGCAGCGACCAAACGCGGCGACCGCTTCGTTGGTCTGCATTTCTTCAATCCGGTTCCGCTGATGAAACTGGTGGAAGTCGTGCGCACGATTGCCACCAGCCCGCAAACGTTCGATGCCGCGTTTGCGTTTGCCAAATCGCTCGGCAAAGAGCCGATCACCTGCAAGGACAATTCCGGTTTCGTCGTCAATCTCCTGCTCGTGCCCTATTTGCTGGATGCGATCCGCGCCGTCGAGAACAAAGTCGCTTCGATCGAAGATATCGACAAGGGCATGACGCTCGGCTGCGGCCATCCGATGGGGCCATTGACGCTGCTGGATTTCGTCGGCATCGACACGACGTATTTCATCGCCGAGATCATGTTCAAGGAATATCGCGACGCCAAATACGCCCCGCCACCGCTGCTGCGCAAAATGGTTTTGGCCGGTTATCACGGCAAAAAGAGCGGCAAGGGATTTTATGATTACTCCGGCGAGAAGCCGAGGGTGATGGATTTGGGGCTATAGCAGCGACATTAAACGCAATGAACAGAGTTCGCGTACTCATCTATTCGGATGGAGCGTTTTCTAAAAAATGACGGCGAGTTGAGAAGGTTGCAGGCTGGAGGAAATAAGAATGGCGCGTGAAGTCGATTTTGTTGTCCGATTCGGTGCGACTGATCGATATCGCCGTAGACATCTCTCAGAGAAGGGAAGGATTCTGAGTTTCGTCGTACAATACGAAACTCAGATCGGCGACAAATGGTATCCGGTGGTGCGTTATGACACAGCACATGGTTTTTACCATAAAGATTTGATGCATCCGGGCAAACGTTCAGAAAAAATCTATATCAAAGTGCTTGACTACAATAAAGCTTTGACGTTAGCCGAAAAAGATATCAAGGATAACTGGGAAGAGTATAGAGAATCGTTTATGAAGGAGATCGAAAAGCATGAAAGCCCAAAAGAATGAACTGTGGCAGGAAAGTTTGGCGCTAATCCATGAGTTTGAGCGTTATATTCACGAACATCCGAGTTTTGCTGAAAGGATTCCCTATGGCGCCGAGGTCGTATTGCTGCCAACTTACGATAAGGAACTGCGCGAATACAATCTTCGCAATTCCAAGATCAATGCCGAGTCTGGCCGCCCCGTCGTTCATATCGAAATTGACCGGCTGCGCCCGCGGCGTTCCCAAATTGTAAAGCCAAGAATGAAAACACTTAAGGAAGCCGCAACCAACGGAAAGCCCTCGCGGCAGAAAAAAGCGAAATTGGCACATGCCTAAATCTCTTCGCCTCGCGCTCGCGCAAATGGCCGTCACCGAAAATCTCGCGGCCAATCAACAGAAAGGCCTCGACTGGGTTAAGCAGGCGGCAAAAGAGGGCGCACAAATTATCTGCTTCACCGAGCTGGGCTTGCTGCCCTTCTTTCCGCAATATCGCGCTGAGAAAAAGTATTTTCAATGGGCGGAAGCCATTGACGGGCCGACGGTAAAAAAATTTTCTGAAGCCGCCGTTGCGGAAAATATTCACATCTTGCTGAACATCTTCGAGCGCGCCGGAGCGGGAGAATATTACGACTCGACGGTTTTACTGAAAGCCACCGGCGGCCCGGCCCTCGGCCCGGTGCGGATGATGCACACCGCCGAGGAGCCTGGCTTCAACGAAAAATTTTACTACTGGTCCGGCAACACCCCGCCGCAAACTTTCGATCTCGACGGCGTCAAAATCGGCGTGGCGATTTGTTACGACCGGCATTTTCCGGAATACACGCGGCAACTGGTTCTGCAAGGCGCGGAAATTATTTTCACGCCGTTCGCCGGCCTCGCCGACGATCCCCTTAAAATGTACGAAATCGAGATGCAAGGCTTGGCGTTTCAAAATCAGGTCTTCATCGCCGCCGTCAATCGCGTCGGCAAAGAACCGGCGTCGGAGTTTGCCGGCGGCAGCTTTGCCGTCGATCCGGCGGGCGAAGTGATCGCCCGCGGCCCTCGCAGCGAGGAAAAACTTTTGCTGGTTGATGGCGATCTCTCGCGGATCGAAGAGATGCGGCAAATCAGGCCGTTTCTGCGGGATCGGCGACCGGAGGTTTATGAAAGTTGGTTGAAACATGATAAAAATTGAATCAGAAAAATTCCCAGCGGATAGAAAAAACGCAACCGATGGAAGCCAATTTTTATCCGTTGCGTTGTTTCTATCGGTTGGGGAAAATAAATTATAGAAATGACAATAAAGCAAGGGAGCCAAATCATGAGCTATCAAAACATCCTCTTCGAAACCAAAAACAAAATCGCCTACCTCACCCTCAACCGCCCCGACAAGCTCAATGCGTTGAATTGGCAAACGATGCAGGAATTGCAGCAGGCGCTGGCTTCGGTGAAAGATGATCCCAACATCGGCGGGGTGATTTTGACGGGCGCGGGAGAGAAGGCGTTTGCCGCCGGGGCGGATATCGGGGAGTTGGCGAAACAAACGCCGGTGAGCGCCAAAGAGTTTTCGTTGCAAAGCCAGGAGATTTTGCGCTTCGTCGAGCATTTTCCCAAGCCGATCATCGCGGCGGTGAACGGCTTTTGTCTCGGCGGCGGCAGCGAATTGGCGCTGGCGTGCCACCTGCGCGTCGCTTCGGAGAAAGCCAAATTCGGCCAGCCGGAAGTGAATCTCGGCATCATCTGCGGCAACGGCGGCTCACAGCGTTTGCCGCGGCTCATCGGCAAAGGCCGGGCGATCGAGCTGCTCATCACCGGCAACATGATCGACGCGGCGGAGGCCTATCGCCTCGGCTGGGTGAACCACGTCACGCCGCCGGATCAGCTCATCGCCAAATGCGAGGAGATTTTACAAACCGTTTTCAAGAAAGGGCCGATTGCAGTGAAGCTCACGCTCGAAGCGGTGATGCACGGCCTGGACATGACGCTGGAAGAAGGCGTGCAGCTCGAATCCAATCTCTTCGGGATGTGCTTCTCGACGGAGGATATGAAGGAAGGCACGAAGGCGTTTTTGGAAAAGCGGCCGGCGAATTTTCAGGGGAAGTAATTTAAAAAATCGAGGATAGAAAATGGATGCGCCTATTTACAACTTCTTGGAAGCCTCGCGTTATTTGAAAATAGCTCCGGCAACTCTTCGTTCTTGGGCTATTGGGAGAAGTTATCCCAAAGGCAAAGGCTTGGCATATTTTAAACCGCTTATAAAATTACCAGACAAAGAACATCGTTTGTTGTCGTTTGATAACTTGATCGAAGCGTATGTTTTGCGCTCGATCCGACAGGAACATGGTGTTTCAATCAAGGCGGTTAGAGCGGCATTAAATTATGCTCAAGCTGAATTTAGTATTCCAACAGGATATGTTAAAATGTGGGTTTCTTTTTGAAATAGACAGCGAGGCAGCGCATGAAAACCTTAAAAGAGCGCGATTTGATTTACGACTGGAACCTCCACGACGGCGCGTGGAAGCCGGGCAAGCCGATTGAGTTCGACGACGAGACGCTCCGCGACGGGTTGCAATCGCCGTCCGTCACGGATCCGCCGATTGAGGACAAGATTCGCATTTTGCATTACATGAGCCAGATCGGGATCCAGTCGGCTAACATCGGTTTGCCGGGGGCCGGGCCGCGGGCGAAAGCGGATGTGCTGGCGCTGGCCAAAGAGATTGCGCGCAACAAGCTGCCGATTTTTCCCAACTGCGCCGCGCGGACGGTCGAGGCCGATATCATCCCCATCGCCGAAATCTCACAGCAAGCCGGCATCGTCATCGAAGGCGCGACGTTTATCGGCTCCAGCCCGATTCGCCAATACGCGGAAGAGTGGAATCTCGATTTTCTCCTGCACACGGTGGAGAAAGCCGTCACCTTCGTCGTGAAGCAGGGCTTGCCGTCGATGTTCGTCACCGAGGATACGATTCGCGCGCATCCCGACGACATCCGCGCCTTGTACTCGACGGCGGTGAATTGCGGCGCCAAGCGTGTGGTCTGTTGCGACACGGTCGGCCACGCGACGCCGGGCGGGGTGAAGGCGCTGATTCGTTTTGTGAGCGAAGTCGTGCACGCGATTGATCTGGAGGTCAAAGTCGATTGGCACGGCCACAAAGATCGCGGGCTGTCGATCATCAACACGCTGTCGGCCATCGAAGCCGGCGCCGATCGCGTGCACGGTACGATGCTCGGCATCGGCGAGCGCGTCGGCAACACGCCGCTGGATTTGATTTTGGTGAATTGCAAATTGCTGGGCTGGATCGACAACGATCTCACCGCGCTGAAAGCCTATTGCGATTTGGTCTCCCGCGCCTGCGAAGTGCCGATTCCGACGAATTATGCGGTGATGGGCCGCGATGCCTTTCGCACCGGCACGGGCGTTCATGCGGCGGCGATTGCGAAAGCCAAAAAGAAGGGGCAGGATTGGCTGGCGGATCGCGTTTATTCCGGCGTGCCGGCAAGCTGGTTCGGCCGCAAACAGGAAATCGAGATCGGCCACATGAGCGGCGAGTCGAATGTGATTTTTTGGCTGAACGAGCACGGTTACGAGCCGAAACGGGTTTGGGTCGAGGCGATTTTCAATAAAGCCAAAACGAGCCATCGCAATCTGAGTGATGAAGAGATTCGTGAGATCATCAATGGAACAGTTGATTAAAAAATTCCCAACCGATAGACTGCGTCCGCAGGAAACAACGCAACGGATGAAACGCCAAAAGCATGATGGCATCTTCATTGAAAATTTATTTTGCCGGGGCGATCAGCGCGGGAAGAGAACGGCAAGCGGTTTATGCCGAGATGGTCAATTTTCTTGAATCACTGGGCGCCGAGGTGCTTTCAGCGCATGTCGCGCGCGCCGATGTGCTGGAATATGAGGCCAAGCTGACGCCTCTGGAAATTTTTCAACGCGACATACGGTTCATCGAAAACTGCGACGGCATGATCGCGGAAGTGAGCCGGCCTTCGCTGGGTGTCGGCTACGAAATTGCGACTGCTTTGAGCTTGTGGCGGCCGGTGCTGGGGTTGTGCGAGCGGGGAACTTTTTTGACCCGCATGCTCACGGGAAATCCGCATGACAAATTGCAAATTCATTTTTATAACGAGGCGAAAGAATGGCAGGAGGCAATACGAGAATTTCATCGACATTTAAGGGAAGCGAATAGTGCGCCGCTTTACGCTTAACCGGACGGATATTTTCGCGAAAAAAATTGTTCGCAAAATTTCTTCCGTCTTTTTTTTCATCATCCTGCTCGTTTTCGCGGCGAATGAATGGGCCTGCGGCGCCAAGCCGATGCCGCGTCCGACGAGCGCCGAGCGCGAATCCAAACGCCCGCTCTATCCGCTCAGCTCGGATTCCGAGACGCGCCAAAAACCGGCCGCGGAAACCGAGCCGGCCGAGCGCGCGCCGGCAACTTCTCCCTCGCAGCCGAGCGCCTCAGAAACCAGCTCCAGAGACGTTGTGAGCCGCCCGCCGGTTTCCGGGGATCGGCAGAACATAGCGCCTTCATTATCGCATCCCGATCTCACTTTTCAAAAAAACGCTGCCGGCGAGCGCGAGGCGGTTTATCGTTTGAAAAAAGGCGAGGCGCTTTACAGCGCCGTGGTGGTGCGTTTCACCGGCCGGGTCGAGGCGGATGAAGTCAATGCCATTGCCCAAAAATTGCTGGAATACAACGGCATTGGCGACGAGACGAAAATCGCCGCGGGCACGCCAATTCGAATTCCGGCGCGATTTCTCGACGAAGAAATTTTGCGCGGCAAAATTCCGGCGACGGCCGGCCGCAGCGCTTCGCCAATCCGGCCGCGGCCTGCCCGTCCAGGGCGCCAGCCTCGCAGCGAGCTGCACGTGATTTTAGACGCCGGGCATGGCGGCAGCGATCCCGGCACGATCATGCGCGGGTGGGTCGAAGACGAAATCGCTTACGATTTGATGCTGCGAATCAAGCGCGGCTTGCAGGAGCGCGGCGCCAAGGTTTACTCGACGGTGCGCGACAAACAAACCGGCGACCGCATCGACGGGGCGCTGGCGAATAATCGCGACGAGTATGTCAAAGTCACGCCGGAATATTACATGGCAGACAGCCGGGTGGCGCTGAATCTGCGCATTTATCTGATCGAGGACCTTTACCGCTGGATGCTGCGCCGCGGCATTCCGGCGGAAAATATTTTCATGATCAGCATTCATTTGGATCATTTGCATCCGGCCCTGGGCGGGGCGATGGCGTACTATCCGGGCGCGGCGGAACGCGCGAGCCAATTCAAGGCCAGCGGCAGCATTTACCGTTATTATCAAGAAAGCCGGCTTGGAACGATTAATTTCAACCGGCGGGAAACTGAAAACGCCGAGGACGCCAGCAAGGCGTTTGCACTCGATTTGATCGACAGTTTTCGCCGGGCGCGGATTCCGGTGCACGACTACCAGCCGGTTCGCAGTTACGTTTATCGCCGCGATCACAAATGGACGCCCGGCATCATTCGCTACAGCCGGGTGCCGGTTTCGATTTTGCTGGAGGCCGCCAATCTTTCGAATCGCAACGATCTCGGGCGCATCCGTTCGGCGAGTTTTCGCCAGAGCCTGGCAGAAGCCGTGGTGCGCACGATCATGGCGCAAGAATAAAATTTAAAATTGTAAATTTTCAATTTTAAATTTAAAATTTGAAAATGCAAAACATCACGACGCCGCGCCTCGTTCTCCATCTCGACATGGACGCTTTTTATGCCGCCATCGAGCAGCTCGATCATCCGGCGTATTGCGGCAAGCCGGTGGTGGTCGGCGCCGATCCGAAAGGCGGAACCGGCCGCGGCGTGGTTTCAACGTGCAGCTACGAGGCGCGCAAATTCGGCATTCATTCGGCCATGCCGATCTCGCAAGCTTACCGCCGCTGTCCGAAGGCGATTTTTCTGCCGCCGCGCTTCGAGCGTTACGGCGAGATTTCACGCCAGGTCATGCGCATTCTGCGCGATTTTTCGCCGCAGCTTTTGCAAATCAGCATCGACGAGGCGTTTATCGACGTGACGCAAACGGCGAATTTTCACGGCGGGGCCAGGCCGTTGGCGGAAAAGCTCAAGGCGAGCATCAAAAACGAAACCGGGCTCACGGCTTCGGTCGGCCTGGCGCCGAATATGTTCATCGCAAAAGTCGCCTCGGATTTGCAAAAGCCGGACGGTTTGACGATTTGCGAAGCCGGGCAGGAGAAAGCCTTTCTCGCGCCGCTGCCGGTTAAAAAACTTTGGGGCGTGGGGCCAAAAACCGAGGGGCATTTGCAAAAGATGGGATTCAATACGATTGGCCAGCTCGCGCAATGTCCGCAAAAGTCGTTGGCGGAAAAATTGGGCAAATGGGGCGCGCATTTGTGGGAGCTGGCGAACGGCATCGACGACCGGCCGGTGGAAGATTGGGGGCCGCGCAAATCGATCAGCCAGGAACACACCTACGATCACGACGTCGACGATATGAAAACGGTGGAGAAGACGATTTGGCGGATTGCCGACGGTTTGAGCGCGGATATGCGCCGCACGGATTTGAAAGGGCAGGTTCTGACTTTAAAAATTCGTTTGGAGGGTTTTGAAACGTTCACGCGCCAGCGCAAGCTGCCGGAATTTAGCAATGACGCCGAGACGATGCGGGAGATCGCGTTGGAAATTTTTCATCACTTCGACCGGCGCGGCAAGAAAGTCCGGCTAATCGGCATCGGCATGTCGCATCTCAACAACACCGGCGGCGAACAGTTGAGCTTGTTTCAAAGCGACGCGCAAGAGCGCCGCAGCAAGGTCGCGAATCTGATCGATGCGGTTCGCGCCAAGCACGGCGAAGAGGCGGCGACGCGCGCCAGCTTGCTGCGAGAAACCTCTTAATTTAAATTTTTTCGGGCCGGCCCAGCAAAATCTCTTCGTCCTCCTGCAAACCCTCCTCGATCACGACGATCCGCTCATTGCTATCGCCAATGACGACCGGGCGCGGCGTAATTTTGCCGCGCTGCTTGACGTACACAAACGGCTGGCGCTGGTCGTCAAGAAAAACGCTTTCGATGGGAATGTAAAGGGCGTCCTCATATTCGTGCGCAATAATATCCGCCGTTGCGGTCAGCCCCGGTTTTAAGCGCAGATCACGTTCGAGCACGCGAATGGTCACGTCAAAAATTTTGGCGCCTCCGAACTTGCCTGTCATCAAATTGAACTTGGGTTTGGCCAGATCAGCAATGGTTTGAATTTCGCCTTTGAAAACATCATCGGGATAAGCGTCGAGCCGGACTTCGACCGGCAGCCCGACTTTCAACCTGGCCAAGTCCACTTCACTGACCTGAATGTCAACCAGCATGGACGAGATGTCAGGCAAATAAACCAAATCCATGCCTTCCAGCGGCGTCATACCCACAGCGATTTTTCTTCGGTTTTCTTCGTCACCCACAATGGCATAGACCACCAAGCCGGCGCGCGGCGCCAGCACCACGCCTTGGCGCAACTTTCTTTCGTGTTGCCCCAAGGCTTGCTCGGTGCGGGCAACCTTGGCGCGCGTGGCCTGGACGATGGCCTGAAGCGCTCGGGTTCTCGATTTGGCCTCGATATACTTCAACCGCGCCTCTTCGACCTCGTATTCCATGATAAAACCTTTTTTGGCCAACGGCGGCAATATTTCATAATTTTTGCGAACGGCGTCTTCCTGCATCTGCTGCGCTTCCAGCTCGCTCATGGCCTTGGTAAGATCGGCCTTGGCCAAAAGAACCTCCGATTGGCCTTCGCCGCGGGCGATCTCGTACTTCTCCGATTCAAAGCGCACGAGCGTGTCTCCTTCTTCAACCCATTTCCCTTCCGGAACCAGCCAGAGAATTCGTTTGTCGGTCACGGCGCTGATCGTAACCTGGTTTTGCGCGCGCAGCTCGCCGCTCTCGACGATTTTAATGGTGATCGGTCCGCGCTTGACTTTGGCGCGGCGAATCTCCTGGCCGTCTTCTTCCGACGCCCAAAAATTGCTCCCGGCCCAAAAAACAACGATGGCGAACGGCGCCACCATCATCGCCAATTTCCGGCGATTTGCCGCAGCCAAAAGTTTTTCGACTTCACGAAAAAAGTGAGAAGATTTGCTCATACGACGCATCTCAATCCATATTTTTATCAAGCGCGTTTGACACAAAAATCACCGGCGCGATGCCCGGCTTATTTGATCGCCGACTTGCATTCGGTCTTGTCGCTAAGCTGAAAAACCATACCCATGAGCGTGATCGTCCGCTTGACGACGTCGACTTTCTCCACTTTGCCCATGGCTTGAATTTCGTTTTTCAGCTTCGGTTTTTTGGCCAGCTTGGCCGATTCGTCTTCAATTTCCTTGGCCAAAAAAGTTCCGTCCTTCAAATACGTGCCTTCCAATTCCACCAGCATCCCAACCTTCAAATCGGCAAAGCTGCCAAACTTGCCGGTGTTGTTCTCAAACTCCGTATCCTTGTCAAATTTGACCGGGACAGTCAGGATTTTCGCTTCTCGTTGCATCTTGTCAAGAGTACGGACGACCCCGCTAAGACCCCAATCATCGTCGAGAAAATCGCCGGTAAGAATTTGAACTTCGGAGCACTCAACCGTGAAGCTTCTCTGGGTGTAGCCTTCCAACTGCACCCATTGGCCGGGTTTGAGAGTCGCCAGCACTTTCTCCGGCGTGAGTTGCTTGATCTGTGCGGCGCCCGGATTAACCAGGCCAAACCATAAAGCGAGGACTACGGCTGTATACATACGACGGCGTGTTTTCATCATTGGTCTCCTTTACAAGTTGGTGCCACGGCGGCTAATTTTTGTATAATAATATACAAACAAACCGGCATCGCCGTTGTCACCAACGTGTCGTAACTATGTAAAATTTAAGTAAACCGGAGGAGAAAGAGTCGCAGCGGAGTGCCCGGATCTTTTTCAAGAACCCGACTTATTGATGTCTGACTCGTCGGTTAACTCAAACAGGTAGCCTGCCCCACGAACGGTTTTAATGTAGCGAGGATTTTCCGGATCCGGCTCGATGTGCTTGCGCAAACGCAAGATATGGTTATCCACCGTGCGGGTGGTGGGATAAACCTCGTAGCCCCAAATCTCATCCAACAGGCGATCGCGCGTGAGCAACTCGCCAGGATGCTGAATGAAATACTCCAGCAGCCGAAATTCGCGGTTCGTCAATTCTTGCAACTGGCCGCCTTTAAAAACTTCGTGCCGCTTGAAATCGACGACGACCTGGCCGAAGCTATATTTTTCCGGTTTTTCCTGCGGCTCGCTCGAGCTGCCGTTTTTCTCCCGGCGTAAATGCGCCCGCACGCGGGCCAACAACTCACGCAGGCTGAACGGCTTGGTGACATAGTCATCCGCGCCCAATTCCAAGCCCAGGACTTTCTCATCTTCTTCGGCTTTGGAGGTGAGCATGATCACCGGCGTTGCGAGGCCTTCGTCGCGCAGGCGCTTGCAAATTTGCAAGCCGCTCATGCCCGGCAGCATCAAATCGAGGATGAGCAAGTCCGGCTGGCGCTGTTGGGCCAGGCGCAAGCCTTCCGGGCCGGTACGCGCCGTGTGCGTTTCGTACCCCTCGTCCCGGAGCGCGCTTTCCAGGCCCAGGGCAATCGCCGCATCATCTTCAACAATCAAAATTTTTTTCATTTTCATAACTCATGATGTTTTTATCACGGCGGCAAAGCGCTCAAGAGTTGGCACGATGGCATCAGAGTCGCCGTTCATCGGCGTCTTGATCTTCGCAGGCTCATCAGCCGGAATCGGCAGGGTGAAGGCAAACGTCGAGCCGGCGCCCACCTCGCTGTTCACCGAGATATCGCCGCCGTGCGCCCGCACAATGTCTCGGGCCAGCGTCAATCCCAATCCCATGCCGCCCTGCCGCTGCGCGTTCAAGCGTTGATCGACGCGGTAAAAACCCTCAAAAATTTTCGGAATTTCCGCCGCCGGGATGCCGATGCCGCGATCGGTTATTTCCACAATAACTTGAGAGCCGTCGCTGTAAGCGCGGACGCGAATGTCTTTCACCTCGTCGCTGTATTTGACGGCGTTGCTCAAGAGATTCAGCATCACCTGCGATATCGCGTCCGCATCCAGGCGGAGTTCGGGCAGGGGTTCAATTATATCGAGCGCCAGCGCAAAGCCCAGCGCTTCCGCGTGAGGCCGGAACGATTCGACCGCCAGGCGCAGGACGGCGGCAGGATCCTCATATTCAAAATTATACTGTTTGATGCCGCGCTCGATTTTGGCGAAATTCAGCACGTTTTCAATCAAACGCCCCAGCCGGTCACACTCGCGGCGAATGATGCCTAAATACTGCTCCGTCCGGGTTTTGGAATTTTCCGCCGGCGGCGAAGGCCGTCCGGCGATTTGCATTTCCAGCAATTCAACCAGCATCCTGATCGAGGCCAGCGGCGTGCGCAATTCGTGCGAGACGTTGGAGACAAATGTCGATTTCATTTGCGACAGATACGCCTCGCGCCGGGCGCGGCGAATGAAAAGATACGCGCCCAGCAGGATGCTGAACAGCAGCAGCGAGATCAGCCAGAGCCCGAGCGTTGAGCGAAAATCCGGACGCCGGCCGAGCGTTTGCGCCTCGGCGAGGTAAACCGCCACCTGCCAGAAATCAAAGGGCGGCGTCAAGGCCTGCACGGCGATCGGCTCACGCGAGGCGCCGGCGCCGCCGATGACGAAATCGCCTTCGGCGTTGCGAATCGCCAGCGCCACCTGCTCGCTGAATTTCAAGTTCGGCAGAATCGCCGGAAACAATTGCCGGCGCAACTGCGCCAAATCAATCTGCACCGCAAACAAGCCGGCAATATAGCCGCTGCTCGCATCGGGCAAAAAGCGGTACGCCAGCAGATACGGCTCGTTTTCCGCCTGAGCCGCGATATAACGAATCGCCGGCCGGTATTGCCGGCGTTTGATCAACACTTCGCTCAATTCCTGGCCTAAAAGCTGGAGGAAATATTTTTGGCTGAGGCGTTTTTTATTTTGCTCGGCCAGCGCCTCGAACTGCGACTGGTAGCCGGCGCGCTCGGACAATTTGGGCGAGGCCAGAAGCCGCGTCGCCAGAATTTGAATTTGCTCCAAAAAATACGAGTATTGCTGCGTGCTGACGGCGTCGCTGCGGTCCATCAAATCCCGATTGAAGCGCAAAAGCGCGGCAACCGCCTCCGCATCCCGCCCCAAATTTTCAAGGCAGACGGCGATCTGATATTGCGCCAAAAAGCGCAGGTACATTTTGTTGAGATCGCGAATCTCGGCATAGCCCGCCAGCAAATTCTGAAACGTCGCCAGCGCCGCCGCCCACTCGCCCTTTTTTTGCTGGGCGCGGCCGATATAGCTTTCGACCATGCCGCGCAACTGCGGGTTGGAAACTTTGGATAAAATTTCGCGATAGACAGCGATAGCGCCCGGCAAATCAAAGGTGCGGTATTCGAGCGTTTCACCGTCCGCGACCAGCGTCTCGAAAATTTCGTGCTCGCGGGCGTAAGATTCATTTTCCCAGAGAGCCGGCAAGAGATTTTCCTGCTGCAAGCTAAAACCCGGGGGATAAACAACCCTTCCCGGACCTGTCAACAAAAAACAGGCGGCGATCAGCGGCTCGTTCTTCCGAAGCGAGTCAAGTTTTTCCGCGGCGGGAATCCGCCCGGCGGGCGCAAAAATCCCTTCCAACGCCGCCTTCCACCGCGCCTCGACTTTGGCCAGCTCGCTGTCAATCTCGCGACCGGCGAGACGGGCAAATTGCCGGTAGCTCTCCTCCAGGCGCTGCTGGGAGAGCAGCTTTTCGCTCTCAATGGCGCGCCAACTGAAGTAAGCCAATAAGCCGCTGGGGAGAATGATCAAGCCGAGAAAAATGAGGGCTAGGCGGATCTCATTGCCCCTGGTCTTGAAGCCTTTGGCCAAGAGGCGGCGAAAGCGGCTGCTTCGTTTTTCCCTGGCAAACATGGAGCCTTTCATGGAAGCACTTTCCCATCGTACAGCGAAAATCAAACGCTTTTCAGCATGTGTTTTACTTTTCTTTAATGATACAACAAAGAACGGAAATTTGCAATACTGAAATCGGGCTCCTTCCCCGCCGCAAGTTCCTGCTCTTACTCGTACTCCTACTCCTACTCGCCTTTCAAGCGTTTTAAAAGCGAGCAGGAGTAGGTAGGAGTACGAGTATTTACTTAGCCACAACCGTTTCATACACCGCCATCCACTCACGAAACTCGCGTTCCGGCGTCATCGCGGCCGCTGTTTTCGCGGCATTTTCAGCGAGCCGTTCTCGCAAAGCGGGATTTTCAACCAGCGCGATGATGGCTTGAGCGATTTCTTCCGAGGAGCCGGGGTTGACCAGGATGCCGTTTTCGCGGTCACAAATGATTTCGGGAATGGCGCCGGCGCGGCTGCCGATGACCGCTTTTTGCATCGCCATGGCTTCGAGCATGGAGAGCGGGCAGCCTTCGGAAAACAAGGACGGGAAGACCAAAATGTCAATAAGCTGTAAATAATCGGCCATTCGCTCGTGAGGAATTTTGCCGGTCACAATGGCGCGATCGGACAACCCACAATCCTTCAAAGCCTGCTCGTGCGGTTGCCGGTCTTCTTCCTTGAAATAATCGCCGGCCAATAAAAGAGAAAATTCAAAGTGTGCTTTCAAACCTGCCAGCGCCTTGAACAAATAAAGCAATCCTTTTTTATAGCGAAACAATCCCGCGGCGCCGATGACGAGGCCATTCAGATTCAAGGACGGCCTGGCTTGCGGGCGGAGACGCGACGGATCGACGGAATTGAGGATGGTTTTCGCTTTCACGGCAATCGGCGTGATGGCGCGATCAGCCAATTCGATCAAGCTCGTCGCAACCGAGGTGACGTAATCAGCATTTTCGAGCGCGGCGTGGATGAACGGCAGCCGGAGCGGATCGAACGCGTACTTGCCGATGTCGTTGCCGCGAATCGAGGCAATGGTTTTCACGCCGTGCAGCCGCCCGACCAGGCCGGCAATAAACCCGGCAGGATAAAGAAAAAAAGCATGCAGCACGTCATATCGATACCGCTGCTGGAAATATTCGAGCGCGTGAAACATCTCGCGGTTATAGCGCGTCAAAATTTCGGCTCCGGAAGAAGCGGCGTCTTCGCTGCGGCTCGGATGAAAAACCTTGACCCGGTGCACCAGCACCTCGCCCTCTTGGGTGCTGGCAAAACTTTCGTCAAACGGCAGCGGCGCGTGATGTTTTTGCAAGGCCACAACGTGAACGCTCAACCCCTGGCTGGCCAATAAATTCGCCACGCGATAGGCGGAGTGTCCGACGCCGCCGACTTGGGGCGGGTACTGGCCGGTGACGAGACAGGTTTTAATCTTCTTCATGGCCGGCTGGCATTGGGGAATCTTCGGCAAGCTTGATATCCGTGCGCAGTTGCTCGCGCGATAACAGCCCCTTCTCAAAAAGGGCGCGATACATTTCCGGGCGAACGTCGTACACGCTGCGCACGCCGCCTCTAACATTGCCGGCGCCGTGGCGATACGGCAACGCCTTCATCGAGATCGTCAACTCCTGATTCAGCGCCAGGCGCAGATCCAAACGGGCCGGCTTCAATTTAGATACCCGCAGCGCGCAAGTGGAACGGTTGATAAAGTCAAAGCGAAAGGCGTCCTCTTCAAAAAGTTTCATATAGACAGGAAGCGGAATCAACTCGTCCTCATGCTTGAGGACAAAACGATTCGTATAAGGCGTCAGGATGCGGTTGCCGCAGATCCGGCTGTACGGATAGTTCCAATTCGACTCGCCCATGTGCAGCAGCGCGACGCCGCCGGGTTTCAAAACCCGGCAGACTTCTTCCAGAAATGCAGCTTTGTTTTCGATGAACCGTATCGCAACCGCGGAGTAGATGAGGTCGAGGCTCGCTTCGTCAAAATGCAGGCGAGTGGCATCATAAAAAAATACCTCCGGCAAATCAAAGTTTGCCAGTTCCGTTTCCGGGATGATTTCGTAGAGCCGGGCAATTTGGCGCAGGTCGTCGCGTTTTTCCATCGGCGGCGCCTGTGTTTTATCAACGCCATAAAAAGCCACTTCATTATTCCGAAAAAGCCAGGCCAGCTCCATGAGTACCCGACCCTGGCCAAATCCGATCTCCAATACTTTTAACGGCCTTCCTTTCGCCAGCAGATCGGATAAAGTCATTTCAATAATGCGGGAATTTTTCATAATCTTGTGGCTAATCTCAGCCAAGCTACGGCTCGTGGACATCGCAAATCTCCTTTTCAAAGGCTAGTTGATTTAAGGTTTTTTCTTGCGTTTTACATTTTTCTCTGCTCTAATAATTCCTCGGCCATCGCGACCACCTGGCGCGCATTGTTGTCCCACGTTCTTTCTTGGCGAACCCAGACGCTCGCTTTTTCGCCGAGGTGACGACAAAGCGACCCATCGGCGGCGAGTTTCGTGAGCACCGCAGCGAGCTGCTCGATGTTCCCCGGCTCGAAAAGTATCCCGGTCTCGCCATCGGCGATGATCTCTTCCACCTGGCCGATTCTGCCGGCGACCACCGGCTTGCCCATGACCATGTACTCGAAAATTTTAATCGGCGAGTAATAAAAATTCTCATGGGGAATGTACGGCGCCACCGCAATATCCATCGCCGCAATGTGCGGCGGGACATCGTCGTATGCAATATTGCCGGCAAAAGTCACCGCGTCTTTCAAACCGCCGGCTTGCGCAAATTGTTCCAGGGCCTCGCGTTTCGGCCCGTCGCCGACGATCAGCAAATGGGTATCCGGCGCTTTGGCGTGCAGCGCGCGAAACGCCTCGAACAGGGTCTCGACGCCGTGCCAGGGCTTGAGGCTGCCGACAAAACCGATGACGCGCTTGCCATCGAGCTGATACTTGGCGCGCACGGCTTGGCCATGATCCGCGACAACGAAATGCTGCGGATCGACGGCATTCGGCAACAGATGAATCCGCGCTGCCGGCACGCCGCACGAGGCGACAAACTCTTGCAATTGGCGGGAGACGACGACGACGCGGTCGGTCTCACGGAAAATGCGGCGCTCGGTTTCAGCCGCCAGCGCTTTCATTTCCAGCCCGCGGTTTTTTTCCTGCTCGTAGGCCAGGGGCGCATTGACTTCCAAAATGTGCGGCACGCCCAGCGCCCGGGCCAGACGGATGCCGGCAAAACTGAACAACGTGTAACGCTCGTAAATAAAATCGACCGGCTGTCGCTGCAAATGCGCCAGCGCTTTTTCGTGCAGCGCCAGGTTGTACAAAAGATTGCGCACTTCCTGGCGAAGGCGGGTTTTCATGCCCATAAATTTGTCGAGCTTCTCGAAATCTTCGAGAAGCTGTGCCAGGCGCTCGGGCGGCAACACCGGCAGCAAGTCCGTCCCCGCCAAGCTTTTCATCACACGCGGCAAACTCGATTCCGCTGCGCTTTTTCCCCGGCCTTCCTTGCCTTCGTCAACCGCCGGCGAAATAATGCACACTGCATGGCCGGCCCGGCGCAGCGCGCCCACCATCTCCCTGACGTGAATGGAAGCGCCCTTATAACCAAAAATCGGAACACCAAAATCAGCGGTGAGGTAGGCAATATTCATACTGGATGCTCGATGCTCGATGCTGGTTGTGCTGGTTGCTGGTCGCTTGAGGCTTGGTTTTCACTCATGAAACACAACGCGGACAAAGCCACAACCCCTGCGGTCGCAGCCAAACAGGTTTAAAAACAATTGTCCCAAGGATAGATGAACCTTACAGGCGCAGCCCAACGGATAAAGCCTTTACAGTTGGGTTCATCTGTTGGGACTAAGCGCCGTGAATCTATTTCATCAACGTGATCTTGCGCGCCATTTTGTATGGCCCGGCTTGAATGTGCACCAAGTAGGTTCCGCTGGGAACCCGGCCGCCGGCGTCATTGGCGCCGTCCCAGACAATATGTCGAAAACCGGCCGGCTCTTCCGCCTCGACCAATGTGCGAATTTTCCGGCCCACGATGTCGTAGACGACCAGTTTAACATGAACCGCTTCCGGCAGCTCATACGGAATGACCGTCGCCGGATTAAAGGGATTCGGATAGTTCTGCGCCAGATAAAAACGCTGCGGCAGGCTATTTTCCGGCGAATCGGCTTGCGGTTCTGCATTCGAATCTTTTGAAAGCGTTCCGCTGGCCAGAGCTTGTATTTCTGCGGCGCTCAAGGCGCGGTTGTAGAGGCGGACGTCGTCAATAACACCTTTGAAGGCCAATTTTGGTCCACCGGCTAAGCGCGTTCCAATTATCGTGTTGCTACCCACATCCTTAAGACTGCTTAACGCCGCGCTCGCGGTCTGTACGCCATTGGTGTAATGCTTCACCGTCGCGCCATCCCAAGTCACCGTCACATGATACCAGGTATTCGTACTGATGGTCCCGGCAGTCGAATAAACAGCATCACCATTAAGACTTGAATACAAACGATTTCCACTGTTGACATAAACATGCCAGCCCACATTAGAAGCATCGCCCCTTTCAACAATACATTGCCAAGTCGCAGTCGAGTTTATATTTATCCAAGCAGAAACAGTCAATTGGCCTGGTGTGATCGCAGAGGCCGTCACATAATCATTCACCCCATCAAAACTCAGGGCGTTACCAATTTTACCGGTTGTCCAACTCGTCCCGGAGATCGTCCCATGGTTGCCATTACCCGAAGCATCAGCCGTACTCATTCCACTGCCTTCGTCAAATTTCCAATGACTCACTAAAGTGAGATCCTGATCGATGGGAATGGCATTGGCTTCGTTCGAGTTGGCCGACTCATTGCCGACCGCATCTTTTGCCGCAACCACATAGTAGTACCGAGTCCCATTGGTCAATCCTCCATCAATGTATGTGCTTGACGACAAAAGACTGCTGGTGATCTGCGTGTACGGTCCGCCGGTTGTGGTCGAACGGTAAACATGATAGCCAGCCAAATCCGGCTCACTATTGTCGCTCCAGTCCAACGTGATCTGCTGATTGCCAGCCGAGGCGCTAAGATTTTTTGGTGCGGTTGGCGGATTATCTCCCGTGACTGTGCTAGCTTCATCTGACTTGTTACCTTCTAATCCCGCGCCATTGACAGCCGAAACCTGGTAGAAGTACGTCGTGCTCGGAGAAGTCGATGGATCGGTGTAACTCGCCACATTCCCAAGTTGCGTCAGGAAAGTTTCCCCACCTGTCGTCGCGCCGCGATAAATCTTATAGCCGCTGATGCCGCTTTCCGCATCGCTCGCCGCACTCCAGCTTAGATTCACTTGTTCGCCATTGGCCGTAGCGTTCAACCCACTTGGCGATGTCGGCGGCGTGTTGTCAAGCTGCGCCAACTGTACAATCTCCGCCGTGGTTAAAGCCCGGTTGTAGATACGAACCTCGTCGATGAGGCCATTGAAGGTTAATATTGGCCCACCGGCTAAGCGCGTTCCAATTATCGTCTTGCTCCCCACATTCTTAAGACTGCTTAACGCCGCACTCGCGGTCTGCACGCCATTGGTGTAATGCTTCACCGTTGCGCCATCCCAGGTCACAGCCACATGGTACCACGCATTGCCACTGATGGTCCCAGCGGGCGAGTAAACGGCATCCCCACCAAGACTTGAATACAAACGATTCCCACTGTTGACATAAACATGCCAGCCCACGTTAGAAACATCGCCTGTTTCAACTATGCATTGCCAGGTCGCAGTCGAGTTTATCTTGATCCAAGACGAAATGGTCAATTGCGTGGCGGTTATAGCAGACGCCGTCACATAATCATCCGCCCCATCAAAACTCAGCGCCCCACCGATCTGGCCGGCTGTCCAGCTTGCTCCCGTAACCGTTCCGTTATTGCCATTACCGGAGGCATCGGCCGCCTGCGTCCCGCTGCCCTCGTCAAATTTCCAATGGCCAACCAGCCCGATAGAAGACAGCTCGTCGGTTTTAATCGTGCCGACGCCCTGGCCGTCTCCGATCGTCGCATTGGTGGGATTGCTGAGATTGACGAAAAAGCGCTCGTCCGGCTCGTCCTCGGTATCGCCGTTGATCGTCACGGCAAGGGTTTGCGTGATGGTTCCGGCCGGAAAGGTCAACGTGCCGGCGGCAGCCGCGTAATCACTGCCGGCTTTGGCCGTGCCATCCGCGGTCTGATAATCCACGGTAACGGTTGAGCCATCGGCAGCGGCCAGGGTGACTGTAAAAACGGCCTCGGTCGTGCCGCCGTTGCCCTCGTTGAGCGTAACGTCGTTGATCGACAGCGTCGGGCCGCTAAACGGCGTCATGGCGCCGGCCTCGTTGCTGTAGCTCGAGTTGCCGGCGGCATTGAAGGCGCGGACGCGATAAACATACGTCACACCGCCATTCAACCCGGCGTCATTGTAGGAGGTGACATTGGCGCCAACAGTGGCGATCTGGCCGAAGCCTACGGCCGGGCTGCCGTCGCTCACCGCGCGTTCGATCGCGAAGCCGGTCTCATCCGTGGCGTTGTCATTCCAAGCCAGTGCAATCGTAGAACTGCCAGTCGCTGCCGCCGCGAGATTGGCCGGGGCTTGCGGCGGCGCGCTCAACGGGCCGGAATAAACTTGGAATTCGTTGATCCGTTCGGTGGTTTTGTTATGTGCCGTCATATAAATCCGAACATACCTCGCCAGAACCGGCGTAAATAACAACGTCTCGTTTCCGCCGGCGCCGGAGGTGGTGCTATAAACCGGCGTCCAATTCACGTCGTTGTTCGACACTTGCAGCTCGTAGCTTCGCGCAAAATAATCGCTTCGCCACATAATAACAGTCCGCCCGACAACCTGCACTTTCCCCAAATCCACCCGCAGCCAAAGAACGGTGTTGAGGCTGACGCCGGTGCTGCGCCAATACGTGCCGGTGTTGCCGTCCACGACCTTGTCCGCGGTGTAACTATTATACGCGCTCGAAGCGGTCGCCGGCTGCTGAAGCGCCAGGTTCACGCTGGGATTGGCGACAACTCCGCTGGCGGTTTCCGTCGCGCTGGTGTTGCTGTACTCCGAATGGGCCGTGCCTTTGAACGCGCGCACGCGATACGTATAAACACTGCTGGAATTCAGCCCGCTGTCATGATAGAAATTTACATTTGGACCAAGGGTGACGATCTCGACAAAGCTCCCGCTGCCATTCTTGCGTTCCAGTTTAAAACCACCTTCGTCGCCGGATTGATCGCTCCAGCTCAAATCAATCGTGGCAGCGCCGGCGGTTCTGGCGAGAAGATTACCCGGCGCATTCGGCGGAATCGGAACGTCGTCGTTGAGAATCGTGCCCCGGCCCTGCCCGTCAACAATATCGGCGCCGCTCGAATTGGAGAGATTGACGAAAAACGTCTCATCCTGTTGCTCGTCATCCTCATCGCCATTGATCGTGACGGCAATCGTCTGCGTGGCCGTTGCGCCGGAAAACGTCAACGTCCCGGAGCTTGGGTTCGCCACGTAATCATCGCCGTTGGTCGCGGTGCCATCGACGATCTCGTAATCCACGGTCACGGTCGAGCCGTCGCCGGCGGCCAGGCTCACGGTGAAAACCGCTTCGGTCGCGCCGAAATGGCCTTCGTTGAGCCTCACGTCATTGACGGCCAAGCTCGGCGTGACTGCTTGCACGTTGATTGTCATCTCGTCACTGGTCTGAAGCTGCGTGTCATCGGCGGTCAGGCGCAAAACGTACGTCCCCGGCGCGCTAAAAGTGGCTGTGGTCGCCAGAGAATTGGGATTGCCAAACGTCACCGTGCCCGGCCCGGACACCACGCTCCAGGTTGTTGTCAATGAACCGGAAGGATCGCCATCATCAATCGCCCTGCCCTGCAAGCTTGCAGTCGCGGTGAGGTCGATGGTCTGGTCCGCGCCGGCAATCACGCATGGCGGCATGTTGACGATCGTCTTGCTTGTCCACGGGCTGCGTTTGAAAAGAAACGCATTTGCCGGAGAGGAGTTATCCATGGTCACCGTCACCTCGACCGGATCTTCCGCGCCGCCATTATCGACCTGCACGCGCAGAATGTTTTTCTCGGGAAAAGGATACGACGTGGACCACGAGTGGCCGTGTCCGTGCAGAAAAAGAACGGGCTTGGCAAAAGCCGCGGCTGCCTGGCGGAACGGGGTGGAAAATGTCGAGAAATTGCCGGGCGAATAATGCGCAAAAAACGCGGCGGCGCGCACCGTCGAGGCGTTGGCTTCCAACTGCTGCCTCACCCAATCCGCCGCCTGCTGCTGGGCCGCGCTGCCGCCGTAGGCCAGATTGATGCCGGCGAACAGCACGCCATTCATCGTAAACGCCCAGTTTTCCGGCCGGCCGCTTTGGCGCTCGGTATAATGAGACGCGCAAAAGTTTTGCTCGAAGTTGTTAAAATACTTCATAAAAAAATTGAACCCCGAGGCCGGGCTGCTGCAATCGACGGTTTCGTTGTCGCCGGCAGCGATGTAAGCCGGCACCGCCAGGTTCTTCATAATGCCCGACACCGTCGAATAGACCGACTCGTTGCACGCCGCCCCGCCGCTCAGAATGTCGCCGACGTGCACGAGAAACGCCGACGGGCTGTATTTGTTGTGATCGAGCATTTGCTGTTGGAAAACCGAGATTTCACTCGAGCCGTAAGGCACATCGCCGGTGGCCGAAAAGATGACCGTTTGGCCTTGCGTCCAAGCCGGTTGATTCGCTCCCAGCAGCATCAGAAGCAAAACCATGCAGCCTGCGCTGGACAATCCTCGTTGCACGTTGCGCATAGGAGATCCTTCCTAATTTGAATGTCCGGCGCCATCCCGATTTCTCGGGGCAGCACCTCACAACCTGGTCGTTTAAAAAGCCCGCCCATGGCCGCCAACCCCGAGGTCGGGGCAGCGATTAAAAACTATAGCCGTGAGGTGGTCAGACAAATGCGGTGGGCCAAGCCTGTAGGGTTTCCACCGACAGGGCCACGCGCATTGTGCAGGCAATCCTCGTTCAGACGAACAAGGTTTCCGCCCATTCGTCAGTCATTGCAGCTTCAATAATCGAATTTACCGGCAATAAAACCTCCCTGCGGAAAAAATTAAAAATTCACAAGTTACGCTTTACGCCTTACGTTTTACGCCTTACACTTACGTCTCATTTCATCAACAAAAGCTTGCGCGTCATTCTGTATGAGCCAGCCTCGATTCGCATCAAATAGACGCCGCTTCCAACTCGCACGCCGGCGTCATTGGTGCCGTCCCAAGTAATATGCCGGTAGCCGGCCGGCTCGTCCTCGTCAACCAACGTGCGAACCTTGTGGCCCAAAAGGTCGGTGATGATCAGTTTCACGTGAACCGGCGCCGGCAAGTTGTAGCGAATAACAGTCGTTGGGTTAAAGGGATTGGGATAATTCTGTTCCAGGTAAAAATCCTCCGGCCGGAGATTTTCATGCAAATCCACCTTCGATTCCGGCGTCGAGCGCTTGGGAGCTGCGCTGCTGGCCAAGGCTTGAATTTCAGAGGCGCTCAAGGCGCGGTTGTAGAGGCGGACGTCGTCGATCAGACCTTTGAAGGTCAATCTTGGTCCACCAGCTAAACGCGTTCCAATTATCATACTGCTCCCCACATTCTTAAGACTGCTTAACGTTGCGCTCGCGGTCTGCACGCCATCGGTGTAATGCTTCACGGTTGTACCATTCCACGTTACCGCGACGTGGTACCAAGTATTCGTGGTGATTGTTCCCGCTGTCGAATAAACCGCATCACCTCCAAGACTTGAATACAAACGATTTCCGCTGTTGATATAAACATGCCAACCCACATTAGAAGCATCGCCTCGTTCAACAATACATTGCCAGGTCGCAGTCGAGTTGAGCTTGATCCAAGCCGAAACAGTCAATTGCGTTGGGCTAATGGCAGAAGCCGTCACATAATCATTCACCCCATCAAAACTCAGCGCGTTCCCTATTTTGCCCGTTGTCCAACTCGCTCCGAAGATCGTCCCGTGGTTGCCATTACCCGAAGCATCAGCCACACTCGTCCCGCTACCCTCGTCAAATTTCCAATGACTTACCAAAGTGATATCCTGATCGATGGGGATGGCATTGGCTTCGTTCGAGTTCACCGATTCATTGCCGCCTGCATCTTTTGCCGTCACCACATAGTAGTATCGAGTCCCATTGGTCAAGCCGCCATCTATATAAGTGCTTGACGACAAAAGGCTGCTGGTGAGCTGCGTGTACGGTCCTCCGGTTGTCGTCGAACGGTAAACATGATAGCCCGCCAAGTCTGCCTCGCTATTGTCACTCCAATCCAACGTGATCTGCTGATTGCCAGCCGAGGCGCTCAGGTTGGTAGGTGCGGCCGGTGGGCTGTTTCCAGTCACCACGCTGGCCTCGTTTGAGCGAGAGCCTTCCGAGCCGGCGCCGTTCACCGCCGAAACCTGGTAAAAGTACATCGTGCTCGGCACCGTGGATTGATCCGTATAACTCGTCACATTCCCAAGTTGCGTGAGGAAAGTTTCCCCACCTGCCGTCGTGCCGCGATAAACCTTATATCCACTGATCCCGCTTTCCGCATCGCTCGCCGCATTCCAGCTTAGATTCACCCGCTCGCCATTAGCTGTGGTGCTCAATCCGCTTGGCGCTGATGGCGGCGTGTTATCAAGCTGCGCCAATTGCGCAATCTCAGACACACTCAACGCACGGTTATAAATGCGAACATCATCAATAAGGCCATTGAACGTTAATGTTGGCCCACCG
>Ga0187892_10000471_pt1 | contig 104455 bp, 81 predicted proteins | sample MA1701073metaG_FD_139345 | JGI IMG/M metagenome (GOLD analysis project Ga0187892, IMG submission 139345) | Bio-ooze microbial communities from a basaltic lava cave in the Kipuka Kanohina Cave System on the Island of Hawaii, USA - MA170107-3 metaG ... | reverse complement strand
GTGGGGAAGGGGGGGAGGGAGAGGGCGCCGAGGGGGATGGGAAGGGCGGCGAGGGGGAGGGGGACGGGAGCCGCGGGGCACGGCGCGCGAGCCGGGGCGGGGAGTCGGGCCCGGGCAGGGGCCGGGAGGCCGCCGAGGAACCGGAGCGGGGCGACGAGCGGGACTTCCCGCGCCTCGAGGCCCTGGTCGAGCGCGAGCTGACGCGGGCCCGGGTCCGCGAGATCAAGCGGCTGAACCTCGACGAGCTGGTGCGCCGCTTCCTCGACCGGGCGGCGACGCTCGTGCCCGAGGACCTGGACGGCTGCGTCGAGCGCTGGCGGCGCGAGGGCGAGGCCGTGGCCGAGCGCGTCCGCCGCGACGCCGCGGACCGGCTCGCCCGGGCGCTTCGCGGCGACCGGGCGTTCCGCCGCCACGTCGAGGCGCGCCTCGGGACCGCCTACACGCGGCTCTTCGGCCTCTACCAGACCATCGTCCACGCCCTCCGGGGGCTGCGCGACCCCGGGCGGCCGCGCTCGTGGCTCGCCGGCGGGGACGCCGTGCCGCCGATCGAGCTCGAGGCGCGGCTCGCCGACGAGGACCGGGACGTCGTCCTCCCGGGCCTGGTGCTCGCCGCGCGCCGGATCGCCGACGCGGGCGAGAGCCTCGGGATCGCGGGCGGCGCGCCCGCTCCCGCCGGCCCCTCCCGGGCGGGCGGCGCCCCGACCGGGAGCGTGGCCCTTCCGCCGCCGGCCGGCGTCGCGTTCGCCCCGGCCCGGTCCCCGGGCCCGGCGGCCGGGCCCGAGGGCGGCGGCGAGCCCGGCGGGCCGGCTCCGGCGCCGGCCTCGGTGCCGCTCGCGCCGCGGGAGGCGGAGGCCATGGTCTCGGACCTCTACCGGGCGGTCGACCGGCGCCTCGCCGACGCCGTCCGGACGCTCCCGGGCCCGGACGCGCGGCCGTGGCGGTTCGCGCTCGAGGACCTGCTCTTCAACCTGCCGCCGGTCGCGCTCGTGGCCTACGCGATCGGGCGCTGGGTCTACGAGTGGCAGTGGAACAACAGGCTCTACGACACCGCCTACTTCGTCGCCTCGGGGCTCGTGCTCCTCGTGCTCCTGGTCGTCCTCGGCGCGATCGCCGACCGTCTCGCCCGCCGCCGGGCCGACCGCTTCCTGCGCGCCGCCGAGGAAGCCCTCGAGGCCGCGGCCGACGAGGCGCTCGCCGCCCCGCTCCGCCGCCGGGTCGAGTCGGCCGCGGCCACGGCCGCCGCCTCCGCCCGCCGCCTGGACTCGCTCCGGTCCGAGGCCGAGGCCGTGCGCGCCGCGACCGACGGCCTCGCCGTCCCGCCCGAGCCGCGCGCCGGGGCGCGGGCGGTGTCGCCGGCCTGAGGGGGCCGCGTCCGCACCCCGCCGCGCTTCCCGCTCCACCCCGCCGCGCTTCCCGCGCCACCCCGCCGCGCTTCCCGCGCCACCCCGCCGCGCTTCCCCGCTCCACCCCGCCGCGCTTCTCGCTCCACCCCGCCGCGCTTCTCGCTCGTAGAATCAACGTTTTGTTGACTCTGAGGGCTCCTCGACGTCGAAGGGGCCTCAGAATCAACTTTTTGTTGATTCTGTCGGGGGTCCCGCCGGCTTCGGGCCCTTGCGCGGTCCGTCCCGACACCGACCCGGCGACGCGGGGACGCGGGGGGCCAAGGCGCCGGGAGGACGCGTCCGCCGGGGCGGGGCGGTGTGCGGCCGAGCGGCCGGTGGGATATGCTCTCAAGGAGCGTGGCGGCCGCGGGGTGTGCAGCGGGGCCGCCTCAAGAGGGACTCCCGAGGGTTCACCGTGTTCGGCAGTAGCGTCGGCGACACTCACAGACTCTGGCCCGCGGCGGCGATGACCGTGGCGCTCGCGGCGGCGCTCGGCCCGGGGTGCGCCGCCGTGCTCACGACCCTCGGCGGGCCGGCGCCCCGGCCGGCGGGGGCGTCGGCGGCGCCCGCTCCGGGCCCGGCGGCGGGCGAGGCGCCCGAGGTCGCGGTCTGGCGCGACGTGCGGGTCATCGTCCACTGCCACACCTGGCGGTCGCACGACAGCGACGGGGCCGACGACGAGGTGATCGACGCGGCCCGGGCCGTCGGCGCGAAGGTCGTCCTCCTGACCGACCATCCGTCCGCGGCCGCGTTCTTCGAGCGGCCGCCTCCGCTGCGGAGGGGCGTGCTCCTCGTCCCGGGCCTCGAGGTCCGCTGCCGGCGCGGGTCGGTGCTCGTGCTCGGCAACCGCGGGGCGTTTCCCCGCGGGCTCGGGCCCGACGACCTGGTCCGCGAGGCGCACGCCCGCGGCGCCGTCGCCGTCCTCGCCCACGCCGAGCGCTTCGAGGGCGAGGACCCGGCCGAGGTCGACGCCGTGGAGGTCCACAACCTCCACGCCGACGCGCGCGACGACTCGCCTCCCGGGCTCCTGCTCCGCGCCCTGGTCCTGCCGCCGGGCGCGTTCTTCTCGTCGCTGCTCGACGGCCCGGCCGCGCCCGCCCTCGAGCGCTTCCGGCGCCTCTCGGCCACGCGCCCGCGCGCGGCCGTCGCCGGCAACGACTCCCACCGGAACATCCGCCTCTTCGGCCCCCTCGGGGGCGCGATCGGCACCTACGAGGAGACGTTCCGCGTGGTCTCGACCCACGTCCTCCTCGCCCCCGGGCCCGTCACCGAGGAGGCGGTGCTCGACGCCATCCGCGCCGCCCGGACCTACGTCGCCTTCGAGCTCGACGCCGACCCGACCGGCTTCCGGTTCGAGGCGCAGGCCGGCGACCGGGTCCACCCGCTCGGCTCGCGCCTCCCGTTCCGGCCCGGCGAGGTGACCCTCCGGGCCGAGGCCGCCGACCCCGAGGCCGAGATCGCCCTCCACGCGGACGGGCGCGGGCTCGCCCGCGGCCGGGGACGCCTGGTCGCGCCCGCGCCCGGCCCGGGCGTCTACCACGTCGAGGTCCGGCGCGACGACCGCCTGTGGGTCCTCTCGAGCCCGATCCTCCTCGACCCCTCCCCCTCCCCCTCCCCCTCCCCCGCGCCTTCCCCCTCCCCCCCATCCGCCCGAGCCCCTGCTGACGCACCGCGTTAAGACGACCCTTGCGCCGGTTCGCCGCCGCGGGTAGCATGTGCGCCTTCCGGGCTTCCGGACCGGAAGAGCGGGCGACCGAGGCGAAGCGGATGACCGTCGTTACGGCGAAGCCTGTGGCCGCGAACATCACGTACGTCATCGAGGTGCTCGCCGGGGAGCTCGCCGGCCGCACCTTCCGCGTCGCGGATGGCCGCTCGCTCCTCATCGGCCGATCGGCCGCGGCGCGCCTGCGCCTCGACGACGACGGCGTCTCCCGCGCCCACTGCCTTCTCGTCGTCGACGACAGCGGACCGCACCTCTTCGACCTCCACAGCCGGACCGGCACCTTCGTCGGCCCGCGCCGGATCCACCGCGCCGCCCTCAAGCCCGGCGACGAGCTCCGGGTCGGACCGATCCGGCTCCGCTTCGCGCTCGCGCCCGATGGCGTCGCGACGGCCGCGCCGTCGGACTCCGTGGTCGAGGCCGACGCGGTCGTCCCCGCGGCGGCGGCTCCGGCCGGGGCTCCGGCCGCGACTCCGGCCGCGCCCCCGGTCCCGGGCGCCGGCGACTCGGACCCGCCCGCCCACGACCTCATCGCCTGCGAGCGCTGCGACCGGATCCTCTTCGACCGGGAGCTCCGCTCGACGCACGTCCGCCGGCTCTACGGCTGCTTCTTCTGCGGGGCGTGCGCCGCGACCCTGGACGGGCGCCCCGAGGACCTCCCCGGCTACAAGCTCCTCGGCGAGCTCGGGAGCGGCGGCATGGGCGTCGTCTTCAAGGCGATCGACCTGACGCGCGAGCGCGTCGTGGCGATCAAGTCGATCCGGTGCCTCCGCGAGACGAGCAAGCGCGACGTCCAGTACCTCGCCCGCGAGGTCCAGCTCTGCCGGGCGCTCAAGCACCCGCACATCGTCCCGATCTACTCCGTCGCCAGGCACGGGGCGGAGATCTACTTCACGATGCGCTACGTCGCCGGGGAGACGCTCGAGAAGCGCCTCGCCCGCGACGGCGCGCTGGCGATCCCGGTCGGGCTCAAGGTCATCCGCCAGGTCGCGTCGGCCCTCGAGGCCGCGCGCAAGAAGAGCGTCGTCCACCGCGACGTGAAGCCGGCGAACATCCTCCTCGACCGCCGCGGCCGGGCGCTCCTGACGGACTTCGGCCTCGCCAAGTGCTACGCCGACGCGGCGAAGTCCGGGCTCACGATGACCGGCGACCGCCTCATCGGGACGCCGTACTTCATGGCCCCCGAGCAGGTCGCCCACCCGCGCGACGTCGACCACCGCGCCGACCTCTTCAGCCTCGGCGCGATCGCCTACTTCGTCCTCACGGGCAAGCGCCCGTTCGAGGCCGAGAACCTGGTCGACTGCCTCTACAAGGTCGTGAACGACGAGCCGCCGCCCATGCCCTCGCTCCGCTCCGCGCTGCCGACGGGCCTCGTCAAGGTCGTCGAGCGGCTGCTGCGCAAGGACCCGAGGGCGCGCTTCGCGACCGCCGGCGAGCTCCTCGACGCCCTCGACGGAGTCGCCGCTCCGGCGCGTTGATTCCACCCCCCCGCGGTCCGATAATGGGTGGCATGCGCGGGGCGCCGTCGTCCGCTCATCCGGAGCGAGGCCGCGAGGCGGCCGGGTCGAAGGACGACCCCTTCGAGGGCGGGCGCCTCGGCCCGTACGCGATCCAGCGCCTGCTCGGCGAGGGCCACATGGGCCGCGTCTACGCGGCCCGCGACGACCGCTCGGGCGAGGCGGTCGCGCTCAAGATCCTGTCCGCGGAGCACTCGAAGGACCGCGAGACCGTCGAGCGCTTCGCCCGGGCCGCGAAGATCGCCGCCCGCCTGGCCATCCCCCACATCGTCGCGGCCTACGAGGTGGGCCGGGTCGGCCACACGCGCTACCTCGCCATGGAGCTCATGGAGGGCGGGAACGCGAGCGCGCGCGTGCGCGAACGCGGGCCGTTCAAGGAGGCCGAGGCGCTCGCCGTCGCGCGCGCCATGGCCCTCGCCCTCGAGGGCGTCGAGCGGGCGAGGCTCATCCACCGCGACATCAAGCCCGAGAACATCCTCTTCACCCGCGACGACGTCTCGAAGCTCGCCGACCTCGGGCTCGCCAAGGAGACGACGACCGGCGGCCTCCTCAAGAGCGACCTCACGGGCACGGGCTTCATCGTCGGGACGCCGCAGTACATGGCGCCGGAGCAAGCGCTCGGCAAGCGCGACCTCGACATCCGCACGGACATCTACGGCCTCGGCATCTCGCTCTTCGAGATGGTGACCGGGCGCCTGCCCTTCGACGGCGTCGCGCCGATCGACGTCCTCACGCGCCAGCTCCACGAGCCGCTCCCCGACCCGCGCATCCTCGCCCCCGACCTGGGCGACGGCGCCGCGGCCGTCATCCAGCGCATGACCCGGAAGACGAGGACCGACCGTTTCCAGTCGCCGGGCGAGCTGCGCGAGGCGGTCGAGCGGCTGCTCGAGGCGGCCCGCGGGGACGCCCGCGACGGGCGAGGCGACGCTTGACGTACGGGGACCGGCGAGCTATACGGGAAGGGCCTCGGCCGGCGGGATCGCGGTCCAAGGAACGCGAGCCCTAAGGCGGAGCGGAGAGCGCATGGCGAACGTCGTCGGGCGGCTCGGGAAGTACAGGCTCCTCAAGCGGATCGCGGCCGGGGGCATGGGCGAGGTCTACCTCGCCGAGGACGTCAAGCTCCAGCGCCGCGTCGCCGTGAAGATCCTGTCGGCGCACGCCCTCGCCGACCACGAGATGCGCTCGCGCTTCGAGCGCGAGGCGAACCTCGCCGCCAAGCTCCAGCACCCGAACATCGCCACGATCTACGAGTTCGACGAGCAGCCGCTCGAGAACGCCGACGGCGCCGTCGTCGAGAAGAAGATCCCCTACCTCGCCCAGGAGTTCATCGAGGGCGGGACGATCGCCGAGCTGCTCTCGGGCGGGCCCATGGAGACGGTGCGCCTCGTCTCGCTCGCCGAGGAGATCGCCTCCGGCCTCGCCGCCGCCCACGCGAAGGGGATCGTCCACCGCGACCTGAAGCCGAACAACGTCAAGGTGACGCCCGAGGGGACGGCCAAGATCCTCGACTTCGGGATCGCGAAGCTCGTGCAGCCCGAGCCGGCCGCGGCCGGGCCCGGCAAGGCGGGCGGTCCGGTCCTCAGCACCCAGCAGCTCGAGAGCCAGACCGAGGCGATCCTCACGCGGCCGGGCGAGGTCCTCGGCACCCTCCTCTACATGTCGCCCGAGCAGGTCCAGGACGAGGGCATCGACCACCGCTCGGACATGTTCTCGCTCGGGGTGATCCTCTACCGCATGGCGACCGGCGAGCTGCCGTTCGTCGGGAAGGACACGGTCTCGATCCAGCTCGCGATCGCGACCCAGGACCCGAAGCCCGTCCGCAAGGTGAACCCGAGAGTCCCGCCGGACCTGGAGAAGATCATCAACCGCTGCCTGGCGAAGGACCGCAACCGGCGCTACCCGCTCACGACCGACCTCCTCCAGGACCTCCGCGACCTGAAGCTCAAGGTCGGGCCGATCCCGGCGACCGTGCGCGTGCGCGCGTTCCCGACCGGCGGCGGGCCGCGGCCGGCGGCGATCGCGTCGACGATCTTCTTCGGAGTCGCGATCGCGCTCTCGGCCTGGTGGCTGGCGAAGACGCTGGACCGGCCGGTCGCCGGCGGCCCCCCGACGGGCGTGAGCCCGCCGATGCTCACGCCCGAGGCCGAGGCCCGGCCGTCGGTCGCGGTCCTGCCGTTCAAGATGCTGGGCAAGGCGGAGGACGCCTACCTGGCCGAGGGGATCGGCGAGGAGATCGCGAGCCGCCTCCGCAGCATCCGCACGATCCGCGTCGTCGCGGATGCCTCGGCCCGCAAGTACCGGAACGTGGACACGAGCGCGGTCGCCGAGATCGCGAAGGACCTGGGCGTCGACCACGTCGTCCTCGGCCAGGCGCAGCTCGTCGAGGGGCGCATCAAGGTCTGGGCGGGCATCATCCGCACGCGCGACGGCGAGCACATCTGGGAGTACACGTTCCCGCCCGAGGGGCTCGCGCAGCTCTTCGAGCTCCAGGAGCAGGTCGCGGCCGACGTCGCGAAGCAGCTGAACGTCCAGTTCGCCGAGCGCGTCCGCCTGACGGACAACCCCGAGGCCTACCGGCTCTACCTCGAGGCGCGCTCGTTCCTGTTCACGGCGGTGGACCCCAAGCGGGCCGCCGAGCTGCTCCAGAAGGCGACGAAGCTCGACCCGGCGTTCGCCGAGGCGTACGCGCTCCAGGCGCGCTGCCTCTCCCTCATCAACCTCCTCCAGCCGTCCGAGGTCCTGCGCCAGCAGTTCTACGCCCTCTGCCACCTGGCGCTCGAGAAGAAGCCGGGGCTCGCCGAGGCGCTCACCGCCCGCGGCTTCCAGGAGTGGGTGGACGGCGAGCTCGAGGGGGCGAGGACCGACTTCGTCCAGGCGCTGGCCCAGAACCCGTCCGACGTGGACGCCCAGGTCCACCTGGGCGCGGTCTACCAGCGCGTCGGGCTCTACGAGCGCGCCTTCGTCGAGTACGAGAAGGCGCGCGAGACGGACCGGAGCTTCGTCGACACGTACTGGTTCATGGCCGACGCCCAGTACGAGCAGAACAAGCTCCCCGAGGCGGCCGAGAACCTCGAGCGGGCGCTGAAGCTGAACCCGCGCGACTGGACGTCCATGGTCGCGTACGCCCGCCTCGAGATCCGCCGCGGCAACCTCGAGAAGGCCGAGACCCACCTGAAGGACGCGGACGCCTTCGTCGGCGGGACCTTCTGGATCCAGCTCGCCCGGTCGGCGATCCACGCCGCTCGGGGCGAGCGGGCGCGGGCCCTCGCCCTCCTCGACCAGATGACGACGTTCATCGATCAGGTGGGCCCGTTCGCCGCCTATCCGGCGGCCGTCGCCGCCGCCACGGCGGGCGACGCGGACCGCGCGATCCGCTACCTCGAGCTCGCCGGCAAGAACGGGGTCACGAACGAGATCGTCCTCGAGCGCGAGCCGGCCTTCGACCGGATCCGCGAGGACCCGCGCTTCAAGGCCATCTGGGCCGCCTGGAGGACGCGCCGGGTCGCCCTCGTCGAGGCGCTCTCGAAGCCGGTCGAGCCGCCGCCGCGGTGAGCCCGAGCCCGTGAGCGGCACCTTCGGACGCGAGCCCCAGAGGGACGGGAGGCGGCGCGAGCCCGTGGGCCCGGCCAAGGCCCCGCCCGCCAAGGCCCCGCCCGCCAAGGACGGGCCCGCCGCGGGCGCCGGTGCGACGCCGGCGGCGAAGGCGGCTCCGGCTCCGGCTCCGGCTCCGGGCGCGGCCGCGGCCGCGGCCCCGGCGGCCGGACCGGCATCGGACCCCGGCCCGGGCCCGGCGGCGGGCCCGCCCGCGGGGGCCGAGGCGGCCGCGCCGCCGGACGTCGTCGAGGGGAACATCCCCGTCCGCCTCTCACCCGAGGAGCGGCGCGACCTGGCGAAGCGCCTGGCCGAGCGCCTCGGGACCCGCGCCGCCTCGAGCGTCGGCGTCTTCGTCGAGGAGGTGGAGAAGGGGCCGGATGGCCGCCGCGTGGCGCTCCGCTCCGAGACGGGCACCGTGCGGATCGCGGGCGAGCAGGAGGTGCGGGGCAAGGCGGGCGTCGTCGAGGGAGCGCTCTACCGGCTCCTCCAGCGCGACGCGATCGACATCGGCGGGCTCGAGGGCGGGGTCTCGGTGCGGCTCGTCGTGGACACGGCCGTGGACCTCCCGGCGCGCCCGGAGCCTGACCCGACCGAGGACGCGGCCGCGAAGCACCCGTTCCCGGTCAAGGTCGAGGTCCGGGGCGGCGACCCCGCCTTGCGCGAGGCGGCGCGCGACGAGGCCTTCCGGCTCGCCGGCGAGCGCTTCGCGGCCGGGCTCCTGAAGGGCGGGTCGAGGGTCGTCGAGATCCCGGGTGGCCCGGCGATCGGTGCGCCGGAGCTCGCCCGCTGGCTGCGCGGGCCGTGGCGCGCGCTCGACGCCTTGCTGCCGGCGGGCGTCGCCCTCGGCCGGTTCGCCCAGGTGGAGGACCCCGGGAAGAGCGGCCAGGTCCTCGTCGTGCGCGAGGCGTTCGCGCCGCCCGACGACCTGCGCCCGGTGCCGACGGGGGGGCGCGCGCTCCTCGTCTCGGCGCGCGCGGTCGCGCCCGTGCTGGCGCTGCCGGCGAAGGCGGCCGGGCTGCTCGCGGCCGCGCGCCACGAGCGCGAGGGCACGCCGACGCGGGCGATGGACAAGGCGCTGACGACGTTCGCCTACGAGCTCTCGGGTCAGACGCCGGCCGAGCCGCGACCGCTGCCCAGGCCCTTCGACGTCTTCCTGGCCGACGCCCAGACGCCGGCAAGGCGCCTCGTCGCCCCGCGCCGCCTGAAGGGCGAGGTGCGCGAGGCGGCCTCGGGCGGCGGCGCGCGCCTCATCGCGGTCGAGGCCGACGTCTTCGAGGAGGGGAAGGACAAGCCGGTCGCCCGCCTCGTCGAGCGTCACCTCATCGGCCTGCCGGACGGGGCGGTGGCCCTGCTGTCGGCCCTCGACCGGGACCTGGTCGTGGCCGTGCTCGCGCCCGCCGACCACGCGCGCAAGTGGCTCGAGCGCTTGCGGCGCGCCCTCCCGTAGCGAAGCCCAGCTCCCGGCCACGGAGGCCACGGAGGAGACGGAGGACACCGGGGCGAGACCGGTGCGCCCGGGCGTCTCCGTGTCGCTCTCCGGGACCTCCGTGGGCTTCGTGGCTCCTCTTCTCCTCTCGACGTCGAGACGGAGCGCCGCCTCGTCGTCTTGGTCTTCGGAAGGACCTGGAGAAGCTGCGGGCGCTCTGCGAGGGCCGGAAAGCCTGAATCAGGCCGGCTTCGCCGTCCGCTCGGCCGGGCGGCCGCCGTCGCGCGCGCGGGAGACGTCCGCCGCGACGACGACCGCCCCGGCCGTGTCGCGGAGCGGGGCCGCGCTCAGCCGGACGTGGCGCGCCGTCGCGCCGGACCCGTCCTCTATGCTCCCCTCGAGCCCGTAGACGGTCTCGCCCGCGAGCGCCCGCTCGGCCCAGCGGCAGGCCTCGTCGCACGCCGGGGCGCGCGGCCGGAAGCGGCCCGCGAAGTGGGCGAGCGGCCAGCCGAAGGCGTCCGCCGGCACGCCGAAGAGCCGCGCGGCGGCGGCGTTCGAGATGACGACGCGGCCCGAGGCGTCGGCGACGACGACGCCCTCGGCGATGCAGGAGATCACGGTCTCGAGGTAGCCGGCGCGGGCGGTCGCGAGCTCGGCGAGCTCGGCGACCCGCGCCTCGAACCACTTCCGCTCGGTCACGTCCTGGAAGACGGCGACCGTGGCCTTGACCTCTCCCGACGGGCCGACGACCGGCGCCGCGTTCAGCAGGATCGGGACCTCGACGCCGTCGGCGCGCCGGCGGGCGCTCCGCTCGACCTGGACGGCGCGGCCCGCCCGCTGGACCGTCACGCCGTCGAGGCCGCGCGCGATGTGGTTCGCGAGGACGACCTCGCCCGACGGGCCGAAGATGACGACGCCTTCCGGCATGCTCTCGACGACGGAGGCGAGGAGCGCTCGCTCCTCCTCGAGCCGCTGCACGAGCCGGCCGTTCTCGACCGCCGCCGCCGCCCGGTCGGCGATCTCCTGCGCCAGGTCGTAGTCCTCGGGCCCGTAACGGCGCGAAGGGCCGGTCGAGCCGAAGTCCATCGTCCCGATCACCCCGTCGCGCCCGCGCATCGGCAGCGCCATGGCCGAGCGCAGCCCCAGCCGGGCGAAGAAGGGGGCGTCGTCCGGGGGCGTCAAGCGGGCGAGGGCCTCCGGGGTGCATTCCGAGAGCAGAATCCCGCGCCCCGTCTCGTAGACGAGCTTGGCGGCGACGTGCTCGTCGAAGCGGATCGGCCGGCGCGCGATGTGCTCGCGGACCGCCTCGCGGATGGCCGGATCGCGGGTCGCCACGGCCGTCGTGAGCAGCCCCTTCGCGCCGTGCGCCAAGACGAGGTGGACGAGGGAGATGTCGGCGAGCGACTCGACGTTCTTCTCGGCCAGCTCCCGCAGGAGCTCGGGCAGCGGGCGGCGCTCGACGAACAGCCGGCCGACGTCGACGATCGCGCGCTCGCGCCGGTCGGCCCGCAGGAGCCGGTCGATGAGCTCTTCTCTCGAGAGCGCCTCGAGCCTCGCGCGATCTTCGCTCACCCGATGGCATCATAGCCCGCTCGAGGGGCCGCCGGCAAAGCGGGCGAACGCCCGGGGTGGCGCGCGAACGCCCGGGACATGGGCCTTCCCGGCCGAGCTTACCGCCGGCGGACCTCGAGGCCGAGGAGGAACGAGAGCTCCCGCTCGCCCGCCAGCTCGACCTGGTGGACGAGGGCGACGTTGCGTGGGGTGAAGCCCGTGCCGTCCGTCATGGAGGCGTTTCGGCGCGCGCCGGCGAGGCCGGGGCCGGAGTAGACGATGGAGGCGCGGGCCTCGACGCGGCCCTCGATGGCCGCGAGGCGGTAGGCGCGGCCGTCGTCGCCGGCGAAGAGGGCGCCCGGGCCGCGGCGCGCGAGGGTGAGGGGCGAGGGCGAGAGGCCGAGGCGGACGTAGAGCGTCCCGAGCGAGGGGTCGAGGCGGTAGCGGACGAGGGCCTCGGACGCGCCGTCGGCGAGCGTCACCTCCTTCGTCACCTTCCCGTCCGGAGAGACGAGGCGGAAGCCGCGGGCGACGGGCGTGACGGCGAAGCGCTCGTTGACGTACCGCCCCGTCCCCGGGCCGGTCGCCCACACGTCGCGAAGGGCCGAGACGCGCCGCGCGTCGTCGTCGCGCGCGCCCTCCCACTCGGTCTCGCGCGAGGCCCCCGGGAACGTGATCGCCGGCCCGACGAGGGCGCGCGCCTCGCCCGTCGCCGGCTGGCGCGCGAAGGCGAAGGCGAGCCGACCGCCGTCGTCCTCGAGGACGAGGAGGACGCGGTCGTTCGAGATGACGGCCTCGAGCTCGCCGTCCAGGTCGATGTCCTCGAGGCGCGCCCAGGTCGCCGACCACGTCACGGTCGCCGCCCAGCGCGCCGCCGCGGCCACGACGGCCGCGTCGCTAAGGCGCGAGATCGCGCCGTACGCCCAGTTCGAGACGCGATCGTAGGTGCGGTCGGGCCGGAGGTAGCGGCCGTCCGGGTCGCGCGCGTAGTCGTCCTGGTCCTCGTCGTGCCACGCGGTCTCGTAGATCGCGGCGAGGTAGGCGTGGAGGGCGAGGTCCTTGAGGGCGCCCGCCGGCGCGTCGTCGACCGCCCGCCAGACGTCGTGGAGGAGCGTCCCGGGCGCGTGCAGGTCCCCGAGCGGCATCGGCGCCGGCGCCTGGCCGTGGCGGAGCGTCAACCGGAGGTCGCGGAAGCTCTCCTCGGCGCCGGCGAGCCCGTGGTACCAGTGGTCGTAGCTGCCCTCGCTCGCGTGCCTCAGCCAGTCGTACGTCTCGACCGGCAGGTCGGGGCGGTCGCCGCGCTCGACCGGCCGCCAGCCCCACGAGGCGACGTCGTCCGCCGTCACCGCCTGCACCCACGGGTGGTTCGCGATCCAGCGGACGTTGCGGTTCCAGTTGTCCGGGTTGTCGCTGCCGCGCCCGAACGACGTGAACGAGCGCCCGGCGTAGGCCTCCCAGTCGTCGAAGACGACGACGACCTGCTCCTGGTCCGGGTCGAGGGCCTTGCCGAGCAGCAGGTGCCTGAGCCCGATCCAGAGGCCGCCGTCCGTGCTCGCGAACTTCCACTGGTCGGCCTCGTCGTTGACGAGGAAGCACGACACGCCGCCGATCCGGTTGAGCTTGTAGCCCGAGGGCGAGAGCGCCTCGGCCTTCCCGAACCACTGCCAGATGTGCGTCACCTGGTCGATGACCGTGAACTCGTATCCGGCGCGGCGGATGTCGGCGAACGTCGTCCCCCGGATGACGCGCTCGGGCGTCCAGAAGACGCGCGGGCGGCGCGAGATCCCGTAGACCTCGCGGTAGAACGCCTCGGCGGCCGCCGCGCTCCTCGCCGTCACGTCCTTCTTCGGGTCTCCGCGGCTCTCGAAGTAGGGGAGGATGTGCTCGGCGAGCACGCCGCCGACGAGCGCGCCCTCGCCGTTCGCCCGGTCGCCGTCCAGGAACCCGCGCAGGCGCCGGTTGAAGGCCGGGCCGTCGCGCCGCGCGTCGTGGCGGTTCTCGGCCCACTGGAGCGCCGCCGCGAGCGTCCCGCTCACGTGGATCGACGGCGGCACGCCGAAGATCGCGTGCGTGTCGAGCGCGCGGTGGTACCCCGTCGGGTTGCCGTCGGGGGTGAGGATCCGGTCGCTGAAGACGAGGTCCTCGACGTCGGCGGCGTTCGCGATCGGCTGGTTGCCGTGGAGGATCGCGACCAGCTTGGCCGTCCCGGCGCGCGCGTCGCTCCGGACCGGGCCGATCGAGTCCGAGACCTCGCCGACGCCGTCCGCGACCGTGATCGCCTGGAGCCGGACGGGCGAGACCCCGTCCCAGCCGGCCCGGCGCAGCGCCTCCTTCGCGACCCCCGTCTCCATCCCGTCGAGGTCGGCGCGGAAGTACGCGCCGCGGTAAAGGTTCGCGGGGAGCGCGTTCCAGCTCGCGTCGTAGAGGCGGAAGGCGTGTGCGTCGTAGACGATCAGCGCCAGGTCCCAGGGGATCGCGGCCCGCCCGCGCACGAAGTCGGGAAGCCACGTCTCGCCGCCCGGCGCGCAGTCGATGAGGAAGATCACGTTCAGGGAGTGGGCCTCGGCCCCAAGCTCGAGGTCGAGGAGGTCCACCCGCAGGAAGAGGGAGTCGCCCTCGTCGCGCGCGTAGAGGGCGACGAGGTCGCGCGAGGGGTCGCCGCCGGCGACGTCGCCGGCCGCGTCGAGGGCGCGGACGTCCTCGACCCGCCAGTCCTGGAGCTCCTCGTACCAGTCCCGGCCGGCCGTCCGGCCGAGCCAGGGCCCGGCGCCGATCGTGATGGCCAGCAGCGCGGCGGCGATCCCCGTCATGACGAAGGAGGAGTGCCGCCGAGCCGGAGTTCAGGACGCCTTCTTCTTACAGCAGGCCGCCCTGGATCCGCCCGAGGAGGTACTCGGCGGCCCGGATGCCCGACTGGGCCGCGCCCTCGATGAAGCCCTGGAAGTTGTCGAAGGGGTCGGTGTGCTCGCCGGCCAACGCGAGGTTCCCGGCGGGCTCGCCGAGCCAGCCCTCCATCGTCGTGAAGTAGCCCGGCGGGTTGCAGGTGTAGCTGCCGAGCGCGTTCGGGTCGGATGGCCAGTGGGCCCGCGCGAAGAGCTTGCCGTTCAGGAGCGGCATGGCGGCGGCCGCCGCCCCGGGGAACACCTCGTCGTAGTCCCCGAGGAAGCCGGTCCCGTCCGGGTCGACCTGGGGCAGCAGGCGTCCGCGCTGGCCGAACCCGTAATCGACCATGGCGGGCTTCGTCGGGTCCGCTCCGGGCGCGCCGGTCTTCGACGGGAACGCCACCTGGAGGTTCGGGAGCGCCGCGTCGGTCCCGTAGGCGGTGCCGTCGCCACCGAGCGCGGCGAACGGCTGGCTCGACCCGAACTGGAACATGGTCTTCGTGTTGTCGCCGTACTGGAGGCCGGCGATCGCGGCCCGCGTCGGCGCCGCGATCCCGAGGTTCGCGTCGAGGGCGACCTTGGCGCGGATGACCGTCGCCGGGATGGCGAGCACGACCGCGTCGTGGGTCCGCGTCGTCTTCTTTCCGAACGAGAGCACGTACCGCCCGTCGGTCGCCTTCTTCAACGCCGTGAGGAACATCCCCCCCTGGACGGAGCCGCCGGCGGCGATGAGGTCGTCGCGCAACCTCTTCGCGAACGCCTCGTTCCCCTCGGCGACGGCGTAGCGCTCGGCGTTGTTGGCCCCGAAGTAGACGATGTGGCTCTTGCTGCGCGTGAGCTTCGCGAACTTGATGAAGTTGAGGCAGCTCTGGAGGTGGATCTCCTGGCCGTACTCGCCGCCGAACACGGACTGGATGGCCTTCGTGAAGATCGGGTCGGCGCCGAGGTCCTCGAGGTACTGCTGGAGGTTCGTGTTGTCGAGCCTGAGGTCGGCGCTCCCGGGCGTCGCGTCGAAGTTCTTCGCGCTTATGCCGGACGTCACCGAGTTCAGGTCCTTCTTCATGCGGAGGACGACGTCGCGGAAGCCGTCGATGATCCGCGACTCGGGGTAGCGATCGCCGTCGATCTGGTAGAGGACCTCCGCGGCCGTGTCGAAGAGGTCGATCCTCGTCAGTCCGAAGCGGTGCACGTACCTGAGGATCGTGGCGTGCCAGTAGTCGATGAACTCGCCGCCGAGCTCGATCGTCCGGCCGGGGAAGACGCCCGGGAGCGAGCGGACGCGCCCACCGACCCGGTTCGTCGCCGCCTCGTAGACGGTCGCGAGGACCCCGGCCTCGCGCAGCCGGTCCGCGCACGCGAGACCCGCGAGCCCGGCGCCGACGATGGCGATGCTGCGGGTGCCGCCGCCGCCCCCGCCCCCCCCGCCGCCCGGCTTCGCGTACGCGCTCTCGAGCGGCCCGGCGACCGAGGCGACCGCGCCCGCCGCCGCGACGCGCGCCACGTCGCCCAGGAACTCGCGCCGCGAGCGCCGCCGCTCCGCCTCCCCCGTGGCCTCGGCGACGCGCTCGATCGCCTCGTCCGTCGAGATCCGGTTCCGCTCGGCGAGCCAGGCGATGCGGATGGTGCGCGAGAGCTGGTGAAACAGCGGGTTGCGGGACATGCGGACTCTCCCCCTTTCCGCGCCGGCGTGACGTCGGCCCTACCCTGTGGTGGCGCGAGCGGGAGTAGTATACCGCCGGGTGTCAAGCGACCGCCCGAGGCGGCCCAGGGCCCTACGGCCCGACGCTCGACGGCACGAGCGGCAGCAGGTTCCAGCCGGGGTTCGCGGCGACCGGCGCCGACGGCAGCCTCTCCGGGCCCTCGTACACGACCTTGAGCCAGTAAGGGGTGCGCTTTCCCTGCCCCGTCTGCTCGAGGCCGGCGTAGACGAGGTAGTGGCCGTCCTCGGGCGGGTTCAGGTACTCGAGCTTCACCGACCCGACGCCGCGCGCGTGGTTCAGGCGCCGGCCGTTGCGGTCGACGATCGCGACGTGCGCCGCCAGCGTCCAGTCCTGGAGGTAGAGCTCGACGCGCACGGGCCGGCCCTTCCTGACCGCGACCCGGACCGGCGCCGCCCACGACTCGGCGAGCCGGGGGCGATCCATGTCGGCGTTCCCCTCCCACTCCTGCACGGTCCGGCGCGGCGGGCTGTACGGGACGCGGCCCTGGGAGCCGTCGCGCGCGTAGAGGACGTAGCCGCCGGGGGGGATGTCGAGCCTCACCCAGCCGTGCGGGGTCGTCCAGCGGTCCTCGACGCCGAGCGCGTAGTCGTGCAGCTTCGCGCCCGGGCCGAACGACGTCGGCACCCAGACCGTGCGCCACGACCAGGCGTTGTCGTTGAGCCCGCAGATGAGGTTCCCCTCGCGCTCGAAGACGTAGACGTCGTCGTCCGCCCAGCGCTCGATCATCGGGCCCTTGGCGAAGTGGTGGTGGATCCACATGAGGTTCACGAGGTAGTCGCGCGCGCGGCCGTGCTCGTCGAAGAGGTCCTTGTAGTAGACGCACGGGTAGCCGGGTGCGGCCATGATGTAGGCGTAGGCGAGGTTCGCGCGGATGAACGTGTGCAGGCCGTTGCCGCGCTCGAACGTGTCGTGGCTGTTGACGAACGTGACGCTCAGGCCGTCGTCCCAGAAGCGCTCGCGCAGCCGCCGCATGTCGAAGTACCCGGCGCCGTGGGCCATGTCGTGGAGCCGGAACTTGAGCGTGAAGTCGAAGACGGCCGTGCGGCGGCGCGTCGCGCCTATGTACCACGACAGCGTGTAGGGGTTCCCGTCGTAGTACTCGCTCACGGCGAAGCGCGACTGGCCGCTGCCCTCCTGCACCTGGTAGAGGAGGCCCTCGACGAACGCCGGGTCCATGTGCTTGGCGGCGTCGATCCGGTAGCCGTCGACGCCCGTCTGGCGGTCGAACCAGCGGATCCAGCGAAAGAGCTGGTCGCGGACGTAGGGCAGCTCCTGGGCGATGTCGCGCATGCCCGTCAGGTCCATGTGCCAGTCGCCCTGCCCGTTCTGGTGGAAGTCCCACGGCGCCATGGTGAAGCGCCCGACCGCCTCGGCGCCCCAGAGGTCGTCGTAGCGGTAGCCGCCGTCGCGCCCGCCCGAGCGGTGGTTCGGGACGATGTCGGCGTAGACGTCGAGCCCGTTCGCGTGCGCGACGGCGACGAAGTCGAGCAGCTCGTCCTTCGTTCCCCACTTCGTCGGGGTCGTCCCCATCTGCGGCTTCGCGCCGAGGTCGTAGAAGTCGTAGACGTCGTAGCCCGAGGAGTAGCCCCCGGCGGCGCCCTTGCAGGGCGGGGGGATCCAGACGCCGGTGATCCCGAGGCGCTTCATCTCGGGCGCGAGCTCGCTCAGATGGTTCCACCAGGACGGCGGGGTGCCGGGCGGCGAGTCCCAGTACCAGCCCTGGAGCATGATCCCGGTGACCTGGGCGCGCGCCGGCGCGGCCGTGGCCGCGAGGGCGGCGCCGATGGCGACGAGCGAGGCGGCGACGGCGAAGAGGGCGCGGAAGCGAGTGCGCATGAACGCGTCTCCCATGGGTCAGGAAGAGACGTGCCGGCCCGCCGGAAGTCAGGACACCCGGTCCGGAGGGCCGGGCGTGGGAGCCCGCGGGGGCGCCGTTCGACGGGGTCCTCGGAGGGGGTTGGACGGGGGGGGGGTGCCGCGGGCCGCTCGAGGAAGTTGTATGTCCCAAGTAGAGCGCCAGGCGAACGGCCCGCGGCGTAGTGGTCGACCGATGATGATGCAACGCGGGTGCCGTTGCCGAGATGCAGCAACGGCGCGGATGTGCCGTCCACCACGCGCCGTTCCTGAGCAGCAGCCGCTGCGGATGTCCTCCGCAGGTTGCTGAGAAACTCCGCAAGCTCGGCTTTCGCCGCCCAGCGCGGTGGCGTAGAATTCCCTCCGAATGCCGAAGCTCGTCGTCGTCGAGGGCCCGAACCGGGGCGCGGTCCTGTCGATCGTCGCGGGCGACAACCGCATGGGCCGGGACGCGGGCGCCGAGGTGACGCTTCCCGACCCGCTCATCTCCCGCCAGCACGCGACCCTCCTCTACGACCCGTCGCGGGCCGGGGACGGACGGGTGCAGGAGCGGGCCGTGCTCTCCGACCACGGCAGCCGCAACGGCACGTACCTGAACGGCCTCCGGATCGGCAGCTCGCACCCCGTCGCCCACGGGGACGAGATCCGCATCGGCGACACGGTCCTCCTCTACATCGAGGACGAGGCCGGCGAGGCGGCGCGCGAGCCGCCGTCCCTGTCGCTCGTCCAGGCGGACACGACGTCGCGCTCGAGCGTCTCGAAGATGCCGACCGTCCCGGTCGAGCTGACGAGCCGGCTCGACGCCCCGCGCCGCCACTACCTCGTCGGGGCCAGCGAGGCCCTCGGGCGCGTGGCCGAGCTCATCGAGCGTTGCGCCGCCCTCGACTCGACCGTCCTCATTACGGGCGAGAGCGGGACCGGGAAGGAGCTCGTCGCCGAGGCGCTCCATCGCCTCGGGCCGCGGCGCCAGGCGCCGTTCGTCGTCGTCAACTGCGCGACCCTCGAGCCGGCGCTCCTCGAGTCCGACCTCTTCGGGCACGAGCGCGGCGCGTTCACGGGCGCGGTCGCGCGCAAGCTCGGCAAGCTCGAGCTGGCGCAGGGCGGGACGCTCTTCCTCGACGAGGTCGGGGAGCTGCGGGCCGAGGCCCAGGCGAAGCTGCTGCGGGCGATCGACCGGCGCGAGTTCCAGCGGCTCGGCGCGCGCGACATGCTGAAGACGACGGCGCGGTTCGTCGCCGCGACGCACCGCGACCTGGCGGCGATGGCGGCCGAGGGGCGCTTCCGCGAGGACCTCCTCTTCCGGCTGCGCGTGGTCGAGATCACGATCCCGCCGCTCCGCGAGCGGCGCGAGGACATAGAGCCCCTGACCCGGCACTTCCTGACCGAGCTCCGCCGGAAGATCCCGACGCGCGTCCAGGGCTTCACGCCCGAGGCGCTCGACCAGCTCGGCCGCTACCCCTTCCCGGGCAACGTCCGCGAGCTCCGGAACGTCATCGAGCGCTGCCTCATCTTCTGCGATCGCGAGAACATCGACGTCCCGAACCTTCCCGCCGAGGTGCGGGGCGCCATCTCCCTTCCCACCGTCCCGCGCGCGACCGCGCTGACGCCGGCGCCCCTCGCCCGGGCGACCGAGGACGAGACGGTGGGGGCCGCGTCCGGCGCCATCGCCGTGAACGGGGAGGCGATGGGGATCGGGACGCTCGAGGAGATGGAGAAGACCCTGATCCACAAGGCCCTCCTCGCGAGCGAGGGCAACAAGAGCAAGGCGGCCCGCCTCCTCGCCATCGACCGCAACACCCTCTACGCGAAGATCAAGCGCTTCGGCCTCGGCCGGCCCGGCGACCGGCCCGAGCCGACCTGATCCGAGCCGGGCGGGCCGACCGCGGTCCGCCGGCTGCCGGCCTCCTCGCCCGCCCGAGCTCGACCCCGTTGGCGTCCCGACCGGAAGCGCGCAGGACGGGACCATCGACTTCTCCTTTTCCGCTCTTTTTCTCTTGACCGTGTGTACGGGTTTTGTTAGCATTCGTTCCCATGAACGAGCCGGCGGAGACCGAAGCCCGCGAGGCCGAGCTCGCGCTCGCCGAGGCGTGCGCCGACGGCGACGCGGTCGCGTGGTCGCGGCTCGTGGCCGACTACGGCCGGCTCGTGCTCCACGTCGTCCGGCGCGCGCTCGGGGCCCGCGGGTACGCCGAGGAGGACATCGAGGACGTCGTCGCCGACACGTTCGCCGAGCTGCTCCGCGAGGACGCAAAGGTCCTGCGGACCTTCCGGGGCGAGTGCAAGCTCTCGACGTGGCTGGCCGTGATCGCGACGAGGCGCGTCGCGCGCGTGACGCGGAGGAAGCGGCAGCGCTCGGTGCCGCTCGACGCGGCGCCGGAGGAGCAGGTCGCGGTCGAGACCGAGGACGCCGACGAGGCCCCGGCCTCGCCGCCGGCGGACGTCTGGCAGGCGGTCCGCGACCTGCCCGAGCGCGACCGCGCCCTCCTCACCCTCTTCTACCAGGAGAAGAAGCCGCACAAGGAGATCGCCGAGCGCCTCGGCATCGCGCCGGGAAGCGTTGGCCAGCTTCTCTTTCGGGCGAGGGAGCGGCTGCGGAAGAAGATCGTCCTGTCCGGGCCCTGAGCGAGGTGGCACGAATCCTACGACGAGAATGAAGAGCTGCCCCAGCGAGGAGGTCCTGGCCGCCCGGATCGACGGCGCGCTCGCGCCCGCCGAGGCCCGGGCCGTCGATGCGCACGCCGCCGGCTGCGCGACCTGCGCCGACGTGCTCGCCGGCCAGACGATGCTCGACGCGGCGCTCCGCGGCCTCGAGGCCGAGGCGCCGCCCGAGCCGCTGCCGGCCCGGCTCCGGGTCCGGCTCGAGGGCCTGCTCGCCGAGCGATCGGCCGGCGCCTCGCGTCCGGCCGCGGCCCCCAAGCGGTCGCGGCGCGCGCGCCCGGCGCCGCCCGCGCGGCGGGCGTTTCCGGCCTGGTTGCCCATCGGAGCGGCGGTGGCGGCCGCGGCGGCGCTCTTCCTCCTCGTCGTCCTGCCGCGGCTCGGGCCCGGGAAGCCGAGGCCCGACGCGGCGCGCACGCCGGCCGGGCCGAAGGCGCAGCCGGAGAAGCCGGGGCAGCCCGATCCTCGTCGCCCGGGCGACCACCCCCGACCGCACGACGACCGTCGCCCCGACCCTCTCCCGGAGGGAGAGGGAGTCCCGCGCCCCGTGCCCGTGCCCGCGCCCCGGCCGGCGCCCGCTCCCGAGCCGTCCGGCACGGCCGTCGCCGAGGGCCCGCGCCCGACGCCGGAGACGCCCGGGCCGCGGCCGTCTCCCGGGCCGCCCTCGGGCACCGCTCCGCGCGTCGAGGACGCGCGGCCGGTCGCGGTCGTCTTCGTCGCCGGAGCGCCGCGCGTGCGGCGCGAGGGGACGACCGAGCCGCTCACGGCCGGCGACCGGCTGGCGGCCGCGATCGTCGAGGCTTCGGGCCGCGACCCTGCCTGGCTCGGCTTCGGGTCGAGCGCGGTGGCGCTCGCGAAGGGCACGGTCGTCGGCGTCGGCGCGTCGCCGGACGGCGGCGTCTCGCTCGCGCTCGAGCGCGGCTCCGTCCTCGCCGAGGCGGCGACGGAGGCCGGGGAGGCGAGCCCGTTCGCCGTCGAGACCGCCCAGGCGACGATCGCCGGGGCGTCGCGCCGGTTCCTCGTCTCGGTCGAGGCCGGACGAACGCAGGTCGCGGTCGACGAGGGCGCGGTCTCCGTGCGCCCGCGCGGGGCGCGGGAGGCGATCGAGGTCCGGGCGGGGCTCTTCCTCACCGTGCGCGCCGACGAGCGCCCGTCCGCCCCGCGTCCGGCGGAGTTCGGCAAGCTCGCGGCCTGGGCCGATGAGGTCCGCCCGGAGGCGGTGAAGCCGCTCGCCCCGCCGCCCGCGCTCGAGTGGCCGGGCCCGTACCTCCTCTGGCGGGCGCTCGATCCCGTGCGCCCGCGCCTCGCCGAGGCGGGGGCCGACGGCGCGCTGGCCGCGCTCGTCGCCGGCGCGCGCCCGGACGACCCGGCGGTCGTCGCCGGCCTCGCCGCCGCCCGTGAGGCGCCATCGGCGGAGACCGTCCTGCTCGTCGCCGCCCTCGCCGCCCGGGGGACGAAGCCGTCGCCCGAGGACGTCCGGCTCGTGCGGGCCGCTGCCGAGACGCTGCTCGCGAAGCCCGCGCCGCTCTCGTCCGCGGACCTCCTGGCCCTCAAGGTCGCGCGCAGGCTCGGGGCGAAGGTCCCGGCCTCGCCGTTCGTCGAGGCCGCCCGGACCGCGCTCCGCGCGCGGGCCGCCGGCGGGACCGAGGACGCCGGCGCGCTCGCGCCGGCGCTCGCGACGCTCGCGCTCGCCCGCGGCGAGATCGAAGGCGAGGGCGCGGCCGCCCTCGAGATCGCGGTCCGCGACACCACGGCCGCCCTGGAGAAGGCCCTTGCGACCGCCCCGGCGCGCGATGTCGACGCCCTCGTCGAGGTCGAGCGGGCCGCGGCCCTCTCCGGGCAGGCGCCGTTCCGCGACGCCGCGCTCGCCGCCGGCGGCGCCGCCGTCGTCGGCTCCATCGCCGCCGACCCCGTCGCGGCCGCGCGCGCCGCCCGGGCCCTCGGCCACGGGACCCGCCTCGTCCTCGGGCTGGCGCCGGTCCCGTCCGCGGCCACCGGCGTGGTCGTGCGCCCGCTCTCCCGCGCCCTCGACCGCTTCGAGGTGACCTTCGTCTACCGGCCGCCCGCGGGCGCGCCCGGTCGAACGGTCGCGCTCACGGGCGACTTCAACGGCTGGGACAAGGCCGGCGCGCCCATGGTCCGCCAGCGCGACGGCACGTTCCGGGCCACGATCGAGCTTCCGCGCGGCCGGACGGAGTACAAGTTCATCCTCGACCAGAACCCGAAGTGGGAGCACGACCCGGTGAACCCGCTTTCGCGGGCCGACGGGTACGGCGGGTTCAACTCGATCCTGGACCTCTGATCGCCGCCGCCCGCCCTCCGGTCGGGTTCAGGCGGGGCTCACCGCTCGATGTATACGTCCGCCCAGTCCTCCGCCCCGTCCGGGTGCCGCGCGAACACGCGGTAGTGGCGGCCGGCGCGGCCGCTCGCCCGGAAGAGGCCGTCGGCCCGGATGACGCCGCCGCCGCCCTCGACCCGGAAATGGACGCCGCCCGGGTGGGGGACGGGGCGGTTCGTGTCGTCGAGCGCCTGGACCGTGAACCGGACCGACTGGCCGGGGCGCAGCACGACGGCGCGCGGCGAGAGGTGGATCAGGTAGACGTGCTGGACGATCACGATCTCGACCGTGACCGTGAGGCCGCAGCCGCGCTCCCGGACGGAGATGCGGTAGGTGCCGGGGGCGTCGCCGGCATGGTAGAAGCCGCCGTCCATGCGCCCGCCGGTCGCCGTCCACTCCCAGTCGCCGCCCGGCAGCCGCTGGTTCGCCGGGTCGTAGGCGAAGGCGGAGACGGCGATGCGCTCGCCCGGCCGGCACTCCGTCCGGGCCGCCTGGATCTCGATGCGCGAGATGCTGGGGACGATCACGACCTCGATCGTCGACGAGAGCCCGCACCCGCGCTCGCGGACGGTGATCTGGTACGTCCCCGGAACGCCACCGGCGACGTACGCCCCGCGGTCGACGCGTCCGCCGGTCGCCGTCCATTCCCAGTCGCCGCCCGGCATCTGCCGGCCGGAGTGCTCGTAGGCGAACGCGGAGAGGGCGATGCGCTCGCCCGCGCGGCACTGGATGCGCGCCGGCTCGATCGCGACGCGGACGATCCGCGGCGGCGGGGCGACGATGACGACCTCGATCGCGATGCGGTGGGCGCCGGAGGCCTCGATCGCCTCGATCGTGTACGTCCCCGGCGCGGGGCCCGCGCGGAAGTTGCCGTCGGCGTCGATCGTCCCGCCCGTGCAGCGGAACGACCAGCGGACGTGGGCGCAGGCGCAGCGCGTGAGGACGAGGCGCCGGTGCCCGCCCGTCTCGATCCGGAACGACTGGACGTCGAACCGCGCATCGTGGCGGCAGGCGGGCGCCCGGACGACGAACCGCGCGCGTCCGACCACGTGAAACCGCGCCAGCGCGTCGCTCGTCACCTCGATGTCGTACGCCCCCGGGTGCGCGGGCGCGATCCAGGTGTTCCGCGGGAAGCGCGTCGGGGAAAGCTCCGCGAACGAGCCGCCGCTCGCCTTCCAGTAGATCGCCTTCCCGGCGCCGCCCGCGAGGCCGACCACCTCGGCGGTCAGCTCGACGCGCTGTCCGGGGTCCACCTCCGCGCTCGCGGGCCTGACCTCGATCCGGACGTCCTGGGCCGCTGCTTCCGCCGCGAGGATTCCCGTGGCGACGAGCGCCGCCGCCGCCACGCCAAGGGCCGTGAGTCGCCTGCGCATTCGTAGCCTCCATGTGGCCCGTGCCCGCGCACGGGGCGCCGAGTTCGGTGGCGAGAATACCCTTTTCAGGGGACGATTGCACCGCCCGGCTATTCGACCGGCCGTCGTCTGCGGGGGGGCTCCGGCCCCGAACCCCTCGGAGCGGAGCGGTCGTCCCCGTGAACCGAGCGCGGGTGTCCCCGAGCCGGAAGGCGAGGTCGTCGGCTCGCGGGCGCAAGCTGGGCCCCGCTTTGCGCGGCGCCGGGCCCCGCCGGTAGAATGCGCGCGTTTCGCGAAGGGGCTCTCCGACCGACATGCCGCTCCCGCCCGGACCGAGGACGCCGTCGCTCTGGCAAGCGTGGACGTGGATCCGGCGCCCGCTGCCGCTCCTCGATCGATGCGCCCGCCGCTTCGGCGGGCGCTTCACGCTCCGGATCGGGCCGCAGGCGATGGTCGTCGTCAGCGACCCCGAGGACGTGAGGGCCGCGTTCACGGCCACCCCCGAGGTGCTGGAGACGGGCGGGGCGCGCCGCTACCTGCGGCCGTTCCTCACGGACGGGTCGAACCTGGTCATGGACGGCGAGGAGCACCGCCGGCACCGGCGCCTGCTCCTGCCGCCGTTCCACGGCGAGCGCATGCGCGCGTACGGCGACGTCATGCGCGAGACGGCGGCCCGCGCCGTCGCCACGTGGCCGGTCGGGCGGCCGTTCCGGGCGATCGAGCCGCTCCGCCGCATCACCCAGGACGTGATCTTTCAGGCCATCTTCGGCGTCCGCGACGAGGCGCGGCGCGAGGAGCTGCGCCGGGAGACCGAGGCCTTCTTCGCACGGGTGCCCCAGCTCCTGCTCTTCATCCCGGCGCTCCGGATCGACCTCGGGCCTCTCAGCCGGTGGGGTCGGTTCCTGCGCCGGCGGCGCGCGATCTTCGCGAGCTTCCAGCGCGAGATCGACCGCGCCCGGGCGGGGAACGGCGGCGACGGCGGGGCCGGGGGCGGCGGCGGCGAGCGCGAGGACGTGCTCGCCCTGCTCGTCCGCAACGGCGGGCATGCCGCCGATCCGCTGCAGGACCACGAGATCCGGGCCGAGCTCGTCACGCTCCTCGTCGCCGGCCACGAGTCGCTGACGGCCGCGCTCGCCTGGGCGCTCCAGTGGATCCTGGCCACGCCCGGCGTCCTCGACCGCGTGCGCGCCGAGCTGCGCGAGGTCTGCGGCGGCGGCCCGCCCGAGACGGCGCACCTCGCCCGGCTCCGCTACCTCGAGGCCGCGATCCTCGAGACCCTCCGCGTCTCGCCGCCCTTCCCGGTCGTCCTCAGGCGCGCGCCGCAGGCGACGGCGATCGGCGGGGTGGAGATCCCCGCGGGCGCGATGGTCGCGCCGTGCCCGTACCTCGCCCATCGCCGGCCGGAGACCCATCCGGACCCCGAGCGCTTCGACCCGGAGCGGTTCCTGGGCGAGCGCCGGCCCGGGCCGTTCGAGTACTTCCCTTTCGGCGGCGGCAACCGCCTGTGCGTCGGCCTCTCGTTTGCGACCTACGAGATGAAGGCCGTGATCGCGACCGTGCTCGCGCGCGCCGACCTCGCGCTCGCCGCGCCGGCGACGCGGGAGACGCGGCGGAAGGGGATCCTCCTCGAGCCGGAACACGGCACGCCCGTCGTCGTCGTGAGGAGGGTATAAGGGCACACATGCGAACCGCCGCGATCGCCATCCCGGTCCTCCTCGCCGTCGCCCTGCTCCCGGCCTGCGGCGGCGACCCGTTCGCCTGCGAGCGCCCGTACCTCCAGAACGTGGGCGCGACCGGCGCGACGATCCTCTACGCCACGGAGGAGCCGACGACCTTCATCCTCGAGGTCGAGGGGCCGCGCGGGATGCGCGCCGCCTGGGCGTCGGACCGCGACGCCCCGCGGCACGAGGCCCGCGTCGACGGCCTCGCCCCGGGCACGCGCTACCGCTTCCGGGCGAACGTCCTCGGGCCGAAGAAGCCCGAGACCTTCGAGGGCGAGCTGGTCACGGCGCCGGCGACCGGCGACCGCGCGCGCCTCGTGCGCTTCGCCGTCCTCGGCGACTCGGGGAAGACGACGGGCGGGAACCCGTTCGCCTCGGATGGCCGCCAGGCCGAGGTCGCCGCCCGCATCCTCGAGCAGGCCCCCGACCTCGTCCTCCACACGGGGGACGTCGTCTACGACGCGGGCGCCTGGGGCGAGTACGCGGAGGGCTTCTTCCGCCCGTTCGCCGCCCTGATCGAGCGCGTGCCGCTCTATCCGACGATCGGCAACCACGATCTCAAGACCGAGGCCGGCGCCCCCTACTTCGCGGCGTTCGCCCCGCCCTCCTCGGACCTCGGCGGCGAGCGCCACTACTCGTTCGACTGGGGCGACATCCACTTCGCGAGCCTCTACAACCCGGACGGCCGGATCGCCTTCGACCGCCGCCAGCTCGAGTGGCTCGACCGTGACCTGGCCGCCGCCGCCTCGCGCCGCCTCCGCGTGGTCTTCGGCCACGTGCCGGTCGAGGGCGACACGTGGCTCGCGCTCCGCGCCCTCCTCGTCCGGCACCGCGTGCGCCTGCTCCTCGCCGGCCACGTGCACGCTTACGAGCGCTGGAAGCCCGAGGACGGCGTCCACCAGGTCGTCACGGGCGGCGGCGGCAGGAGCCTCATCGACGCGGACGACTTCGCCGAGCGGGCCGCGCGGCCGCGCGTCGCCTTCGCCTCGCGCCGCTACCACTTCGTCCTCGTCACGGTCGACGCGCTCCGCGGCCGCGTCGAGCTCGAGGCGATCGACGAGGGCGGCGCCGTCTTCGACCGCGCCGAGATTGACTTGGCCGAAGGCCCAGGGTAGATGTGCCCACGTCTCTACGGTCGGAACCCGAAGGAGCCCTCACCGTGAAGCCAACATCGCTGCACAGGCTCGGCGCCGCGGCCCTCGCCGCCGCCCTCGCCGCCGCCGCCCCGACCGTCGCCGGATGCGGCGGGTACGCGGTCAACCTCCCGGACCGCACGAAGATCCAGGGCGCGACCTGGGAGCAGCTCGACCAGGAGAAGCGCGCGGGCTACGCCGCCTGGGAAGCGAGGCACAAGGGGACCGCGGAGGAGCGCGCGGCCTCGATCCGCAAGGCGATCGGGCACCTCGACAAGGCCGCCGCCATCGACCCGCTCGACCGCACGCTCTACGCCGACCTCTCGGCGGCCCAGTACTACCTCGGCAACTACTTCACCGAGAGCACGGACGAGAAGGTCAAGGTCCACGAGAAGGGCATGGAGTACGCGATCCGCGGGCTCCTCGCCAACCCCGAGATCAAGGCCGAGTTCGACAAGAAGGAGAAGCAGATCTGGGAGGCCGTGGGCGCGGCCGGCCCGGGCGACATCCAGAACCTCTTCTGGCTCGGCTCCAACTGGGGCCGGTTCGCCGAGCCGCAGGGCCTCGCGACCCGCGCCGCCGAGGCCCCGAAGATCAAGGCGATCCAGGAGCGGACCTACGTCCTCGGCGAGACGCTCCACTACGGCGGCGTCCACCGGTTCTTCGGCGTCTACTACCTGAAGGCGCCCGCCCAGCCGGACCCGGTCGTCAACTCGAAGAAGCACTTCGACCGGGCGGTCGAGATCGGTCCCCAGCACCTCGAGAACTACCTCCTCTACGCCGAGGAGTTCGCGACGAAGCTGCAGGACGAGGACCTCTACCGCCAGCTCCTCCAGAAGGTCCTCGACTACCCGGAGGCGAAGGACCCGCCCGAGCTCAGGATCGTGAACTGGCGCGCTCGGATCCGGGCGAAGGAGCTGCTGACGGACGACGCGATCGCGGATCGCTTTTAGCTTTCAACTTTAGCGAAGTGAGGAACCGGCCATGAAGCTCGCGTTGAGCCTCGCCCTCGTCGGCGCCCTTCTGCTGCTCCCGGGCGCCGCCGCGAACGCCCAGGAGGAGCTGTCGTTCGGGACGCTCGCGCCCGACAACACGCCCTGGTCGGACATCCTCAAGAACTTCAAGAAGAACGTCCAGAAGGCGACGAAGGGCCGCATCAAGGTCAAGCTCTTCATCAACGGCGTGCTCGGCGACGAGCCGCAGATGCTCCAGAAGATGAAGTTCGGCCAGCTCACGGGCGGCGGCTTCTCGACCGGCGGCGTCTCGACGGTCGTCCCCGAGCTCCAGGTCTTCGAGCTCCCCTTCCTCTTCCAGAACAACGAGGAAGTGGACTACGTGATGGACAAGATCTGCCGCCAGGACATGGAGAAGTACTGCGAGCAGCGCGGCCTGTTCCTCTACATCTGGGCGGAGAACGGCTGGGTGGACATCGGCCACAAGAAGAAGCCGATCCGCTCGCTCGCCGACCTGAAGGGCGAGAAGATGCACATGCAGGAGACCGAGATCAAGAAGGCGTTCTGGACGGCGGTCGGCGCGAGCCCGATCCCGCTCGCCGTCACGGACGTCCTCGGCGCCCTGCAGCGCGGGACGGTGGACGGCTTCGACACGACGCCGATCTTCGGCTCGGCGACGCAGTGGACGACCGAGACGAAGTACTGGACGGACTCGAACCACATCTACCAGCCGGCGGCCGTCGTCTTCGACCTCAAGTGGTGGAAGGCCCTGAGCGAGGACGACCGCAAGACGATCCTCTCGTTCGCCGAGGAGCTCCAGACGGCGGCGCGGCGCGACGTCCGCACGGAGTACGGCCCGGACGGCCAGCCCGTGAAGGGGCTCGAGAAGGACCTCTTCGACGAGTTCCGGAAGGCGAAGATCGAGATCATCCCGCTCGACGCGACGGCGCGCGAGGAGTTCCGGGTCGCGACGCTCAAGGTCGCGGACGAGATGATCGCGAAGGGCGTCTTCTCGCGGGATCTCTACGAGAAGGTGTCGAAGGCCATCGAGGAGTTCCGGGCGAAGAAGAAGTCGACGAACACGGGCGGCGCGGGCGGCTGAGCCCGGGCTCCCGTCCGTTCCGGGCGGTCGAGGGGGAGCTTGAGGGACGTCCATGGTCCTGTGGATGTGGATTGTCGTCGCCGTCTTCTTCGCCGCGCTCTACTGGCCGATCTACCGCAAGCTCGTCCACGCGCGGCCGTCGGCGAAGACATCGGGCCTCCTGCGGGCGCTCGACGGCGTCGACCGCGTGATCGCCGGCGTCGAGGTCGAGCTCGCCATCTTCGCCACGATCGCGATGCTCACCCTGACGACGATCCCGATCATCCAGCGCTTCAACATCGAGCTGGCGAAGAAGTACGCGACGGCGGAGCCCGCTCCGGCGGCGACCGCGCCGGCCCCGGCGGCGCCGGCGTCGCCGGTCGCGACGACGCCGGCGCCGCCGCCCCCGGCCGCGGCGCCCGCGAAGGCCGAGGAGCCGAAGCCGGGCGGGCTTCCCGAGCCCGGCCGCCTCCTCTACAAGGGGACTCACTGGGTCTCCGAGCACGTCTGGGAGTCGGGGGCCGAGCAGTACGACCTGGCGAAGTTCTGTCTCCTCTGGCTCGCCTTCCTGGGCGCGAGCCTGGCGACGCGCGAACGCCGCCACATCTCGATCGACATCGTGACCAAGATCGTGCCGCGCCGCGTCCGCGCCGGCCTGGGGGCGGCGTCGTCGTTCGTGGCCGCGGTGGCGTGCGTCGTCCTCCTCGTGGTCTCGACCTACCTCGTCCGCGAGAACTGGACCTCGGCGATCCGCGCGTTCAGCCTCTTCTCGCGCGGGCAGGCGGAGCTCGTCTACCCCGTCGCCCTCGGGATCATGTCCTTCCGCTTCCTGATCGTCGGGATCGAGGACCTGCGCGGCTTCGTGACCGGCGACCTCGCCTACCTCGCCACGTACGAGCACGCCGAGGGCGAGCACGGGACGATCCACATCGAGGACGTCGCCGGCGCCTCGCCCGAAGGCCCGGGCGACGGCCCGACCGGCCGTTCGACGGAGGACGCGCGCCCATGAGCGGCTGGGTCCTGCTGATCGCCTTCCTGGCCATGGTCGTGCTCGGCGAGCCGCTCTTCGTGCTGATCGGCGTCCTCGCCCTGCTCGGCTTCTGCTACTTCATCTTCGACGCCTTCACGCTCCAGAACGCCGCCAACCTCTTCATCGAGTGGTTCAAGCTCACGGAGTCGAAGGACCTCCTGGCGATCCCGCTCTTCACGCTCGCCGGCACGATCATGACCTACGGCGGCATGTCGCGGCGGCTCATCAACTTCGCCCGGGCGCTCCTCGGCTGGCTGCCGGGCGGCCTCGGCATGGCCTGCGTCGTCGCCTGCGCGCTCTTCGCCGCCATCTCGGGGTCGTCGTCGGTGACGATCATCGCGATCGGCGGGATCATCTACCCGGCCCTCAAGCGGGAAGGCTTCGGCGACAAGTTCTCGCTCGGTCTCGTCACGACCTGCGGGGCGATCGGGACGCTCATCCCGCCGTCGCTGCCCCTGCTCGTCTACGGCATCGTCGCGGGCAACGCGGTGACGAAGGGCGGGCCCGACATCTCGAGCCTCTTCATCGCCGGCGTCGCGCCCAGCATCCTGGCCGTCATCGCGATCTGCGCGTTCTGCGGGGTCATGGGGCTCGGCCGGACGCACTACGAGCCGTTCTCGCCGCGCTACCTGGGCGACCGGGTCGCGACGATCGGCGTCCGCTTCATCCAGGCGCTCCCGGGGCTGCTCCTCATCGGGATCCTCCTCGGCGGGATCTACAGCGGGACGACCCTCGTCTTCGAGGCGTCCGCGATCGCCTGCATCTACGCCATCCTCGTCGAGGTCGTCATCTTCCGCGAGGTGAGCTTCAAGAAGATGCCGAAGATCGTCGTCGAGACGACCGTCCTCGTCGGGTCGATCCTCATCATCTTCCTGGCCGCGCTCTCGTTCACGGGCTTCCTCACCCGCAAGGAGGTCCCGCAGCGCGCGGTCGAGATCATGCAGTTCGACGGCATCCAGACGACGATGGTCGAGGTCTTCGACGCCGAGTACGCCGAGCACCGCGGCTGGCTCCTCGGCGAGCGCGTGAGGGGCGACGAGAACGACTACGTGATCCTGTGGCTCGAGAAGCCGGAGCCCTTCTTCGGGCCGTTGCGCCGGCATCTCAAGGTGATCGCCGCCGATCCCGACGACCCCTCGCACCTGACGACGGGGCGCCAGTCGATGGTGGTGAACGTCGCCGGGGCGGTGCGGCCGGAGTACGAGAAGACGCAGCCGCAGTACGTCGTCGTCGAGAAGCCGGCGAAGGACCGCGTCACGCACGAGATGTTCCCGGAGGTCGTCGTCCCGAAGCAGAGGATCGAGCAGCGGCGCGAGGCGCTCGTCCGCGACAAGATCATGTTCCTGCTGGGGGTGAACCTGATCCTGCTCGTCGTCGGCTGCGTCATGGACATCTTCAGCGGGATCCTCGTCATCGCCCCGCTCGTCGTGCCGATGGCGCAGGCCTACGGCGTCGACCTCGTGCACCTCGGGATCGTGTTCGCAATGAACCTCGAGCTCGGGTTCGCGACCCCGCCCTTCGGGATCAACCTCTTCATCGCCCAGTCGTACTTCAAGAAGCCCATGTTCACGATCGTCGCCTCGGCCGTGCCCTACCTCCTCAGCCTGCTCGGGGTGCTGCTCATCGTCACGTACTGGCCGACGCTCTCGCTCTACCTCGTCGACCACCCGCCGAGCGTCATCATCGACGGGATCGCGGCGCGCTGGTACGTGACGGCGCCGATCGCGCTCGTGCTCGGGGCGCTCGCCGTCCTGCTCGCCGGCAAGAAGCCCGTCGACGAGGGGGTGCTCGGGACGGACCGCAAGGCGGAGGCCGGGTCGGAGGCGTGACGAACGGCGACGGGATGGAGCCAAGAGGAGGGAAGGAAGTGACGCCCATGGCGAAGGCGTGCGGCCGGGGCATCCTCCTGGTTGCGCTCGGCTGGCTGGCGGCGCTCGCGTCGAACGCGCGCGCCGAGGAGAAGCTCCTCAAGGTCGGCGACAGGGTGGACCTGGCGCAGTACGAGGTCGTGGACGCGGACGGCAAGCCGCTCAAGCTCGCGGAGTTCAAGGGGAAGGTCCTCTTCCTCAACTTCTTCCAGTACGGCTGAGGCCAGTGCCGTGCGGAGGCTCCGCACATCGAGAAGGAAGTCTGGCAGGCGCACAAGGACGAGGGCGTCGTCGTGCTCGCCGTCAACTTCCGCGGGCTGGACGACGTGGCGAAGTTCCGCGAGCTGACGAAGGTCACCTACCCGCTCGTGCTCGACAAGGAGCAGCGTGTCGTGAAGCGGTTCGTCGACGGATACCTCCCCTGGAACGCCGTCGTCGACCGGGACGGCGTCGTCCGCTTCACGAAGCTCGGCTGGGACGCGAACGTCGCCGAGATCAAGAAGGTGCTGAAGGAGGCGATCGCGGCGGGGAAGTAGCCGCCGGGCGGACCTCGACCGCCCCCGCCTCCTCCCGGATCTCGACGGGCACGAAGGCGCGCACGACGTCGGCGTTCGTGTCGAAGTGCGACGTGCGGCGGGCGACGGCGAAGCGCGACGTCCCGGACGCGAGCGCGCACGGCAGCAGGAGCTGGTCGGCGAGGTGGTCGTCGACGCTCGCCCCTCCCTCATCCCCCGGATCGCCGATCGACTCGAGCAGCGCCTGCGCGGCCTCGTCGGCGACGCGCTCCGCCGGCTTCCCGGGCGCGCCGAGGGCCGAGGCGCCGTGGCGCGCGCCCGAGGCGAAGCGGGCGACGAGGAGGATCGCCGTCCCGGGGCCGGCGGCCGGAGGGACCGAGGCGGCGACCTCGAGCGGGACCCTCACGCCGGCGTCGGCGAGGGCCTTGCGGAGGCGGCGCTCGGCCTGGCGGGCCTGGCGTTCGGCGATCGAGGGGGCGAGCAGCCCGGCGATCGAGAGGCCCTCGATGGCGACGAGCGGGCCGCGGCGCGCGAGGTCGAGGGGCACGAGGCGCGCGCCCGGGCGGACCTCGAGGACGAGCCGGCCGCCGCCGCGCGGCAGGAAACCGGCGCGCGCGAGCGAGAGGCGCGAGGCGCCGCTCATGCGCTCGAGGGCGGGCAGGAACACGCGGGCGACGTAGTCGGCGGTCGGCGCGAGCGGGACGTGGGTGCCGCCCTCGACGTCGACGGTCGAGGGCGCGGCCGACGCGGGGCCGCCCGGACCCGAGCTCGGGCCCCGGTCCGCGAGCGCGAGGGGCAGGAGCACGGTCTGGAGGACGAGCGCCGTCGCGCCCGCCGTCTCGATCGCGAAGCCGTACGTCCCGGGGCGCGCCGGACCGGGGTGGAAGCGCAGCTCCTCGCTCCCGACGCGCGCCCCGTCGACGGCGGCGCGCGAGATCGCCGCCGCCGCGCGCACGCAGGCGAGGTGCTGCGGCCTGAGCCCGGGCTTCGACCGCCGGGCGCGGATCCGCGCGATCTCGAGCGGCCGGCCGGTGACGACCGAGAGCGCGAGGGCGCTCCGGAGGATCTGGCCGCCGCCCTCGCCGGCGGCGCCGTCGAGGCGGACGGTGGTCGCCGGGGCCTCGCCGCCGGGCCCGGTCATCTCACGCGAACAGGTCGCGCGGGAACTCGATCGCGATCACGTTGCCCTTCGCGTTGAGCGACGGTCGCGTCCCGAGGATGCGCTTGACGATGCCGAGCCCGCGGCCGCGCTTGGCGGTGAGGGCGATCTCCTCGAGGTCGCGGTCGAGGAGCGCCGGGTCGAGGCCCTTCCCCTCGTCGGCGATCGCGATCTCGAGCCGGCGCCCGGGGCGGGTGCGGCCGCTCACGGTCACGGCCTTCCGCGCGTCGAAGCCGTTGCCGTGGTCCATGGCGTTCGTGATGAGCTCGATCAGGGCGAGCTTCAGGCGGGGCTCACCTCGCCCGGCGAAGCCCAGGCGGCGGACCTCCGCGAGCGTGCGCTCGGCGAGGGGGAGGATCTCTTCCTCGCGGCTCGGCGCGCGGATCTCGAAGGCGAGCGCGCGGGCCGCGTCCGCCCGGCCTTCGTCCATGGCGGCATGGTAGCGCGGGCGGGCCGTAAGGTCAACGACCGAAGCCGGCCGGGGCCGTCAGGGCCGGGGCGGAGCGGGGCGGGCTAGCGCTCGAGCTGCTTCGAGAGCAGCTCCTCGAGGCGCTTCATGCGCGCGTCGATCGCCTCGATGTCCCGCTCCCGCTGGGCGCGGAGGTCGGCGATCTCGGCCTTGAGCGCCTGGATCTCCGCCTCGAGCGCCTTCGCCCGGGCCGTCGCCGCCTCGGCCGAGTCGGCGGCCTTCCTGGCGCTCTCGGCGGCCCCGGCGGCGGCCTTCTCGACCGCGTCCGTTCGCACTCCGAGCGCGCCGACGTCGCCCTTGAGCGTGCCGACGTCGCCCTCGAGGACGACGACCTTCTTCTCGAGCTCGGGGATGCGCCGGCCGTGGTCCTCGACCTTCTCGACCGTGCGCTTGAGCTCGGCCGGCGAGGGCCCGGTCGACTGGATGGCGTAGTAGGCCCCCGCGGCGAGGACCGCCGCGACGACCATTCCCGTCATGACGCCGCCGCCTCTTCTCATGCGCTCAGTATACTCGACCGACCCGCGACGTCACCCGCCGGGGACGCCGGACCGCGCTCTCCTCGCCCGCACGCGCGTCCACGGGAACGGCCGACTCCAGGCTGCACCGCCCGTCGCTCCCGTGGTCGGCCTCTCGGTGCCAGTACGGACGGCGCGACAGGGAAAGAGGTTCGGGCGACTCGAGTTGACACGGCCGGGCCCGCCGGGCTACCATCGGCCCGTCATGCCCTCAAGATGGGTCGCCGGGTACAGGATCTACGCGAACCCGGCGACGTACCGGGCGGTCCTCGAGATCTTCGGGCGCGCCCCGCGCGGGCGCGTGCTCGACGTGGCGGCGGGCGAAGGGGCGCTGACGGCGTGCCTCGCCGACCAGGGGTTCGACGTCGTCGCCTGCGACCTCGACCCGTCGCGCTTCCAGGTACCGGGGCGGACGTGCGTCGCCTGCGACCTCGACCGCGGCCTGCCGTTCCGCGACGCGAGCTTCGACCACCTGGCGTGCCTCGAGTCGATCGAGCACCTGCGCGACCCGTTCCGGCTCGTGGCCGAGTGCCGGCGCGTGCTCCGGCCGGGCGGGCGGCTCGTGATCTCGACGCCGAACCTCCTGAACCTCGGGTCGCGGGTGAAGTTCCTGCTCACGGGCTTCCACTCGCTCGTCGCCCGGCCGTTGAACGAGTTCGAGCCGCGGCCGCTCCTCGACCACGTGACGCCCCTCACGTACTACCAGCTCCGCTACATCTTGCGGCGCGAGGGCTTCGAGGAGCGCCTCGTGACCACGGACCGGCGGCGGCGGAGCGGGTGGGCGCTGCTCTGGCTCTGGCCGCTCGTGGCGGCGCTCGGGCGGTGGACGATGCGGAAGGAGGTCGACCCGCGCCAGCTCGCCGCGAACCGCGAGATAAGGCGGCGCCTGCGGTCGCTCGACCTGCTGCTCGGGCGGACGCTGATCGTCGAGGCCGAGCTTCCGGCCGGGCAGCCGGCGGTGGAGGCCCCGGAGGCCGCGGGGAGAAGCTCGCCGGTTCGGCTGGACTCGGGCAGGCCCGGACGGGACGCCGCGAGGCTCTCGGCTGCGGGGGCGGGGGCGGGGCGTGCGTCGTGACCACCGCGCTCCCTACCGGCTGCACGGGCTGTCCGAGCGGCGTGCTGGCGCGCGCCGACCTCGTCTCCTACTTCCGCGCCCGGACGACGGCGGCGCGGCGCGTGAGCCCGCGGGTCGGGATCGAGTACGAGCTCTTGCCCGTCGACCCGGCGACCGGGCGCGCCTGGCCGTACGGCGGGCCGCGCGGCGTCGAGGCCGCGCTGCGCGAGCTGCTGGCGGTCGGGGGCTTCGTCGACCCGACCGAAGCCCCCCACCCGATCGACGTGCGGCGGGCCGAGCTGTCGATCAACCTCGAGCCGGGCGCCCAGACGGAGCTCTCGGGGACGCCGTTCGAGTCGCTGGCGGACGTCCGGGCGGAGCTCGACGCGCACCTCGCGCTGCTGCGCGGCGTCGCCGACCGCCTCGGGTTCTGCTACCTCGGGTACGGCGTGCAGCCGGTGAGCCTCGCGGGCGAGATCGAGCCCATCCCGAAGCCGCGCTACGCGCTCATGGTCGACCACTTCGAGCGCTACGGAGGGCGGCGGGCGCTCGACATGATGCGGCGGACGGCCTCGCTCCAGGCGAGCCTCGACTACGAGGACGAGGCCGACGCCGGCCGGAAGCTGCGCGTCTCCATGGCGGCGGCGCCGGCGGCGACGGCCCTCTTCGCCCACTCGCCGATCGCGGGCGGGCGCGCCACGGGTCGCCTCTCCACCCGCGCCGAGATCTGGCGGGAGACCGACGACGCGCGCTGCGGCCTCATCCCCCAGGTCCTGGAAGGCCCGCCGGAGGAGGCGTTCGGGCGCTACGTCGACTACGCGCTCTCGGTCCCGCTCCTCTTCATCCGCCGCGGCGGCCGGCTTCGCCCCGCCGGCGGGCGGCGCTTCGTCGACTTCCTCCGGGAGGGCCTGGACGGCGAGCGCCCGACGATGGAGGACTTCGAGCTCCACCTCTCGACGATCTTCACGGTCTCGCGCCTGAAGGGGATCGTGGAGGTGCGGTCGGCCGACGGCCCGCGTCCGGGAGAGGCCATGGCGATCCCCGCCTTCTGGCTCGGCCTCCTCGGCTCGCGTGTGACCCTCGAAGCGGCCTGGGAGGCGCTCGGCGGCGGCTCGGTCGCGACGGCCGACCGCTCCGCGCTCCTCGATCGCGCGGCCCGGGAGGGCCTGGCGGCGCGGCTCGAGGCCGCCGGCGGCAGCCGATCGGCTGCCGCGGGCGGGCGGCGCCTCCGCGATCAGGCGCTCGACCTCATCGCGATCGCGCGCGACGGGCTCCGGGCCCGTGGCCGCGACGAGGAGGCCTTCCTCGCGCCGGCCGAGGAGATCGCCAGGACCGGCGAGACCGCGGCCGAACGCCGCCTCGCCGAGTGGGGCGGCGACATCGGTCGGCTGGTCGCGGCCTGTCGACTCTGACCGGTGCCGAGAAATCGGGGTCATGACGCACCGCGCGTCAACTTCCGCCACATCGGCGCGCAAAACGGCCATGCCGATCCGATGGCCGGCCCTGCCCGCATCCGTCCACCCCGGGCTCATAACCTCATAAGTCCAGCACTGTTGCGGGTACGGGAACGGCGCCGGGCCCCGGCGGGTATGAGGCGTTGCCCGAACTGAAGAAAGGGGTCCGCCGTTTGCTGCCTCTCTTCCGTCGTGGCACCTTGCCACGTCGGCGCGGGCACAATGGCGCCGATCGAACGTAGTAGAGGGTGGCAAGCGGCCGCCCGGCCCCCGGGGCACCGCGAGCCCGACCCGAAGATATCGGGGGAACGGCGGAGGCGAGTGACCGCCGGCGATCCGGCGCCAGCGCCTAACACAAGGGCGTGGCCCGGCGTCGATCCCGACCCCTGGGTCGTGGTCGCCGCAATCCCGGCAAGGCCTTACTCGCTCGGTTTGCGAAGGAATGAACTTTCGGCGCGTTCGGCCGTCTAAAACGTCGCCTGAAGGGGGTCGCCGGTACCTGCCGGCCGGTGCGTCCCCGGCCTCTCGCGTGGAGGGGCCGTGTACCAATTCGAGACACCTGGTCACGGCGGGGAGCATGCAGGAAACCCGAACAGCCAGAAAGAGACAGCCGAAGAAGAGAGCAGAGAAGCCGAACCCAGGGCCTCTCACGGGAGCCAGAGCGCAAAAGATGAAGTCCAACATCGGGGACCCTGACCTCGTCAAGGTCTACCTCAACCAGATGAGCCACATCCCGCCGATCTCCGTCGAGGAGGAGCGGGTGCTCGCGGGCTCGCTCGAGGAGAGCCGGAAGGTCCTTCGCGACCGCATCCTGCTCGGGGGGATCCCGCTTCTTCGCGCGATCGAGCTCCTGGAGAAGGTCTACGCCCACCAGCTCCCGATCGATCGAGCGCTCCTCATCGACCTGGCGGCGAAGTCGGCCAAGACCGAGGTCTTCGACAAGCTCGAGGTCGCGATCCCCGAGCTCAAGCGGATCCAGCGGCTCACGCGGCGCGACTTCCGGCTGTACCTCGCCCCCGAGACCCCGGCCGAGAAGCGGACGGGGCTCAGGAAGGCGATCCGCGCCCGCTTCGAGGAGGCGGTGCGCCTGCTCCAGCCGTTCAACATCCAGGTGAGCCGCCTGTACCCGATGGTCCACGAGGTCCAGGAGGCGCTGCGGTCCATGAAGGCCGCGCACCGCCACGAGCAGGCGCTCGACCTCCAGGGCGCGCCCGAGGACGTGCGGGCGGAGGCCCGGCAGGAGACGGTCCAGGCCCAGCTCGACGCGACCGCGACGCCGAAGACGCTCCGCCGCCACCTCGAGGAGGTGAAGGCGGCCCGGATCCTCTACGAGGAGGCGAAGAAGCAGCTCTCGCGGAAGAACCTGCGCCTCGTCGTCTCGATCGCGAAGAAGTTCCGCGGGAAGGGGCTGCCGTTCCTGGACCTGATCCAGGAGGGCAACACCGGCCTCATGAAGGCGCTCGACCGCTACCAGGCGTCGCGGGGGAACAAGTTCTCGACCTACGCGACCTGGTGGATCAAGCAGACGATCACGCGGTCGATCGCATACCAGTCGCGGACGGTGCGGATCCCGATCCACGCGATCAACAACCTGAACCGGCTGATCGAGGAGCGGGAGACCTTCATCAAGCGCGAGGGCCGCGAGCCGACGCTCGACGAGATGTCGGACATCTCGAAGCTGCCGAAGAGGGAGGTGAACCGCCTCTTCAGCCTGAACCGCAACTCGCTGTCGCTCGACCAGCCGTACGGGTCGGGGGACGACGGGATGTTCGGCGAGCTGATCGAGGACCCGAAGGCGCCGGCGCCGATCGAGACGACCCAGAAGATCCAGCTGAAGGAGCGGATCCAGAAGCTCCTGAAGACGCTGAGCTTCCGGGAGCGGGAGGTGCTGCGCCTGCGCTACGGGCTCGACGACGGGCACAGCTACACGCTCGAGGAGGTCGGCCAGATCTTCAAGGTGTCGCGCGAGCGCATCCGGCAGATCGAGGTCGGGGCCCTCCAGAAGCTTCAGCTGCCTCTCCGGAAGGACAAGCTCAAGGCCTTCTGGGAGGAGATCAACGAGTAGGGCGCCCGGCTGGGGCGCGAACAGGGCCCGAGAAACGGCGCGGGGCGCGAGCTCCGCGCCGTTTCCTTTGGCGACGGAGGCACCGAGAGACGAAGGAGGTCACGGAGGATCGCATCGAGACTCGATCCGCCGTGACCTCCGTGCTCGCTCGTCTTTTCTCCGTGTTTGGTTTTTCTCCCTTCCCGGCGTACACTCCGCCCCATGCGCGCCGCGTGTCCGTTCTGCCACCATCCGCACGAGATCGCGCGCTCCGGCAGCTACGGGTGCGGGCGGTGCGGCGGGACGTTCGCGGTCGAGCTGCCGCCCGAGGCGGCGCCGCCGGCCGGCCTGCCCGTCGCGGCGCCGCCGCAGGAGATGGGGCCCCTCGCACCGCCTCCGGGACGCGCGCCGCCGCCCCTTCCGGCCGAGCCGACCCTCCCGACCGGCTTCGCCCGGGCGATCGCGTCCGTCATCGCGTCGCCCTCCCGGTTCTTCCGCGCCATGCCGCGCGAGGGCGGCTACGAGCGCCCCGCCTTCTTCGCGGCGATGTGCTACCTCGTCTCGAGCCCGGCCGGCTACCTCGCGATCTGGCTCGGGGCCCGGCTCTTCGGCCTCGACTACGAGGAGCTCTCCGGCCTCAAGGAGCTCGCGCGCCTGACCGGCGAGTCGGCGCCGCCGATCCCCTTCGGCGCCCTGCTCGGCTGGGGCGTGCTCTGCTCGCCGATCGCGGGCGTCGTGGCCGTGCTCGTCACGGCCGCCGCCCTGCACGCCGGGACCCTGGTCTTCGGCGGGCGCACGGCGCGCTTCGAGGCCACGTTCCGCGTCGTCGCGCACGCCGCGGCCCTCCAGGTCCTCAACTGGGCGCTCGTCCCCATCGCCCTCGGCGGGGCGCTCGCCGGCTCGCTCTCGGGCGCGCCCGACGGCGCGCGCCTGGGCCTCTCCGTCGCCAGCAACGTCGCCTCCATGGCGTTCCTCGGCTGGGCCGCCGCCGTGGCCGCGATCGGCCTCCGCGAGGTCCACGGCCTGTCGACGCTCCAGGCGCTCGGCACCGTGCTCCTCCCGCTCGGCTCGCTCTTCTGCTGCGCCGCCGGGATCGGGCTCGTCGGGGTCGCGACCCTGCGCTGAGCTTCGCGGATCTCCCGCCGGCCCAACACCATTCGTGGCCAATAAGGTGTTCGCTTTGTTGTCAACACCGGCGAAAGGATGCATATTGAAGCTGGCGGCCGGATGCGGGGACCGGTTCGCGTCGAGGAGTTCCGGTGAGCGCGGCCGAGCCCCTGGTCCTGACCGTCACCCCGGCGGAAGGCGCGACCGACTTCAGCGTCCGGATCGAAGCCGACACGGTCGTCGGCAGCGGCCCGGAGGCGGGCGTCCGCCTGGATGCGACCGGCGTCGCCTCCCTCCACGCCCGGATCGAGCGCCAGCGCGGGCGCTGGCGGATCCTCCGGCTCGCGGCCGAGGCGGACATCTTCCTGAACGGCGAGCTCGTCGCCGAGGCGTTCCTCCGCACCGGCGATCACCTGCGCCTGGGCGACGCCTGCCTCCGGATCGAGCGTCCGGGCGGGGTCGCGAGCCGACGGGCCTTCCTCGTGCGCGCCGACGGACGGCCCGTCCTCCAACCGCCGCCGGCCCCGGCGGCGGCCGAGCGGTCGAGCCCGCTCCCGCCGCCGCTCCCGCACCCCACCCCGGGCCCGACTCCGACCCCGGCGCCCCTCGTGCCCGAGGACGCATCGAGCTACGCGGTGCGCCTCGACCAGATCGACCGCGACGCGACCGTCGCGTTCAAGCGAGCCGAGCCCGGCGCCGACCCCTTCACCCTCGAGCGCCGGCTCTCGACGCTCTGGCGGTGCGTGACGGCCCTCCGCCGCGTCGACCGCCGCGACCGACTCCTCCAGCGCGTCCTCTTCCTCGTGACGGACGTGCTCTCGCCCGACCGCGCCTTCATCCTGCTCCCCGACCCCGGCGCCCCCGGCCACTTCCTGCGGGCGCTCGGCGCCGGGCCGCGCGCCGACCTCGGCGCCGCCCCGAGCCACTCGATCGTCGCCCGGGCCATCGAGGAGCGGGCCGTCGTCCTCGTCCGCGACGCCCGGCACGACGAGCGCTTCGCGCTCGCGGGGAGCGTCGTGAGCCAGGGGATCGCGACGGCCGTCTGCGTCCCGCTCTACTGCCGCGACGAGGCGGCCGCGGTCCTCTACGCCGACCGCCTGGGAGGCGCGCCGTTCGACGCCTCGAGCCTCTGTCTCGCCGGCCTCATCGCCACGCAGGCGGGCGCCGAGCTCGACAACATCGCCCTCCTCGAGGAGCTCGAGCGCGTGAACGGCGACCTCGAGCGCAAGGTGCAGGAGCGCTCGGCCGAGGTCCGGAGGAAGGAGGGCGAGATCCGGGCGATCGCCGCCGAGCAGGACGAGGTCGTGAGCATCGTCAACCACGACCTGCGCGGGCCGCTGGCCGCGCTGCTCGGGTTCCTCGAGCTCGCGCGCGGCGACGTCGAGGAGCTCCGGCCCGCGACCTCGCTCCGCCGGGGCGGCGGCCCGGCGGGCGCGGGCGCGGGCGCGGCGGGCGGCGGCGCCCTGCCGCCCGCGGGGGCGGCGCCCGCCTGGGTCGGGACGAGCGGACCCTTCGACCTCCTCCGCGGCCACATCGCGCGCGCCGCCGACGCCTCGCGCGAGCTCCAGCTCCTCTTCGACGGCGTCGTGGCCGTCAAGCGGCTCGAGTCGGGCAAGCTCACGCTCGCGCCCGACCGGGCCGCGGTCGACGACCTCGTCGCCCGGGCCCGCGACGCCGTCCCGCGGGCGGGCGCCGGCCGCGGCGTGCGGGTCGAGGTCGACGCCCCCTCGGGGCTCCACGTCCTCGCCGACCCGCGTCGCGTCGGGCAGGCGCTCGCGCTGCTCGTCCTGCACGCGACGAAGGTCTCGCCCCCCGACGGGCGCGTCCTCATCGCCATCAGCCCCGAGGGCCCGGACGCCGTGCGGATCTCCGTCGCCGACGAGGGGCCGCGGCCGGCGGCGGAGGAGCTCCCCGGCCTGCTCGGGCGCTTCCAGCGCCGTCCCGAGGGGCAGGTCGCGAAGGGCAAGGGCCTGGGCCTCGCCATCGCGCACCGGCTCGTCGAGATGCACGGGGCCGGCCTCGAGGTCGGGTGGGTGCCGGGCCTGGGCTCGCGATACTCGTTCGTGCTCCCCGCCGCCCGCTGACCGCTCGACGGTGCCCTGGCCCGGCCTCCGCCTTCGCCACTCCATGCACGGACTTCGCCTTCGTTGCGCGGGCGGCCCCCATGTGCGCTGATGCAGAATGCGGCAGCCGGGGTCGCTGGGGGGGGCCGGAGGCATCGCCTCCGGAGACGAGGCCGAAGGCGAAGCGTTGGCCGGAAGCGTGACGAGCTTCGGGGGTAGCGCGGGGGCGCCCGCGAGCGACGGCCTCACGCTCATCGTCTCGGCCGACGAGGGGGCGACGTCGTTCCGCGTCCCCATCGAGGGCGAGGGCCCGTTCTTCATCGGGCGCGGGCCCGACGCCAAGCTCAAGATCGACGCTCCCGGCGTCGCCGACCTCCACGCCAAGATCGTCTGGACGCCCGAGGGCTGGCGCGTGCGCGACCTCGGGAGCGCCAAGGGAACGCTGCTCAACGGCGCGCTGATCGTCGACGCGCCGATCGCCCCGGGCGACGTCATCGGGGTCGGCGCGGCGATCGTCCGGGTCGAGAAGCCGCGCTCGCGCGTCCGCGTCGTCCTCGCGTCCCCCTCCCCGGCCCCGCCGCCCAACGTGCCGCGCCAGGCGACGACCGGCGAGCGCGGGGCCCTCCTGGCGGCCGGCGCCGGCCCGGGGGCGTCGCCGGTGCCCGCTCCCGTGTCGGTCGCCGTCCGGCTCGATCCGCTCGCCCCCGACCTCACCCGGACGCTCGAGCGCGTGCCCGCGCCCGGGACGTCCTTCGACCCCCGCGTCGGCGCGCTCGTGCCGGTCCTCGCCGCCCTCCGTCAGGTGCGGCGGCGCGACGCCGTCTTCGAGCGCGTCCTCCTGGCCGCGGCCGACCTGCTGCTCCCCGACCGCGCCCTGCTCCTGCTCCCCGACAAGACGAGCGGCCGCTTCGAGCGCGCCCACGGCGCCGGCCCCAGGGCGGACGCGGACATCGCGCCCAACCGGACGGCGATCGGACAGGCGGTGTCCGACCGCGCGGCCGTGCTCGTCGCGGATGCCGGCGACCCGCGGAGCCGGAGCGTCGCCTGCGCGCCGCTCCTCCGGAACGGGCGGGCCGAGGCCGTCCTCTACGCCGACCGGCTCGGGGGGCGGACGTTCGACGGGTCGGACCTCGCCTTCCTGATGCTCCTCGCGACCCAGGCCGCCGCCCACCTCGACGAGGTCGCGCGGCTCGAGGGTCTCGAGCGCGAGCTGGCGGCCCGGTCGGGGGACGCGAGGCGCCGCGCCGACGAGGTCCGGGACCTCGCGGCCGAGCGCGACGAGATCAAGGCCGCGGTCGCCGAGGTGCTGCGCGCGCCGCTCGAGGCCCTGCGCGAGCCGCTCGAGGCCGCCGTCGACGGCATCGAGGCGCTGGCCGACCGGTCCGCGGCCGGCGAGCGGCTGCGCTCCCAGGCGGCGCGCGCCGCCGCGGCCGCCCGCGACATCGAGTCGGCGGTCGAGGACCTCGTGGCCGCGCCGGCCGCCGAGCCCGCCGAACCGGCTTCGGCGGCCGAGCCCGTCGTCCTCTCCCGGGCGGTCGGCGAGGTCGTCCGCTCGGACGAGGTCGCGCCGGTCGCGCTCCGGGTCCGCATCGAGGTCGAGGTCGCGGGCGACCTGCGCGTCCTCGCCGACCCGCGCCGCGCCCGGCGCGCCTTGAAGCACCTCCTCCTCGACGCGGCGCGCGCGGCCCGAGCCGGCGGCCGGATCGTCGTCGGCGCCGCCGACGACGGAGACGCCGTCCGGGTGGACGTGACGGACCGCGGTCAGGGGATCCCGGCCGAGGAGCTCGAACGGATGCTGCGCAAGTTCGATCGGTCCGTGGCCCGGAAGGCCGGCTCGCTGCACGTGGCGGCGGCTCGAAGGCTGGCGGAGTCCATGGGCGGCCGGCTGGAGGCGCTCGCCGCGCCGGGGGTCGGGTCGCGCGTGTCGATGTGGCTGCCTCGCGCGACGTAGGTTTCTCGACACGGAGAAAGAAAGAAAGAGATCCGTGTCCTCGGTCCTTTCTCTCGGTAAAGAAGCTAAGAGCTACACGAGCGTCCCCTTCGTCGAAGGGACCTCGTCCCCGAGCCGCGGTTCCCTCGCCACCGCCGCCCGCAGGGCGCGCGCGACCGCCTTGAAGATGGCCTCGACCTTGTGGTGATCGGAGCGTCCGCGCACGAGGTCGATGTGGAGGTTCGCCCCGAGGCCGCGGCAGAGGGCGTCGAAGAAGTCGGGCAGCAGCTGGACGTCGAGCTCGCCGACGAAGCGGTCCGTGAACGGCGCGTGGAGCTCGAGGTGCGGCCGCCCTCCGAGGTCGATGGCCGCCATCGCCAGCGCCTCGTCCATGGGGTAGCGGGCGGCGCCGTAGCGCGAGATCCCGCGCCGCTCGGCGAGCGCCTTCGAGATCGCCTCGCCGATCACCTGCCCGGTGTCCTCGACCGTGTGGTGCTGGTCGACGTGGAGGTCGCCCGTCACCTTGAGCTCGAGGTCGACGAGCGAGTGGCGCGCGAGCGTCTCGAGCATGTGGGTGAAGAAGCCGATCGGCGTCGCGACCGCCGCCGCCCCCTTCCCGTCGAGGCCGACGGTGCAGGCGATCTCGGTCTCGCGCGTCCTCCGCTCGACGGTCGCCTTCCTCGGTGCGCTCATGCCGACCCCCTCAGCCTGGCGACGAACGACTCGAAGATCTCGTGGGCGGCGCCGTACGGCGTCGCCCGCCCCGCGAGGACCTCCTCGCCGCGGCGCGCGAGCTCGCGCTCGAACGCCTCGCCCTTCCAGACGTGGGCCCAGAGCTTCTCCTCGACGAGCAGGCGGATCTTCCCCTCGACGCGCTCGCGCCGCTTGCGGTCGAGCGCGCCCGCCGCCTCGAGGTGGGCGCGGTGTCGCTCGAGCGCCAGGTCCAGCTCCTCGACGCCCGCGCCCGTCGCGGCCGCCGTCCTCACCACCGGCGGCCGCCAGACCGCGCCCGCATCCTGGCGGTGGGGGTCGACCCCGAGCTCGAGCATGGCGTCGAGCGCCGCCGCCATCCGGTCGGCCCCCTCGCGGTCGGCCTTGTTGACGCAGAAGACGTCCGCGATCTCCATGAGGCCGGCCTTCAGCGTCTGGACCGCGTCGCCCGACTCGGGCGAGAGGACGACGACGGTCGTGTCGACGGCGTCGCGCACCTCGACCTCGCTCTGGCCGACGCCCACCGTCTCGACGATGACGACGTCCTTGCCGGCCGCGTCGAGGATGTCCGCCGCCTCCGACGTCGTCCGGGCGATCCCGCCCAGCGAGCCGCGCGTCGCCATGCTGCGGATGAAGACGTCCGGGTCGGCGGCCACGCCGCCCATGCGGATCCGGTCCCCGAGGAGGGCCCCGCCCGTGAACGGCGACGTCGGGTCGACGGCCAGGATCCCGACCCGGCGCCCGCGGTCGCGGAGCCTCCGGGCGAGCGCCGCCGCGAGCGTGCTCTTGCCGGCGCCGGGCGGGCCCGTGATCCCGACGCGGTAGGCCCGCCCCGTCCGCCCGTAGAGGGCGTCGAGCAGCGCCTTCGCCCGCGGGTCCTCGTCCTCGACGAGCGAGATCGCGCGGGCGAGGGCCTGGCGCTCGCCGGCCTCGAGCCTTTGCACGAGGTCCTCGAGGGGGATGTCCTTCGCCAAAGGTCACCGGCCGCCCGGAGCGCGCGCGGCGGGCCTCCGCCTCGCGCCTCGCGCCAAAGCCTACGCCGCGGGCTCGCCGCGCGCGGACCGGCGGAGGGTCACGGTCTCGCCGCACTCGGCGAAGCCGAGCTCGCCGAGGAGGCCGAGGAGCGCCTCGTTCCGCCGGTTCACCTCGAAGAAGGCGTCGGCGTCGGCCGGGGCGACGGCCGAGAGGAGCTCGGCCGCGACGCCGCGGGCGCCCGGGCCGGGCGCGACGACGAGCGTCTCGATCCACGCCCGCCCGAGGTTCTCGCGCGAGAGGACGACGCCCACGGCCTTCGGCCCCTCGTAGGCGACGAGGAAGCGCGAGCCGATCCCCTCGAACTCCTCGCGGAGGGCGTCGAGCTTGTCCTGCACCGTCTCGGTCGCGCAGTAGAGGTCGCTGCCGGTCGCGTGGTCGGGGCGCCAGCCGCCGCGCACGAGCGCCTCGATGGCCGGGAAGTCGGAAAGTCTGGCGTCGCGGATGTCCAAGGCTCAGTCCCTCACGTACGGACGCGAGATCACGACCCGCTGGATCTCGCTCGTGCCCTCGTAGATCTCCGTGATCTTCGCGTCCCGGTAGTAGCGCTCGACGTCGAAGTCGGCCACGTAGCCCCACCCCCCGTGGACCTGCACGGCCTCGCGCGCCGCCCGGTTCGCGGCCTCGGAGGCGAAGAGCTTCGCCATGCTCGACTCGCGCGTGCAGGTCTGGCCGCGCTCGCGCAGCCACGCCGCCCGCAGGGTGAGGAGGCGCGCCGCATCGACCTCCATGGTCATGTCGGCGAGCTTCCACTGGATGGCCTGGAAGTCGACGATCCGCTCGCCGAACTGCTTCCGCTCGCGGGCGTACTTGACCGCCCGCTCGAGCGAGGCGCGGGCGATGCCGATGGCCTGCGTCGCGATCCCGATCCGCCCGCCGTCGAGCGTGTCCATGGCGATCTTGAAGCCCTCGCCCTCCTTCCCGAGGACGTTCTCCCTCGGGACCTCGCAGCGGTCGAGGTGGACCTGGACGGTCGAGCTCGCCCGGATGCCGAGCTTCTGCTCCTTCTTCCCGATCGTGATCCCCGGGAAGCCCTTCTCGACGAGGAAGGCCGAGATCCCCTTCGGCCCCGCCGCCGGTTCGCGCGTCGCGAAGATGATGAAGAGGTCGGCCTGCGCGCCGTTCGTGATCCAGGCCTTCGTCCCCGTGAGCTTGAAGACGCCGCCGTCCTCGACGTAGCGCGTCTTCAGGCCGGCGGCATCCGAGCCGTAGTCGGGCTCGGAGAGGCAGTAGGCGCCGAGGATCTCGGCCCGCGCCATCCGCGGGAGGTAGCGCTTCTTCTGGGCCTCGGTCCCGAACTTCGCGAGCGGGCCGCCGACGAGGCTGTTGTGGACGGAGACGGTGACGCCGGTGGCGGCGCAGGCGCGGTGCAGCTCCTCCATGATGAGGACCTGCGTCACCTGGCCGAGGCCCGAGCCGCCGTAGGCCTCGGGAATGACGATCCCCATGAACCCGATCTCGGCGAGCTTCGGCAGGAACTCGGCCGGGAACGTCCCCGTCCGGTCGAGCTCGCGCGCCCTCGGCGCGATCACTCGATCGGCGAACTCCCTCGCCGTCTGCTGGATCAGCCGCTGCTCTTCGGTCAGCTCGAAGTCCATGCGCTCCCGTCCCCGACCCCGACCGGCCCCCACCGACCCGAACGCTCAAGCCTACCCCCACCGACCCGGAACGCTCAAGGCTACCAAAGATCGCGAGCGGGCGCCAATGCGTGCCGCAGACCCGGCGGCCGGGCGCTTGACAGGGGGCTCGCCCGCGGGTCCCATAGGGGGGAAGGAACCGATGGGGGAAAGCGCATGAACTTCGACTGGAAGCTGATCGTCTCGATCCTCATCATGCTCGCGTTCTTCATGGTCTTCATCCCCGGGAAGCCGCGGCAGTCGCACGGCTCCGGCGGGGGGCCGCACTAGACGGCCGCCTCGGCGGGTCACTTCTCGCCGGCGACGGGCGGCTCCGACAGCTCGGCCGCGAGCTTCGAGTCCTCCTCCCGGCCCGGAGCGTCGCCCATCCGGCCGCGCGCATCGGCGCGCAGGCGCAGGGCCTCGACGTCCAGGGGGTCCTGGCGGAGGGCGAGGTCGGCCTCGACGAAGGCCCGCGGGTCCTCGCCGCGCGCGAGGGCCCCGCGCGCGTGGACGCGGAGCGAGACCGGGTGCTCGTCCCCGAGGGCGAGGGCGCGGCCCGCGTCGTCGTGCGCGCCGGCCCCGTCGCCCGCGGCCAGGCGCGCGAGCGCCCGCGTCCGGTGCAGCTCGGCCAGGACCTCGTGCGGGGCGATGGGCGAGATCGCCCGGTCGAGGGCGGCCGCGGCCGCCTTCGGGTCGCCGCCGGCGATCGCCGCCCGCGCGAGGAGAGCGAGGGCGCGGTAGCCGATCGCCGGCTCGAGCCCGGCCGGGGCCGCACCCGGGGGCGAGCCCGCGGCGGCCGGCGCGGGGAGCGCCGCCGCCGCCTCGGGCGCCACGGCCGCCGCGAGGGGCAGCGCGAGCCGCCGCCCCCGCCCGTAGGCCCCCCGCTCGACGGCCGAGGCGGCCGTCGCCAGGAGGTCGCCGGGCGCCGGCGGGCTCGCCGCCGCCTCGTCGGCCAGCCTCCGCACGCCGGGGGGCACCGGCCCGGCCGCGGGATCCCGGGCCGCGGCCCCCGCGAGCTCGGCCGCGAGCGCCCGGAAGTCCGCGCGCTGCGGCGCCCGCTGGACCGCCGTCTCGAGCGCCGCGAGGGCCGCGGCCAGGTCGCCCGGGGCGCTCCGCTCGACGAGCGTCTCGGCCAGCTCGAACAGGGCCAGGACGCCGTTCGGGCTGAGCTGGCACGACGTCTCGAGATCGGCGATCGCGCCGGCGAGGTCGCCCGCGGCCCGCCGCGCCCGCGCCCGCCCGATCTGCGCCTCGCCCGCATAGAGCTGGGTGCTGATCGAGGCCGCCGCGGCGACCGCCGCCTCGCCGAAGCGGCTGGCCCGCGCGACGTCGCCCGAGCGCAGCGCCGCCCGCGCCAGGCGGTCGAGGACGAACTGGTGACGGGGATCGCGCTCGCGCGCGGCGAGCAGGGAGTGCGCGGCCTCGGTCTTCCGGCCGAGCGCGAAGTACGCGTCGGCGAGCCGCCCGTGGTACTCGCTGTCGCTGTCCCAGAGCTCGACGCACTTCGCGAAGTCCTCGAGCGCCTCCTCCCACCGGCCGAGCGAGACGTACGCCCGGCCGCGGCGCCAGTACGGGTAGTCGGAATCGCCCCGCTTCGCGATCGCCCTCGACGCCGCCGCGATCGCCTCGTCGAAGCGCCCCTCGATCAGGGCCGCGGAGGCGGCCGAGACCATCGCGAAGAAGTCATCGGGGTCGAGGCGGGATCCCGCCCGGTGGTCGGCCAGCGCCCCGTCGCGGTCGCCGAGGATCTCCTTCGCGTAGCCGCGCTGGAAGTAGGCGCGAGCCCCGGCCTTGAGCTCGATCGCCCGGTCGAGCTCGAGCACCGCCCGCCGCCGGTCCTCGCGCGCGGCCGCGGGGTCGTCCCGGTCGCGCTCGTCCGCCCGGTCGAGGTACTGGATCCCGAGCTGGTAACGCGCCTGGGGCCACTTCGGGTCGGCCTTGACGGCCTTGTCCCAGAGGGCCAGCTCGGTGTCGTTCTTCTCCGTCCCCTCGAGGACGCCGACGATCGCGCTCGCCCGGTCGCGGCGCCGCACGTCGAGGAGGTAGTTGACCGCGAGCGCCGCCGCCCCGAGGACGGCGAGGATGGCGACGGCCAGCGTCCCGAGGAGCAGCCGGCGCCGGAACCGCTCGCGCCGGCGCGCCGCCTGCGCCTCCTCGAAGCGGGCGCGGAGCTCCGACACGCCGGTCCCCTCGGGGGGGAGGAGGGCTAAGCACGCCTCGGCGATCCCGAGGTCGCCGCCCTCGATCGCGCAGGCCGCGAGCGCCATGCGCGACCGGACGAGCCCGTGCTCGGCGGACTCGTTCTCGTCCCACATGTCCTTCGCCTGCTCGAACGAGGCGACGGCCGAGGAGAGGCGCCCGTACACCTTGGCCCGCGGCTCGCTCCCGTCGGCCATCGCCTTCTCCGCCCGCTCCGTCTGCACGAGGGCGGCGTCCGACACCTTGAGCGAGGCCTCGTGCCGGAAGTAGGCCTCGATCGCCGCGGCGAACTCGGACGCCGTGGCGTGGCGGGCGGCGGCGTCGAAGTCGAGCGCCTTCATGGCGATCTCGGCGAGCGGCTTCGAGATCGGGTGCCCGGGCAGGCGCTGCTCGGGGCGCTCGATCGGCGTCGTCCGCGCGGCCTGGAGGACCTCGTCGAGCTTGAGCCCGAGCCGCGGCGGCGTGCCGGTGAGGAGCTGGAAGAGGATGCCGCCGAGCAGGTAGACGTCCGTCCACGGCCCGAGCCGGTCGTCGTTCGCCGCCGCCATCTCGGGCGCGAGGTAGGCGGGCGTCCCGACGAGCTGGGTCGTCCCGGGCGATGACGGCGCGCGCACGGCCGGCTTGCGGTTCAGGTCGAAGGCGATCCCCCAGTCCATGACCAGGACCTCGCCGAACTCCCCGATCATGATGTTCGCCGGCTTCAGGTCGCGGTGCAGGATCCCGCGGCTGTGGGCGAAGCCGACGGCCTCGCTCACGCGCCGGAGGATGTCCAGGTGGTCGCGGAGGTCGTACTTGAGGGCGCGCTGGTACTCGTCCTCGGTGCGCGGGGCGATCAGCTTGTCCCAACCCACGCCCTTCACGAGCTTCATGGCGAGGACGGGCCGCCCCTGGCTGTCCCGGCCGATCGAGTGGATGGGCGGGATGTTCGGGTGCTCGAGGCGCCCCATGATGCGGGCCTCGGCGGCGAACCGCTCGACTATGTGCGGGACCGCGAGGTGCGGGAGCAGGGCCTTGAGGGCGACCGGCCGGTCGAGGCTGCGCTGGCGGGCGATGTAGACGATGCCCATGCCGCCGCGGCCGACCTCCTTCACGGTCTCGAAGTCCTGGGCGAGGCCGAGGTCGGCCTGGGGCGCGATCGCCCCCGGCGCCGGGCCCGGGCCCGCGCCGGACCCCGAGCCGATCGCGGCGCCCGGCTCGACGACCGAGCCGCCGGCGGTGATCATCGTCACCTCGGCGACCTCGACGTCGGCCGTGAGGTGCACCGGGCCGCCGCTGCTGCCGCCGAGGCTCGCGCCGACGCCCTCGCCGCGCGCGATCCCGACGAGCTCCTTCGGGACCTGGATGAGGCCCGGGGCGCGCGGCTGTCTCTTTGCGGCGGTCACGCGGTCACTCGACCCTTTCGCCTTCCGGTCCGTAACGGTAGAACCCGCGACCCGTCTTCTTCCCGAGGTGACCGGCGGCGACCATGCGCTTCAGCAGCGGGCACGGGCGGTACTTCGGGTCGCCCAGGTCGCGCCCGAGCACCTCGAGGATCGAGAGGCAGACGTCGAGGCCGATGAGGTCGGCGAGCGCCAGCGGTCCCAGGGGGTGCGACATGCCGAGGCGCATGACCTGGTCCACGGCGTCGGGCCGGGCGACGCCCTCGAAGACGCAGAAGAACGCCTCGTTCAGCATCGGCATGAGGACGCGGTTCGAGACGAAGCCCGGGTAGTCCTGGACCTCGACGGCGGTCTTCCCGAGGCGGGCGCAGGCCTCGCGCAAGGCGGCGACGGTCGCATCGGCCGTATCCTCGCCCCGGATCACCTCGACGAGGGTCATGACCGGGACGGGGTTCATGAAGTGCATGCCGACCACGCGCGGGGCGCGCCGCGTCGCCGCCGCGAGCCGCGTGATCGAGATCGACGACGTGTTCGAGGCGAGGATCGTCCCGGCCGCGCAGGTCGCGTCGAGGCGGGCGAAGAGGGCGCGCTTCGCCGCTTCGTCCTCGACGATGGCCTCGACGACGAGCCCCGCCGGGGCCAGGGCGTCGATCTCCGTCCGGTAGGCGATGCGCTCGCGCGCGGCCGCGGCCTCCACCTCCGAGACCGCGCCCTTCTTGACGAAGCGGGCGAGGCTCTTGCCGACCGCGGCGGCGGCGCGGGCGAGCGCCTCGCGGGCCACGTCCACGACGACCACGGGGTGGCCGGCGGCGGCGAAGACCTGGGCGATGCCGGCGCCCATGGTCCCGGCGCCGACGACCCCGACGACGTCCGCCGGGCCCGGTCCCGACCCCGACGCCGAGCCCGAGCCCGGGGCCGGGCCCGGCTCGCCGCCCTCGCTCGCGTTCACGAGCGGCGCCCTCCGCTAGGCCATCCGCTCCACGGACATGGCCACGGCGCCCCCGCCGCCGAGACAGAGCGTGGCGAGGCCCGTCTTCAGGCCGCGGTCCCGGAGGGCGTGGATCAGCGTGACGAGGATCCGGGCGCCGCTCGCCCCGATCGGGTGTCCGAGCGCGACCGCGCCGCCGTGGACGTTCACGCGGCGCGCCGCGTCCATGCCGAGCTCCTGCGTGACCGCGATCGCGGCCGCCGCGAAGGCCTCGTTCAGCTCGACCAGGTCGAAGTCCGGGATCTTGCGCCCCGTCGCCGACAGCAGCCGGGTCACGGCGTCGATCGGCGCCAGCATGACCCACTCCGGGTCGCGGGCGCCCTGGGCGTAGCCCGTGATCCGGGCGAGCGGCGCGAGGCCGCGCCGCTTCGCCTCGTCGGCCGACATGACGACGACGGCGGCCGCGCCGTCCGAGAGGCCGGGCGCGTTGCCGGCCGTGACCGTGCCGCCCTCGGGCTTGAAGGCCGGCTTGAGCCGGGCCAGGGCCTCGATCGTCGTGTCCGGGCGCGGGGACTCGTCCCGGTCCACGACGACCGGCGTCCCCTTTCTCTTAGCGATCTCGATCGGGACGATCTCGTCCCGGAACTTGCCGGCGTCCATCGCCGCGATCGCCCGCCGGTGCGAGTTGAGGGCGTACTCGTCCTGGGCCGCGCGCGTGATGCCGTGCTTCTCGACGACGAGCTCGGCCGTCCGGCCCATGTGGTAGTCGTGATAGATGTCCCAGAGGCCGTCGTGGATCACGGCGTCGAGGAGGTGCGCGTGCCCGAGGCGGTAGCCCTCGCGCGCCTTCTCGAGGAAGTGCGGGGCGTTCGACATGCTCTCGAACCCGCCGGCGACGACGACCTTCGCGTCGCCCGCCCGGATCGCCTGGGCGGCCATCATGACCGACTTCAGACCCGACCCGCACACCTTGTTGATCGTCGTCGCCGGGACCTTCGTCGGGATGCCCGCGTGGATGGCGGCCTGCCGGGCGGGGTTCTGGCCGAGCCCGGCCTGGACGACGCAGCCGAGGAGGACCTCGTCCACCTCCTCCGGCGAGACGCGCGCCCGCTCGACGGCCGCCCGCACGGCCCGCGCGCCGATCTCCGGCGCCTTGAGCGGCGTGAGCCCGCCCAGGAACTTCCCGATCGGCGTCCGCGCGGCCCCGACGATGACGACCTCGGCCATGATCTCGCTCCTCTCCCCCGAACCCTCGCCGCGCAGGGCGGCCCGGCTCAAGCCCGGTCCCCGGCGACCTCGACGGAGCGGCCATTCTCGCCGCGCGCCGCCGCTCCGTCAACCGGTTCCGCCGGACCTGCCAGGACGCGCGTAAGGCCGACCCCGACCGCGACCCCGAGCAGGCCGACGACCGGGTCCGTCGAGTCCGGCGAGCGCGCGGCGAGCGCCACCTGGCCCGCCTCGAGCAGGACGAGCAGGCCGCCCGCGAGCCCCAAGAGGACGGCGACGCGCAGCCGGTCCCGCCCGCGGGTCGCGGCGCGCGGGACCGCGAGGCCGAGGAGCACGCCGAGCGGGAGGGCGAGGAGCGCCTTCACGCCGAGGTTCTGCGCGTGGTGGAGGGCGGCGGCCGGGTCGCCGAGCGCCAGGCTCGCGAACGGGACGGCGGCGAGCGACCGACCCCTCTCCGCGAGGCGCTCGCGCTCGAAGGAGAAGGCGAACGGCGCCCACTGGGAGACGGACAGGACGAGCGCGTAGGCGAACGCCGCCGCCGCCCAGCCGGCGCGCACGGGCGGCTCGTCCGTCGCGACGGGGCGGCGGTCGATCGCGGCCGCGAGCGCGGCGCCGAGGACGACGCCCGCCGCCTTGGCGAGCGCGTCGCGCGCCGCCGCCTCGCGCGAGAGCACGAACACCTGCGCGACCTCGATGGCGAGGACGCCCGCGACCGCCGCGAGGGCGGCGAGCCCCGGAGAGGCGCGCCCGCGCCGGCGCGGGCCGAGCACGGCCAGCGCCCCGAGCGGGGCCGCGATCGCGAGGTCGCCCAGGGCCTCGCGAAGGAGACCGAGCGCGGGTCCGTCGGCCCGCAGCCCGGGCACGATCCGCCCGGCGTCCCACTTCTCGGCGAGCTGGCCCGGGTCGAGGGTGACGTCGAACGGGGCGAGCTGCGTCAGCGTGAAGAGAACGCCGTACGCGAGCAGGAGCCGCGAGGCCGCCGCCGGGCGCCGCCGCTCCTCGATCCAGCCGACGAGCGCCGGACCGAGGACGAGGAAGACGACCGCGCCGAGCGCGCCGCCGGCCGTCTGGGCGGCGATGTCGTTCGGCGACGGGTCGCGGGCCGGGACGAAGACCTGCGCGACCTCGACCGCGACGGCGAAGAGGGCGCAGAGCGCCGTCGCCAGGGCGACCGCGCCGGCCCGGCCCGTGCGGCGCGCGAGCGCGCCCGCGAGCCCGAGCCCGAGCGGGAGGGCGAGGAGCACGTTCTCGACGAGGTCGTGCGCGGACGAGCCGGGCGGCTCGAAGCGGGCGGCGGCGATCCGGGAGAGGACCTCCTCGGCGCCCGCCGCCCGGAACTCGAACGGGATCAGGCTGCCGTAGATGGCGAACGCCGCGGCCGCGGCCGCGAGCGCGGCGAAAGCGCGCCCCGACGCCCCGTTCGAGTCGATCCCGCCCGCTCTCATGGCTTGCACGCGCTCGTCCCAGGAATAGGCTGAATACCTGATTTCAAGGCGCTCGCTCCACGCTCCCCGGGGACCTGGCCGGCGGCGGGAGCGAGGGGGCGGCCGGCGGCGTCGGGACGAGCCTCAGCACGACCTCGACGTTCGCCGTGTTCCCCCGCTGCTGCTCGAACAGGCGCTTCAGGGCGCCGCGGTCGAGGAGGAGCGAAGCCAGGACCGGCTCGTAGCCCGGGCTCGTCGCCCGGAAGATGAGGTCGAACGGGTAGTCGTTGCCGGCGCTGTACTCGGGCGAGGCGTACCAGGGCTTCGCCGGGTTCGCGGGCAGGACCGAGACCTCGTCGAGCAGCCAGTAGTCGACGGATTGGGAGGGATAGCGCTTGCGCACGATCGTCAGCCCCTCGATCTCGAGCGGCCCCCGCCCGAGCTTGCGGACCTCGGCGCCTCCGGGCGGCAGGACCGTGACCTCGGCGCCCGGCGGCACCGTCTGGACCGTGACCCGGAGCGGGCGTTGCGTCCGTTCGACCTCAGGATACCGGCATCCCGAGACCAGCGACAGGGCGAGGACGATGAGCGCGAGCGCGAGGATCGCCTCGGTCGCGGTCGTGGTCCTGACGGTGCTCTCTTCGGCGAGCGGTTGCGTGGCCATTGGCAATCCGGTGCCTCCTCCCTCGGTGAAGCCGCACTACACCTACACGGTCGGTGCGGACGATCTGCTGAGGATCGAGGTCTGGAAGGAGCCGGACCTGAACCGCGAGGTCCGCATCGGCCCGGACGGCCGGCTCCAGTTCCCCCTCGTCGGCAACCTGCTCGTCCAGGACCGGACGCTGAAGCAGGTCGCCGAGCTCGTGTACGAGAAGCTGCGCGACGTTCTGACCGAGCCGTTCGTCACCGTCACGCTCCTCCAGTCGAGCTTCGCCCGCGTCCACGTCCTCGGCGAGGTCGCGGACCAGGGGCCGCAGCCCTTCCACGACCGCATGACGCTCGTCGAGGTGCTGGCGGTCGCCGACATCGACTGGATCACGGCGAAGACCGAGGTCGTCGGGGTCGTGCGCGGCTCGCTCGACGACCCGATCCTGATCGAGGTGAACCTCGAGGACGTGTTCGTCGGCGTCGAGAAGGACGTCTTCCTGCGCCCGGGCGACATCGTCGTCGTTCCCCCGAAGTACGTGACCCGCTTCGACCGCTTCGTGACCCAGCTCCTGGCCCCGGTGCGCGCGCTCAGCGGCGCGGCGCGCGACGGCGCCTTCGTGGCGACCGGCGGGGTCTCCCCGTGACGGGAGCGCCGGGGGCCGTCCCCGGCGAGAGCGCGCGCCGGCCGAGCTCCTCGAGCAGGTCGGCGCGCGCGCGCGCCGCCGCGCGCCCGACCTCGGCGTCGGGCGCGAGGCGCTGCGCGCGGTCGAGCTCCGCGAGCGCCCGCCCCCCCTGCCCGAGACGCGCGTAGACGAGACCCAGGTGGTAGCGGAGCGCGGCCTCGCGCGCCCGCGGTCCCCCCGCCGAAGAGCCCGCCCCGCCGAGACCGAAGGGATCCGCAGGAGCGCGCCCGCCCGCCCCGCCCCGGGCGACGCGGTCGGTCTCATCGAGCACCCGGGCGGCGACGAGCGCGCCGAGGACAGAGCCGGCGGAGGCGGCGCCGCGCGTCAGGGTCTCGGCCTGGCGCCGGGCCGGCCCGCGGAGCCCGTGGGCGGCGGCCACGAGGAGGCGGTGGACGGCCGCGGCGCCGGGCCGGGCGGCGGCGGCGCCCGCGGAGCCGGCGCGCTCGCGCAGGGCGCGGATGAGCGGCGCCGGGGCGACGTCCTGCGCGGACGCGGTCCGGGCGACGACGGCGGCGGTGCGCGTCGCGCCCTCGCCGTCGCCCGCGGCCAGGAGGGCGTCGACGAGGATGACCGCGGCCGGGAACGACGCGTGGGCGTCGGCGCGGCGCGCCCGGTCGACGGCGAGCCCGAGGTCGCCGCGGGCGTACGCGAGCGCGGCGCCGACGAGGTGGGCGTCGCGGCGCAGGATCGCCGGGACGCTCCCCTCCCGCCTCCCCTCTCCGTCCGGGAGAGGGTCGGGGTGAGGGCGGCCCCGATGGTCCATGACCATCCTCACCCCCCCGAGCCACGGCTCCAGGACGGCGGCCGCCTCCCGGTCCCGCCCGAGGGCGAACGCGGCGGCCGCGAGCGCCGTCGCCCGGGCGAGCGGCGGGACCCCTGGGCCGGCCGCCTCGAGGCGGCCGGCGGCCCGCTCGAGGTCGCCGAGCTCGACGGCCGCCCGGAAGCCCGCGAGCGCGAGGGCGGTCGCGGCCTCCGTCTCGAGCGGGTCCCCGGGGGAGGGGAGCGCGCGCTCGGAGACCTCGAGGGCGGCCGCGGCCCGGCCGCCGCGGAGGAGCGCGCCGGCGAGGAAGGCCTGCGCCGCGGTGTCCCCGGGCCGGACGGCGAGGCCGGTCTCGACGGCGTCGCAGGCGCCGTCGAGGTCGCCCTTCGCCTCGAGCACGCGGGCGAGGGCGAGGTGGGCCGCGGCCAGGTGCGGGGCCTGCACGACGACGGCCCGCGCCTCGGCCTCGGCGAGGTCGAGCCGCCCGAGCGCCCGGAACGTCTCGACCAGCTCGAGACGGGCGGGCGCGAGGCGCGCGTCCGCCGGGATGGCGCGGAGCCGGTCGAGGGCGAGGGCGAGGTCGCGCTCGAGGGCGTAGCCGTCGGCCAGGACCTCGAGCGCCCCGCGGGCGGCGTCGCTCCGGGCGAGGAGCCGCACCTCGGCGGAGGCCTTCGGGTCGCGGTCGAGGGCGGCGCGCGCGGCCAGGTCGCGCCCGAGCGCGAGCGCCTCGTCCGCCGGCTCCGCCTCGAGCCGGGCCTCGAGGAAGCGGCGCGCCTCCTCGGGCCTTCCCTCGCGGGTCCGGGCCGCGACGAGGAGGCGCACGGCCCCGGCATCGTCTTGTCCCAGGGCGACGACCCGCTCGAGCCCGGCTGCCGCCTCGCCCGCCTCGCCCGTGGCGAGCGCGAGGCGCGCGAGCTCGAGCCGCGCTTCCCGCCACTCCGGGTCGCCCGCGGGCACGCGCTCGAGCTCGGCCCGGGCGGCGGCGGTCTCTCCCCGTCGGGCCAGGACCCGCCCGAGCTCGAGGCGCGCCCCCGGCGGCTCCGGCCCGGCCCCGAGCGCGCGCCGGAAGGACGCCGCCGCACCCGCCAGGTCGCCCCGGGCCGCGGCCGCGAGCCCGCGCGCGTGCTCGCGCGCCGCCTCGCCGGCCGTCTCGGGCAGCTCGCGGGCCGCCGCCGTCGCCTCCGCCGCGCGCCCGAGGCGGGCGAGCACCTCGACGCGCCGCAGGGCGAGCCGGGCGGCGGCCGGTGGGTCGGCGTCTTCCTCCCCCGTCCCCCACCCGTCCGCTGCACGCCCCGCGTGCATCCGAGGCCCGCTCGATGTCGAGAGGGGCCCGGATGCACGTCTGGGATGCATCCGGGAGGGATCCGGGACGGCGCGAGTCGCCGGCGCGTCCAGGGCCGCGAGCGCGCCCTCGAGGTCGCCGGCCAGCTCGAGCGCCCGGGAGAGGAGGACGCGGGCCTCCGGGTCGCCCGGCGCGACCGCGGTCGCGCGGCGCGCGAGGTCGAGGGCGCGGTCCACCTCGCCCGTCCCGAGCGCGATCTCGACGCGGGCGGCGATCGCGGGGAGAGAGCGGGGCGCGATCCCGAGGGCGTGGGCGGCCGCGCGCCGCGCCGCCTCGACGTCGCCCCGGCCGCGGGCGAGCCGGCAGGCGAGGAGGGCGACCGCCCCGGCGTGCGGGCGGACGCGCGCCGCGCGGGCCGGGTCGGAGAGCCAGTCGACGTGCGCCTGCGCCCGCTCGACCTCGCCGGCGCCGGCGAGGAGCGAGGCGAGCGCGACGCGGGGATCGACGGCGTCCGGGTCCCGCGCCCAGGCGGCCTCGTAGGCGGCCCGGGCGCGGGCGACGTCGCCCGCGGCCTCGCAGGCCGCGCCGAGCGCGAAGTGGAGGGCGGGGTCGCCCGGGTGGAGCGCGAGCGCCCGCTCGAGGCGCTCGATGGCCTCCTCGGGCCGCCCGCGCCGGGATGCCTCCCGGGCCGCCGAGCGCTCCCGGGCCGCGAGCGTCGCCCTTTCGGCCCGGTCGCGGTCGGAGACGACGAACGGCGAGGCGACGGCCGCGGCCGCCAGAAGCGCGGCGAGGGCGGCCCGCGCCGCCCTCGCCACCCGCCGCCTCGTCGCCGGGTCGCCGGGGAGCCGGTCCCGGGGCCCCGTCACGTCGGCCGCTCCTCGATCGTCGCCCGGCGCGCGGCGCTCGTGTAGGCGAGGTAGTAGCCGCGCTCGCGCCGCCCGAGGTCCACGTGGTTGAGGACGATGCCGAGGACGCGCTCGCGCCTGAGCGACCGGAGCGCCTGGCGGACGATCTCGCGCGGCGTCCGGCCGGCGCGGACGACGAGGATGATCCCGTCGACCAGCTCGGCGAGGCCGAGGGTCTCCGGCGCCGACACGATGGGCGGCGCGTCGAGGACGACGATCCGGTCGTCGTAGCGGGCGCGCACCTCGCCGACGAGCCGCGCCATCCGGCCCGACGCCACGACGTTGGCCGCCGGGGCGGAGAGGGACCGGCCGGCGCAGATCACGGACATCTTCCGGTGCGGCCCCGTCCGGATCGTCTCGGCGAGCGGGACGTCCTCGACTATGTGCTCGGCCAGGCCCGGCTCGTTCGGCAGCCCGAGCCGGGCGGCGATCGACGGGTTCCGGAGGTCGGTCTCGACGAGGAGCGAGCGGTGGTCGAGCGAGCGCGCGAGCGCCGCCGCGAGACCGAGCGCGACCGTCGACTTCCCCTCGCCCTGGACGGCGCTCGTCACGAGGACCGTCCGGACCTCGCCCGCGCCGAGCGGCCCGCAGATCGAGTGGCGCAGGCGGTGGAACTGCTCGAAGAGGATGAGGTCGAGGGCGCGGTCGTGCCAGCCGACGCCGCGCGGGGTCACCGGGTCCTCGTCCGGGAGGATGACGATCGGGAGGTCGTCGTCCGAGGGCCCCGCCGCGCCGGGGGCGAACGCGAGGTCGAGCCCGTCGCCCGGACCGTCGTCCGGCTCGAGCTCGAACCCCGTCCGCGGCGCGGTCGCGGCCCCGTTCGGGTTCGGCGCCGTCGGCAGGACGGCGAGGACGGGCAGCTCGAGGTCCTCCTCGACGTCGTCGCGCGACCCGTACGTCTCGCGCCGCTTCTTGAGCTCGGCGAGCCAGGCCGTCGCGATCCCGGCGGCGAGGGCGGCGGCGAGGGCGAGCGAGCCGAAGAGGACGCGGTTCGGCTCGGCCGGCATGAGCGGCGCCTCGGCCGCCTCGATCACGCGCAGCTGCTCGTTCCTGAGCTCGCGCTCGGCCCCGAGGAACTTCTGGACGCTCCGCCAGTCGGCGACGAGCTCGTCGTGGCTCCGCCGCGCGAGCGCGACCGCCGCGTCGAGCTTGTCGAGCTCGAGGCGCGTCGTCCCGAGCGTCCCGCGCGAGCGCTCGAAGCGCTCGAGCTCGGCCAGGTCCTGCTCCTGCTCGCGGAGCAGCGTCTCGACCCGGCGTGCGAGCGTGGCCGCGTCGCCCATGAGCGTCTGCACGGCGTCCACCGTCGCCATCGGGGTGCCGCTCTCGATCAGGCGCGAGACGACCTCCCGCGCGTCGTCGAGCCGGAACGCGGGCGCGGGCGCGCCGGCGACGGGCATCGAGGCCGGAAGGCTGCCGCCGTCGCGCCCGGGCGCGGCGGCGAACGGCGGGGGCAGGGCGAGCCCGGGCCCCGCCGGCGCGGGGCGGGCGGGGGGCGGCGCGCCCGGGACGGGGGGCGGGGCGGGGGCGCCCGGCCTCGGTCCGGTCCCGATGGCCGCGAGCCGGGCCTGGATGCGCTCCTTCTGGCGCCGCGTCGACAGCACGTCGGGGTGCCCCTCCTTGAAGCCGCGGGCGGCGTGATCGAACTCGAGCTTCTCGAGGTCGCGGAGGAGCGTCAGGAGCCCCTCGCGCTCGGCCGCGGCCGGGTCCTGCCCCTGGGTCAGGATCGTGTGGATCCGGAGCTCGAGCTCCGTCCGGGCGGCGACCGCGTCGTCGATCTCGCGCCGCCGCGCCTCGGTGCGCGTCCGGAGGTCGAAGACGCGCTCGAAGAGAGCCGCCTCGTTCTCGGGGAGGCCCTCGAGGCGCTCGAGCCGGAAGGCCTCGCGCCTCGCCTCCTCGTCGCCCAGGCGGTCGCGGGCCTTGGCGATCTCCGCGTCGAGGAAGGCGCTCGCGTCCTCGGCCCGCTGGATCCGGAGCTCGCGGTTCTTCGTCGCCAGCGTGTCCGTGATCCGGTTGACGGCCCGGGCGGCGAGGTCGGCCGTGCGGGCGCGGACCGTGATCTCGACGAAGTCCTGGTTGAAGCGCCGGGCGACGTCGATCGTTATGTCCTCGCGGGCCCGCTCGATCGGGTCGCGGAAGGTGAGGCGCTCGAGGAACGCGGTCGGCGCCGAGCCGGGCCCGTCCTCGCCCGGCTCGACCGCGCGGGTCTCGTAGAGCCCGAGGTCGTTCACGAGCCGGCGCAGGGACTCGCGGGAGAGGGCCTCCTTCTGGAGGGGCCCGATGACGTGGGCGAGCGCCGGGACGACGCCGCCCCCGCCGCCGCCGCCCCCTCCGCCGGGAGCCTGCTGGGTGTAGCTCCGCGGGAGCTGCGCCTGGTCGAGGTAGATCACCGACGAGGCGACGTAGACGTCGGGCAGGTACGCGATCACGAGGGCCGCGGCACAGGAGATGGCGGCCGTGACGCCGAGGACGAGCAGCAGGCGACGGGCGACGACCTCGACGGCATCGCGAAAGCCGAAAGCGAGTCCAGCGGCCAAGGGCGACCTCCTCTCCGTCTCCGGGGGGCTCCGCCCCCGGGGACCGGGGCTGCGAAGCAATGAGGCGAATGTCCTACAATATAGCTCGATCGCCGATCGGCTGCATGCCGACCGGGCGATCGCCGTCCAGAACCTCATTTGACGCAATCCATGGCGACATTTCCCGTCGACTTGAGGGCGGCCACGGTTAAGGCGAATAAAGCATGGACGGGCGAGTCGACCGACGGCCCCCCGACCGTCCCCTGGCGGGGGCGTCGAAAGGGCGAACCCGTGCCCCCGAAAGGGGAAAGCGGCCACCCGCGTTGCCGGCACCCGCGCGCCCCGCTACGCTCTCGTCAAGGACGACCGCGAGCTCGTGGAACCCGTCCCCGACCCGCCCTCCCGGGGCGTCCGCAACGGCGGTCGCCCCTCCGGGAGGGCGGGAAGCCCCCGCCGGGGCGGCGGGCGCGCCCGCCATCAATCAATTTAACACCTTATCGACCCCGGAGAGACGCGGGCGGGGCGATCTTCCGATAGATTTACCATGGAACCGGAAACCTCCGCTTCGAGGCCGTGGCTCACAGCTCCCTTGAACCCGTCGCACCCTCGGGTAAGCTAATACAGTATTCCGCTTACTCGCCCGGCCGGCGAGGCGGAGGGGCGGAGGAGAGAAGGGAACGCCTTCAGCGAGAGGCGGAGCGGCGGGTGCGGTCGGCCCGGACGGTCGCCTCCTCGATCCAGTCGGAGCTCGCGTCCAGCATGACCACTTCCGCCCGGGCCGCCGCCGCCGAGCCGGCCCTGTCGAGCCGAACGGTCTCGACGTTCCAGGGACCCGCGCCCTCGAGGCGAACGCTGCTGCTCGTCGTCAGCGCCGTCGACGTGATCATCGTCGCCGCCGCCTTCGTCGCGGCCACGGCGATCCGCACGCCCGACGCCCTCGGCGACCTCTCGCGCCTCCCGGGCCAGCTCGTCGTCGTCTCGGCCCTCATGGTCGCCGGGCTCGCGCTCCACGAGGCGTACGAGCTCGAGCGCGTGGCCAACGGCGAGGACGTCCTCACCCGCCTCGGGCTCGGCGCCCTCGTCGGCCTCGGGCTCGTCGTCCTCGCGTCCTACGTCGTCCCGCAGATCGCCATCGGGCGCGGGGTGTTCGTGCTCCACGCGGCCCTGGCGGTCCCGCCGCTCCTCGTCTGGCGGCGGCTCCTCCTGCGGACGCTCCGGCGGGCCGCGCTCCGCACGCGCGCCGTCGTCCTCGGCGAGGCCCCCCTCGCGCGCAAGATCGCGCGGGCGCTCGCGGCCGCCCGCTTCGGCGGCGCCGAGGTCGTCGGCATCCTCTGCCCGGAGAAGGAGGCGCTGCCGATCGGCGCCGGGCTCGGCGCCGACGCCCACGACGAGCCCTTTCCGCGCCCGGACGACGTCCCCGTCCTCGGCACCTACGACCGGCTGAAGGACGTCGCCCGCCGGCGCGGGATCGCGCAGGTCGTCGTCGTCGCCGGCGCCACCGACGGCGACCTCCCCGTGGACGCGATCCTCGCCCTGGCCGACGACGGCGTCGTCGTCCGCGACGGCGCCGCCGCCTACGAGGCCGTGACCGGCAAGATCCTGATCGACAAGCTGACGCCGGGCTGGCTCGTCTTCGCCAACGCCTTCGAGCGCACGCCCCTCTCGCGAGCCGCGCGGCGGGCGATCGAGGCGGTCGTCGCCGGGGTCGCGCTCGTCTGGCTCTCGCCGTTCCTGGCGCTCGTCGCGGCCCTCGTGAAGCTCGACTCGCCCGGCCCCGTCTTCTACCGCCAGCGGCGCGTGGGGCTCTGCGGCCGCATCTTCGAGCTGACGAAGTTCCGGACCATGCGCGAAGACGCCGAGCGCGCGACCGGCCCGGTCTTCGCGCAGGAGCGCGACCCGCGCGTCACGCGGATCGGCCGCCTGCTCCGGCGCACCCGCGTGGACGAGCTGCCGCAGCTCCTGAACGTGCTCCGCGGCGACATGTCGTTCGTCGGCCCGCGCCCCGAGCGCCCGGAGTTCGTCGAGGTGCTGCGCCGCGAGGTCCCGCATTACGACCAGCGCCACTCGGTCCCGCCCGGGATCACGGGCTGGGCGCAGATCAACTTCCGCTACGGCGCGACGCTCGAGGACGCCGCCGAGAAGCTCCAGTACGACCTCTTCTACATCCAGAACATGTCCCCGCTCCTCGACCTCTCGATCGTCCTCGGGACGATCCGGGTGGTCTTCGGGGCCGAGAACAAGAACTGAGGCCGACACCATGCCCGGAGCTTCGCCCCCGAACGAGGCCGACCTCGCGCCGAGCGACGGCGCGGCCCGAGACGTCGCCGCCCGCGTCCCGGCCGCCGCCTCCGCCGGCGCCCGGGGCGCGGCCCGGCGGCTCGCCGGCGCCTTCACCGTCGACGTCGAGGAGTACTTCCACGCCGAGACCCTCCGCCCGGCGGCCGCCCCGTCCGCCTGGGACTCGCTCGAGAGCCGCGTCGAGGGCGCCGTGGACCGGCTCCTCGACATCCTCGACGAGCGCCGCACGCGGGCGACCTTCTTCGTCCTCGGGTGGGTGGCCGAGCGCCGGCCGGCCCTCGTCCGCCAGATCGCGGAGCGCGGCCACGAGGTCGCCTCGCACGGGTACGGCCACGTCATGCTCGACGCCCTCGACCCGGCGGGGTTCCGCCGCGACCTCCGTCGCGCGCGGGCCGCGATCGAGGACGCCGCGCGCGCCCGCGTCGAGGGCTACCGCGCCCCGACGTGGTCGATCGGGCCGGGGACGGCGTGGGCCCTCGACGTCCTCATCGAAGAGGGGTACCGCTACGACTCGAGCATCTTCCCGGTCCGCCACGACCGCTACGGCGACCCGCGGGCGCCGATCGTCCCGCACCGGCTGGCGCGGGCGGGCGGCTCGATCGTCGAGGTGCCGCCGCTCGTCCTCCGCGCCTTCGGCCAGAACCTCCCGGCCGCCGGCGGCGGCTACCTGCGGTTGCTCCCGTTCCGCTACACGCGGCGGGCGGTCGCGGACGCCGTGGCCGAGGGCCGGCCGGCCGTCCTCTACATCCACCCGTGGGAGATCGACCGGCGCCAGCCTCGGCTCGCCGTCGGGACGCTCCGCGCGCTCCGGCACTACGCCGGGATCGGACGCGTCGAGGAGAAGCTCGTCCGGCTGCTCGCCGACCATCGCTACGGCACGGTCGCGGCCATCGTGCGCGCGTTCGAGGCCGAGGAGGCGAGCGGGACACCCGGGGACAGGAGGGCCGCGTGATGCGCGACACGCCGTTCGGGCGGCTGGTGCTGAGCGCCCGGGAGATGGTGCGCGAGCAGGTCGAGTTCCGCGAGCTCCTGCTGCAGATGACGCGGCGCGACCTCCTGCTCCGCTACAAGCAGACGGTCATGGGCTTCGGCTGGGCGATCTTCATGCCCGTCCTCAACATGGTCGTCTTCTCGGTCATCTTCACCCGGGTCGCGCCGATCGACACCGGCATCCCGTACCCGATCTACGCGTACTGCGGGCTCCTGCCGTGGAGCTTCTTCGCCCAGTCGCTCAAGTTCTCGGCGGTCTCGCTCACGAGCAACTCGAACCTCGTGGCGAAGGTCTACTTCCCGCGCGAGATCTTCCCGTTCTCGGCGATCCTCGTCTCGTTCGTCGACTTCGCGGTCGCCTCGAGCGTCCTCGGGCTCCTCATGATCTACTACCAGGTGCCCGTCGCCCCGACGATCGTCTTCCTGCCGGTCGTCATCCTCGTCCAGGTCGCCTTCACGGCCGGGCTCTCGCTCCTGCTCGCGATGGCGAACCTCTTCTACCGCGACGTCAAGTACCTCTTCGAGATCGTCTTGAGCGTCTGGATGTTCGCGACCTCCGTCGTCTACCCGGTCGACCGCGTGGGCGGCCGGCTCGGCGCGATCCTGGCGCTGAACCCGATGTCCCCGATCATCGACGCCTACCGCGCGATCCTGCTGCGGGGCGAGCTGCCGGACCCCGTCCCGTTCGCCGCCGCGACCGCGATCGCGGTCTCGACGCTGGCCTTCGGCTGGGTCGCGTTCCACCGGGCGGAGTTCGAGTTCGCGGAGAGCCTATGAGACCGGCCATCGTCTTCGACCGCGTCTGGAAGAAGTTCCGGCGCGGCGAGCGGCACGACAGCCTCCGCGACCTGATCCCGTCGATCGCGCGGAGGTGGATCCGGCGGCGGAAGCCCGCCCCCGAGCGGCTCGAGGACCAGGAGTTCTGGGCGCTCTCGAACGTCTCGTTCGACGTCGGCCCGGGCCAGGCGCTCGGGATCGTCGGGCCGAACGGGGCGGGAAAGTCGACCGTCCTCAAGCTCCTCACCCGCATCCTCAAGCCCACGCGCGGGCGCTGCGAGGTGCGCGGCCGCGTGGGCGCGCTCATCGAGCTCGCCGCCGGCTTCCACCCCGACCTGACGGGGCGGGAGAACATCTTCCTCCAGGGCGCGATCATGGGCATGCGCCGGGCCGAGATCGCCCGCAAGTTCTCGGAGATCGTCGAGTTCTCCGGGCTCGCCGACTTCATCGACACCCAGGTGAAGCGCTACTCGAGCGGCATGAACGCGCGGCTCGGGTTCTCGATCGCCGCCCACCTCGACCCCGACGTGCTGCTGATCGACGAGGTCCTGGCCGTCGGCGACCTGGGCTTCCAGCAGCGCTGCCACGAGCGGCTGGCCGGCTTCCGGCGCGCCGGGATCGCGATCGCCTTCGTCTCCCACAACCTCCAGGCCGTCGCCCAGCTCTGCGACCGGGCGCTGCTCCTGACGCCGGGGGCGGGGCCGCGCCTGGGCGAGGTCCACGACGTCCTGTCGGCGTACGCCTCGGGGGCGACGGCGACGGGCGACCCGCGCGTGCGCGTCCACGACGCGCGGCTCTTCGCGGGCGGCGGCGAGGACGACGACGGCCGCGGCCCCGGCGCGCGCCCGATCGTGCGCCCGGTCAAGCCCGGGACGCCCGTCACCCTGCGCCTCGACGTCGAGGCCTCGGCCGACCTGCCGCGCTGCGGGCTCGGCCTTCTCGTCAGCCGCTCGGACGGGCTCCTCGTCTTCGACGGGGCGTCGACGGTCGACGGCGTCCGCCCGGTCGAGCTGCGCCGCGGCGAGCGGCTCCGCTGCTCGGTCTCGTTCCGCGCCAACGTGCTCCGCGGGACGTACCTCGTCGGCGCGCTGCTCTTCGACTCGTTCCACGGGGGCTGGGACGCGGTCCGGCTCCCGGGTCTGGCCTCGTTCGTCGTCTCGGAGACCACGCGGCGCGGCGGGTGCGTGGAGCTGCAGCCGACGTACGACCTTCAGGTGGGCGCGGAGGACGGCGCCCGCGCCTGAGGCTATGAGCTTGTGAACGTACCTGGTCCGGGTGAGGGACCCGGCGCCCCTGGGCGCCGGGAGAGGGGCGAAGCCCCTCTCCGCGGGCGGGGTGAGGCCGCCAGGCTCTGCCTGGCGGCCGAGGGGGGGCGCGAAGCCCCCCCTGCACATAGGCCAGAGGCTGTGAGTCGATCGACTCACAGCCTCTGAGCCGAGCGCGCGGAAGCCCGAAGCCAAATCCTTGCCGCGCGCTCGGCTGCGGGGGGTTCGGGGGGCGGAGCCCCCCGAAGACGGAGACCGGCGGAGAGGCGTGGGGCGAGCAGGGAGGGACAGACCGTGCGCGTGAGCGTCGTGATCCCGTGCTACAACGGCGAGCCGTTCCTCGCCGAGGCCATCGTCTCGGCCCTCTGCCAGACGCGGACGCCGGACGAGGTCATCGTCGTCGACGACGGCTCGACGGACGGGTCGCCCGGGGTCGTCTCGTCGTTCGGCGAGCCGGTGCGCCTCGTCCGCCGCCCGCACCGCGGGATCTCGGCCGCCCGCAACACGGGCCTGCGCGCGGCGCGCGGCGACCTCGTCGCCTGGCTCGATGCCGACGACGTCTGGGAGCCGCAGAAGCTCTCGCTCGAGCTGCCGCTCTTCCGGGACCCGGCCGTCGGCCTCGTCTACGGGCGGCACCGCACGTTCGACGCCGGCCGGAACCTGGGCGCGCCGTGGCCGGCGGAGCTGCCGCAGGGCGACGTCTTCGCGGCCCTCTACTTCTCGTGCTTCCCGCCGAACTCGAGCGTCGTGGCCCGCCACGCCGCCCTGGTCGAGGCGGGCGGCTTCGACGAGGCGCTCGAGGCCGCGGTCGACTTCGACCTCTGGCTGCGCGTCTCGCTGCGCTGGCACTTCGCGGCCGTGCCGGCCCCCGTCTCGCGACGGCGGCACCACCCGGGCCAGGTCAGCCGGCGGCGGGCGGTCCAGATGGAGTGCCAGCTCAGGACCCAGGAGCGCCACGCGGCCGCCTTCGAGGCGCGGACCGGCGTGGGCCCGGCCGAGCGGCGGGCGCGCATCCTCTCCGCGCTCCTCGAGGAGGTCGAGGCCCAGTACTACGTGCGCCGCGAGCTGGACGAGGCGCGGGCCATGGCGGAGGTCCTCGCCCGCCGCTTCCCCGACGCGCCGCCCGCCGTCGCCTCCCGCCTCAGGCGGATCGAGCGCCGGAGCCGGCTCCCGCGCGTCCTCTTCCGCGTGCGCGACGCCGTCGGCGGGCGCCCGCCGTCCGGGCCGCGGACCGGGGCCGGCGCCGCGGCGGGGTCCGGCGCCGGCGTGGGGGAGGGCGCCTCTTGAGCGGCGAGCGACGGGGGACGGTCGCGGCGATCGTCCCGTGCTACAACGGGGCCCGGTTCGTCGGCGAGGCGGTCGCCTCGGCGCTCGCCCAGACGTACCGGGCGGTCGAGGTCGTCGTCGTCGACGACGGCTCGACGGACGGGATCGAGGCCGCCCTCGCGCCCTACCGCGGGCGGATCGCGCTCATCCGCCAGGAGAACGCGGGCTGCGCGGCCGCGCGCAACCGCGGCCTCGCCGCCACGCGCGCCCCGTTCGTCGCCTTCCTCGACGCCGACGACCGCTGGCACCCGGAGAAGGTCGAGCGCCAGATGGCGCTGCTCGCGGGCGACGAGGGCCTCTGCCTCGTGCACACGCGGATCCGCTACGTGGACGCGGCCGGCCGGCCGCTGCCGAGGGAGGGGAAGCGGCCGCCGCCCGCGGCGTCGGCGGCCGACGTCCGGCGCGAGCTCGCGGGCCGCAACTGGCTCACGATCTCGTCCGTGCTCGTGCGGCGCGAGGCGCTCGAGGCGGACGGCGAGGGGTTCGCGCCCGGGCTCTGGGGCTGCGAGGACTGGGACCTCTGGCTCCGGCTCGTCGAGCGCGGGCGCTTCGGCTTCATCGACCTGCCGCTCGTCGACTATCGCGTCCACGACTCGAACATGTCGAGGTCGGACGAGCCCATGCTGCGCTCGTCGATCGCTGTGCTCGACCGCGCCCTGGCGCGCGAGCGCGACCCGCGGGTCCTCGGGGCCGCCGGGCGGCACCGCCGGAGGCTGCTGGCGGCGCTCGCCCACCGCGCATACGACCGCGGCGACCTGGCGACGGCGCGGGCGAACTTCCGTCGCGCGGGGCGAGGGCTCGGCGCGGCCGGTCTCGTGAGGCTCGCGGCGGCGTACTTGCCGTCGCCCGTCCGCCCGGCGGCCCGCGGCCTCTGGCGCTCCCTGCGCCGGGGGCTCGGGCTCGAGGGGCACGCGGGGAAAGAGAGAGAGGGTCAAGCGACATGAGCGGCAACGGCAACGGCCACGGCTCCGGCTCCGGCTCCGGCTCCGGCGCCGGCGCCGGCGCCGGTACCGGCGGTGGGAGCGGGGCCGGACCGGCGACGGTCCTCCTCGTCGCGAACTCCGAGAAGATCGGCGGCGGCAACCGCATCCTCATGGACATCGTGAACGGCCTCGACCGGTCGCGCTTCACGCCGCTCGTGCTGGCGCCGGGCGAGGGCCCTCTCGTCGACTGGGCCCGGGTGGCCCGCGTCCCGCTCCGCGTCATCCGCAACCACGCGATCTCGAAGGGCGCGCTCCTCAAGCGCTCGCTCGCCGTGGCGGCGACGGTCCTCTCGGGGCGCGTGCGGATCATCCACGCCATGGCCCCCGCCTGCTACCGCTCGAACGGGCTCGCCTCGCTGCTCCCGGGCGTCGCCCGCATCTGCCACCTCGGGTTCCCGCCGGGGTCGGGCGAGCTCGAGTGGTGCTTCCGCTTCGGGCCCGATGCCGTGGTCGCGTGCTACGAGGGCCAGGCGCGGGAGGTCGCGCGGACGATCGCGGCGCGCCGGCCGCGCTGCCGCGTGCTGGCGATCCCGAACGGGATCGACACGCGGCTCTTCCGGATGGGGAACGGCCCGGGCAACGCCCCGGTCGAGGGGGCGAGCGGCGGCGGATCGAGCGCGGGCCCGAGCCCGAGCCCGAGCCCGACCGCGAGCGCGGGCGCGGACGGCAACGCGTCGCTCCAGGAGGCGCGGGAACGGCTCCGCGGGGGCGGGCGGCACGTGGCCGTGATCCTCGGCCATCTGAGCGAGGTCAAGGGCTACCCGACGTTCGTCGAGGGGGCGGCGCGGGTCGCGCGCCAGCTCGAGGGGTGCGTCTTCCTCGCCGTCGGGGGCGAGACCATCGAGAGCGGCTACCGCGCGCACCTCGAGCGGCAGGCCGCCGCCCTCGGGCTCGCCGACCGCATCCGGTTCCTCGGCTTCCGCCGGGACGTCGCCGACATCCTGAGGGCGGCGGACGTCATGGTCCTGCCGTCGCGGGCGGAGGGGCTGCCGCTGGCCGTCCTCGAGGCCATGGCCTGCGGCAAGCCCGTCGTGGCGACGCCGGTGGGCGGCGTGCCCGAGGCCGTGCTCGACGGCGTGACGGGCTTCCTCGTGCCGCCCGACGATCCCGACGCCCTTGCGCGCGGGCTCCTCCGGCTCTTCCGCGACTCCGGGCTGGCGCGGCGGATGGGCGAGGCCGGGAGGCGGCGCATCGAGGCGCGTTTCTCCCTCGGGCGCTTCCTCGCGCAGATCCACCAGCTCTACGACGACGTGCTGGCGACGCGCCCGACGCTGAGGCCGGCGGCGTGAACCGCGACCGGCGTGGCGAGATTCGCGGGCCCACGATGAAGGCGTTCGCGGTAGTCGAGCGGCGGCCGATCGCTCGTCTTCGCCGTGCAAGCTCGCCTGCCGGCCAGACTTGCCCTGAAAAAGCAGGCGGGCGTTCGGTTGCGGGCATTGCGATTGCGTCCTATAATGTCGATTGGAGGCGGAGCGGCGAGGTTCCGCGGGCGCGCGAAGGGGATGTGGCGCGCACCCGAGGTCCGCTTCCCTCGTGGGTCGTCGTCCGAGGTCCGGCGCCGGTCACCGCGGTTCCCATCCGCCGGCGAGACGCCCTCGAGCCCCTCGCAGAGGACTCCAGCGAACGCCCGTGGCGACGAGCGGGTCGGGTGACTTGCGCACCCGTCTCCGGGAGGGTCTTTGCCCTGCCCGGAGGGACAGGCGCGACATAAGCTTCTGGCCTCGCTCGACCTGCCGTCAGCGCGGCGGCGAGCGGGCGGGCGCCGGGAAGAGGTGGGAAAAGGCTGCGGCGGGGGCCATCCGAGGCGGAGGCGTCGGGGGCGCCGCGGCGGGACGGCAGGGAGGCCCGGAATGGCGGTGCGCGTTCCAGGCTCGGGCTCGTGCGGGAAGACGTCCGCGACGGTGTCCGGGGAGACGCTCGGTGAGCTCGAGGCCGGGAGAGGACGGCCGGGAAGGACCGCGGGCGGCGCGGAGGGCTTCGCGCGGGTCGCGATCCTCTGGGCTGCGATGGTCGCGGCGGCGGCGGTCGCGTGGGCCTCGGGCCCGGGGGCGGCGCCCGCCCTCGCGCAGCAGGTCCAGGTGCGGCGGATCGCGGGCGAGCCCGAGGGGCCGCCGGGCGCCATCGCGGCCCCGCTCGGGGCGACCCCGGCGCCGGCCTCGCCGGAGACGCCCGGCGAGGTCGCGCCGCCGGGCGGGCGCCGACCGGCCCCGCTCCCACCGCAATCCTCCCCACCCGATCACACGCCTTCCGACCTTCCGGGCCCTACCGCCAACCCGAGCGCAAGCGCTGCCTCGAGCGCGGGCCCGAGCGCGAGCCCGAGCCCGAGCGCGAGCGCGGCACCGGCGCCGGGCCCCGCGGGGGCGCCCGCCGGCGCCGCGAGGGCCGGCGAGCCCGCGGCCGCGCCGCCCGTTCCCGCGTCGGCGGCTCCGGCGGCGCCCGTGGCTCCGGGGGACGCGGGCGTGGGCCTGGGCCTCGGGCTCGGGAGCCGTTCGGGCGAGTCGCAAGCGCGGACCACCTACGAGCGCGTCCGGACGGAGGCCGAGGAGGCCGACGCCGCGTCGCGCGCGGCCCGCGCCCTCCGCGAGACGAGGGAGGCGGAGCGCCTGCGCCTTCTCGACGGGCTCAAGGCGGAGCTCTTCGACTACCGGCCGGCGCGCGGGCTGCTGCTCCCGCTCGGGGGCGACACGTTCCTCGAGGACGTCGCCCTCCCGGACCTCGAGTTCGCGGTCGTCGAGTGGCACGGCGTCGAGCGCTACGTGGCGTCGCGGCTGCGGAGCGCGGGGCGGAAGCGCTTCCGCGAGGGGCTGCACGACCGCCTGATCGAGGACGCGCGCTACGACGTCAACGACCACGACGAGGACCTCGCCCGGTTCGAGGCCCGGCTCTACGGCGAGGATCCCCTCTACCGCATGCCCTTCCCGTCGTACTGGGGCGGGCATCCGGCCTCCACCCGGCCGGTCGTCGTCCACATGGGCGAGAAGCTCAAGGTGCTGGATCTCGCCGGGCTCACCCTCACGAACGAGGGCAAGCTGCGCTTCGATGTCGACGGCCTCTTCGTCGCCGACATCGCTCCCGCGGACGAGGACGAGGCCGACGAGCGCGCCCTCGAGAGCGCGCGCATCCTCGCGGGCTCGAACCTGCGCAAGCGGGCGCGCGAGATCCCGAACGGCAGCATCCTCACGGCCGAGCGCTGGAAGGTCTCGGGCGGCGTCCAGATGCGGCCGAGCTACGAGCCGGACGAGGCCCTCTTCGGCCTCGGCCACCGCTTCCGCTTCAAGCTCGACCTCACGCTCTTCGACGACTACTTCCACGACGTCGACATCCTCGAGACGGAGCTCGAGTACAGCGTCGAGCCGTTCCGGAACGAGCACAAGTTCACGGTCGACATCGTCATCACGCGCTTCTGACGAGCGACGCGCCGAGGCGCAGGAGAGAGCGCTCGCCGACCGGCGCCCCGCCGCCCGCCGTCCGGGCTCCCTCTTGCGCGCGCGCCGCTCGCCGCTATAATGAGGCTCCTTTCCGCCGGTGCACCCTTAGCTCAGCCGGTAGAGCAGCTGACTCTTAATCAGCGGGTCGCAGGTTCGATCCCTGCAGGGTGCACCAACTTACACCCTCGAAACAGGCGTGTGTACCCGGAACCGCACCCACGTTAGGGTCGCAGGTCACCACCCCTCGTCTCAGTCCGGCGACTCCGCGTGCAGCGGCCCAACTCCTTTCGCTCCACCGAGGCGGTGACGCGCGTGACCGTCCAGCCGATCCGGAGCAGGGCGGCGAGCACGCGCCCCGCCTTCGTGGCCGGCCAGATGCTCACGCCGGCGCGGCGAAGGCGATGCTCGGGAGGTCGGGCGCGGTCTCGCCGTGCTCGAGGCGATCGGCGATCACCCGGAGGGCGAGCGCCTTGACGCCGGCGAGGACGGCGTCCCGGGTGTCGCCGTAGGCGAGGACGCCGGGGAGCTCGGGAACCTCGGCGATCCAGCGGCCGTCATCCTCGCGTTCGATCTCGATGGCGAAGCGCATGTGCCCCAGTATACCAGGGCGCGCGCCGGTCAGGCCCATGCCTGGCGCCGTCCGGGACCGACGTTCGGCGCAGGCCCGAAACCTCGTGCCGCTGCGGACGCCCCTGAGGCGGCTCTCGATCGGCGGGTCGCAGGTTCGATGCCTGCAGGGTGCACCAGCTCACGCCAGGTAGCCCCCGTCCACCACGATCTCCGCGCCCGTCACGAAGGCGGCGTCGGGGCCGGCGAGGTGGACGGTCGCGCTCGCGATCTCCTCGGGCGCGGCGAAGAGTTCGGGAGGATGCAGTTCACGCGGATGCCGAGCGGGGCGAGCTCGATGGCCGCGACCCGGGTCAGCCCGATCGCCGCCGCCTTGCTCGCGCAGTAGGCGGCCGCGCCGGCGGCCGCCTTGCGGCCGGCGGCCGAGGCGACGTTGACGACCGAGCCCCGGGCGGCCCGGAGGAGCGGGAGCGACTCCCGGATCCCGAGGAGCACGCCCTCGAAGCAGACGGCCATGAGGCGGCGGACCAAGTCGAGGGAGAGGCCGGCGATGGGCGTGGCCGCGGGGAGGCCGGCGCTGTTGACGAGCCGTCGAGCCGGCCGCGGCGGTCGCGCGGGCCGCGTCGGCGTCGCGATCGGTCGCGACGACCGTGGCCCCGCGGGCGGCGAAGAGCGCGGCCGTCGCCCGGCCGACCCCGGAGCCGGCGCCCGTGACGAGGAGCCCGCGAGGAGGCTCGCCTGCCCTGCGTGGCCGTCAGCACGGCCCGACCCCGGCCGGCGGCACGATCGGGTCGTCGGGGGGCGTTGACGCGAAGGGCGGCGCCTGGGATGCTCGGATCCCGGAGCAAGGAGGATTCCGATGCACGCACTCGCCGCCGCCTGCGCCCTGGCGACCTGTCTCGCCGCCCCGGGGCCCGATGAAACGGACTGGTTGAAGCTCGTGAAGGAGGCCTCGTTCCCGCTCGCCGAGGCCATCGACAGGGGCCTGAAGGAGGCCGGCGCCGGCGTCGCCTTCCACGCCGAGCTCGAGGAGGACGAGGGCGCGATCGTCTACTCGATCGACATCGCCCAGGGGGACAGGACCTGCAACGTCGTCCTCGGGGTGAAGGACGGCAAGGTCGTCGAGAAGGAGGTCGAGGACGAGGACCACTCGGACGCGGTCGAGGCGTGCAAGATCACGCTTGGGGCCGCGATCGACGCGGCCGTGAAGGCGAGCCCGGGCGAGGCCGTCGAGGCCCGGCTCGGGCTGAAGGACGGGAAGCCGGTCGTCACCGTCCGGATCCTGCGCGACGACGGCAAGCTCGCGGTCGTCCGCGTCGACGGCGCGACCGGCAAGGTCCTCGCCGCCGCCGCCGGGCCGAAGCCGGACAGGGCGGGGGTGTTCACCGACACCTTCCGGGTCGAGGCCGGCGAGTGGTCCTCGACCGGCGCCAACCCCTACTTCATCCTCGAGCCCGGCTTCTTCCTCGTGCTCGAGGGGGAGGAGGACGGCGAGGCCCTGCGCCTGACGATCACGGTCCTGGACGAGACCCGCGTGGTCGCGGGCGTCGAGACGCGCGTCGTCGAGGAGCGCGAGGAGGAGGGCGGCCGCCTGGTCGAGGTCTCGCGGAACTGCTTCGCCATCTCGAAGAGGACGAACGCCGTCTACTACTTCGGCGAGGACGTGGACATCTACAAGGAAGGCAAGGTGGTCGGCCACGGCGGCGCCTGGCTGGCGGGCGAGAAGGGCGCCCGCTTCGGCCTCATGATGCCGGGCACGCCGCTCCTCGGCGCCCGCTACTACCAGGAGGTCGCGCCCGGCGTGGCGATGGACCGGGCCGAGATCGTGAGCCTGACGAAGACCCTCGAGACGCCCGCCGGCCAGTTCGAGGGCTGCCTCGAGGTCGAGGAGACGACGCCGCTCGAGAGAGGCAAGGAGTCCAAGGTCTACGCCGCCGGCATCGGGCTCATCCGGGATGCCGACCTCAAGCTCACGAGGTACGGGCGGACGAAGAAGTAGTCGAGCCGGAGGGCGACATGGTCCCGCGAAGCCTGCGCCTCATGTTCGTCGTCCACTTCGTCGCGGACCTGCTGTTCGCGATCCCCCTCTTCTTCTTCCCCGTCCGGTTCCTCTCCGCGCTCGGGTGGACGGCGGTCGACCCGGTCGCGACGCGGATCGTCGCCGCCGCGCTCTTCGGGATCGGCATCCAGTCGCTCCTCTCCCGCAACGCGAGCGCCGACGCGTTCCGCGAGCTGCTCGGCCTCAAGATGATCTGGTCCGCGACCGCCGCGATCGGGATCGCGATCTCCGCGCTCCAGTCCGGCCCGCCCATGGCCTTCGCCTTCGCGGCCGTCTTCGCCGCCTTCTTCGGCGTGTGGACGACCTTCCGCCTGAAGCTCGGGGGGCCCCCGGGCGCGGGCGCTGAGGATGCGGCGACGTAGCCCGGCCTCGACCTCGTCGCCGGCGCGGCCCTCATCCCGGCCTGGTGGCGCCTCGGCTTCCACGGCGGCCTGGACGAGCGAGCGGGCGAGGCGGAGGACGAGCCGGCGGCGGGGCCGCCCCCGGCCCTCGCGGGCGCCGACCTGGCGCGGTCAGAGCCTGTGAATGTACCTGCCCGGGCTCGGGTGAGGGACCCGGCGCCCTCGGGCGCCGGGAGAGGGGCGAAGCCCCTCTCCGCGGGCGGGGTGAGGCCGCCAGGCTCCGATCCCGGCCTCGACCGCGTGGTGGTGTCCCGCCCGAGCCGCCCTCCGGAGGCACTCCTTCCGGGCGCCGGCGGTCCGCGAAGGAAGCGGATCGACGGGGCGGCGGGGCTTGACACCCGCCCGCGCGCGTCCTACCCTCGACCTCGATCGGTCGAAGTCCCGGTCCTGCTAAGGTGTCGACTCCGACGTGACCAGGCGCGAGAGCGGCGGCGTCTTCCTGGACCCCGAGGAGGCCCGCCAGGCGAAGGACGAGCGGGCGCGCCGGCTCCACGTCCAGCGGATCCCCGCGCTCCGCCTCCTCGGGTTCGTCGTCGTCCTCGCGCTCGTCGTCCTCCACGACCGCTTCGTCCTGGGCGAGATCGCGTGGCGGCCGATCCTCGTCTTCGCCGCCGTCGTCGCCGTCTACGTGGCCGGCTCCTGGGTCGCGCTCCGAGCCTGGTTCGGCCGGACGGGGCGCCTCCACCTGGGCGTCCTCTTCGTCGCCCTCGACCTCCCGCTCTGGACCGGGGCGATCTACGTCTCGGGCGGCGAGAAGAGCCTGCTCTTCCCGCTGCTCCTCATAAGGGTCGCCGACCTCACGGGGTGGACGTTCCGCCGCGTCCTCGCGGCCGCCCACGCGGCGCCGCTCTCGTTCCTCGCGCTCCTCGGCTGGCTCGCGGTCGTCGAGGGACGCGACCTCGTCTGGTCGACCGAGCTCTGGAAGGTCGCGTTCCTCTACGGCGCCGGCCTCTACATGAGCCTCATCGCCCGCACCTCCGAGCGCTTCCACGAGCAGACGGCGGAGGCGGTGCGCCTCGCCCGGACGCTCGTCCGCGACCTCGAGGCCCAGTCGAAGGAGCTCCGCCAGGCGAAGGTCGACTTCGAGCGCCGGAGCAAGGAGGAGCTGCGCCGCCGGGCCGGCCAGCTCGACGCCGTCTACCAGATGACGGACCGGCTGGCCCGCGCCGCCGCCCTGGACGAGGTCTTCGACGAGGCGCTCCGCGGCCTCGAGCGCGCGCTCGGGGCCCCGCGGGCGGCCGTCTGCCTCTACGACGCCGACGGGCGCCTGCGCTTCCGCACGTGGCGCGGCCTCCCGCCGGGCTCCGACCCCGCCGCCGGGCCGTCGCTGCCGCCGCCGCGCGCCGCCCCGGACGACGGCCCGGACATCGTCGCGGACGTGGCGGAGGCGACCCACCTCGGCCCCGACCGCGAGGCGATCCTGCGCGCCGGGATCCGCTCGTTCGCGACCGTCCCGCTCCGCGTCGAGGACCGGCGCCTGGGGCAGATCGTCGTCTACGAGGACGAGCCCCATCGCTTCGACGAGGAGGAGCTCGGGCTCGCCTCCGCGATCGCCACGCACGTCGCCTTCGCCATCGAGCGCCAGCACACCGAGGACGCGCGCCGCGAGCACGAGGGGCGCCTCGACGCCATCGTCACCCAGACGCCGAACGTCGCCATCCAGGCGGTCAACTCCGAGGGCCACGTGACCCTCTGGAACCCGGCCTGCCAGCGGATGTACGGCTGGAGCGCGGAGGAGGCCGTCGGCCGGACCCTCGGGGAGCTCATGCTCGACGACGCCGGGGCCAAGGAGTTCGACGCCGCCCTGCGCGAGATCGACCGCACGGGCAAGCCGCAGGGCCCCGCCGAGTGGCCGTTCCGGCGGCGCGACGGCACCTCCGGCGTCTGCTACTCGACGATCTTCCCCATCCCGGGCGGCCCGGGCCGCGGCACCTACATCTGCATGGACGTCGACATCACGGCCCTGAAGACCGCCGAGAAGGCCCTGCGCCGCAGCGAGGAGCAGCTCCGCCAGGCGCAGAAGATGGAGGCCGTCGGCCGGCTGGCGGGCGGGATCGCCCACGACTTCAACAACATCCTGACCGTCATCGAGGGCTACACCGACCGCCTCCTCTCCCGCGTCGGCCCCGAGCACGTGCTCCGTCCGGACCTCGAGGCCGTCCGCAAGGCGGCGCTGTCGGCCACCTCGCTCACCAAGAGCCTCCTCGCCTTCAGCCGCAAGCAGGTCCTCCAGCCGCGCACCCTCTCGCTCAACGCCGTCGTCAAGGAGCTCGAGCCCATGCTCGGGCGCGTGCTCGGCGAGGACATCGACCTCGCCGCCGACCTCGAGCCGGACGTCGGGTTGGTCCTGGCCGACCCCGGGCAGGTCGCGCAGGTGATCCTGAACCTCGCCGTCAACGCCCGCGACGCCATGCCCGAGGGCGGCCGGCTGACGATCGCCACGCGGGCCGTGGACCTGGCCGAGGCGGACCTCCGCGGGCAGCTCGACGTCCGGCCCGGCCCGCACGCCCTCCTCGCCGTGACCGACACGGGCCACGGCATGGACGAGGAGACGCGCTCCCACCTCTTCGAGCCGTTCTTCACGACCAAGGAGCCCGGCAAGGGCACGGGGCTCGGGCTCTCGACGGTCTACGGGATCGTGAAGCAGAGCGGCGGCCACGTCGTCGTCGAGAGCGAGCCCGGGCGCGGGGCGACCTTCCGGCTCTACTTCCCGCGGGTCGAGGCGCGGGCGCGCGAGGCGCCCGCGCCCGCGCCCGCGCCCCCGCCCGCGCCCGCGCCCCCGCCCCCGCCCCCGCCCCCGCCCGAGCCGCCGGCCGCCCTGCCGCGCGGGTCGGAGGTCGTGCTCCTGGTCGAGGACTACGAGCCGCTCCGCGAGCTGGCCCGCGCCATCCTCGAGGAGGACGGCTACGCCGTCCTCGACGCCCCGGACGGCGGGGCGGCCGTCCGCCTGGCCGAGGCGCGGCGCGCCCGGGGCGAGCCGATCCACCTCCTCCTCACCGACGTGCACATGCCCGAGATGAGCGGGCGCGCGCTCGCCTTGCGCGTGGCGGCGCTCCACCCCGAGGCGCGCGTCCTCTTCATGACGGCCTACGCGGGCCGCGGCGACGTCGACGCCGACGGGCCGCCGCCCGGCGCCTGGCTCATCGCCAAGCCCTTCCCGCCGGAGGCCCTCGCCCGCAAGGTCCGGGAGGTGCTGGATGCGCCGGTGACGGACGAGCCGGCGGCCTCTAGCGGGGGGGCGGCTCGGCCAGGTCGATGACGTCGAGCACGGTCTCCTGCACCGGGCCGATCGAGCCCTGGCCGCGGACCCGCAGGACGACGCGGTCCTTGCGCGAGATCACCGTGAACCCGAGCAGGTAGGCGTCGAAGAAGAGCTTCGCGTCCTTCACGATGACCGGCGTGCGATGGGTGTCGTGGGCGTCGAAGAAGCCCGCCTTCTCGACCTCGACCGGGCCGATGTCGATCGTGGTCCGGCTCTCCTCCGCCCCGGGCTGGACGAGGAGGGTGAGGGTGAAGTCGCCCGTGAAGACGAACGTCACGAGCTGGCCCTCCTCGTTCGGGACGACGACCTCGACCGGGTCGTCCTCGGCCTCGCGCTTGAGGGCGAACGCGACCGTGCCCTTGCCGTCGCTCCGCACCGCCTCGATCGCCTGGAAGAGCGGCATGATGCGCGGCTTCAGGTGGTCGGGCAGGTAGAGGTCGAGCACCTTCAGGAGGCCCGGTCCCGTGAGCTGGGCGGCGCCGAGGCCGCGGAGCGTCTCGACGACGAGGACGGCCGCGACCGACTTGTCCGGCGCGTAGCGGATCTTCTGGCGCAGGTCCTCGTAGCGGCGCTGGACATCGGTCTCGTCCAGGGTGCGCCGCCCGGCCGTGTCGAGGTAGTAGCGGCCGACGCGCAGGTCGAAGCCCTGGATGAGCGCCTTCGTGTAGCCGTAGGTGCGGACCTCGTTCGGGGCGGCGAAGAAGGCGGCCGCGAGGGCGGCGGCGACGAGGAGGGCGAGGCCGCGCGCCGCCTGGCCGGTCCCCGAGGCGCCGACGACGACGAGGACGCCGCCGAGCCCGAGGATGGCCGCCCAGGGCGGGAAGCGCTGCGGGTCGAGGAGCGTCGGGCTCGCGGCCGCGACGCCGGCGACTGCCCCGAGCGAGAAGATGAGGAGCGGGCCGCCCGAGACGATCGCGCCGATGGCGCGCGCCGCCGCCCCGGCGCGGGGCTTGCCGCCCTTGCCCCCCTTGCCGGGCTCGGCGCCGCCGGCGAGCGCCATGGCCGCCGGCAGGGCGCCCACGGCCGCCGCCGCCGGGAGCGTCAGGAGGAGGAGGACGGTCGCGATCGGCGCGAGCAGCGAGTCCGGGTTCCGGTCGAGGATCGCGCGGGCGAGCGGGGCGAGGGCGATGGGGACGGCGATCGTCAGGATGCCGGCGCCGACGCCGATCCGGAAGGGGAGCGAGGGCAGCCGCTCCGCGCCCCGCGCGCCCGGGCGGCCGAGGAGGAGGCCGAGGCTCAGGGAGAGCGGCAGGCTCACGATCACGTTCGCCCAGAAGAAGGGCGAGGCCCCGAAGAACGGCGTGAGCATGAGGCCGCCGAGGGCGTGAAGCCCGGCGGCCAGGGCGCCGGCGACGAACACGAGGAGAAACGCGTGCATGCGCTTGCGGACATCGTGCGATGGGCTCCGGCGCGCATCAACCGGGGGACCCAGGCGGGAGAGCGGAAGGCGGGAGATCCCGCCTTCCGGTCTCGTTCCTTCCGGCCTTTCCGGCCTTCCTCGGCCAAGGGGCCGGCGGTCCGCCGGCCGCTCCGCTCCTAAGGCGTCCCCGCCGGCGACGGCCCGGGCCGCTGCCGCTGCGGCCGCTCGGGCTCGCGCATCGCGGTCGCCCACTCGTCCACCTGGCGGCCGGCCTCGTCCTTGGCGTAGCCGTACCTCTCCTGGAGGACGCCGGCGAGCTTGTCGCGCTTGCCGGCGATCTGCTCGAGGTCGCTGTCCGTGAGCTTGCCCCACTTCTCGCGGATCTTGCCCTTGAGCTGCTTCCACCGTCCTTCGATCCGGTCCCAGTTCACGTCTCGCCTCCCTTTTCCCTGGCCGCGCCCCCTACGCTATCCCCGCCGCGTCGCTGGCCGCCGTGCCCGGGCTGCGACCGCTCACCAGGCCGGCGATCAGGAACACGACGAACAGGATGAGGAAGAGGTAGAAGAGCACCTTCGCGACCATCGCCGCCGTCGCGGCCAGGCCCCCGAAGCCGAGGACCGCCGCCACGACCGCGATGACGAGGAAAACGAACGCCCAGTACAGCATGGTGGGATCCTCCCTCTCTCGCCGCGGCCGCCGGCACGCGAGGCCCGACGGCCCACCCGCCGGATACGCGGGTCCCGGGGGGAAGTCAACGCGCGGACGCCCTAAGCGACCGGGGGCCAAGGAATAGGAAGCCCGCGGACGCCCGTACGGAGCGGCTTCGCGGCGCCCCGCCGGAAGAAAGGCAGGCAATGCAGCGAATCCGTGACGCCGCGGTGGCGAAACGGGCGCGCTCTTCGCCGGATCGGAGAAGGATCAGGCCCGCGGCGGCGGGATCAGGAGGACCGCCCGCCCCGTGCTCCGGACGACCTCCTCGGCGACGGAGCCGAAGAGCGCCTTCGAGATCCCCGTCCGCCCGTGCGTCGCCAGGCAGATCGCCTGCACGTCCAGGCGCTCGGCGGCCTCGACGATCGCCGGCGCCACGTCGTCCGACTCGACGACCAGGACCTCCGCCACGACGCCGCGCGCCTGGGACTCGGGGGGCACGAGCGCGCGCATCTTCGCCGCCAGCTCGTCCTCCTGGCGCCGCTTCTCCTCGAGCGTGGGCGTCCGTCCCGGCGAGTAGTGGGCGTAGAGCGGGCTCGGAACGTGCACCGGCTCGACGACGTGGAGCAGGTAGACCTTTCCGCCCGGGTCGACGGCGCCGAACGCGAACGAGACCGCCCGGTCGCCGAGCGGGGAGAGGTCGGTCGTGACGAGGACGCGCTCGAAGCCGTGGATCATGGCCTCAGCGGAGCTCGAAGCTCGAGACGAGCTCGAGCTTCTTCAGGTCGTAGACGATGAGGAGCCGGTCCTCGCCGCCCGTCGTCCCGAGGACGCGCCCGTAGTCGGCGCCCGGCCAGCCGCCCCCGGCGCGCTCGGCGGCGCGCTCGAAGAGGCGGGCCCAGTACGCGTCCTTGACCTCGCAGAAGCCCCAGATGTCGCCGTTCACCCGCTCGACGAGGCGCGACACGACCTCGGGGCGCGCGTCTCCCGACTCGACGTTGAAGCCGACGACCGTCAGCGTGATCGCGAGGAAGAGGTTCATCCCGCCGTCTCCCGGTCGGCCGCGACCTCGTACCGGCCGCGGCCATCGACCTCGACCACGTCCCCCGCCTTCAGCCGGTGGCCGCGCCGCGTCTCGACCACCCCGTTGACCTTGACCGCGCCGCCCTGGACGAGGTGCTTGGCCTCGCCCCCGGTCGACGCGGCCCCGACGGACTTCAGGTACTGCCCGACGTTCACTAAGGGATCCCGGAGAGGATCTTGAGCGCCGCGTCGCCCTTCGACATCTCGGTCGGCGCCCACTCGATGCCGCGCGGCGCGCCGGCGTCGCGCAGCCCGCGCACGATCCGCTCGCCCTTGGCGTCGACGATCGTCTTCTGGATGTCGCGGTACTGCCCGAAGACGAAGAGGGCGCCGTCGAGGTCGCGCTCGCGCTCGCCCGTCGTCCGGACGGCCTTCGCGAGCGCCTCGGCCGTGAGCTTCGCCGGGTCGAGGCGCCGGACGTCGGCGGCCGCGATCGGGCGGAGGGCCGACCCCTGCCCGCGCGCGAAGTCGTTGAGGCGCGCGACCTCGGCCCCGAGGGCCGCGTCGTCGAGGGCGGCGAGCGAGGCGAGCGCCGGCGCGAACGTCGCCGGATCCTGGGCGGAGACGCCCGCGCGCCCCTCGGCGACCATCCACTTCATGAGGATCGAGGCCCGGTCCGAGTCGATCGTCCCCTGCAGCGCCGCCAGCCGGTCGAGGTAGGGCTTCTCGAGCCCGAGCTCGATCTGGGTCTCGTTGACGAGCGTCGCGTGGAAGATCTTGTCGCGCGGGATCTCGTTCGCGGGCGTGCGCCGGTCGGCCGGGATCGACTCCCAGTCCTCGTGCCTCACGTACTCGCTCATGTCCATGGTGTCGATGAGGAAGTTCCCCGTGTTGCGACGCGACTCGGGGACGTAGAAGCGGCGGGCGTCGTCGAACCAGACGCCCTTCGCCGCCGACCCGGCGGCCTCGATCTGGCGCTGGCCCACGCGCACGACCTCGTTCTCGATCTGGGCCCGGAGGGCCGTGAACTCGCCGGCGTCGACCGTCTCGAAGTCGCGGTACGCGCGGTTGCCGGCGGCGCGCTGCGCCTCCCCGTACGCGTTGAACGCGGTCCGCGCCTCCTCGACGGCCTGCGGGCCGCGGGCGACGGTGTCGTCGTACTTCTTCAGGAACGCGTCCGGCGTCTTCTTGTTGAGGAGGGCGCGGTCGAGCGAGCGCTGCCACTCGATGTAAGGGTCGACGTGGTCCTCGAGCGCCCGGTCCTCGGAGCGCGTCAGGGCGCGGCGCGCGCCGTCCAGGTTCTCGGCGAAGCCGTGGTACAGCTCGTCGATCGTCTCGGCCACGACCCGGCCCTTCTCGAGCTCCGCGAACGAGCCGGTCGGGCGGTTCGTCGACATCGGCAGGTACGCTCGGATGGCGTCGAACGTGACGTTCATGTTCGGGTCGATCGCCTTCAGGCGCGCCTCGGCGGCGCGCGCGATGGCCGAGCCGTCGAGGAGGCCCTTGGCCTCGGCGTCGATGGCGTCGATCGCGGCGGCGTCGGCCGCGCTGAGCCCGCCCGCGGCCCGCGCCTTCGCGGCCAGGTCGGTGACCTGGCGCAGGCGGTCGAGGCCGCCCTCCCGGTAGAGCTGCTGGACCGAGTCGAGGCGCGTCTCGTTCAGGTGGAAGCGGCTGCGGACGCTGCGGACGTGGACCTTCGGGTCGAGGAGGAGGACGTCCTCGTGCGTCCCCACGTCCGGGAGGATGCCCTTCGCGGCCAGCGCGTCGTAGACGCCCTTGAGCGGCTTCACCGGCTCGCGGTTGCCGTTCCAGCTCGTCCGGCCGTTGCGGACGTCGGCGTCGAGCGAGTCGATCTCGGCCCGCGACGCCCCGTCGTTCCGGATGTCGGTCTTCGCCGCGCGCTTCAGGCCGAACTCGTCGATCACGGTGCCGGCCTTGACGCCGATCAGGAGGCGGCGGATCTCGGTGTCCGTGTCCCAGCGGGCGCGGCCGCGCACGGAGAACTCGTTCTTGAGGAGGTCGTAGCTCGCCGTGTCGTAGTACGTGTCGTCCATCTTGTCGGTGCCGAGGCCGACCTCGCGGACCCCGGTGCGGCGGTCGGGATCGTAGCGGCCGCCCTCGATCGTGAGCGACACGAACTTGTTCGCCTCGCGCAGCTCGTGGCTGTTCGAGTCCCAGCGCATCTCGTCGAGCGGCATGCCCGAGTAGCCGAGCGTGTAAGCCTCGCTCGACTCCGAGCGCCGGACGCGCTGGTAGAGCGTCCGTCCGGCCGCGTTCGTCGACCGGAGGGCGTCGAGCATGGCGAGCGGGTCCATGCCGCGCACGCCGTTCACGACCTCGAGCTCGACCGAGTCGCGCCCCCACTGCCACGCCGGGAGGGTCGCGAACGTCGTCTTGTCCATGAAGGGCTTGCCGGCGAGCGGGTCGACCGCGGTCGTCGGCGCGGTCGGCGCGGTCGGCGCGACGGGGGCGGTCGGGGCGGTCGGGATCGTCGGCGTCGTCGGGGGGGCGGGGGTCGGGGTCGTGGGGGCGGGCGCGGGCGTCGCCGGGGTCGTGGCCGTCGCGGTCGGGGTGGTCGTCGTCGTCCGCCGGCCCGTCCGCGAGGCGAGGGCCGCGTCGATCGCCGCGAGCGTCGCCTGGTCGACCTGGCCCGTCGGCGTGAGGCGCCGGTCGCGCTGGAAGGCGAGGATCGCCTGCTCGGTCGGCCGGTCGAGGAAGCCGCGCGAGAACCGCAGGCCCTGGGCGAAGCCGAGCGCCCGGACCGCTTCCTGGATCGTCCGGACGTGGTCGCCGCGCTCGCCGAAGGCGAGCGAGCGCGCGCCCGTCGCGACGTCGCGCAGCTCCGCGTGCTGGGCGAGACGCCGGTCGCGGAGCGCGCCGGTCGTGGCGCCGGGCGCGGCGGGCGTGGTCGCCGGCGCCGCCGGTCCGGTCGCGGGTGTCGTGACGGGCGTGCCCGGCCGCGGGCCGCCGACGCTGCCGATCGAGCTCATGCGGTTCCTCCCCCTCGAGGGCGTGATGCGCGGGCCATCTTAGCGGATGAGGGCGATCCCGGCGACAGCCAGGAGGGCGCCGGCGTAGGCGAGCGGGCCCGAGCGCTCCTCGAGGAAGAGCGCGGCCAGCGGGAGGGCGAAGAGCGGCACGCAGCTCGTGAGGGCGGCCGCGATCGCGGGGTGGGCGTGCTTGATCCCGTAGGTCATGAGGAAGACGCCGCCGGTCGTGCCGATGAGCGAGGCGGCCGTCATGGCGGCGAGCGGGCGCGGGCGGCCGGCGAGGGCGAGGACCTCGCGGCCCCGGCCCGTGGCGACGACCGAGATCCCGAGGGCCAGGGCGGCGACCCCCATGCGCACGCCGGCGGCCTCGAGCGAGCCCAGATGCGCGAGCCCCTCCTTCGCGAGGAGGATGCCGCCCGCCTGGCAGACGCCGGCCCCGAGGGCGGCGGCGAACCCGAGGGCGCGGTGCGGGCGCGAGGCCGCGCCCGTCGGCTCGCGCGCCGAGACGACGACGAGGACGCCGGCCGTCGTCAGGATCGTCCCCGCCATCGCGAGCGGCTCCGGCAGGCGGAGGCCGAGGGCGACGGCCATGAGCAGCGTGAAGACGGGCGCGAGGGCGTGGAGCATGACGGTCGGCCGGGCGCCCGCGAGCACGAGGCCGAGAAAGAGGAGGGTGTCGCCGATGACGAGGCCGACGACCGACGACAGGGCGATGAGGGCGAGGGCCGAGGACGGCGCCGCGGCGAGGCTCGCCGACCCGCCCGCCGCGATCGTCGCCCCGGCGAAGCAGGCCGTGGCGACGACCGACTTGTAGAGGTTCATGACGACGGGCGGGACGGGCGCCTCGCCGCGCGGCGCGCTCCCGCGGCCGACGCGCGTGAAGATCGTGAGGCCGACGGCCCACGAGGCGGCGGCGCCGAGGGAGGCGGCGATGGCGAGAGGGTCGGCGATGGGTGGCGCCTACCCGATCTGCGCGAGCAGCGAGTCCAGCTCCTCGACCAGCCTCCCGAAGTGCGCCAGCGCCTGGTCCACCGGCTCCGGCGTCGTCATGTCCACGCCCGCCTCCCGGAGCACGTCGATCGGGTACCTCGAGCCGCCTGCCCGCAGGAACCCGAGGTAGCGGTCGAGCGCCCCCGCCTCGCCCGCGAGCACCTTCCGCGCGAGGGCGATCGAGGCCGAGAGCCCGGTCGAGTACTGGAAGACGTAGAAGTTGTAGTAGAAGTGCGGGATGCGCAGGCACTCGAGCTTGAGCTGCGGGTCGATCGTGAACCGCGGCCCGTAGTAGCGCTCGAGGATCGCCTGGTACTCGCGGGTCAGGTCGTCGAGCGTGAGCGGCTCGTTGGCCTCGGCGCGCGCGTGGATCGCGTGCTCGAACTCGGCGAACATCGTCTGGCGGAAGATCGTCGACCGGATCGCGTCGACCTGGCGGTTGATGATGTACGCCCGGAGCCGCGGGTCGGCCGTCGTCTCCAGCAGGTGGGCCGTCAGCAGCTCCTCGTTGAACGTCGACGCGACCTCGGCGAGGAAGATCGAGTAGCCCGAGTACGCGTACGGCTGCGCCCGCTGGCTGAAGAGGGTGTGCATCGAGTGGCCGGCCTCGTGGGCGACCGTGAACACCTCGTTCAGGTTGTCGTCGCGGTAGTTGAGGAGGATGAAGGGGTCGCTGTCGTAGCAGCCCGACGAGTAGGCGCCGCTCCGCTTGCCGCGGTTCTCGTAGCGGTCGACCCACCCGCGGAGCAGCCCCTGGCGGAGCGTCGAGGCGTACTCGTCGCCGAGAGGGGCGAGCGCGGTCGTCACCATCTCGACGGCCTTGTCGTACGAGCTCTTCCACTCGATGTTCGAGACGATCGGCACGAGCACGTCGTAGAAGTGGATCTCGTCGAGCTTGAGCGCGCGCTTGCGCAGGTCGTAATAGCGGTAGAGCGTCTCGAGGTTCTTCCTCACCGAGGCGACGAGGTTGTCGTAGACGGCCTCGGGGATCGCGTTCGAGAAGAGGGAGGCGGCGCGGGCGCTCTTGTAACGACGCGCCCTCGCGTAGAAGATGTTGCGCTTGACGCCCGAGGAGAGGGTCGCCGCCAGGGTGTGCTTGTGGGCGGCGTAGCCCTCGTAGTAGACCTCGAAGAAGCGCCGCCGCACGTCGCGGTCCGGCCTGGTGAGGAAGGAGCCGTAGCTCGCGTGCGTGACCTCGACCTCCTCGCCCTTCTCGTCCTTGACGGTCCCGAAGGTGAGGTCGGCGTTGTCGAGCTGGCCGAAGACCGTGTACGGGGCCTGGGCGAGCTCGTTCGAGAGCGCCAGGATCCGCTCCTCCGGCTCGGAGAGCGTGTGCGGCTTGAAGCGCAGGACCTTCTCGAGGTAGAAGCGGTAGGGGGCGAGCGCCTCGTCGGCGAGGAACGCCTTCATGCGGTCGTCGGGGATCGCCATGATCTCGGGGCTCGAGAAGCTCGTGGCCTCGGCGAGGCGCGTCACGAGGCCCGTGACGCGCTCCTTGAGGCCGCGGTAATGCCCGTTGGCCGTGTCCTCGTCGCTCCGGCACGAGGCGTACGTGTTGATCCGGTCGAGCTTGCGGTCGGCGTCGAGCGAGAGGTCGAGGAAGGCGCGGAGCGACGCCGCCGACTCGCCGAGCCGGCCCTTCGTCGCCTCGAGCCTCGGCACCATGTCGCCCAGGGCCTTGAAGTCGCGCTCCCAGGCGTCGTTCTCGGAGTAGAGGCCCCGGAGGTCCCACGCGTCCCCGGGGGCGACCTCGCTCCGCGCGGGGAGCGTCTTCGTGGGCTTCGTCGTCGTCGTCGCAGTCATGGGCCTCACCGATCGCGTATCATCGAAGGTCCGGACGTCCGGTCGAGTCGAAACGAGTAGCCGAGGATACGAGAGGTCGCCGATGAGTGCAACTTCGAGCCTCCTTTCCCGCTTCGCGGCGCTGCTGCTCGTCCTCGCCCTCGCGGCCGCGTCCGCGCCGGCGCTCGCGGAGGACAAGAAGGACGCGAAGCCGCCCCCGCCGAACCTCGAGCCGACGGCCGAGATGAAGCCGGACGTCGCCGCCCGGTACCGCGAGGCCGTCAAGGCCTTCGAGAAGGCCCGCGACGCCGACGAGGACTCGATCGCCAGGATGGAGGCCGCGATCAAGGACCTGAAGGCGGTCGAGAAGGCCGCCCCGCGCTTCGCCCCGCCGCTCTACTACCTCGGGATCGCCTACCAGATCACGGCCGAGTTCGAGAAGGCGCGCGGCGTCCTCAAGCGGGCCCTCGACGTGAACCCGAAGTTCCACGAGGCCATGGTCGAGCTCGGCGACACGTACCTCTGGCTGAAGCAGCCGGAGAAGGCGATCGCCGAGTACGAGCGCGCGCTCGCGACGAAGGCCGACTACGCTCCGGCGTACCGGCAGCGCGCCTTCTGGCGCATGACCGAGAAGGGCGACTTCAAGGCCGCGCTCGACGATGCGACGAAGGGTCTCACCCTCGACCCCGAGGACAAGGGCCTCGAGGCGCTCCGCGAGATGGCCGAGCGCGAGGTCGAGGGCCCGGGGTGGGCGAGGACCTTCGTCTGCGAGACCGAGCACTACCGGATCTCGACGCCCGTGAGCCAGGAGTTCGCGGACGAGCTCGGCAAGCACGCGGAGCTCATCCACCGGCTCTACACGAAGATCTTCCCGAAGATCGACAAGATGAAGCGGAAGTTCCCGATCGTCGTCTACGCGGACCGCGCCGAGTACCGCAAGAACGGCGGGCCCGAGGGCGCCGGCGGGCACTACTCGCCGATGATCCGCAAGCTCGAGCTGTTCCGGTACGGGAAGGCCGACGACACCTACCTCGTCCTCTACCACGAGGGCATGCACCAGTTCCTGCACGAGTACCTGGAGGACGCGCCGCAGTGGTTCGACGAGGGCCTCGGCGACTTCTTCGGGCCGAGCCGCTACGTCTTCGAGGAGAAGAAGGGGAAGATCGTCAGCGAGGGGATGGAGATCCGGCCGAACCCCTGGCGCCTCGAGCTCATCCAGGCGTCGATCCGCCGCGGGCAGGTCCGGCCGTGGCGCCAGCTCATGCTCATGTCCCACCGCGAGCTCTACAACCCGCAGTGGATCTCGATCCACTACGCCCAGTCGTGGTCGATCATCTACTTCCTCTGCCAGTACGGGGCCGACCAGGGCGACCGGAAGTACTTCGTCCTGCTCCAGAACTACTTCAAGGCGCTGCGGCGCGGCGAGGGCCAGGAGAGCGCGTTCGAGTCCGCGTTCGGGAAGGTCGACATGCCCAAGCTCGAGCAGGAGTGGAAGGACTTCATCCTCAAGCTCCGGTGACCGGCGGCCGGGGAGCGTCACCGTGATCCCGGGCGAGGCGAGCGGCGTCGCCCGCGTCCTCGGCGCGACCGGCTGGCGGGCGGCCGGGCGCGAGGTCGCGGTCGGCGAGCACCGGATCTTCGTCGTCGAGCGCGACCCGCGCGGCGCGAAGGACGCCCCGGCCATCCTCTTCCTCCACGGGTTCCCGACGTCGTCGCTCGACTGGGCGCCGATCGTGCCGCCGCTCCTCGCCCGCGGGCTCCGGCTCGTCTTCTTCGACTTCCTCGGGTTCGGGTTCTCGTCGAAGCCGCGCGGGCACGCGTACTCGCTCTTCGAGCAGGCGGACATCGCCGAGGCGGTCGCGCGGGCCGCCGGGCTCGGGCGCCTGCACGTCGTCGCCCACGACATGGGCGACTCGGTCGCCCTCGAGCTCGTGCGGCGCGAGGCCTTCCGGGCGCGGCTGCGCGGCCTCGTCCTCCTCAACGGGAGCGTCCTCCTCGACTTCTACCGCCCGCGCCTCGGCCAGCGGCTGCTGCGCGTGCCGGTGCTCGGCGCCGTCTTCGCGCGGCTCGCGACGCGGCGCCTCTTCGTCCGGCAGATCGCCTCGGTCTTCGGCCCGGACACGACCCCGCCGCGCCCCGTCCTCGACGAGATGTGGGACGTGATCCAGGTGAACGGCGGCGCCCGCAACTACCATCGCGTGATCCGCTACCTCGACGAGCGGAAGGAGCACGAGCGCGGCTGGCTCGAGGCCCTCGGAAGCTCGGGCGTGCCGCTGCTCCTCGTCTGGGGCGAGGACGACCCGGTCGCCGTCCCGCGGATCGCGGACGAGGTCAAGGGCTACCGCCCGGACGCGCGGCTCGTCCGCCTGGCGGGGGTCGGGCACTACCCGCAGATGGAGGACCCCGACCGGGTCGCGGGCGAGATCGGGGCGTTCGTCGAGAAGGCGGGCTGGCCCTGAGCGGAGCGCGCGGAAGCCCGAGCCCCTTCCTTGCCGCGCGCTCCGCTCCGGGGGGTTCGGGGGGCGGAGCCCCCCGAAGACGAAGACCGGTGGCGAGCCCCGCCGCGGCGTCAGGCGAGGAGCGCCCGGATCGCCTCGTAGAGCGTCAGGCGCAGGTCGAGGTCGGGCGGCAGCTCGCGCCGCTCGGAGTACGCCTTGTAGAACGGCGCCCGCAGGGCCGGGAAGCGCGCGAAGGCGTCGGCCTCGAGCGTCGCCAGGTCGTAGGCCGGGTCGAGGAAGCGCCCGTGGTCCAAGCGCACGACCCCGACGAGCCGGAAGACCCCCTCCCCGCGCCGCACGATGATCGACGACGGCCGCAGGTCGCCGTGGACGAGGGTGCCGCGTGCCCCGGCCTCGGCGAGCAGGTCGAAGAGCGGGTCCGCCCGGGCGGCGATCCGCTCGAAGGCGCCCTCGCTCATCTCGCCCTTTCGCTGGGCGTCGCGCACGGCCCTCTCGATCACCTGGAGGACGGCGGTGGCGAGCGTCTTCTCGCGGGCGTGCGCCGGCAGGCGCGGCTCGCCGAAGCCATCGGCCGAGACGCCGTGGATCGCGGCCGCCGCGCCGCCGAGCGCCGTCCCGATCCGGGCGACGTCGTCCTCGCCGAGCTCGCCCTCGAGCAGCGTCTCGGCGTCCGCGCCCCAGAGCATCGTCGACAGGCGGTAGAGGAAGGGGGCCGTCGCCCCCGTCTCGTCGAAGCCCACCATCCGGTAGGTCGGGGCCTCCTTCCCGGCCTTGCCCCCCGCCCCCGAGAGGAGCTGCCCGACCTTGAGGCCGTTCTCGAGGGCGGCGCGCTCCTCCGGCCCCGGCCCGTAGACCCTGAGCACGAGCGGGTCCTGGATCCCGAAGCAGCGGAGCACGTACTTCTCGCGCCCGCCCGGCATGCGGAAGGCGGACTCGAGCGGGTGGTCCGGGAGATGGGCCTTCAGGATGCCGGGCAGGGCGTCGCGGACCGGGTCCGGGAGCGGCGCCTTGACGGTCACGGCGGCGGCGGCGGCGGTGGGGGGCGGCCCGGGCCGGGGCTCGATCTCAGAGGTAGAAGTCGCCCCGCTCCGGCCCGGCCTCGAGCGCGTCGACCTTCTCCGGGTGCTGGACGAGGTCCTCGATGAACCAGTTCACGTGGTTGTAGAGGCAGGTGACCTCCTTGCACTGCTCGGTCGCGTCGAACGTCCCGATGAGCTGCATCGTGCTGCGCAGGACCGAGGGGAGGTCGCGCGGGTCGGCGTAGGCGTGCTTGTGGCCGATCTGCCCGTGCGGCTGGTTGCGGTAGACCGGGCAGTTGAAGAGGCCGAGCGGGCTGATCACCTGGCGGAACCACTGCATGTGGCAGTTGTGCGGCTGCTGCGTGTACTGCCGGTACGTGCCGTTCTCGAGGACGCGCAGGTTCGTGCTCTCGAGGATCTTGAACCTCTCGGTCTCGAGCTTGCGCGCCTCGGCGATCCGGGCCCGGATCGTGCGCATCACGGCCTCGAAGTCGACGTCCTTGCGCTCGTCGTCGAGGTCCACGATCTCGGCGTTGTTGCCCTCCGCCCGCGTCAGGAAGGGCTTCAAGGAGAGGTAGTCGAACTCGTAACGGCGCGCGCGCTCGGCCGCGAGCACGATCTCGTTCAGGTTCTCGTGGATGTTCGTGTCGTTCACGAACGCGCCCTTCCACGTGATGATGAACGAGAAGCCGACCTTGAAGGCCGGGTTCCGCGCCTTGATCGGCGGCACGCCCTCGCAGATCTCGTCGAGCGTCACGGGGCGGCGCGGCTTGTGCATGATCTGGAACGTCTCTTCCGTCCCCGAGTCGAGCGAGAGGCGGACCCAGTCGCGGGCGTCGAGGCAGTCCGCGACCTCGAGGACCTTCTTGTTGCCGCTGCCGTTGCTGACGATGCCGAGCTGGAGCCCGAGCCCCTTCATGAAGCGGATCACCTCGCTGAAGGTCGGGTGCACGGTCGGCTCGCCGCCGCCTATGACGATCACGCTCTTCAGGCCCTTGCGGGCGAGGAGGGCGAGCGCGTCGCGGAGCGCCTGCTCCTCGTACTTGACCCCCGTGTTGAGGATCTCGAGGTCGACGCAGTGGTCGCAGCGGTAGTTGCAGGCGGTCGTGAGGTCGAGGTTCACGGACACCGGCACGTCGTCGAGCTCGTCCAGGAGGTCGGCGAGGGGGATGCCGGCGTTGAGCCGGCGCCGGATCTCGGCCTGCCAGGCCACGTAGCGCTTGAGGCGCGGGAGCATCGACGGCTGGAGGAGCTTCCCCGCGAAGTCGTGGAGGGGCGAGAGCTCCTCGCGGCGCACGCCGAGCGGCGGGACGGGCGCCCCGTTCGCGGGTGCGCCGGCCGCAGCCGCCGGGAGGGCGCCGGAAACCACCGGAAGCGTCTTCGCCATCGTCACGTCTCCTTTGCTCCGCGGCCGATGATCAGCCGCACGACCTGAGGATGGCGTCGAGCGCGGCCGCGTCCGACGCGATCCCGTCCACATCGGGTGTATCGGCGCGCCCGGCGCGCGCGATGAAGTCGCGGACGAGGGGCCCGAGCGGGTCCTCGATCGCGACGCGCCGGCCGTTCGCGCCCACGAGGGCGAGCGCGTACTCCGGCATCCGGACCTCGCGGCGCGCCTCGCGCCCGTCGATCGCGTACGAGGCCGGCCGCGGCTGCGTCTCGCAGCGGGCGAGGGCGACCTCGACCTCGACCTCGCCGGCCGCGTGCTCGTAACCGAAGCGCACGGTCGCGGCCTCGTCGCCCCGCCACTCGACGCCGCGCGGCTCCGCCCGCCCCGGCCCGACGAGCGCCCGGAGGAGGCTCAGCGGGTGGGAGAGCGAGTCGACGAGCATCGCCCGCCCGCGCGAGATCGGCGAGAGCCGCATGGCGAACCGCCGCGGCGGCCGCCGATCGAGGTCCGCCTCCGGGTAGAGCCGGCGGAAGGCGGCGAGGGTGTGGGGCCACTGGGTCACGGTCGCGAGGTAGCGGCCCGCGGCGGCGAAGCGGGTCGCGAAGGCGCGGGCCTCGGCCCCGAGGTCGGCGGCGCCGTTCGTGAGCGGCTTCTCGCAGAGCGCGTGCAGGCGCGCGGCGAGCGCCGCCTCGAGCCCGGCGGCGTGGGCCTCGATCGGCGAGCAGACCGCAAGGGCGTCCAGGGCCTGGCCTTCGGCGTCGAGGAGGGCCTCGACGCTCGCGTACCCGCGGCACCGCAGGCCGTGGGCGGCGGCGAGGGCGGCGCAGGCCTCGGCGACGCTCTCGGGCGTCGTCCCGACGATCGCGCGCACCGCGGCCCCGTTCCGGTGGAGGTGGCGCGCGACGTGCTCGCCGATCCCCTGGCGGCGACGACGCGCCCCGATCACTGCGACGGACAACATGAGGCGATAATTCTAACGGCCGTCCGGTCTTTTTCAAGCCGCGGACCGGCCGGGGCGGCGCTCGCCGACGAAGATGCGGGCGCAGGTCGCGGCGAGGATGACCGCCCCGCCCGCCATGGCGAAGGGTCCCGGGCGCTCGCCGGCGAAGATGAAGGCCCAGACGGGGTTGAGCACGGGCTCGACCAGGGCGAGGAGCGACGCCTCGACGGCCGACAGGTGCTTCAGGCCGCGGACCATGAGGATGTAGGCGAGCCCGAGCTGGAAGGCGCCGAGCCAGCCGAGGACGACGAGGTCGCGCAGGCCCGGCACCGGGCCGCCGACCGCGCCCGGGAGGCAGATGGCGAAGGCGATCAGGTTGCCGGCGAGGATCGCCGACTCGGCCCCGCCGTCCCGGAGCCTGCGGAGCCCGATGAAGAGGAGGGCGAAGGCGACGCCCGAGGCGACGGCGACCGCGTTCCCGGCCGCCCCGCCCGGCCCGAGCTCGTCGACGAAGAAGAGGGCCGCCCCGCCGAGGTAGAGGGGGACGAGCCTGAGCTCGGTGCGCGTGGGCGACTCGCGGAGCAGGAGGGGGCTCAGGAGCAGGACCCAGAGCGGCGCCACGTCCTGGAGGAAGATGGCGTTGGCCGCGGTCGTCATCCGGTTGGCGATGACGAAGAGGACGGTCGTGAGGGCGTAGACGACGCCGACGGCGACGGCCATGCGGCTCAGCCCCCGGCGGGCGGAGGGCAGGAAGGCCGCGACGACGAGGGCGGCGACGAGCCCGCGCCCGCCGGCCACCTGCCAGGTGTTGAGGCCGACGGCGACCTTGATCGCGGCCCCGGCCGTCGACCAGAGCACGGCCGCGCCGAGGACGCAGAGGCGGGCGCGGCGCCGGGCCCGGGCGTCGTCGTCCGTCTCGCGGGCGAGGGCCGAGGGCGTGAGCGACATGGGCCCACAGTCTACCCGCGGGCGCAAGCGGGACGGTCTCCGGGTGGCCGAAAAAAAAGCCCCGCGGGTCGTTTGACACGCTGCGTCGTGAGAGCTATGCTGACCTCGGTATGGTGAGTGAGCGCTCACTAACTCGAGCCCCCCGCCTCAGCGCCAAGGAGCGCCGCCAGGCGATCCTCCGCTGCGCCCTCCGCGCCTTCTCGCGCGCGAGCTACGCCCGGGTGACGACGGCCGAGATCGCCCGCGAGGCCGCCATCTCCGAGGCCGCCCTCTACAAGCACTTCGCCTCGAAGAAGGACCTCTTCATCGAGGTCGTGCGCTCGATCGGCGACCGCATGCTGGCCAAGTGGCGCGAGATCGCGACCGGCGCGCCCACCTCCGCCGAGGCCCTGCGCCTCATCGGCCGGCGCCACCTCGAGAAGGCGCTCGCGAACAAGGACTACACGGTCGTCATGTCCCAGGCCTTCTCGGAGGTCCACGACGAGGACGTCCGGGCCGCGCTCAGCGACGTCTACGGACGCTACGTCGACTTCCTCGAGAAGCTCGTCGCCGGCGGCCGGCGCCGCTCCGAGCGCGCGCGCTTCGCCGCCTGGAGCCTCGTCTCCCTCGGCTCGGCGATGAACCTCTTCGCCTCGATCGACCTGGACGTCGACCTCATCCGCTCGAACCTCGACAAGTTCTGCGGGCATTTCCTGGACTCGATCGCCTGGAGGAAGCCATGACCGCGACTGCGACCGCCACCCCCCGCGAGACCGCCGTGCAGGCCGCCGACCCCGCGCGCCCGGGCGGCGGCTTCCTCGTCGCGCCCGTCCCGCGCGGCGGGATCTTCTCGCGCGAGAAGCTGACCGAGGAGCAGCGGATGTTCGGGGCGACGATCCGCGGCTTCTGGGACAAGGAGGTCCTCCCGCGGATCGACGAGATCGAGCGCAAGGCCCACGTCCCGGGCCCGGACGGCGGCGAGATCCCGATCCTCGTCCACTTCCTCAGGCGGGCGGCCGAGCTCGGGGGGCTCGGGCTCGACATCCCCGAGAAGTACGGCGGCCTCGACCTCGACAAGACGACGTCGATGCACGTCATGGAGGCGACGGGCGGCTGCGCCAGCATGGGGACGACGGTCGGCGGCCACATCGGGATCGGCACGCTCCCGATCGTCCTCTTCGGGACCGAGGAGCAGAAGGCGCGCTTCGTCCCGAGGCTCGTGAACGCCGAGATCATCTCGTGCTACGCGCTGACGGAGCCGAACAACGGCTCGGACGCGCTCGGCGGGCGGGCGAACGCGAAGCTCTCCGAGGACGGCACCCACTTCCTCCTCTCCGGCGGGAAGATCTGGATCACGAACGGCGGCATCGCCGACATGGCGGTCGTCTTCGCCCGCTACGACGGCGGCCCGTACTCGGCCTTCATCGTCGACCTCCACGCCCCGGGCGTCACGCGCGGCGCCGAGGAGCGGAAGATGGGCATCCGCGGGTCGTCGACGACGACGCTCGACTTCCAGGACGTCGTGGTCCCGCGCCAGAACCTGCTCGGGAACCCGGGCGACGCGCCGCGCATCGCCCTCAACATCCTCTACCTCGGGCGCCTGAAGCTCGGCTTCGCCGACATCGGCAACGCCAAGTACGCCTTCGACCGGACGATCCGGTTCGGCAAGGAGCGGAAGCAGTTCGGCCAGCCGGTGATCACGTTCGACATGCAGAAGGCGAAGGTCGCCGAGATGGCGCAGTGGATCTACGCCGCCGACTCGCTCGCCTACCGGACGGTCGGGCGCGTGGACGAGGAGATCGCGCGCCGCCCCGAGGGCGCCACGCCCGAGGACTGGGTCGTCGAGGTGACGCGCAGCTTCGGCGTCGAGTGCTCGACCGTCAAGGTGTACGCGAGCGAGGTCTGCGCGCGCGTCGGCTACCACGCGATCCGCATGCACGGCGGGTACGGCTTCAGCGAGGAGTACCAGGTCGAGCGCATCGCCCGCGACAACGTCGTCTCGACGATCTATGAGGGCACGAACGACATCAACCGTCTCGTGATCGCCGGCGACCTCGTCAAGAACGTCTACTCGGGCGCGATCCCGTTCCGCGAGTTCCTCGAGGACGTGCACGCCCGGCTGCGCGAGGGGCGGCTCTCCGACCCGGCGCCGGCGGGCGCGCTCGGGGCCGAGCACGAGCGGATCGCGGCCCTGAAGCGCGGGCTCGCCTGGATCGTCGAGCGGACGCTCGTCGGCGTCGGCAAGGACGTGCGCGTCCTCCAGCAGCCGGTCGTGGCCATGGCCGACGCCCTGATGGCGCTCTACGCCGCCGAGTCGGCGTACGCGCGCACGTACGAGCGGCTCGCGACCGCGGCCGTCGACCCGGAGGACATCCCGGCGCTCGAGGCGATCGCGAGGCTGATCGTCCACGAGGCCTGCCGCGACGTGCGCGAGAAGGGCTTAGAGATCCTCTCGGACCTGACCCCGGCGACGCGCCTCGAGGAGGACCTGGCGACGTTCCGCCGCCTGACGGGCGCGTTCGCGGCCGGGGTGGACACGTTCGGGCTGAAGAGGGTGGTCGCCGATCGGGCGATCGAGGTGGGCAGGTACGCGTTCTAGGCTGGAGAAGTTCGAGAAGAGACGTTCGGAAGAGCGATCTCGCCGGAGGTTCCCATGCAGGCTCGCAAGGTAGGTATCGTCGACTTCGCCCGCTCGCCCATCGCCCGCGCGAAGGGCGGAGCGCTGAACGCGCTCGCGCCGCTCGAGATCGCGGGGCAGGTGCTCCGGGCCCTGCTCGCCCGGAACCCGAAGGTGCCGCCGGACCGGGTCGAGCACCTCGCGGTCGGGTGCGCCTTCCCCGAGGCCGAGCAGGGCTTGAACATCGCGCGCCAGCTCGTCGTCAAGGCGGGGCTGCCGCTCTCGGTCGCGGCCTCGACCGTGAACCAGTTCTGCGCCAGCTCGCAGCAGTCGACGATGATGGTCGCCGACGCGATCGCGCTCGGGAAGGGCGACATCGCGATCTCGGTCGGCCTCGAGCACATGACGCGCGTGCCCATGGGCGGCTACAACCCGGCGTTCGACGCCGAGCTTTACGCCCAGGGCTTCTTCACGGGCATGGGCGAGACGGCCGAGACGCTCGCGCGCGAGGGCGAGATCCCGCGCGAGGCCCAGGAGGCGTTCGCCGCCGAGAGCCACCGGCGCGCGCTCCGGGCGTGGGCGGACGGGGCGTTCGCCCGCGAGGTCGTGCCGATCGAGCTGCCGGACGGCGGCCAGGTCGAGCGCGACGAGGGCCCGCAGGAGCCCAACCTGGACAAGATCCGGGCCTTGAAGCCCGCGTTCGACGCGGGCGGGACGGTGACGGCGGCGACGTCGTCGCCCGTGACCGTGGGGGCGGCGGCCATGATCCTCATGGCCGAGGACACGGCCGAGCTCCTCGGGATCCCGCTCCGGGCGACGATCGTGACGACGGCGGTCGCCGGCTGCGACCCGGTGCGCATGGGCATGGGGCCGCTCCCGGCGACGGCCAAGGCGCTCGCGCGCGCCGACCTCTCGATCGACCACATGGACGTGATCGAGCTGAACGAGGCGTTCGCCGCCCAGTCGCTCTTCGTCATCCAGGAGGGCGGCTGGGAGAAGAAGCGCGACCGGATCAACCCGCTCGGCGGGGCGATCGCGCTCGGGCACCCGCTCGGGATGTCGGGCGTCCGGATCATCGGCACGTGCGTGACGGGGCTCGAGCGGCTGAAGGGGCGCTACGGGCTCGCGACCATGTGCGTCGGCGGCGGCCAGGGCGCGGCGACGATCGTCGAGCGCGTGGGGGCCAAGTAGCATGCTGCCGCAGGTAGCGGTGCTCGGCAGCGGGATCATGGGCACGGGGATCGCCGCCTTCTTCGCGGATCGCGGCCTCCCGGTGACGCTCTTCGACGTCAGCGTCGATCTCGCCCGGAAGGCGATCGAGCGCGCCGCCGACCCGTCGGCGCGCGTGCCCGTCCTCATGAGCCCGCGGGCGGCGAAGCTGATCACGCCGCGGTCGGTCGAGGACTACGAGGCGGCGCTCGGCCAGGCCGACTTCATCGTCGAGGCCGTGCCCGAGGTGATGGCGCTCAAGAAGAAGGTCTACGACGCGGTCGACCGGCACCGGAAGCCGGGGTCGATCGTCTGCACGAACACGTCGGGCCTGTCGGTCGAGGCGATGGCCGAGGGGCGGTCGGCGGACTTCCGCGCCCACTTCCTCGGGACGCACTTCTTCAACCCGGTCCGCTTCATGCCGCTCGTCGAGGTGATCCCGGGGCGGGACACGAAGGCCGAGATCGTCGAGTCGGTCGCGGCCCAGCTCCGCATGCTCGGGAAGAAGGCGGTCGTCGCCAAGGACACGCCGAACTTCATCGCCAACCGGATCGGGATCTTCTCGACGCTCAAGGCCTTCGAGCTCATGGAGAAGTACGGGCTCTCGCTCGAGGCGGTGGACGCGATCACGGGCGAGCCCATGGGCAACCCGAGGTCGGCGACGTTCCGCACGGCCGACGTCGTCGGGCTCGACACCCTCGCCCACGTCATCGAGACGCAGGGGGCGACGGCCCCGGCCTGGCTCGGGCGCATGCTCGAGGAGAAGAAGCTCGGCGACAAGACGGGCGGCGGGTTCTACAGGAAGGTCGGCGGCGAGATCCAGGCCCTCGACCTCCGCACGTTCGAGTACCGGCCGAAGCAGGACCCGCGCTTCGACGCGATCCGCGTCGCGCGCGGGTACTCGCGGCCGCGCGACCGGCTGCGGGCGCTCCTCGACTACGGCGACGACGACAAGGTCTGCTCGTTCGCGCGCGAGCTCGCCCTCTCGGCGGGCGCGTACGCGCTCTCGCTCGTCGGCGAGGTCAGCGACGACGCGCGGGCGATCGACGAGGCCGTCAAGTGGGGCTTCGCGCGCGAGGTCGGCCCGATCGAGGCGCTCGACGTCGTCGGCCCGGCGCGGGCCGCGAAGCTCATGCAGCGGTACGGGATCGAGGTCCCGGCCGCGCTCACCGAGGCGGCGGCCGCCAACCGGCCCGTCCTGCCGCCGCGGGTGGCGGCGTCGTCGGCGATCTCGCTGGCGGCGCTGCGCGAGCGGCCGAAGGCCATCGTCCGCGAGAACGTCAACGCCCGGCTCGTCGACCTCGGCGACGGCGTCCTCTGCTGCGAGCTCGACCACAAGATGGTCCCGGCCATGAACCCGGTCGACGACTATCTCATAAGCCTCTTCGAGCAGGCGCACGAGGAGGTCCGCTCGGGCCGCTTCCAGGCCCTCGTGATCGCCAAGGAAGGCCAGAACTTCTGCGCCGGCGCCCAGCTCGACCTCGTCCTCCGCCTGGCCGAGGAGAAGCGCTTCGACGACATCCGCGAGATCGCGCGCCGCCTCCAGATGGTGACGCTCGCCAACCGCCACGCCCCCTTCCCGGTCGTCGTCGCGGCCCAGGGCCTCGCCCTCGGCGGCGGCTGCGAGATCCTCATGAGCGGCCAGGTCCGCGTCGTCTTCGCCGAGTGCTACGCCGGCCAGGTCGAGGTCGGCGTCGGCCTCGTCCCTTCGGGCGGCGGCTGCCTCATGCTCCTCCAGAACATGATCAACCGGGCGAAGAAGCGGAACCCGGGCCCGACGCCCGCCGTCCAGCAGGCCTTCGAGCTGATCGGCTTCGGCAGGGTCTCGTCCTCGGCCGCCGACGCCATGGAGAAGGGCTTCCTCAACCCCAAGACCGACCAGGTCGTCTTCGACCGCGACGACCTCCTCGCGCGCGCCAAGGACGCCGCCCTCGCCCGCCTCGCCGCCTTCGAGCCGATCCCGAAGCCGGACCTCCTCCTCCCCGGCCCGGCCGCCTACTACGCCTTCGAGGACCAGGTCCTCTCCATGGTCCGCCAGCAGAAGCTCTCCCCGCACGGCGCCCGGATCGCCAAGGTCCAGGCCCGCATCCTGACCGGCGGCGCGCGCGCCTCCTACGCCGCCCCCGTCCCGCCCGAGCACATCCTCGAGCTCGAGCGCGAGGGCTTCGTCGAGCTCTGCGCGACGAAGGAGACGCAGGCGCGGATCGGGCACATGCTGAAGACGGGGAAGCCGCTGCTCAATTAGAGTGGCGGCGGGCCTCGAGGCTGTCCCCCTCTCCGAAATTCCCGCCGCGCTGACCGCGTAATCGCGTAGACGAACGCGCTCCTCCACGAGAACGCGGGGTGTCCCCGCGAGGAGGAGAACGATGTCCAAGATCGCGCTGAACGACGACCCCTATGCCGACGACGACTCGGCGGCGCGCTTGCTCACGGCGACGGAGGCCCTGGCGGAGCGGACGGGTGAGCCGCGCGCTCCGGTCGCCGTCGAAGAGTTCGAGGCGGACGTGACGGCCGTGCGGGACGAGAGCACGACCCGAGGCCGGATTGTCGCGGCGGTCGAGAGCGCGGGCGTCACCCTCTGGACGATCCTCGCCGGGATCGCGGGAACGCTGGTCACGGCCATGGTCGGGCCGCCGATCATCCGTCGCGTCGGGAACGTCGTAGCCGCTGGCGTGCGGTGGGTGCGCTCCTCGACGCGCCGGGCGGGCATGCCCGACGAGTTCGTCGACCGGGTGGCCGAGGAGGCCGCGAGGCGTCTGGCCGAGACGCGAGCTGCGAGCCCGGCACCCGCGACCCCGCCGAGGAGCTGATTCGCGTCGACGCGCCCGGGGCGGACTTCCTCAGAAGACCGCCCCAGGCGCCCCCCCACGAGAACCCCTTGCCGGGTGGGGACCCGTCTACAGAATCGCTGCGATCATTGCCCGCGCAAACAGCAAGCCAATCCCCCCCCCCTATTCGGATTCGTTGATCACAACACCCTATGGGCTGGCCCATCTCCACGAGCCTGGAATGCCGCACTGGACGGGCGAAAAGGGAGCATCGGCCGCTGCCGAGGAGACCCACCCGCACGCTTACGGGCATGTCTCACGAAAGGAGTCTACGAGAAGGAGCTCCTTGACCTGGCAAGGCCATGCCGATAGCTTTGGGCCCACGTCACGTGTAAGGCGGCATGTACGGCATTGCGGTCCTCTCAGAGGCCAATGGGTGTACGGCGAATCAGCCACAGGATCGGGCCTGCGGATCCTCTTCGACGGGAGGCCGGCCTCGGTCTGCACGGGCATAGGCCGCTACACGCGGACCCTACGCTCGGTCCTGCAGGATGGACTGTCGCCGCATGCCTGCTGGTCACTCGGACCCGGCAGCGTCGTGAACCTCGACGCCCGGACTCCGATCGAAGAGGAGTTCGAACTGCCGGCGCTCCTCGAGCGCGAGGCCATCGATGTCTTCCACACGCCGCTTCATGAGCGACGGCCCGTGACGGCACGTCGATGAGCGTCACCGGCACCGTCTCGAGCTTCAGGTCATGGGCAACCCGCAGACGCTTGAAGCCGTCGACGAGCTCTCGACGCCCGTCGATCTCCGTCGCCGCCAGCGGCGCAAGGATCCCCTCCCGCCGAACCGATTCCCGCAACGTCTCCATGCCCGCCGGCGTCGCCAGGCGCAAGCGCTCGAACCGGCGTCCCAGGTCCGCCGGGGGCAAAAGCAACGTCTCGATCACCAGGCTCCTCCGCGGTCGATGTCACGATCCCTCGACCGCGGCCGAAGCATATCCCGGAGCCCAGAGGAGGTAACTTACGACGAGCCGCCCGCCAGTCCTTGTCCCACAAGGCGCCGCGGGCCATGATCCCCCCCTTGACCTCCTGGCCGGGACTTGCGTCGACAGGAGTCCGAAGACGCAGACGCCTCGCGGCCTCCGGGACGAGCCGCGCTTACTCGAGCCCTGACGTGGAGGAGGAACCCGAAATCAGCCGGACGCCGAGCGAAGGGGTGGGTCCGCTTCAGGCCGACCAGGCGGGTCCGCTTTCACCGACGGCGGCACGCGGAGGGAGAGGCCGTAGCGCGTCCGGTGCCAGAGAATCCGGAGCCGTTCCCACGGCGCGTAGCGGGGGCGGTGGACCGGTTCGATCTTGAGCAGCCGAGCCCGCAGGATCTCGTTCTCGGTCTTCAGCCGGCGGACCAGTCGTTGCAGGGCCCCGACGTCGCACGCGTGGCCGCGCTTCCGGGCCAAGACGAAGGCCTCGGCAGCGGTGAGCAAGCCGGCGACGGCCAGGATTGCCTGGGCCCAGACTCGGGGGAGGGGGAGTCGTTCGCGGGCGCTCATGTCGTCCTCTCCCGTCTCCAAGGCCGCGGTAGGGGCCGGCTCTTGTCTCACGGTGCGGGGACTGGTATTCTAATACCATACCAGAGGGCCCGCGAGACCCGGTGCCCTATAGCTCGATCCTCTGGGACCTGGATGACGATCCGGACGGCAATGTGCAGCATTGCGCGGATCACGGGATCGCCAAGGAGGAAGTGGAGGACGTCCTTCAAGACCCGACAGACGTTGACGTCAGCCGCAGCTCGGGTCGTCCCGTGGTCTTTGGGAACACGAGGACGGGACGGCACGTGATGGTCGTCTACGAAGAGGTGGACGCGGACACGGCTTATCCGATCACGGCCTACGAGGTTCCGAGGCGCCGAATATGAAGCGGATAGAGCGCGGTCGCGAGCTCACGCCTGAAGAAGCCGCCAAGTACAAGGCGATCCGCCAGAGAGTGGCCGAGGAGCTGCCGGAGCTCGTGGCCCGCCATCACGAGCGGGCGGAGGCTGTGGATGCGCTCCAGCGCCTCCTTGCACAACTGAAGGCCGCACGCGAAGAGAAGGGGCTGAGCCTCGGAGACGTGAGTGAGCTTACGGGCATGGATCGCTCGGCTCTGTCGAAGCTCGAGGCTGGCCACCGCCCCAATCCCACGATCGACACGCTCGTCCGCTATGCAGAGGCCGTTGGGAAGCGGCTCGAGGTGACGGTAGTTGACCCGACCGGGTAGAGCAGGAGTGGGTGTTAACCACGAGTGCGTAATTCGGTGGGGTCCGGGTTCTTGAGGGCGGGATAGGTAAGCCTGCAAGCAATTAGCCGCGAGGGACTTACGGTCAGAGAGCGAGTTTGTATTCTCAGAGATTCTCTGAGAAAATGAGTTTGTGGATGGCTCCTTTTGGGGAGCCAAACTCCATCGCAAACTTCACCCGCCTCGCGGGTTAACAGGTCGCCTCTGCGGATGACTGTTCGCAGAGGCCCTACTGTTTCATAGGGTTGCGGCGACGGGCCAACCGACCGAATGATCGCCGAGAGCAGGCCCGAGAGCAGTGAAATTGGTGCTTCCAGTGGTATCCGGATCACAAACTCGCTCTCGTGCTCTCGGTTCCGGGTAGAGAGCCCTACCCACGGGTTCACAGGTCGGCGATCCGCCTGGCACAAGGATTAGGCGGCTGTTAACCGGGGTTAACAGCCTGTGAACCCGTGGGTGAAGGGCTGCGGCGCGGGCATCGTCGAGGTCGGCGCGGGAGGTGCAGGTCGGCGGAAACGGACGGGTCCCCTGCCTCGAGCTTCGCGACTCGGGATTGGCTCGATTTCAGCAGTTTGGCGACTTGACTCTGCGTCAGCCTGTCCTTCGCGCGGCGGGCTGCGAGGGCCTTGGCCAGCCGAAGCTTGAGATCGACGAACGTCGCCTCGTGGTCAGACAGACGCAGAAAGTCCTGCGCTGAGCCGATCCGCCAGCCTGCAGCTTCCAATCGCTTGCGCTTCGAGAGGTTCATGGGGGTTCACACCGAATCGTACTCACGGTAGCGCCGCTAGCAGTTCTCGATTACCTGCTTGGGCGTTGCCTGTGTCGTCTTCTGGAAGACCTCGCCGATCACGATCGCGTCGGCATCGACGCGGTAGACGATCCGCCAGGTCTTGCTTGTTGCCCCGTCGTTGATTCGCAGTTCGCGGCACCGGGGGCCGATGCGCGGCATCGGGCGCGAGGAGGGCATGGTCAAGCGCTCCCCCCACTGAAGACGGCGAAGCATGGCGTCGCGGGAAAGAGGCGGTGTCTTGATCTCCCCGTGAAGCCATACGAGCGGCTTCATCGCGGCTCTGCATCATATGTCAGTATCGACATACTCGCAAGAGGGTGCTCCTACTCCCCAGATTCTCGGCTTCCGGAGGAACTCAGTCTCCTCTCCTCCCGATCGTGATGCGGCGGTCGCCGCTTCAGGCGACGGCGCCTTGGCGGAGTCCAGGCCCGCCACGGACGACGGGCCGAGGCCGGCTTCCCCGTATGCCGACTTCGCCCGAGCGGCCCGGGCGCTCTCGCGGGCCATGGAGG
>Ga0187892_10000470_pt1 | contig 104918 bp, 157 predicted proteins | sample MA1701073metaG_FD_139345 | JGI IMG/M metagenome (GOLD analysis project Ga0187892, IMG submission 139345) | Bio-ooze microbial communities from a basaltic lava cave in the Kipuka Kanohina Cave System on the Island of Hawaii, USA - MA170107-3 metaG ... | reverse complement strand
TATAGATCTTATTGATGATGACAGTAAAATGTAAATGGTGAATAATGGTTTGTTTTGTTTTTGTGGTGGGGGCGGTGGGGGGGAGGGGAAACGATATGCCTGAGCTAGACGATCACCGAAACGACCCAATGCTAGAAGCTTTTGAACTGTTCACAGCTTTTTGGATGGTTGAAATGGGGAAAAGAGCTTGTATAGAGGGCGATTCGCTCAATAAAGCCATCGAGGAAGTAAAGGTCAAGTTTTTTCCAAGTCTCTAATAAAGACTATTGCGGAGGGAAGAACGTATGAAGATTTACCAGATATATCGTGCCAATGATGGCGGTGTCGGCTGTGCGGTGGACGACGAACAGAGGGATGGAACCCTTGACAAGAGGTTCCCTTATCCTCTCCATCACGTGGTTTACCATTCCCCTACAGGGTTCGAATATGGTTACTTGGGGAGTGGTCCTTCGGACTTAGCCCTTTCAATCTTGGCTGACTACTACGGGGTCAAGAACGACAAAGAGGCGATTGACGGGGACGCCTGGAAGTATCACAATCAATTCAAGGAAGCTTTTATAGCCAGGCGTAACCAGGACGAGCCATTTGAGATTACCGAGAATGAGATTGTTGCCTGGTTGTTCGAAAGGGAAATAAAGGAATGACACCGTTAAACTTAACCAAGTTTCAGAAAGAAGTAGAGAAATGGGCCTCTAAAAACTTCGGAAGAAAGCATTCCTATCATCCTCTCCTTGGAGTTGTTGAGGAAATTGGAGAGCTTTGCCACGCCCATTTAAAGCAAGAACAGGGAATCCGTGGAACGATAGCTGAGCATGACGACGCCATCAAAGACGCCATTGGGGACGCTGTTGTTTTCCTAGCTAACTATTGTGCGCTACGGGGAATTAGTCTGGAAGAAGCCATCGTAGATACGTGGGATGAAGTCAAACTAAGAGACTGGACTAGGAACAAAAAAGATGGAAAGACTAAATCCTGACGAATTTCAACCGTTAGACGAGGACTTGAACGATCTCCTTGACCAAGGGCTGATTGAAATGATTCTTGGCGAGAAGGGGGAGATTCTCTATCAACTAACCAAGAAAGGATTTAAACGAACCGAAATTGTCTGTGATCTATGCCATGGAGATAAATGGGTAGATGATAATTACGGTGACCCTCATCCCTGCCCTCGTTGCAACGGTACGGGCATAAAGTTTAAGGTGTAAGATTATAACCTGTGCAGATTGTACAACCGGTTGACGAGAAACCTTCCCTGTGGTACACTTTCCGGTGGAGATAAAGGAGGGTTAAAAATGGAACACCCAATGGTTGGATTGAAGATCAGAGAAATTCGGGTTCAGACGAAAGCGGAAATGGAATACGAGGGTTGGGATATGCCAGCCACAGTGATCGTGCTGGAAGATGGAACGCTGATTTACCCTTCCCAAGATGAGGAAGGGAACAACGCTGGAGCGTTGTTTGGAATGAAGAACGGAGAAGGGTTTCGGTTGGCTTGATGAGACTCCTTCTGTTGGTTGGGGTTCTGATGTTGTCGGGGTGCGCTACCGTGATTCAGGGTGATTCGAGACACCCGATTTACGTTAACGCCCATGTTGTTGTGGACATTAACCAAGTGAAGCAAAAGGAGTAAACCGATGAAACCAATTGCCGGATTGGTTGATCACGATTGGTTGTCAAAGCTTGAGAACGAGGTTAGCACGTGGGACAAAGATCAGGTTCTCAATGCTTGGGACGTGCTGAAAGCCCGATACCGTGATATCGAGACTAAGGAAGCCCGAAAAGCCCTCGTTAAGTTTAACGTTGGGCAGAGGGTTCAATTCCGAAGCTCGAAGTATGGAGCGATGATTCAGGGAACGATCAAGACGATCAATCTGAAAACCGTTTCCTTGGACGATTGTTCAGACGGGAGACGGTGGAAAGTCTCCCCATCCCACCTTTCTCCCTCTACGGAGAAGGTGGTTGGGAAAACGACGGTTCCCGATGTTACTTCGCAGGATTCCTTGGAGTTGATTACGACTCCCAAGGGTGTTCCTGAGAAGTCCATGATTTTAAATCGGAAAGACTTCTCCAAGAGGGAGTGGGCTAAGTTACAGGGGCAAGCCGAAATGAGCAAGATTTTCGGTGATCGTCGGGCTATTAGGGGTGATGAATGCCCCGATTGTAAGAAATTCACCGTGATTCAAACCTCGGAGAAAGTTGGTCCGGAGGTTGCTAGGATTGACATTCGGTGTCTCTCGGTTGGTTGTGGGTACACCGACACGGACGTGATGGACTAAAATGATCACGAAACCGATGTTAGCGGGGAAAGTTGGGGCGATAGCCGACATAAAGTACCCTGTGTGGGCTACCCCAAAGTTGGATGGGATTCGGTGCTTGAAGATTGACGGGAAGGCGGTATCTCGATCGTTCAAGCCAATCCCAAATCAGCACTCTAGGGAAATGGTGGAGAAGCATTTCCCTGATGGTGTGGATGGTGAATTAATGGTGGAGAACACCACGTTTCAGGAGGTAACCCATGCTGTGATGAGCGAAGATGGGAAGCCCTCTGTGGTGTACTACATCTTCGATTACGTCAAGGGGAATCTTGACGTTCCATATCTGCAGAGAACGAAAGACTTGTACACCATGTCTTTGAAAATAACAGCACCAGCGGAATCATATCGTCTGATTCTGCCTGTGCCAATTAATAATGAGAAAGAGTTGCTGGCATTCGAGAAGCAATGCTTGGCAGATGGGTACGAAGGTATTATGCTTCGTACCCCGAACAGTCCATACAAGTGTGGGCGCAGCTCAGAAAAGGAAGGATATCTGTTGAAATTAAAGCGGTTCGAGGACGCCGAGGCAGAGATCGTTGGCTTTGAGGAAAGGATGCACAATGCGAATGAAGCCAAAAAGGACGCCTTCGGCAGAACCGAGAGAAGCTCTCACCAGGAAAACATGGTTCCAACTGGAGCATTGGGAGCTTTCTTGGTGAAGTCAAAAGAGTTTTCAAATCAGTTTAGTGTCGGCACTGGACTAACCGAGGAACAGCGAGTTTCCCTTTGGAAAGTTAGGAACACTCTTAAGGGTAAGCTCCTAAAGTTCAAGTTTCAGCCCTATGGGGTTAAGGACGTGCCACGGTTCCCCGTTTTCGTGGGACTTCGAGACGAGAGGGATATCAGTTGAACGAGAACCTTGACAAAGACACCCTCGGTGTGGTACACTTTCCGGTAAAGGAGGGCGAGGACATGGCCGATTCTGCGGTTTTGGTTGGGCGGGGTGCCCATGTCGTTCGGGTTGAAGCCGAGTTTGATTTGAACCCCGATAAAGGATGGGAGCTTGCTGATTCTGCTCCTGCTGGTTATGATCGGTTGGTTACCCACAACAAAGATGAATCGGGGATTAAGGTTTGCGATCGTTGCCACGACGAGAGGTTGCTCAAATCTTATTATGCTGTGAACCACACAACCCATCAGTGGGTGCAGATCGGCGGGGTGTGTGCGAAACGATTTGGCTTGGACGTTGTGGCATATGACGAGCAAGCCGATTGCCTTGTTTTCGACGACTTAAAGATTAGGATTCGACGGATTTACAACGAGGAAGCTAATGGGTTCGTGTCGGATTGGGTGAAAAAAGCCGATAAGTTGGCTGAGACGGCCGAGACGGTTGCCCAAAAGAGACGGTTCATTAACAAGTACAACGATCAGATCATGAGCTACCATAATGGATGAATTTCTTGAGGGCAGAATTAAGATGGACGTTCAACGGCAGATGGCTGAACAAATCAGGCATTACGCCAAGGAGCGTGGACTGGAGGGAGTTGAGGACTCTCTTAGGCGAGTTTACGCCCCCAACTCTGAAATACTTAGTCAGTATCTTGAAGTCTATCAAATGGTGGTCAGAAAGGAGATTTGAATGAGGCAATTAGCGTTTATGCTGCTGACCGCTACTTTCATGCTATCGGGTAGAGACCTTTTACAATTACCAAGACAACAAGAACGGAGATCACACGGTTGGTATTAGGGTAAAATATCGATGGAAAGACCTATTCGGAGGGGACTAAAATGGGCCAACTGCCAAAAGAGACCATAGCTCGGATTAAGATGTTGGCGAGGGAGAAATGGGATAGTGAAAGAATTGGACGATATCTCGATCTCCCGACGGAAATGGTGCAGGATGCTCTTAACGAGAAGGGTAAAACCTCTTCGGCTAGGATTCTCCCTAAGGAACCGAAACCGACGGGTGTTCCTTCTGAACCGATCTCTTTGGATGAGATCATTGATATTCATACCATGACTGATAAACAATTGTGGAAGGGTATTAAAGGAGAAAAGAAATGATTCGTCTACGACACATATTGGAAAGTTGGAATTTACAGGTAGGACGGTTGCTTCTTGTTTTGGATTTTACAAATTGGCTATTCTACTTTGATAGAGGCGGGGCTATTACCCATTGGGGTGTTGCCTTTGGGCCGACTAGAATCATTTGGTGCAGAAAAACGGAGGTATTTCGATGAGTGCCGACAACGGGATTTACATTCTTCAAACCAAAGACGGATTCAGGGTTACTCATGCCCAAGCCATTGAGAATCTGAATTGGTGGCAAGGCGAGGACGGTAAATGGGGAGAACGAGCCGAACTAAATCCCAAAGTAGTCTATGACTACTTTCACGATAGCAAGGTGTTTTCAACGAGGGAAGAGGCGTTGGTAGAGGCCGATAGGAAGTACCAGGCAATAATGGAAGATGATTTCTGTCCCATTGTGGAATATGGTATTAGGTTCATTCCTGGCATGGAGGATAAGGACTTTCCTACAGAGGGTACTTATCTCTGTCTTGAATGCAAGTCTACTGGATTTGAACCATCTGTTACGGGGAAGGGATGCACGTTCTGTGATGGCACAGAGGGAGGTAATCCACCCGATGATCAAGACTAAGGACTTGAGAGCTTGTAATAAGCTGGTTAGTGTTTCAAAAGATAGTCAAAAAATCGGGGACTTTCTTTACTGGTTAAAAGAAGAGAAGCATATTAGTCTTTGCACTCTTGAACGGGTGGAGGGTGAACAGGGGTATTGGCCGACAGGGTATACTGTTCAGAAGCTTCTAGAGGAATACTTCGGTGTCAATCCGAACAAGGTGGAGGACGAACGGAGAGAGTTGCTTCGTAGGATTCGAATTAGCAATGGGAGACGAAAATGAGCATTAAAGTGGAGGGGCCTAACATGGGTTTTGGCGGGGTGCTGTTCCTTATTTTCTTAGTGCTCAAGCTGGTGGGAGTAATTCACTGGAGTTGGTGGTGGATTACGGTCCCGTTGTGGGGTCCTCTCGTTCTGACTTTGGTGATCTTTGGGTTTTTGGTTCTATTGTCTGCTATAGCGGAGGCATTAAAATGAATGACAGCGAAAAGAAAGCATTGCTGGTTGCTCAATTGGCTAGACTTGATGATCTTATCAAGTTGAACGAAGATGGTGATTTGATGATCAACACGACCCTCACCACCAGATTGCTGACGAGCTTACGTACAGATTTACAGAAGCTAACCGATTCTTTCTGATTAGGAGTATTTAACATGGAGAATTATGACGCTGTGCCTCGTCTGAGCAAATCTCAGAAAACTAGAGCCGAGGAAGTGAACGAACTAGCGAAGAAATTTAAGACAACGGGAGACGAGGCCTATCTTAAAAAGCTCATTCCTCTGTTGGAATCTCGCATTAGGAAAGAGCTTGGAAACAAAGGGAAGTTCAAATCTGAGGAAGATGGGGGGCTGACCCAAGCCGAACAGGATGAGTACATTGACTATCTTCTTACTATAGTCTTGACCAGGATTATGGTCAAGTACGACCCAACGGTTTCCAGTTTCCTCAATCTGTTTTGGACGGCCGTGCACAATAGGATGGCTTCCGACTTTTTCAGCAAACCGTCCATATACAATATTGTTGGAATGATGAGGAAGAACAAGAGAGGGAAAATGAAAGAGTTTGGGAAGCTTCTCAGACGACCTCTGTTCCCCCCACGATCTGTTGAGTGGATTTTGGAAAAGGACGAAAGCACCCAAGAAGGAGAATTGACAGAGGCAGAAGAATCTAGGTTCTTTATTGATAAGCATCAAACCCCTAGGGATGCTTTGGAAGATCGGGAGCAGGTTCTACGGTGGATTGGCGGGTTAGCTATCTCCTATCAGAAAGCCGTCCTCAATATCCTTAGTGGGATGAATACTCACCAAGCTTTGAGAGAAGCCGGAATCCGAACCCGACCCGATCGCCGTGCTTTCTATCAGTTGATGAGAAAGCGGTTGGCACGATGAAAGTTAGACGGTGGTGGTGTCGGTTTTGTCATAAATGGTCATACGGGATTCATTAAAATGACACAAGGATTTCTTCTCAATGCTCTAATATTGTTGGGGCTTCGTAGAGAGGACTTGAATCTCGCCCTAGTGTTGGTTACCTCATATCTGGATAGTGGTATCAAGTCGAATCTCCACCAAATCACGACCACGACCCTCAGAGCGTACATTGACCTGCCTGACGTGGGGGCCGTCCAGGATTCATTGGAGCGGTTGTTAAATAAGGGGGTGGTTTTCGTTGAAACCATCGAAGCCGACCCCAAGAAGCAAAAGGAACGGTTAACCGCTAGATGGAGTCCATTGGTCTATGTTGTGATAGCCAAGAAGGTGTACATCTTTAATCCTCTATGGAAACAGTGGATTCCTAATCCGGGTTCGGCATACTATGATATTGTTAGAGCACTTGGATTACCACCAAGGGAAACTACCCTTGCCGAGATCGTTTCTAGAGTTCCAGTGGGGGTGGACTTAGGGCAGCTTATGAAAAACAAGCCAAAGCTAGAAGCTAAGGTAGGGGATACCATAGTACCATATACCATCTACGAATCTTTTGGGGAGTTTTTCAAGAGCAGGTATAACCGACCATATGATACCAAGTTCAAAGCTAGAGATTTGGGGCATTGCAAGGTGCTGTTGGAAACGATTCGGAGCCGAAAGAAGTATCCCGACGCTATCTATTCCGCTTTTTTGAAGTGGGTGTTCGGGGTAAAATCTAGGGAGGCACGGTACGGGGTTCTGAATTGCGGTATCCTTCCGTACCTTTGGGAGGACTACGAATCCCATGAAGCGATGAAATACCTCCAGAGTATGGGTAGCTACCTTAATGGCTAGCCCAATGTCTCCAGAATACTCCGAGGGCAAGGACGCCGCCAAGGGGCCACAGAGAACCGGTAAGGAGAAGCCGATGGACACCGACAGAATACTTTCGCTGGACATAGAGACCAGCAGTTCCGACTTGGATGGGGTATTACTCTCCATAGGATTGGTGAAGTTGGCCACCGGCGAGAATTTCTACCGTCAAGCCAAGTTCCGAAACGGTCTGTTCATCAAACCCGAATCCATGAAGGTGAACAGTATCACTATTGACCAGTTGGACGACAAGAATCTCCCTACTCTAGAGGAAATGGACAAAGAAATAGCTCAATGGTTGGGAGAGGGGAAATATATTGCCATGGGGAGGGGTATTGGGTACTTCGATATGAAGTTCATCCATCGAGATTTGCCTATAACCTCCTCCCATTTAGAGCGACGGGTGTTTGACCTTACTGGTTTCATATTTGGGATAGCCCAATCTACAGGAAGATCGTTTTATGATATTAGGAAGGATGGTTTCGACTATATGAGCAGAAAGACCCATGAGAAGCTTCCTAACCTTAGTCAACATCACGCTCTTTGGGACGCATGGAGCAATGTTTACGCCCTAGAGTATTTAACATTGCTGGTGAAAATATGAACGTTCTAATCCTTAAGGGCCTTCCTGGTTCTGGTAAGAGTACCTATGCCAGGAAACTCCTTGCCGACTTCCCTGGTAAATATAAAAGAATCAACAAAGACGATCTCCGGGCTATGGTTGACGACGGACGTTGGCATGCCGAGGACGAGAAGCTGATTGTTGTGGCTAGGGATCGGCTACTATCCGTCTTCTTGGAATTTGGAAAAGACGTTATCATTGACGACACAAATCTTGACCCGTGGCACGAGAAGCAAATCAAAGGAATTGCCAGGAAGTTTGGGGCCACGGTGGAAGTAAAGTTCTTTGACGTTCCTCTAGAAGAGTGTATTGAACGGGACAAAAAGAGAACTAATCCTATCGGGTCCGAACCCATAATTAGAATGCACAACAAATACCTTAAAGGGGAGAACCGTCTGCAATCGGGTGTGGCCGTTCCTGTCCAGTATGACCCTAATCTTCCGGATGCCATTATCTGCGACATTGACGGTACTTTGGCTCTGAAAGGAGATAGAAGCCCTTATGATCATAGCCGATGCGAGGAAGATAGTCTCAACGAACCCGTTTGGCGAGTGGTGGGTAGTATGCTCTTAGGCCCAAGCAGAAAGCTTATCTTCGTTTCCGGACGGGAGCACAAATATAGGGAGCAGACGGTAAATTGGTTAAAAAAGAACGGTATACCGACGGCAACCCTTCTTATGCGCCGCACAAACGACCACCGAAGAGACGACATTGTTAAGAAAGCCATCTACGACAGCTTTCTTAGGGGGAAGTATAATATCCTGTGCGTGTTTGATGATCGTCAACGGGTGGTCGATATGTGGAGGGAGCAGGGCTTAACTTGTTTGCAAGTTGCCGAAGGAAATTTCTAAGTGTACATTTGTTTATACTGTCGAGAGGGTGTACATTGTCATGGTAAATGCGATTGCTCATGTAAGGAGGACAAATGATGGGTGTACGAATCCTAATAGATAAAGATTCGGGGCAAGCTGTTTTCTACTGCTCCACGACCGATTGGGCTTTCGGGCCTCTCATGCGAGACGCCGATGTAGCTGAGACCTTTCTAAATTGGCTTGCCGAGGACCCTAGATTGCTCGTAGATCATGACCTAGAGAGTAAATGGACAGATTTCCTTATGAAGAGGATGAGTTGCCCCAAGTGCGGAAAAGCCGAGTACGATGATATTTCCGTTTACAATACCTTCTCCCATAGTAGTTATGCGAGGTATTATAAAAACACGGAATATCAATGCCATCTTTGTAAGTATCGATGGGACAAAGACGGTAACGAGTGGAAGGAGGAAGAGGATTGAGCAACATTGGTAGACATTCTATTTATTGCCTAATTTGGATTGACAGGCCGTGCACTTGTGATTGTTACGACATTTGGCCAGAGCAACAAGAGGAGGATGATAAATGAGCGAGATAGCCGTTAAATTTAAATTGGGCGATAAAGCGTGGTATTCTACTTTAGATACAAGGGAAAAGCATATCCCTTGCCCTGAATGCTTCGGTAAACTCTTTCTAACCGTTATTTTAGGAGACAATTCCCAGGTAACCGTTGATTGTATGGGCTGTGCTCCTGGTCTTGAATACCCAAGAGGATTTGTGATAGAGTATGAAGCTTTCCCTAATGTTCGGGAAGTTACAATCACACAAATTGAAATGGAAGAACATGTGGTAAGATACGGTTTCAATGGATGCTACCGAACGGATGAGGAAAATCTTTACCCTGATGAGGAATCTGCTCAGGTTCGGGCAAAGGAGCTTGTGGCCAATCACACGATTGAAGAGCAACGTAGAATGCTTAGGAAAGAGAGGGAAACTAAGAATTGGAGTTGGCACGTTCACTACCATAGAGATTGTGTTAGGAGAGCAGAAAAGGAATTGATCTATCACAGCGCAAAACTCGCTGTAGCTAAGACCCATGCAAAATCAGAAGAATGATTACCCTTTATACTGATGGTAGTTCTAATGGTAAGACAGGCGGGGTTGGGGGTTGGGGAGTCCTCGTTACAGGTACGATGGTCCCAGGTCAACGTACTTATTCTGGTAGGGTGGAGAACACCACCAATAACCAAATGGAGCTTATGGCGGTATTAGAAGGATTAAGAACCATCGAGAACGGTGAAGAAGTTCTAGTGGTAACCGACTCCCGATTAGTAATTGGTTGGCTGTATAACGGTTGGCAACGGAAGAATCCAGGTTGCGCAGCCATTTGTCGGGATATCGACGATCTTATCAGAGAAAGAAAATTACAAGTACAGTATCAACATATCAAGGGCCATAGTGGTCATGTAGAGAATGAAATCTGTGATAAACTTGCCAAGGCCGCAAGGAAGGAGTTGCCGTGAAGGTTCGAAATCTGGAAACTCTAGTCAATCAGCTTAAACCGCATCTTCGAGAATACTTGGAGCAGATTGGTACTGAGTTCAGCCGTACTCACTTTCAATGTCCAAACCGTAAGGTTCATAAGAACAACGATTCAAAACCCGCCGCCGCTTTCGCCCCCGATGATGATACCCGTTGGAAATGTTTTGCCTGTGAGGAATCGGGGGATATTCTAACTGCTATGTCTCTGTTTGAAAATAAAGAAATGGGTGGACAGTCCTTTGTTGATATCGTTATGTCTTTGGCCGATCGGTTCAAGATCATATATGAGACCGAGGAGCTTTCTCCTGAGGAGAAGAAGCAGGAGAGACTTCGCTCTATCCTAACCACGGCGAATACTATCATTCACGGTGTATTGAAGAATGAAAATGCCGAACTAGCACCGATCAAAAAATATATCGCTGATCGTGGATGGAACAGAGTGTTTGACACCTTCGAGTTTGGCTATTGTAAGTATGAGAAGCTCATCGATCTCCTTAGAACGAAGTTTGGTTATCCCGACCAGGAGCTTCGAGAATCGGGTGTTACATCGGCCGTGGCTCTTGATCGTAGATTGATATACCCAATTAAAGACTATCACGGTAGGGTGGTTGCGTTCGGTTCCCGACTAATTCCTGGGGTCTCACCTGAAAGTGATAACCGCTATGCTACCACGACAACCACTGAGTTGTTCCGAAAGATGGATACGTTATATAACCTATATAACGTTAAAGGGCAGGAGAAGGTGTACTTGGTTGAAGGTAATGCCGATGTATGGACAATGGCTTCTTATGGTGTGTTTAACGCTGTTGCGATGATGGGGACGGCTTTCACCGAGAGCCACTATAAGTCTTTGGTTCGGGCGGGGGTCAAACAATTAGTAATCTGCCCCGATCTTGACGATGTTGGAATGAATTGTCTCCACCAGATTCTAGAAACAACATGTAAAGTGCAAAGAGGGCTTGATATTCTCATCAAACTACCACTCAGCCCTGAGACACCAGTAAAAGATGTTGATGAGTTCCTACAGAAATATAAGCGTGATGCGTTTGATGCTCTTCCTGAGGTATCATCATTTGACTATCAATTAGTTCGATGTGCTAATAGCCCGAATGACAGCACCATGAGGGAGAAGTTGCTTGATTATATTCTCACCAATCCTTCATTCATTGAACGTGATCAAATGGCTAAGAAGATGGCGAAAGCTCTCAAAGTTCGAGAGGAAACCATTCTCAATGAATTGGAGCGAATTGCAACCACGAAAGGGGTAGAATACCAAATCTCATCTGTAGAGGTACTTCAAGAGAAAAGGACATTCGAGACCGATGTTGATGACCTAGAGAGACGGGCTTGGTCGAGAAACGGAATGCTTGGATTGGTAACTGGATTTCCAATCTTTGATCAGAAGTTGGAGGGTCTGCAAGACGCATATCACATCATCGCTGGAGAGACTAATATTGGTAAGTCTGCGATATTAATGTCTCTCGCTTATGGGGTATTATTAAACAATCCAGGTAAGGTGTTTGTTTTATATTTAAGTATTGATGATAATTTGAGCAAAACTATCCCAAGGTTTGAGGCACTCCACGGTGGGTTGCCGATACGACTTATCAAAAACCCTGTCGAGCATATAGTTAATAACGACAAGATATCTGACGCTGAGAAGGCCGATTTATTGACTAAAAGATATATGGCCGTTAGTGCCTTTGGTTCCCCCCTTGGCCCCCTTCCGGGAAAAAGCACGTTATCGTCCGTTGTTTCCCCAAAGGCCGGCCAAGGCCAAGAGGTCATAAACTTTAAAGATTGTTTGGCCGTGAAAGACGATGGTACGGTACAGAACCTTGAGCAAGTCAAGAGATTGGTACAGCTTTATAAAGAGATTGCTGGTAAAGATCGTAAGCTGGTGCTATTTATTGACAACCTTCACAAGCTTACCGTTCCTGGTGAGAAAGATATTAGGGCGATGTATGTTAGGTTGAGCAAGGAGTTGAAGGGGATTATCGACGATAACCAGATTCCGTTGGTTACGACGGCTGAGCTTCGTAAACTTAACAGCCCAGGAGCACGTCCTACCCTGGACGATATTAAAGAGACTGGAAGCTTCGCCTTCGATGCCGACGTAATTATGATGATCTACAATGAGTTGGCGGCACGTGGACAGTCTGATCTTTACTTTGACGAGGAAATCGCTCCCGGTAAGAAAAAGGTTTATCCTATCGTTGAGTTCATCTTCGGCAAAAATAAGGTAGAAGAGTTCAAAGGGGTTCTGTATTATAAGTTCTACACCGACAAATCTAAGGTGGTGGAGTGCTCCGATCTAGAGATGAGAATGTACCGAGAGATGGTGTTAAACCCGAAGGGAAAATCTTAAAAGAGGTATAATACCGGTATGAAAAAAGTATTGGTTTATGAAAATAGGAAGATCGACCCAACCATTTGGGATATTTCTACTAAGGAGCTTGAAGATAAAGCTTTTAAATCATTATTTAAACTCCTTCGTACCGAATGGGAGGTATATTCCGATCTAGATTATCCCGACGACACTAGAAAGGAGTTAGAGAGTTGCACCCATCAATGCGAGGGCCACAAACCTAATGATTATGAAGAAGAGCTTAGATCACACCTATACCAGTTCAATTTATATACTAAAGCAAAGAAGGGTGATATTAGGGCTATTAAAGAGTTATTGAATTATCGTAAAGATCATGACTACGAATATGAACATTGGCAAATTCTGGAGGTTAGTAAATGAGGAACCTTACGAAAGACCAAGTAAATAGTGTCATTAAAGAATCTCAATCTCTAAGGGTGTTGGCTATTGATTTAAAGCGTGTAACGACAGAAGAGGAATTGGATGAGATCATTAACTCTTTAGATGGTGTGGTTATAGCTTTAGAGGGTTTGTTTTATACCGCCGGTTGACAAAGAATACCTTTATGTGGTATACTTCCGGTGGAAGATTGTTAACTTAGGAGGATACTGACAATGGCTATGGGATTTGTGAATAATAGTGCTGTGAAAAAGTTGGTTCATGAGAAAGGGAAGCTCATCCAGAAGGACGCTTTAGCCGTTCTGGAGAGAAAAGTAACGGCGATGATTGAGAACGCCATTACAAACACCCGTCAGTTCAAAACCATCCGTCCTCTAGATATCGAGACGGCCAGCACCGCAAAGCCAACACAAACAGCACCGTCTGTTGCACCACAAGAATAAAAGATGAGCGACTTGACCTTCGTTCCTGCGACGACGTTTGAAACTGCTTTCAAAGGGATGAAGGTCAAGTCTGTGTCCGGGGAAGGCAATAAATTAGCTAAGATACTTCTATTAGGAATGTCTCCTGGTAGGGATGAAGAAGTCGTAGGTCGTCCATTTATCGGCCCCGCCGGCCAGTTGCTAAATGATTGTTTGAAGCAAGCGGGGATTGATAGACCCTCCATTTGGATTACCAACACCGTCTTTTTCAGAACCCAAGATAATGGTAAAGATAGACCCCCCACACCTGAGGAAGTAGAAGTTTGTTTCTCTAAACTAGAGGAAGAAATTGCCCTCATCAAACCTACTGTAATTGGTGTTTTAGGTAACGATGCAATGAAGAGAATCCTAGGCAAAACCCTCGGTATCACTAAGATGAGAGGTACACCAGTTTGGTCTGAGAAATATAAAGCCCATATCATCCCCACGTTTCATCCATCATATGTACTAAGGGAATCGGTTCAACCAAGAATCCGTGAAGCCATGATCACAGACTTGAAGCTTATCAACGAGCTAGCCACGACCGGTGAAATAACTAGACCAGACCCCACCAAGGTTACTTTATATAAAACTCCTCAGGAAGTAGAGGGGTTGGTTGGTCAATTAAACTCCCAAGAATGGGTTAGCTTCGATATTGAAACCACCAGTTTAGACCATCATACTGGAGAAATTCGTTGTATTGCCTTCTCTTGGAAAAAGGGAGAGGCCCACGTGATCACCGACATGAAGAGTAAAGAAATCTTAGATTTATTGAAACCGTTCTTTTCAAACAATGAAATTCATAAGGTGGGCCACAACGGTAATTTTGATAGAAAGTTTCTTAGGGACGTGGGCGTTGAAGTCAATGGTTACGATTTTGATACCATGCTGGCCCATCACCTTCTAGACGAAAATTCCGATCATGGATTGAAACAGCTAGCTTGGCTCCCCGATATCGACATGGGCGGCTATGAAGAAAAGCTTAGGGAGTTTCGAAAGGTAGAGGATGGAAATATAAAGCTTAATGAAGCTCCCGATGAAGATTTGTGGCAATATTGTGGTGCCGACGCCGATTGCACTCTACGGTTAAAGGAGCTTTTCGAACCAAAACTAAAATACGATATCAGCTATAGAGGCCCTGCCAACCTTGATCTTCTATTTAAGAAGATTGTCATGCCAATGACTAATGTTCTGCTCGATATGGAGTGGAGAGGGATTAGAATTGACATGAAAAAGTTGGAGTATTTTAAGAAAAAGTATGGAGATATCCTGGAGGACTTAGATCACCGTCTCAGAGGATTTCCTGAGGTAAAGCAAGCCGAACAGCTTATAGCCAATCGAAAGAATAATAAAGTAAAAAGGACGATTGACGAGCACGGCAATACCATGTCCGAGGTAGTCAAATCTAAGAAGATTCACGAGCCGGAGCCGTTTAACTTTGGCTCCCCCGTCCAATTAAGAGTGTTATTGTTTGACGTTCTTAGATTGAAGTCAGTGAAAGAGACGGCCACCGGGAACGCCTCTACGGATGAAGAGGTTCTTAAAGAAGTGGCCGATCGTCATGAGATTCCCAACATGATCGTTCAATACCGAAGCGTTCAGAAGCTTATCAGCACCTATATTGATGGCATTAAGGAGCGAATAGATAGCGAGGGAAGACTTCATACGCATTACTTGCAACACGGCACGGTGATTGGTAGACTATCCAGCCGAGACCCCAACCTACAAAACATCATTAGAGATCATGAGATCAAAGAGATTTTCATTCCAGACCCAGGGTTTATTTTCTTAGAGGCCGACTATCGGCAGATGGACTTTAGAATGTGGGCCATGTATTCCAGAGACGATAAAATGGCCGAGGACTTGACTAGTGGTGTGGATATTCATAAGCTAATTGCGTCGGAGATTTTCAATACTCCCCAGGACAAGGTTACTCAAGAGCAAAGGTCTGTTGCTAAAACGGTTGTGTACTCAATGATCTTCAAAATTAGCTCATACACTCTCGCTAAGAGGTTAAAGATTTCAGAGGATAAGGCGACCGAAATTATTACTCGTTTTTACCGCCGTTACTCAACGGCACGGAGATGGGAATACGCCATCACAGCCGAGCTTAAAGAACACCTGGAGGTACGAAGTCATTATGGTAGGGCTAGGAGATTACCGGCCATATTGAGTTCAGATGAAGATAAGCAGGAAGAGGCCCAACGGCAAGCCACTAATTCGATTATCCAAGCAAATACCGCCGACACTTTATATAATGCTATGGTTAGAATGAGTATATCATTAAAGCAGAGAGCTTTAAAATCCCGCTTCGTTTTAACAGTTCATGATTCAATAGTGTTGGAGGTTCCAGAAGGGGAAAAAGATGAGGTCATTAAAATTATTAGGAAAGACATGACTGAATACCCCTCTGTATTTACAGAATTGGAGAGAAGGGTTCCCATTGAAATAGACCTCAAGGTGGGGAAGTCATGGGGTCAGATGGAGAAAGTCTCGGAAGAGGTTGTGGGGGTAAAATAGAGGTAGCCATGAAAATTACACGATTGACTAAAAGATTTGGGAAGGTCAAGAATCTCGGCAATTATGAATCTCTCCGTGTGGAGAATGAGTTGGAGGCCGAGATAGAGGATGGGGAGTCTCTAGAAACTGTCAATAAGGAATTGACGGTAAAGCTTGTTGAGTTGATGAAAACCGATCTTCATGAGAAGCCGTCTCCCAATGCCTAAATATAGGAATGAATCCGAGGGGAACGACGAGTTAGGACACCTTGCCGCCAATGACTATGGCTCCGTCCACGTTGACGAGGACATGGTGATTGTGGAATTGTTTGATAAGGGTATTACCATGTTCTTCGATGCCGATGAATGGATTGAATTGGTTAACCTAGTAAAGGAGGCCTCTAGTGCCAATCCAAGGTGATTTTACGAGCGAAATTCCGACCGACTGGTTGGAATCGGCCACCGCCGTTGATAAAATTGCCAACGAGCTATTAGAGTGGGTGCTGAGTGGTAGGACGTTAGACCCAGACACAAACTCTCGGTGGATGAATGCAGGAACGGCGCATTATTGTTTCTGGATACCGAGATTTAAGACAGCAAGTGCCGTAAAGACCAACAACGAAGTTGGGACCTATGTTAATAGCAAGCGTCTTACCACGGATAAATTCGTTTCTGCCGTGGCAGAGAGAGAAGCCAGCTTTGCGGTGGCAAAGGAGCGTTTCCTTCGGGACTTTGCCGAAGCCCAAATGCTCAAGTGTGAACAAATAGTCAATACGACTAAGAAGAATCAGGAAGCGTTACTTTCAGAAAAATCACTGACAAAAAATCTAGGAGGATAATTCGATGCCTTGGAACGCCGATACCGATACAGAAGGACGTGTGGTTCGAGAAAGACAGAAGGGAGATTTGCCCGACAAGGCAAATTTCACACCGGGGAAGCACCTAATCAAGATCGTCTCTGAGCCGAAGTTTGCATTGGTGCATTGGTTCGATTCCGTAAAGCGGAGAGCCGTTTGCCCAAAGACTACGGCACAAGAGGGAGAAACCGTTCAGTGCCTCACCTGCGACAAAGGCCTTAGCCCTCAGCTTAGGTACTTTGCCTACATTATCAATCGGGCTACGGGCAAGATCGAGCTTTGGGAGTTCAGCCGAACGGTCAAGGAGCAAATCGCTTCTATGGCCGAGGCATTCGGAGACCCCAAGGATTATGACGTAACTCTCACTCGGCAGGGAACAAAGAAGGACACTAAGTGGTTCACCACTCCTGCGAACAAGGGTGCGGTTACGGAGCTTACGGAGGAAGAAAAGACGGCGGTTTCTGGTGCTCCTGACCTTGATCGGATTTACAAGGTTACGGACATGGCGAAGGTCGCTTACTACCTTCGTGGTGAGCTTCCCCCTGAGAACCAAAAAACCCAGGGTAGTGCACCGCCCAGGCAGGTTTTGGCTAAGTCCGAACCCACCCCCGCTCCGGTTCCAGAGATATCGTCAGACGACCAGCCGTTTTAACCAATAAAGGAGATCGCCAATGGTTGTAATTGGACTTACCGGAAAGCAACGGGTGGGCAAGGATACAGTAGCATCGTATCTTGTTCTCCGCTATGGGTATGAAAGAATCGGCAACGCCGACTACTTGAAAAAGGTAGCGGGGCTTGTCGGTTGGAGCGGAAAGAAAGATCAGCAAGGACGGAAGCTTCTCCAGGAGTTGGGTATGGTGGTCAGAAACTACGACCAAGGTTTCTGGATTCGGGTTGTAACAAAGTTCATTGAGAAGGTGTGGAAGAAAGACGATAGTGTATGCTTCGTCATTCCAGATGTTCGTTTCCCAAATGAGGCCGAGGCCATTAAGGAATTGGGCGGCATTGTCGTCCGTGTCCAACGGGATACTGGAATCGTTGACAACCATGCCTCTGAAACCGAGATGGACGAGTACCCCGTATCTGCGGTACTTGACAACAATACAGGATTCGATGATCTCTATGCTAAGGTAGACGCTTTATTTGCTAAAGCGGAAACTCTAGTTAAGAGATAGTTGTATTGCGGGTTAGGTATCAAGAAAGATACGCCTGTTCCAACGGGAAGGGAAGGGGTGGTTCCTTCAACCCGCTCCACTTTGAGGGTACACATGAAGCGATGTAGGGGTTGCGATAAGTTGGTCGAGGAAACTATCGGTGGATACTGTAAGGATTGTATCTATGATTCAGAGGAATGCTTAGATGGATAGTTTGGATTGGTTGATATTGCTTCATATTTTTAAGTGGGCTGGCTTTTGGGTGGCCCCTATGCCAGTATTTGTGTTCGTGTGGACGTTGGCAATCTGTCAATTATTCTATGGGGATTTAAAGAAATGAGAGTATTGGGCCTCGATATAAGTAGTGTCTGTACAGGATGGGCCATTGTGGAGGCCGAGGATAGCTTAGACCCTGTTCTGTCGAAGGTGGAAATTGCTGAGGTCACAGCTAAAGGAGTAATCAAGTTTGGGAAGAATTTGAATGATAGTCAGAAGATGTACTGGTTGGTTCATCAAATTGTGGGGCTGATTAAGCTCTATAATCCAGAAGAATGCGCCATTGAAAATGTCTTTTTAGGGAAAAATTTCATGACGGCTAAGGTTCTTGATCGATTGGCGGGAGCCGTTCAGTCTATGTGGTACAACATGAAGGGCAAAAGCGTTACTTACTATTATGCTACAAGTGTTCGTCCGTCCATTGGAGTGAAGGGGAATTGCCAAAAAGAGGACGTGATCAAAGCGGTGAATGAGAAATTTAAGTTCCGTCCAGCTATTGAAGATAACAACGAAGCCGATGCGGTGGCGGTGGCTTATCACGCCTGGAAGGTGGCGGGGAGAGTGGAGGAAGAAGCTCCAGAAGGGTCTTTTGGTGGTGAAAAAGAAGGTGATCTCGGTATCACTAAGAGGAGAATACGGTAAGTCATGGCTAATACCAGCAGAAACCAAATCTGGACGACAGCCGATGGCACCAAAGTAAAGATCAAAGATATGACGGACGATCATCTTAGGAACGTTGTCCGTTATATCGAGAGAGCTTCTATTAAGTATCTACTGGTATTGAGAAATATGGTTCCGTTCGATATTGAGGACGGGATGAACGATGTTAGTTTGGAGAGAGTGGCCTCCAAATTGTCTCCTCTTTATGACAGCATGTTACAGGAGTTAGGAAAGAGGAATCTCACTAAGAAATCACTTGTTGGCCTTGACCCATATGACCGAATAGTGGTGAAGAAGAACCCGAAACCGACCAATAAGAAACCAAAGAAAAGGTGGAAAATTAAAGAGAAGGGTAGGATATGATAGAGTTGGAAGTGTGCAAGATTTCTGACCCTCGATACCAAACGTTTCGGGATAGGCATTATGTAGAAAATCATGGGGCCATTGGAAGGCAGATTCATTTCTTAATCTGGAAGGACGAGACGATAGTTGGTATCATTTCGGGGGCCTCATCGGTTTACTCAGTAAAGGCGAGAGATATATTCTTCGAAATTAACCAGCAGAATAGAGATTCCTTGCTTCCTCACCTAGTTAATAACACGGTGTTCAGGTTAGAATCTCATGAGAAAAACCTAGCAACGATGGTGTTATCTACTTGGAGGAAGGTAGTTACCCTCTTGTGGGAGAAATTTTATGGGACTTCGGTTATTGGATTCGAGACATTCGTAGTTGAGACTCCTACTAGGGTGGGGGCGTTGTACAAGGCCGACAATTGGACTTTCCTGGGCCAGACGGCGGGAAGCACTAAGGTCAGTCGCAACATCTCCAATCCCCATAAGAGAGCTACGACAGCACCGAAACTAATTTATTGCCGTTGGGCAGATTTACACCCAGTAGCCCCAACTGGAATGCACGTTTCATCGTGGGCCAATGAAACTCCAGAAGAGAAGAGACTGGCTAAGGAATTACAGAAGAAGAGGGCCCATGAGTTAGGCGTAAGGTATCATACAAGTGGGAGGAACGTCGTTGGGAGAGCTACAGGAAACCCTGAAAGAGTTAGCCAAGAAGTACGGTAGCCATACGATCATTGACCCAGAAGTTCTGAAAAGGACTAAACTGGAACGAGTATCCACCGGCTCCCTAGCTCTTGACCTGGAGATCGGCGGGGGTTGGCCCCTCGGCAGGGTGGTGGAGGTTCATGGGTGGGAAAGCTGCGGAAAGACCATGCTGGCCTTGAAGGCCGCCTCTGAGGTTCAGAAGCTTGGAAGGCCTGTAGTGTGGATAGACCAAGAAAGGGCATTCGACCCCGAATGGTCTAAGATTCTAGGGGTGGATATTGATAAGATTACTGTGGTTCAACCCAACACAGGAGAAGAGGCCGCCGACTTTGTTGACGCCGTTACCCGATCCGGTGATTGTGGATTGGTAGTCTTAGATTCCGTGGCTGCTATGCTCCCCTCTATGGACAACGAGACCCCAATGACAGAGGTAGAAAAGATCGGAGACCGAGCGTTAATGATGAATCGTTTAATTAGGAAGCTTCATTCAGCCATCAATGTACGGGCCGATGATGGCACTCTCAACCAATGCTTGGTATTCCTCATAAACCAGCTACGATATAAAGTTGGAGTGATGTACGGCCCGAATACGACCACCCCAGGAGGCATGGGCATTAAGTTTGCTTCCTCCATTACGGTAGAAATGCGGACGGGGGAATGGATAGAGGACGATAAAGATGGGGAAAAGGTCAAGATCGGTAGGCATTTCAAGGGCAGAACCGATAAGAACAAGACTTTTCCTCCATACAGAACGGCAGAGATTCCTTTCTACTTCTCAGGAGAAAATCAGGGGCAGATTGATAACGCCGAGTCCATGGCCAGATACGCTCTTATGTTAGGGCTAGTTACACAAAAAGGGTCATTCTTCCAGGCCGGAGAAGAAAAACTTCAAGGGAAGGCAGGATTGGCAGAGTTTTTTCGGGACGGGAAGAATTATAAAAAGTACGAGAAGGAAATAAAGGAGTTATACCTGAAAAAATGACCTTAAAAACGTTCACCATTATCCTAGCATTATTTATATTCTCTTTCATCACGGTAGCCACTGTTGTGTCAATAGCTGCTAGTGCTGAATCCCAAAGAGCTAGGATTGAGGAGAATAATGAGAGAGCCAGTCGAGAGGCCGAATCATTCACCTTATGGTTGATAGAGACCAATATATTGAAACTTAGTAGGGTTGACGACGACTCCTACGGGCAGTTAAAAGGGGAACTACATAAACGATTCAAGGAAATCCTAGATGAAGCTACCAATGAACAAACGGCAAAAAGCCGACCTTAAGCATTGGAAATGGCCCCGTAATTTTAGACGGGACAAGGTAGAATATGATTGTCCCCACGAAATTGGACACGGAGACGTACACGGATGCGACGGCTGTTGTCAGGACCCGAAATTTCCAGGACGTTGAAATGTCCGAAATGTGGAGAAGGTTGCCCCTCAGCACCGACGACACAATGGAGAGGATATTTCTTAACATCTTGCTCCTGCCACTTTTCTTTCGCTAACTATGGAAAATGGCCGATCACCATAGTCGAATATGGAGGATGGATTGAAGCTAAAGCGTGATTACCAACGTCTTGTCAATGATATCTTAGCGAAGGGTTCTAAGATCGATCTTGACGTTCTGTACCTAAAAAACCTTCGCTATGGGGATGAAGATTATCCGTTTTTGATGCTTAAGTCCTATCAAAAGAGGGCTAAGAGAACGGCCGTTATAACAGCGGGTGCTCATGGAGACGAAAGTATAGGAATTAGGGCTTTGATAGAGGCGTTGGAAAAGTTCGACGTTGACGAGTGGAATTTCTACGTTTTTCCAGCAGTAAACCCGTTTGGGTTCAGGCACATATCTAGAAAGACGGGGGACGGGAAAGGCATTAATCGTAGAGTTGGAGAACGAGACTTACCCGAAATTGATTTAGTTCTAAAAAACATACCGTCTAAGTTCGATCTTTTTATTGATATCCACAGCGACGTGGATAAGCCGTATGTTTACGCCTACGAGCGCAGAGACCCCAAAAAGAAATCGTTGGCGAGGGTAGCTTTACAGGATACGGAAGATTACTTCGATATAGCACCCAATTCCACCGTTTATGAGGAACCTTGCAAGGATGGGGTAGTTTCTAGTGCCGATGGAGAAAAGACCATGGAAGAGTTAATGTTTGACAAAGGTGCTACTTTCTCCATTACGGTTGAAATTCCTGGAAAAGCAAAAGAAGCCGATCAGCTTCGTGGTGGGGCCCGACTGATTATGGCAATCCTCAACAACTTTGGAGATATGGTGGAGGAAAAATGATCTACGGTGGGATTCGAGGACGGGTAAGCAGAAAAGTTGAAAGGAATGAGGAGGTAAATCTCCCCAGTCTATTTGCTCAGTTGGAGCTTGAGCTAAAGGCGTCAAAGGTTCCCGGAATCGGACTTGCTGGAGTTCAAATCGGACTTCCTATGCAGATTGCTATTGTTAGGATTGGCGAAGAAAAGGTAGATTTGTGGAATCCTAAGATCATTGAAATGACGGGACTAAAGTTTTACCATGAGGGTTGTTTGAGTTATCCCGGCCAAATCTTCACGGTTAAACGGGCTTCTGATGTTGTCTTTGAGAATGGGGACGGTAGACGTTTCGCTGTGTACGGACTGACGGCGCAATGCATTCAGCATGAGATCGACCACCTACAAGGACTAACTATCGAAGATCGTAGGGCCAAGGAACCTGGGCGTAACGAGCCATGTCTTTGTGGAAGCACTAAAAAGTGGAAGAAATGTTGCGGAGGATAAGATGAATAAAAAACTGAAAGTAGACCCCAATACCGGGAGGTTGCGTGGGGAGATTGATGTAGGAGGAACTAAAGTGGGGGTTATCGTAACCTTTGCTGGTAAAGGCGAGGGAGCGTACTGGGGAGCTAAGAAGGACTGGAGAGGACGACCAATCTCTACTAACTTCTTCCGAGTTATTGGGAAGATCGCCAGCGAGATCGCCAAAGACTTAAAAAAGAGAGGAATCTCCGTCGCTGATTGGAAGGAGAAATTTGGACAGGTGAGGGTTTATACCAATGGGTTGGCCGACGAAAAGCAAGTGAAGGTCTATCGCCAAGTCCATATGAAGTACAAAGCTAAGTACCCCCGTTATTGGAGGTATATTGTAGCGGGAGCCGACTATGCGGAGCTTCTGACTAATGAAAAGCCCACAATTTCTTAAGTCGAAGGTGGATTTGGTTGCCGTTGCCTTGGCGTTAGTTACAGGTCTAGCTCTAGGGTACTTGGGTGGGGCCGTAGTTCATGAAGTAAAAGTACATAGAGCTTTTGTTAACACCATGGATGATCTAAAGGTTGCTATGAAACAGACCCAGGAAGCCAAACATTTTGGACAAAGAGAGTTTGACTGGACGATGGGATTCGTTAGTGGTGTTAACGCTATTCGGGAGAAGCTCTGATGTTATACAAGATAGAGTGGAGAAGTCGTAATGATCGGTGGTCTACTCTATTGGAACACGACTTGGAGATGGGGGAGGAAGAATGGAGGAAATTTGTACACGACCTAATGATAGAGGCCGCCGAAGAATGGCTGAGTTCGGATTTATCTGTTGGCCTCCACGACATTCTAAGGACCGTGGGAACGATTCTGGAGTTGAAGCACGGATTCAAGAAACCAACGACGAGGGTGATTGGTTTCGGTTCTGGCTACGTGTTGACGGAAAACGACAAGGATTTACGGTATATTTTCGGGAATGAACTAATAGAAAAACTGATTCAGCACAACCATGCTCTGGAGGATGACCGTGGCAAAATCGAAATGGTTGGAGAAGGGGCCCCTCCCGACCAGGAAGTGGGCAACGAAAAGAGAGAAAAAGATAGCCAAAGAGACGAGTGGCCGACTGACTAAAAATAGCGGGGCCAATTGGAGTACCAAAGGAGACATAAAGACCAATGACACTTTGGTTGAAGTTAAATCTACTGCAAATAAAAGCTTCGTACTACATAAGCTGTTATTGGAGAAGATTTATTCAGAAGCTACAAGAGTGGGCAAAGAAGCCATATTCATCATCGATTTTGGCTCAATCACTCTTAGAGGGAAAGTTACCAGAAATGGAAAGATCGTCTAAAGACAAATATAATTCATGGGATGCCGTGATAAATGGGTTGATAAATAAAGGGCTTATTTACAACTATCTAGATGGCGACTTTAATCAGAAATACGCCTTGACGGAGAAGGGCGTTAAAGCGTTTCGGAGTAATTTCAGAGGGTTACAGTTGGCAATCGATGAACAGGCGGCGATGACGTATTTCTACCGCTTGTCGTATCCAAACAAGGAGGAAAGGTAAAATGGTAGAGGAAAACAAGAAAGAGGGAGAAGAAGTGGTTAAGAAATCGAACGAGTTTGCCGAGGGTGTGGAGAAAGAGAACGAAGAGGCTAAGAAGGCCCTTGAGGCAGCCGAGGCCCGATATCAGAAGCTCCTCATCGTTCGTGATCCGGCAGTGGGTAGAATTGTCGAGGTTGTTAACGTTCAGAATTGCCCCCATTCCACGGATGCTAAGCAATTGTGCCGTGAAGCTATCGAGGAATACGACCTTAGAAAGCTGGTTGGCCTCGTGGCTAATGTGATGGGCAATATGAAAGTCAACAAAAGAACGGGTGCAATAGTTAGTCCGTAAGGAGGACAGGTGGATAACCCGACTTTCCACAAATACATAGACATAGATCGCCTCGGTTCTGAGGAGAATTATGGGCTTCTGGACGTTCCTGAGGACGTAATCACCATTACCGAAAAAGTTGATGGTGGTAATGGGCATTTTCGTCTTTGGGATGGACAGGTTATCTTCGGGAGTAGGAACAATATGTTCACGTTGAATGTGGAGAGTGCTCAGAAAAAGCAGTTTGGGGATAACGCCCAATGGGTGCTTGAACAGTTGCAGGACGTAGAGTTAAATCCAGACTACATCTATTACGGGGAGTGGATGAAGAAACACACTCTAGTATACGATTGGGCCGCCACCCCTAAATTCGTTGGGCTTGATATCTACTGCCTATCGGCCCATAACTATATTCCAGACGCCCCCTTAAGGGAGGAATTTGAACGGTTGGGGATACCCACCATTCCTCTGCTTTTTAAGGGCAAGGTTTCCGAGGTTGACATTACCAGACTGGAGAATTTCATCGGAAAAACGGCCTATGGTGAGTGTCAGATGGAGGGGATTGTAATAAAGAATTACTTCCGTCGAAATGTTTATGGTAGGCAGTTGTTTGGAAAGTTGGTTCGACAGGAGTTCAAGGAGTTGAATCAAGTAACGTTCGGTGGTGGGGCCAATCTAAAGCCATTGACGGACGATACTAGTAAGTTCATCGAGATGTACTATACCGAGGCACGGATTAAAAAGGCAATTCACAGGTTACATGAGGAGGGAGGTCAGCCCTTCGGACTTCCTATGATGCACTCGTTGCCCAAAGATGTGATTGAGGATATCTTTAAGGAAGAAACATGGGGAGTGGTCAAAGAGTTCAACACCGTTCGGTTCGATGTTATTAAAAAGAACGCTCCTAAACTATGCTTGAACGTATTAAAGGCGTTTCTAACGGAGAGGGCAACAGAATCTAAGGGGGTGAGCGACAATGCCGTGTGATGTTAAGATGAGGCGTGAATGGGAAATCAAGAAAGAAGAAGTCCGGAATTATGAAAAGCAAGACCTCTCGAAAGACGAAATCCGTGAAAAAGGCAAAAAAGCTCTAGAAAGTTTTGCTGGTAAGGTGGCCTCATTAATCGAAGATCACAAGAAGGAATTGGAGAAGCTACGAAAACGGCTTAGAGAAGCTACCTCCGAGCTTGAAAAGCGACAGCTTGAGAAGGAAATCGAAGAGGTGGAGGAGGATTTGGAGAAGTTGGAAGACATTCTGGAGGAAATGAGAGAGTTCTTGGCCGACATTGAGCGTAGAACAATTCCAATTCACAAGAAAGCAACAACCAAAGAATGAAGCTCTCGATAGTAGATAAAGAAATAAAGCATACCCTAGACCTAGACGCTGAGGAGGTTGTTCGTCTTATCAAGATGGAAAAGTCTCCTGGACGTTATGGTTCGTCGGGGGAGATTGTATCCCCGATTTTGGTCATTGTTGGGAGCAAGAAGTTTCAAGTTCAACTGGTGGACGTTGAATCCGAGGAAGAGCGACGGAGCAATGTTCCCTTCGAATACCCTGATGAGTACAGAATTGAAGGCAGGACTAGTTCTCAGGTTATTTTTCTTATTGGGGTGTTATCGCCCGATATGGTAGAGACAATAACGGGTGCTGAGAGTTTATTGGTTCTAATGAGAGCAAAGAATCGTCCAAGTTATTCTAAGATACAAAATTTCCGTGTTCTCTTCGACAGGAAATGCGAACGGGATACGAGCGGGAAAATCTTGGTTGAATTGCGGGTTAGAGAGCTAAAGCCCATTGAAGAATTGCTCAAGGCACAGATAAGCGTTGATCAATTTTACGAAGTTTACGTTATCGGCAGGAGCGATGAGTTTTTCAAGAACGAATCCCCCGCTAAGTTGGATGATCTTGTTGGGCTAATAGGACTAAAAAGGCGGGCCGACGAGGATGACTTCGCTTTAAGACGCAGAGTAGCGGTTTACTGCAAAAAGATGGTGGAGGAACCTCCTGTGCCCGATTCTGAGATCAACCAAGTCTTGAGGCAGACCGAGGAAGAACAAAAGGTTGAACAAAAGATGGATGAAGCTAAAGGTAAGAAAGAGAAGAAATGAGATACCTTTTAGTGGGAGACTTACACCTAGATTTGCACCGCCGATTTGAGGATACCGTCAGTCTCTTGCATTACATTGCCGACCTTGCTTTTGATTATAAGGTAGATAAAGTCCTGCAGTTAGGGGACGCTTATGAATCCCGCCGCCCTTATCAACAGGAAATGAGGGCCTTAGAAACCTGGGCTAAGAGGATTGCTGATAGAGGGATTGATGTGGTGTTTATTGAGGGGAATCACGATCTGACGGGTGGCACATCGGCGTTGGGAGAGTTCAAAATTTTGAATATTCCTGGCATTCACGTATATGGTTCTCCCCATATTGAGGACGACATTTTTATGGGGCATTTTGGCCTAGCGGAATCCTCAATGGGACCCCTTGATTTTCATATTCCAAATCAGATGCTCCTGCGGGACTTTTTGGTTTCATACCCTGGTTGCTCTCTTTATGCCTTAGGGCATATTCATAAGCCACAATTTATGCACCAAAACCCCACGGTATTTCATACGGGTAGCATTGACAGAACAGATTTTGGGGAGTTGGGGGAGGATAAGTTCGTTTATTTTGCGGAAACTGGTGGTGATGGACAAGTACACACATTGGACAGCATAAAGCTTCCTCTAAGACCCATGATTCAGATAAACATGAAAGCGACGGCTTCCTTTCCCGTCGGGGACTACAAAGATTCTATAGTAAAAGTCATCGTTAGTGGAACAAGGAATGAGTTGAAAAATTTCGACGAGGCCTCTATAAGGGGTCAGCTTGTCAATGCGTATTCCCTTTCCGTTAGTTACGACATAGAAAGACCAAAGACGGTACGTGAAGATCGAGAAGTCATAAAAGAGGGAGTTACAGCGCAAAAGGCCCTTGAAGAGTATGTGAAGACCCTTAAAATTGGGGACGAGTTGGAGAAGAAAGTCTTGGAAAAGGGAATTGAGGTAATCGGTGGGTGATACAGTTATTTTGGATACGGTGTTATCAAACGTTCTTTTCATAGGAAAGGATATAACTACCGTCCTGTCTTATTGGTGCCAAAACATTGGCCTCCAGATTGCTGACGGTTGTTATAGAGGGATGAAATTCCCAACCCAAGTTACTATCGTTGAGATGAGAGAAGAGGAAAGATTGAGCGGGGTTTTGATAAGGTTAGAGATTAAGACGCTTCCAATCGAAGAATTTAGATTAACGGACCCTAGAATCATATTTCGGGATTCTAACGCCCTTATTAACTACTTTAGTAACTCTATTACGTACAGTTTGGTTAGCCAGATGCCTCGATTTTACAACGGCATTGTTAAAGCCCCAAAGACAGCAGTTTACGTGGCATCTAGTATAGCCACATATTGGGATTTGAAAGAGGAACCCGTGGGAATTTCCACCGGAACCATTAAGAAGCTAAGCTCTCAGGAAGTTAAAAAATTGTACGAATATACTAAACCAGAGATTTTAAAGAAGAAGTGGGTCATTAAGGAAAAGGGGACAATCTGTGGCTGACATGGATATTGAGTACGACCCCGACGGAGAGTTTTGGTATTGCCCAATATGCTCATGTGCGGTGGATATCGATGATTTTGAATGTCCTGATTGCGGTTATAAACTGGAGGATTGATGAGCGCACCCTGTGAGTTGGGAGTTCACGACTATCGAGTAATTACAATTCACCTAACTGGTGGCCATATCCTTGCTCAATGCAAAATTTGTTTAAGGGTGGACGACTTTTGGGCCAGCCAATTGGAAATAGCCCAAAAGAAACATGAAGACCACATGAAGAGTAAAAAAGAGGAACCCTCAAGGGGACTTTTTGGTATTATAAGGAGGAAATAATATGGCTATTCTATTGGCTTGGTTGGTTTCAATGTTCACGGTTTTGCTCCCTACCATCGGGGGACAGCTTCACTTTATCGGAGGGACGTACAAACGTTTAGTAAAGGTTGTGGTGTGGCCGGCCTTGGTTGGTATTGTTCTGTGGCTGTCGGGCGTAGCCCACTTAGGGACCGCCGTTCTTGTTGCGGTTCTGCTGGGTGCGGCTCACTCTTTGCCGTATGGAGAGAAGTTCGACAAACTGGGGAAGCCGATGGCATGGTTCATTCGATCTCTAGTTGGCCTGAGCTACGGATTGGCGTTTTATCCGCTCTACCATACAATTTTTCCAGCTTTGATTACGGTGGTGGCCTTTGTTCCGTTGTACGCTGTGTCCAGAAACAATAACGACTATTCATGGCCTTCCGTTGAAAACGCTGTAGGAAGTGCCGAGGGGTCTCTAGTTTTGTATGCTATTCTGCTGGATTTGATTCAGAGAATTATGCTTGGTGGATGATGGGCCTATACGATAGTTTCGCTTACGCCGTTCAATGCCCTGGGTGTGGGGGTATCCTTGACAATTTTCAGAGCAAGGCCCTTGGATGCGAAATGTATGAGTATAAACCTGGAGACCAGCTTTCAACGCCGTCTCTTAGGGTCTTGCAGGGGCATATCACCGTGTATGATTGGTGCGCTACTTGTGAACGGATGATCTACCTTGATATTGAGATCGAGCTTGGTAAATTAGGAAAAACTTTGGACATGAGGATGGGCGATGAATATCCTAAGTCTGAAACTGACTAATTTCCTTAGTCATAAGGACACGGTGTTGGATTTCTCCAACACATCGGTTAAGGTTTTTGTCGGAAAAAATGGAGCGGGGAAGTCCTCGTTAGTTAAAGATTCCATAACTTGGGGTTTGTTTGGGGTGGCCCGGAACAAAGATAGGGCGGGGGACCAGCTTATAACCGAGGGCGAAGATTACGCCGAGGTTACGGTAGGATTTGGTTTGAACGGGGATTCTTATACTGTAATTCGGGGTAGGAATCGTAACGAAAAGTCTTACCTTTCCTTTTTTAAGAACGACGAGGAAATAACGGGGGACACTCTGGCAGACACACAGCAAAAGATTGAACGGGTTTTAGGATTTACATATGAAACTTTTTCCAATTCCGCTTGTATTGAACAAGGAAAACTAAGTTCCTTCTCTTCCCTAACCCCCAAGGAAGCTAAGAGGGTCTTTTATGATATCCTAGGATTGTCGGAGTATCAAACTTACGAAACCAAAGTACGAGAAAACGTGAGAATAATCCAAAACGACCTCATTGAATATGAAACTAGGGCCAAAACTTTAGAACAAGAAGCTATCCCACTAGAGGGTTCGGAAGAGAAACTTCAATCTCTCGACCTTCGAATTAACGTTGTCAACGATGCTAGGATAGAAGTTAATAGCAAACAACGTTACTTGACACACATATTGGAGGCGGCTAAAAAAGAAAATCAAGACCTCCTCGACAAGCTAAATGGAAAGAGAGAGTTCTTACAAAATAAAGTAGAGGAGCTTCAATTGTTGGAGTCGTCTCTAAATGGGATAAGCTCCGATAGTTGTCCCTTTTGTGGAGGGGGATGGAGCGATAAATCCCGTAGTGTGGCCATCCAGAGACTCCAAGAGCATATGGCCTCATATAAAGACAAGCTGGAAGCTATTTATGCCGAGATTGAGACCTTTTCTAAGAAGGATTTCGGGAATCTAACTTTCGAGATCAGTGAGAACGCTATATTAGTGAATGGATATGAGAAAACTTTGCAGGAGCTTAGCGAAAAGCGTGGTTATATTGTTTCCATGTATGACAACCAGACCCGTTTGAAAGCCCAACTTAGCGAATTACAGAGTAAGATAACAACAAAGAAGGAGGAATTTGCCATTTATCGGTATCTGTTGGACGCTTTTGGCAGTAACGGTATCCCCACCATTATCATGTCCTCCGCATTGGAGGAAGTCCAACTGGCGGCCAATACCTTTCTTGATCAGTTAACAAACGGACGGTTCAGGGTAGAATTGCGTTTGGAGAAGGAATTAAAGGGTGGAGGAATAGCTGACACTCTACAGCTTTTCATCTACGATGGGTTACACGACCGAATTTATAGCAATTTCAGCGGGGGAGAGAAGGCCCGAATAGATTTGGCTGTTCGGTTAGGAATTGCTGTGGTCTTGGCCCGTAGGAATAGCTATCGTCTCAAGACCCTCATTATTGATGAAGCTTCGGAATCATTGGACGAGGAAGGAAGAGATCGATTCATTTCCCTTGTGTCCCGATTAACAGAACAATTCAAGAAGGTATTGGTGATTAGTCATACTGACGTTCGGGATAGAACCATCAATGTGTCTGAGGTCGTTAAAGAGAACGGAGTATCTAAGGTGTTGGAGAGGGTATAATAACGGTGAGGAGAAATCAATGGAAAAGACTAAATCGGTCGATCTAATTGTTGGGGGGCAATATGGCTCGGAGGGTAAGGGAGCCGTGGTTGCCTATCTTGCCAAGAAAAGTCATTATGATGTTGCCGTACGGGTTGGTGCCCCCAATGCAGGGCATACCGTTCAGGTTGGTGACCAGAAGTGGAAGATGAGACAGCTTCCGTGTGCGGGTTTGGTTGACGACACCACGGTGTTGTGTGTTGGTGCGAATGGATTGTTGGAGGAAACAGTCCTCAAAGCCGAAATGGACTTGGTTCCCCACTCCACAACTCGCCTAAAGATCGACCGGAATGCCGGCATAGTTACCGAGAAACATCGGTTAAACGAACAGCAAAGGAGAATGTTCGAGAAACTGGGTTCCACTTGCGAAGGAATTGGAGAAGCTCAAGCTGAGAAAGTTCTCCGTACGGATGGTTTCCTTCGAGCCAAAGACGTTGGTTGGTTAAAGCCGTTCGTAACCAATGTGTCCGACTACCTTAATGAGGCCGTAGATCGGGGCCTTAAGATTATGATTGAGGGTACACAGGGCTACGGTATCAGTTTAAATCATGGGGAGTGGCCATTTGTTACTTCACGTGATGTGATCTCCGCTAGTTTACTATCTGATAGTGGGTTAGCTCCGACGGTGGTTAATAATGTCTACATGGTAGTTAGAACCTATCCAATCAGGGTGGCGGGTAACTCAGGGCCGATGGGAGCGGATGAGATTGATTGGCCAACGGTTCCTAAGCGGTGTGGTGCTCCTGAGGGGATTATCACAGAGCTAACCACGGTTACTAAAAGAGTTCGGAGGGTGAGCGAGTTCAATGAGGAAATGGTTGTTCGAGCCGTGAAAGCGAACCGCCCCAGTGCAATTGCCCTGATGTTTGCGGATTATATAGACTGGAAAAATCACGGGGTCAATAAATATGAGAATCTGACCTCATCGGCCAAGAGATTTATTGATAAAATACAGGAGTTGACAGGTGTTCCTGTGACCTTGGTTGGAACGGGGCCAGATATTACACATATGGTTGATCGCTTAGCAGAAGGACCGATACTTCACTAATATGACGCCATTTATGAAGAAAAGGCGGATTAGTGCTTTGCAGGGTAGAAGGGATGAATTAGGACCCCGTGGGACCTATGCAGACGAGATGCTACGGTTAACAGGGGGCGGTAAAAAGAAATCAAAGAAACTCTCAAAATCACATTGGGATACACACGAAGTATAATGGAAATGGAGGGTAAGTAATGAGAACATCGCCAGCAGGCCGGACATATTGGGAACAGGCAGACGACGATAAGTTGATTGACCTATACAATCGTCGGCTTTCCCTGGTTGCTATCGCTCAGAATCTTGAAACTGAGTATGGGAAGGTTTCTGCCCGTTTAACTCTTCTGAGAAGTAAGGGAAAGATTGTGAAGAGAGCCATGTCTATGGCCGCTCAGGACCAGATTGAGGAACAGAAAACACAGACACAACAGGTGGTTGAGGCCCTTACCCCCCTGGTTAAGGACTTGAATTATTTCGACCCCAAGCCCGTCATAGAAAAGCCAATCATGGGCCCCGTCGATGATCGTTCTGTGGAAGAGGCGGTGTTGGTTCTGTCCGATATCCACTTCGGGAAGCGGACGGAAACTTTCAATTATCACGTCATGGGGGAAAGATTCACTAAGCTAAATTACTCTGTCCATCGTATTGTTAACCTTCTCCGAAGAGGGTACAAGATTAACAAGCTGAACATCTTCCTCATTGGGGACGTGGTTGATGGAGATATGATATATCCAGGCCAAGCCCACGGGATTGAGATGCCGGTCATTGACCAGATTTACCAACTTGGGATTCCGATGCTGCGGGATTTCCTCCTGACGATGATGAAGCTATTTAAGAAGGTGGAAGTACATTGTATTTACGGGAACCACGGACGGGTAAACAAGTACGCTTCCAGGAAAACTAACTTCGACTACGTGCTATACAAACACCTGGAAGCCCATTTCAGAAATTATAAGCAGATCAAGTTCAATGTCTATGACGACTGGAAAGCGGTTGTGCCAGTTCAAGGGCATAACTTCTTGCTGACACACGGAGACGCTGTTAGTGGTGGTAGCACGGGCCTTCCTTTGGTTGGACTTATCGCCGCCCTCATGCGATGGGCCACCACGATTCCAGAGAAGTTTAGATACTTGGTGGTGGGGCATTTCCACACGGCAAACATTATTCACTGGACTAAAGACCTTACTCTTATTACCAACGGAACCTTCACTAGTTCCGACGACTTTGCTATGAGAGTGTTGAAGATCGAATCTAACCCTGCTCAGCAATTCTTCGGGGTCAACAAGAAGAGGGGCATGACTTGGATTTACACGATCGATCTAGCGGATACTAACCTTCCAGTCGGTCAGACTAGGAAATACAAGGTACTGCAGGAGAAAGCCAATCTCAATGTAGTACCGCATGAATAGGAGACAAAATGGATTCAGTAGTCGAAAAAGAAGTAAAGCCCGTAACATTTGAGAAGGTGGTGGTCGGGTTCGAAGCACCAGAAGCTCAAGCCCTATCCGACTTGATTGGGGAGCTTCTGGTAGAGGGTAGCCCGATGCTGAAATTGCTTAATCCCAAGTCTACTGCCCTTCTTACAGGACTAAAGGATGCATTGGACAACCCGAAACAGGCCACTACGGTGGTTAAGAGGGCCACTCCGACAGAAACCACTCCAGAAGTCCGATTAGACGATATTGACCCCAAAGCACCCGATTTCAAGGCCAGAGTATTGGCGAGACTGAAAGACACTTACATTCTTCCTAATGTCAGAACGGTTGCCGATTGGAAAAAGGAAGCTGTGGCGTTCGTTCAGAAATCTAGGAAGGACATTACCACGACGCCAGCAACTATGGAAGATAATGACTTCTTCGATTGGTTGGTTTCCATTAAGTTAATTGATGAGACAGGGCAGAAAACGTGAACCCCCTTATTGTTGATGGTATCGGATACCTTGGGATGGTGCTGATACTGGTGTCCTACTTCCAGAAAAAGCGATACAAGCTTCATGGGGTTTTAGCCGTAGCTTGTTTTGTATTGCTCTTCTACTCCCATTTTAAGGGGGACATGGTTTTTGTGATTCTAAACGGATTACTGGCCATGATAAACGTTCTACAATTCGTTAGATTCACTAAGGAGGACAAATGATCCCTTGGTTGATTGGAACGTTCCTCTTGCTTGTGGGAACGATAGACAACTTGAAGTACATTTGGCAAGCAAAAAAAGTCAAGAAATATTCAACCTCGATTCTTATTTCGAGAAAGTTCGTAATTGTGTCGTTTCTCTCCCACCTAATTGGAACTATATACGTCCTCCCGAAGGGGGACTTTATTCTGGATGCAGTTTATGGTGTGGGGGTGCTCACGACTGGATACTTACTTTGGGTGTCCTACAATCTCTACCCGAAGAGGGCTAAGACGAGACCCTGGAATCCGTGGTTATTCGTGATGGACTCCTTCGATCTCTTAACCAAAGAGAAAAAAGCTCAGCATGGATTTTATAGCGATAGAAGGTTGAAAAGGATGGTAGAAGTCGATGATTAAGCAAGAGTTGGCTCTTCTTATAGATCACACGATGTTGAATCCGAACAAGACCAGAAAGGACTACGACAAACTGGTTGAGGAAGCAGAGGATTATAGATTCTATAGCGTAATGGTTCCTCCTTATTGGGTAGACTATGTTTATACTAGACTTCTTCATGCTCCCGTTAAGGTGGGACAGGTTGTTGGATTTCCCTTAGGATACAACTCTCCGGAAGCTAAGCTTGCTGAGGTTCAAAAGAGGGTAGACGAAATTGACATGGTTATGAACATTTCTGCCTTTCTCGACGGGTCGTATCATAAAGTTGAGGACGAAATTAACCTTGTTAAGGAGGCTTATCCTGAAAAGGTACTAAAGATAATTATCAGCACTCCGCATCTGACGGATAGGCAGATCGCCGACGCTGCGAGGTTGGTGTCTGAGACAAAAGCGGAGTGGATTAAAACTTGTACGGGATGGGAGACTAGGGGTGTAACCCCGCACGATCTATTTATCATAAACCACTACAAGAGGGATGACCTTAAGGTGAAAGCTTCTGGTGGGATTCGTCAAATTGATGTAGTGGAAGAGCTTATAAACCATGGTGCCGAGAGAATTGGAACATCTTCCGGTGTGGATATTATGAAGCAACTTACCGACCGAGATAATCCAAAATCTCCGACGCAGGAAGGGGAAAAATGACAGACGTTACGATAAAAACCGACAAAACAGAAGTAGTGTTCCCTTTTGATGAATACCGAATGGTTCTCGATGCACTAAGGACCTACGGCGACTTTCTCGATGCTGAGTTGCGTAATGCCCATGCAGTGATCGCTGTTCCAGAAGCGGAGGACGCCGCCGCCGACAAGATTACCGACAAACTGATGATACTGAATACCATCCGAGCTAAGTTCAATATGGTTAGTGTTACGTTGGAGTTTCCAAAGGATGGAAGTTCAGAGAAGGAGGAATCGTGAAATATATGGTTTATCTCTGCGGACCTATCGAGGACGCTAAGGATGGAGGGAGTAAGTGGAGAGAACGACTGACTCCCGATCTTGAGAAATTGGGCCTCCATGTATTCGACCCATGTATTCGGGAGGCCGACGTATCGGGTCTCCCCGTAGTAGAACACAAGACGAAAATGACCAAGATTAAGGAACAAGGTCAGTGGGAGTTGTTCCTTAAGGATATGGCTCCCATTAGAGATCAGGATATCACGGCCGTTAGTAAATCCTTGTTTCTAATCGCTTTGGTTCCCGATTCCGACGGTGCACAGATGGGTGGTACAGTGCACGAAATCGTGAAAGCTTGGGAGCAAAAAATCCCCGTTCTTTGGAAGTGTTCGGGTAGCGTTAGTAAGGTCAATTCATGGATTCTGTCCCTTTTACTGGAAACGGGCAGGAGATTCGACACCTGGGATTCCATGCTTGATCATATCAAGGAAGAGTATACCAAGAAGATCAAAGACGAGGAAAAGTAATGCTTCTTCTTGTTGGATTATTCCTCGCCGGGGTGTTGGAGGATTTCGTTAGTTCTTGGCACGTAAAAGCTATTAGCAGAGGTCATGCATTTCTATCGGGTATGCTGGATTTTGCCTACGTTATCATTTGGTATGCTGTTTTGGTGTCTATCGTGTCTAATATTAGCAATCTTTGGTTGGCTGTGTCGTATGCAGCTGGTAGCGGGGTTGGAAGTTACGCCTACGTTAGGTGGCAAAAGGAGAAGGATGGGACTCCTAAACTGGATAAGTAAATGGGTGTCTGGACCCCAACTTGTTACTTACGACGAGTTGGAAGAATTATATACGAATTTCAGAAATCTCACGCTGTTAGTTCAACGCTATGAAGAGCTTACCCAAGCTCTCCTCCGTGAGAGGGTTATGATTCTGCAGGACTTCGACAAAGTAACCGTTCAGACGACCTTCCTAATAAAGGTACTTTCCCTTTTATCGAAAAATGTACCGCCTGAGGTACTGGACCAAGCGAGGGCGTTAGTTGAACAATACGATTTTGAGAATAGACTTGGCCCCTTGCCGTTTGATATGGGGCCTGAGGAGGAAGGCAATGAAGGTACGGGTCCTGGTATCTCTGGCACTTAGTTCGATCTTGTTGTTTGGTGGTTCCTCCCTTGCCGATTCTGGCAAGGATAAGCTATATTTGGATACTCTTCCCTCTATAGTTTCCGTTGGCATAACCTTTGATAAGAGCGATCTCCAGAAAATCCACACGGTGGGAAGCGGAGTTGTCGTTGGGGAAGGCGGTTACATCTTAACCACAAAGCATAACTTCTCCACGGTAGGAATCGCTGGAGTAGTCGTCAGGATGGCGGATAGAACAATATACCGTGCAACTACAATTATATTAGACCCTGAGGAGGACCTGGCCTTAATTAAGGTGGACGCTACAGGATTAATTCCAGTAAAGATTGATCTGACACGACCTGTCCTCCCTGGGGACAGCGTGGCGGTGATCGCCTACCCGCTAATTGGGATGATACGGCATTCTCGTCCCTCGATCTACAGTGGAATTATAGCTAATACTCATGTTACCCTAAATGTACCAGATGGGGCAACGCCTAATCTGTTGCAGTTAGATGTGTTTGTTGCCCCGGGTTCATCGGGTGGAGCATTAATGTCAGAAGATGGTTACCTGGTAGGTATCGCTTGTATGACGGCTACGGAGTTTTCGAGCGAGGGAGGACCTCAGCACACGATGTACTTTGCTTACCCAATCGAAGACGCCAGAAGATTGTTAACAGACGCAGGTTTAGTACAAAAAGTTAATGAGTGATGACTGTTCCGACGGGAATCACAAAAACTGTAAAGATAGAGATTGCTACTGTGATTGCCATTATGTCTAGGTAAGATCGATGGGACGATTCGGGAAGGGTAGGATACCTGAGAACATCAGGAGACCCACGAGAGAGTTCTCTGATAAGAAAGACGAGAAACAGAGAAGGCGGGATAGGATAAAAATACGAAAGTCCTGGCCTCGTAATCCAGGCACTCAAGTTCACAACGACGAAAGTCGTGAATTGCCTCCTGAGCAAGAGCAGATTCAAGAAGGATTGGAGGAGTACGAGGAGGGATTGTGAACGTTTTCGTCAGAAAGTCTCATAAACCCAAGCGAATCTATATGTGCTCTCGTTGTGATAAACGTCCCGCTGTCTGGGGCTATGAGATTGACCCGTTTTATGGTGTGATCATTTATCTTTGTGATCAGTGCGCTCATAGTACGTAATAGAGGAGGGACTCCTTAATGTCTGACGAAAAACCCGATTGGCAAGGAAAGAAGCTTACGGAAGCCAACCTACAGGAGTATGCTGAGGCCCTTCGGCATTCTGGTTGGTACTCTAAATTACGATCTAAATTATATTCCGATCATGTTGGGATTCCAATTCAAAACGTTCTTTCGATAACGCAGAGAATATCCGAGTACGAACACATTCTCATTGCCGCCGCCTTTGAGGATTTCTGCAAGGAGGCGGGGTACATTAGGGGTCAATCCTTCAAAGTTTGGGACGACGATATTTCTGCCCCTGAGTACATCAACATAGAAATAGAACCGGAAGTTTTCAAGAGGGGATGGGGCGAGGGCAACATTTTCTTGAAAACCCCTAACGGTGAATCTATTGTTGTGGAGATGGCTTCTTCTGGTTCAAGACTATATACTTACGAGGTTCTTTGCAGAAAAGAGGGAGCCGACGCAGCACAAAAATTTCTCAATGATTCCAGGGCTTATGCGAAATCTCACAACTTCTTAAAAGGGAAAAAGATAAATCCCGCTTTCAAGCACATTAAACTAGACAGAAAATATACTTGGGATGATGTGATTCTCCCTGAGAAAGTGAAGAAAGAGCTTAAGCTAAACATTGATAGCTTATTCAACAATATTGAAGCATACAAGAAAGCCGAGCTTCCTTTCAAAAGAGGAATCATGCTTAAGGGTGTGCCCGGAACGGGGAAGACCCTTATTGGCAAGATTTTGTGTTCCACCGTTGGGTGCTCTTTTGTTTGGGTAACTCCTAGGTTTGTTCGGGAGGCGAAAGACGTTAGTGATATATACGAATTGGTAAGGGACCTGTCCCCCGCCATTCTTTTCCTTGAGGATATGGACCTCTATACCAAGCACCGAGAACAATCGACCGACATGGGGTTACTAGGGGAGCTTATGAATCAATTGGATGGTCTGACGACAAATGAGTATGTCGTTACCATTGCTACTACCAATAGAGCCGAGCAAATTGAGGAAGCCCTAAGAAGCCGACCTGGGCGTTTCGACCGATCTTATGAGATAAAGTTACCTGAGGCGACGCAGAGGGAAGCTCTCCTTAAGCTCTACATTAATCGTGGGGATTGCGTTTGCGATTTAACCGAGCTAGATTATAAAGCCCTTGCGGATGCCACGGATGGAATGACTGGTTCTCATGTGAGGGAGCTTGTAACGACCGCCATTATCTCGGCCATTGATGATAAGTCCTACAAGAAAGAGAAGATTCACCTTACCAGAAGGCATTTTGAAGAGTCCGTGAAGAGGGTGAAAAAGAAGAAGAACGCTGACGTTGGCTTCAAAAGTCCCGCCGACCTTTCCCCGGTTGAATCGGAATCTTTGCGATGGAAGAGGTTGATGGACGACGATTATGATTACTGATCGATTCGTTGTAACGACAATTGCCAAATCGTTAGCTCAAGACTTGAGCATTAGAAACCATTATTTACACCGAAAAGCTCCCTGTAGTTATGCTTTCGGGGTTTTTGATTGCGGGGAGGTTGTTTGCCGATTGGTGGGAATTGCACTTTATGGTGTTCCGGCCAGTAGAAACTTACAGGTGGGCATTTGTGGCGCAGACGAAGCGAATAATGTTATAGAACTGACTAGGTTATGGGTCGAAGACGGACTTCCCAAAAACTTAGAGAGTTTTGTCATTAGCCAATCTTTGAAGAAGGTCAAGAAGGATATCGTCGTAAGTTTTGCCGATCCTTCCGTAAATCATGTGGGTTACGTTTACCAAGCTTCTAATTGGGTTTATACTGGACTTAGCACTCGTCATGTTTTGTGGAAATTGCCTGGTGAAATCGGGCATGATCGGCATCAGTACGATAAATACGGTGGGGTGAACAGGACTAAAGAAGCATTAGGAAACCAAATGTTGGCCACAGAGAGGCCGAGGAAACATCGGTACGTCTACTTTAACTGTAGCAAAGCTCGGAGGAAAGTGTTACTAAAGAAGTTAAGATATCAGATTAGACCCTATCCAAAGTGGAACCCTTCGCCGTGAAAGCACATCAATCCACAATTAGGGAAAGAGAATTAAAAAACTTCGGGCTTGAACCGTGGTCCCACGTGAACGTTGATCTTTCCGTGGCCGTGGTCAAGCCTTCAAGCTATCAACTTACTAAAGAGATCATCTTGAGATACGAGTGGTTAGGCACAATGCCGTCTGTCATGCTTCAATCTTACGGAATCTTCTTTCCCTGGAAAAATGGACTAGGTTACGAATGTGGGGGTGTGGTTATTTACGCCCACGATTATGTGGAGAATCGTGGGGTTTGGGACAAGTACGGTTATACAGGAAAGATGATCTTGTTAGCTAGGGGGGCTTGTGCTCATTGGACCCCGAAAAATACGGCTAGCAAGCTTATTAGAGAATCTATGAGGCTTCTACCGCCGAAATATAAAGTAGTAACGGCAACGGTGGATGCGAATGCTGGAGAAGTTGGCACGATTTATCAAGCTTGCAACTTTGTTTATACTGGAGTTATGAGAAAGAATAAAACACGTTGGGCAATAAAATCGGGAGGTAAAATAATTGGGAGTAGAACGGTTAGGGCTAGAGTGGGGTGTCAAAGGATCGATGAGGTACGAAAGGTGTGGCCTGACGCCACGGTCATAAAACAGCTTAGTAAAGCACGATACTTTGCCTTTCGTGGTAGTAAAGCTGAAACGAAGAAAAACCTTGGTGCGATCAAACACTTACTAAAGCCCTTCCCAAAACGAGAGGAGGAAGGGAATGTTAGGAGAGGCGAAGTGCATAGCGTGTCATAGGGCGGCAATCTTTGAACGGGGAAAAGGGTGGATTCATCTAACCGAACAGGTTGACGGGAACGGATTTTATGACAAGATAAAAGTGATCGATGAAGTTTTAGCTGGTGAACACGCTGTAATGCCTGATTGGAGTGGTGTATTGTGGGAAAAGTGAAAGTAGAGGGTGGCTATGAGCAAAGTCTATAAGCAGGGTACAACTAAAGCTTACAATCGGCTTCCTAAAGAGGTAACCGAATTTTGGGAATCCCAGTTGCGGGACGTTACCAAGAATAAGTCCTACAAAGAGCTTTCCTTCGACCCCGATGTTCTCAGCAATATCATCCAGAGAAAGCAAGGACAGATGATAAAGAGGGTAGACCCTATGGTACTTAGGGCTTTGTACCAGGTTTTCGAACAGCTTCCCAAGAGACAGAGAGAAATCTTAACTCTTTATTTCGGATTGAGTAGACAGAAGCCAATGACCCTGGAGGAGATTGGTAAAGAACTAGGAATAACCCACCAATCCGCCTCTATTATAATGAGAAGGGGGCTAACCCAACTTCGTAAGAGAATCGCTCTAATCCTGCTCGTCAAACCCACCAAAGAATAATCCCCAAATATCTGCAAGACCCAGCATTTGTGAAACCGCAACCTAAAAGTTGCCCACAAAGGAGCACAAACTATGATAAGACTCCTTACAAAAGTTGGTTTTTAGTGGTATTTTCCCAACAGGGTAAGCGGACTAAAAAACCACTGCACTTATAGTTTTCGGGAAGGATCGGCCGCTCTCTAGCGACCGATGATGGCCACCTTCCCTTTTTCAAGTATCCGTTATGCCCGTAGGCGGGCCCAGAGGGCCTCCTCCTCTAATGGGGGAGGCCCAACTTATTCTGAGGAGGACCATGAGCGATCTGCCCGTAAAAGAACCCGACACCAAGTGCAATGCTAGGAAGAAGAATAGTCCAGGGTATTGTTCTCTTCCCGCTGGTTATAAGACCGGCCATGTAAGTGTCGGAAGGTGCCTCTACCATGGGGGAGCAGGTTCTACCCCGAAAAAAGGACTTATCTATTCCGAACAACTTTTGAAGAAGAATACCACCTTAAGCCAAGTCTACGAGGAGCTTTCCGAACTAGATAAGGAGGAGGTAGAGAAGTTGGACGATGAGATTAACTTCGTTCGAGCTTCCATGCTAACCCAAGAGAACTTGGGACCATTGGCAATTCAAGGGTATGTCAATAGTATCGAGAAATTGGTTAGGACCAAAATTGAGATAGAAAAAGGGTTAAAGTCGAGGGTTCCAAACTTAGCTGTAGAAGAGACGATCAAGATTCTTAGCAAAGCCATAGAAGACGTACTGGGAGATTCACCCAGTTTGAAAGCATCTCTAATCGCCAGGATCGAGGAATATCTCAAAACCGCTTCGACCCCGGTTCAAGAAGGGTAAGAACCCCACAGAGGGGAATCCCGGAAACGGACAATATGAGAGAAATTCATCCCCTATCCCCCATGACCACAGAGGGAAGGCAAGCAATTCGAGCGAGACTGGTAGACCTTCAGATTAAGTTAGGACACGACCTGAAGGACAGGGAGGACAGTCTTCAGGACTTGGCTGAGCTTAGCAATACTATGGAGGAGTGCTTAGAAGCTATCGAGTATCTGGAAAACATAGAAATACCTCCTGAGCATCCGCAAGGAATGACACCCGACGACGAAGATGTACCGCCCGGGGAAAGGTATTGTTAAGTGAAGAAAGATCCGTTGGGAATCTGTCCCGCCGATAAAAAGAGTATCTTTAAGAAGAAGAAGCATTACTTTCGGGATGGTAGAAACTACTGCCATAAGGGTTGTTGGAGGCGGGTTAATAAGGTAGTTGAAGAACCCGAAGCTACACCCGAAGGGGTATAAATGGAAGCTAATGATATCCCTAAGGAGACTGAGGAGATCCTTCAAGGAGTGGTCAACGAGGGAAAAGAGACTGGGGAAGCATGGTTGGAACCTCCAGTAAGCCCACAAGAGTTTTTTGAGAAGTACATAGGGGAAGCAGCTTATCCCGAACAACAATCATTTGTCGATAAAACTCTAGGAACCAATCCTACTACCTGGGATAGTACCTTCCAGGAGGGAATAGGGCTAATTGGGAAGGGTGGAGGGAAGGATAGGACAATCTCCAAAATCCTGGTGTACTGTGTCTACAAACTCCTCTGTATGAGGAATCCCCAAAAGTACCTTAGAGAGATGGGGGCTACCCTTGGCGTTGGATCAGCTATTGACTTGGGTAATGTGTCGATTAACTCCCGACTGGCGAAAGACGTTTTCTTTAAAAACTTTACCACCCTCCTAAGGGAGACGAGAGACCCCAAGACTGGGAAGAATTGGTTTGAGGAGCACGGGGTAGACCTCCAGAAGGCCATCCAGATCAGGGAGGTCAAGTTCCCGAAGAATATTACCGCCTATTCCCTAGATTCCGAGGAGTATACTGGGGAGGGACTTAACCTGTTGGTGGTAATCTTCGATGAGGTGGGAGGATTCCCCCCGCTGAAAGCCAAGAAGCTTTATTCTGCCCTCAAGACTACCCAAAGAAGCCGGTTTCCAAAGCTCCACAAGACGTTCTTGATATCCTATCCCCGGGATGAGAACGACTATATGATGATTCGGTACAATGAGGCGAAGAACGAACCTACCACCTTCCGAGATAGGAAGGCAACCTGGGAGTGGAATCCTAGGGTTACCATGGAGGACTTCGCCGACGATTTCGCCAAGGACCCGATAGCAGCGAAACGTACCTATCAGTGCATTATCGAAGCTGGTGAACGGGGCTATATCAGGTATAGAGAGAGAATATCTGCAAGCTTTAACAAAGGTAGGGATAACCCCGTCTTTGGCGATAGGGTATGGACGGATGACCTTTTAACTCTTAGATTTAAAGAAAGTTTCATCCCCTTGATTGGTATCAGCTATTATTGCCACGTCGACCTGGCGAAGGGGCAAGAAGGTGGCGACTGTGCTGGTATTTCAATTGGACACCTAGTGAGAGGTATGACGACGACTCTCAGCCAAGAGTATGTCGAGAATGTTCTAAAGAATGAGGGAATAGACCTCTCAAGAGTGGCGGGTAAGCCCCAGGTTGGGGTGGTAATAGACCTGGCTATCCAAATTCGAGCGAGACCAGGGCAAGAAATCCAATTAGAAGAAGTTCGGTTGTTCCTTGAGAAGTTGAAATATGGTGCTAAGTTTCCGATTCACAAGGTAACTTACGACGGCTGGCAATCTCTAGGTGAAATTCAACTGCTGAACAAAGCTGGCATTCAGTCAGAGGTTCAGTCAGTCGATAGAGATAGGATTGCTTACGACTCTTTGAAGGAGCTAATATACAAAGGTTTGGTGGACCTCTACGCTCAGCCGATCCTCCAGAGAGAACTGGAGGAACTTCAACTAACGGAAGTTGGACAGAAGGTAGATCACCCTGACAACTCCTATAGACGACAGGTTGAAGAAGGGAGAATGGGCGGATCCAAAGACGTTGCGGATGCTGTCGCAGGTGTCGTTCGCCTCTGTTTGGAAGCGGGTCAATACGAGTTCCGATCGTGGGCAGCAAATAGGACTCCCGGCGTACCTCCGAAATCAGTGGACCCGCAGAGGGAAGAACAGGAAAAATTGGTGAGGTACGGGGAGAAGCCACACAGGAGGATGAACTGGTAATGCTAGCAAGTCTCCTGTTTCCTAATGGAAGCCCTCAATGGGCTTTGATTCTGAGAAATTGGGCGGTGATCGGTATGGTGTTGATCACCGCAATTGTAGTCTTTGGGAAGATGGTGGGGAAGAGGTAAATGCCAACTTATGAGTACGAATGTAATAAATGCTATTATCGGTTTGATAAGCTTCAACCAATTACTTCAAAGCCAACAGCTAAGTGTCCAGACTGTGGAGGCACTTCGAAAAGGCTTATCTCGGCTGGACTGGGGGTCATCTTCAAAGGGCCTGGATTTCATTGCAACGATTATCCGAAAAAAGTTAAATAACGGCGGTAGCCTTTACAATTAAAGCGAGGGCAGATGGAGCTAGTTGCAATATTACGATTTATCTTTTTGGGGTTGATGGGTTCCTTGGCTCTCATGGTACTTATTTGGGTGCAGGATCAGAGGATAATTAAGCGTTTGGACAAGGCGATCAAACTTTTGGGTGGCGACAGGTTAGAAAAGTAAGGGGGTTCGGGACCATGTGGTGTACGAGTTGCGAACGAGCGACGGGTTCATCGAAAACGACCTACAAAGTTCTAGCCAACGGTCATAGAGTAATCATTGAGATTTGCTCTGACTGTGGGGAGGTTCAAGAGCTAGAGACTAATAGAACGATAGCTACTCGTACTATCAAACAGAGAACTACAAGAGTGATCAACGAGGAGAAGAAGGCGAAGGTGCAAAAATGATGGCCAAACCCAAGACGATCGAATGCCCTAACTGTGGGAAATCTTGTGAGGTAATGGAGGCATATCCTACCGTTGCTATTCAGGTTTGGCCTGTGGAGAAGAAGATAGAAGCCCCAAAGATCGAGTATGGACACTGCACTGATTGTAATTTAGATTTGTATGGACCCGAAGCATTGAAGATCATGGGTAAGAAGATTCAGGAGATCGGAGGGGAGTCATGCTAGTTCGAGAGAGAGGCAAACCACCATACCTGGCGAAAGAGCGAAAGTTCAAGATAAACCCCTCTGGTGATTATGTCAACGCTTGGTTCAAAAAGAAGCCGACGGGGAGGATTACTCTGCAGGTGGTGGAGGGCAGGGTAACCCAAATTCAGTCCGTCGATCATAATGACGGCAAAACAGAGGTTAAGAACTTTTAATGGCTGATCGGGTCAGTACCTTTGTCCATTGGTTGATAACCCACCTCTTCAAGAATCCCACTGGAGTATTGAGGATGGAAATCAATAAGGGCAATCTTGGGAAAGTTACTTGGTATGACCCTGAACAAGTAGAGACTGGAACAATTGCAACTCCTATAGACCTAGACGATCCGTTCTTATCGAAATATATGCCGAGACTAAATCGGAAAATCTTGATGGATAATGGTGGTTCAACGAAGGTGGAAGTTTGTGAGGATTGCAACCAAAAACCTTGTGTTTGTTTCGCTTCCTAATGAAGCCATCCGTCCCCTCCAACCATAAAGGGACAACAGGGCAAATCTAATCATAGATAATCGGCCCTGTAAGCCACTATTAATAGCATAGGACAGGTGATGAGGGTGTTCAAAAGAACTCCAAGGGGTGAGAGTTCGGGAGACAACAAGGGATACATTTGTGATACTTGTCTTAAAGAGATCAAAGGTGGAGCGATCATAGTCTATTTCCCAGAAAGTCATCCATTGGCGACTGACCCAAGCTTCCATTTTTGCTCAGACCCCTGTGTACTAGGATTTATCGAAAAATCCGTCAAGGATTCTGGTGCTTACAAAGCCAAAGTTGTGAAGGTAATTAAGCCCTCTAAAGAGGCAACGGAGCCAGTAACTCCTGCAACATCAGAACCTTATCAGATGTAAAGATGCCACTATTTGAGTATGATCAGAATGTAAAAGCGTGTATTGAGAGGGCACGGAACGCCTCCTCGAAAAATCGGGGAATCGTCTATATGAAGCAAGAGGAGAACCTTGCCGTGTCTCCTCCGGTAGCAAAGCCCTTAGATAAGAAATCCCTCGATATCAATCTAAACGAAGTTCTCCTAAATCCCTACAATAAAGATATCGACAAGGATAAGGTCGAAGAAATCAAAGGCAAGATCAAGGAATCGGGGGAGATCAAGCCTCTAGTTGTAACCGAGGTAGATAATGACGGCAAGAAAAGCTTAATGCTTACAGACGGTCACCATAGATATCATGCTCTTAAAGAAATGGGGTATAAGACAGCCCCCGCTGTAATGGCCGACGATAGGGGGACTGAAACGGCAAAGGAGCGAGAGCCAAAGTCAATAGATAAAGCTGCCTTTGACGAAGCCAAGCACTCTAGGGATGAAAAAGGTCGGTTCTCTGGAGGCGAGGGTTCACCTAAGCTCAACGTGGTTGTGGGGACAATACCTGAAACGGGTCTGCGACCCGCAATAAACGATAGTGGCAGGATTTTTATAGCAAATGATATAGCCCCTCATGGTCAGTTATTCGTTCGGCATCGTAGTCAGATGAATGATACCTCCGCAGCCGTTGATGGGTTTGTTGATGATAAAGGACGCTTTCTTACGAGGGATCAGACCAGAGATCGTTATGGAGTTTGGGCAAGTGATGATTTAGACGCTGATGGAAGCGTTTTACATCGGGTGGCAAAGAGGAAGAGCAACCCTGCTGCTGACAAAGAAACCGAACTAATTAATGAAAATAAGAAGACAGCTAAGTTTCCTCACAAGTTTAAAGCTGCTGAGTGGACCCACCCAAACGGACACCCACGGTGTCTTCAATGCGGAGACGAAGAGAGAATCGGTGGAGTGTGCGAGAAATTCGAAAAAGCTGAGTGGGATGAGAGCAAGCACCCACGTAGTTCTGATGGGAAGTTTGGAGAAGGTTCTGCAACTGAAGAACATAAAGACGTTTCCGGCAGAGTTTTAGACGAGGCGAGGGCCGTACCTAGATTTAGCTCCAGATATGTAGAATTTGCTAGTAAAGACCCCAATGCACCTTTGACTAGGACAGAACAAGGTGTGATAGACAGATATGTGCCATCTGGGGGTTTAGAGCTTGGATTTGTCTCTAATCCCTTAATGTATTCTGACCCGTTGAAATGGCTGAATAAGAATGAAAGGGCAGCGTTGTTATCATTGGTTGATCGTGGTCAATTGAGGGTAGAAGAACGATACGACGCTGATAAGAAGAAGTCTAGCTATTACCTAGCTAGAAAGGCAGAGACTCAGAAGGTTACAGGTGCTCATGAAGGGGTAGAACCACCTTACTCAATTACCGCTCTCGATCCTGAGGGTAAAAGGGGGCCTAAGAATCAGGATTTCCGCTTCGGGCCAACAAGAGGCGCACAAGGACAAGCAGGAGGTAGTTTCTCGAATGATGGGGTCGGGGCTTACCGAACCTAAGGAGGAGCTATGAAACAATGTTTCCAGGAGTGTGATCCCAACGCAAGACGGGCGCAGTAAAGAGGGAAGTTCGCAATCTTAATTTAAAGGAGATGATTTCAATGCTGAAACTATTACTGTTAGCGGGTGTGGCATACGGGTTGTATCTGCTCTATAAAAAGTACATTGCCAAGTAAATGAATCCCTGTTGCCTTCCAATGTATGAAATGATCGTGACCCGACTGGTCTTGATCGTTTTTGTATATTGGTTTGTGAAGCTTGTAGTAAAGCTCTGGAAGGGGGCGTAATGAACAGAAATATAGTTGAAAACAAAGAGATTGATAAATCCCTTGCGACCAAGATCGGCTTTAAGAGATTAGTCTCTCGCCAGGAAGCCGAAGCCATCAAGACCGCCGTCGGTAAGGGTCTCAAGATCGAAAAAGGGAGTTCCGTGGAGAAAGAAGCGGACCAAACTAAGAAAGTAGTCTCCCGCCTCGACCGACTGGAGAAGAGAGTGGTTGTAAAAGTTAAAGAGGGTGAAGAGGAAACCGAGGTTACTATCGGCGGTAAGCCCGTTGGTAAGGAACCAGGAGAATCCACTGGAGAAGCCATCGCCGGCCACGTAGAAGAAGAGGGCATAGATGAGGAAGCTAAGAAACTAGCTGATCTCACTCAGAAAATAATCGACATTAGAAAGAATGGCATGGAGATGGATTCGACGCAGGCCTATCCTGCTACTCCTCTCATGCAGACACCAGAAGAGGTTTACATTGACTACGCTGAGCAACTGATTCGGCTTGCTAAGAGCATGGACGATCATGTTCGAATGCTTTATAATTCTGGCGATTCCGAGGCAGCTAACGCTCTAGAAGTGTGCAAGGGGGAAGCCAAGGAGTTAGCTTTGAAGTTGATTAAAGAAGCCCAAGCTAAGATGAAGGCCGAGGTAGCGGAATAATTTTGTTTTATGGGGTGGCCACATAGAGCTTGAGTTTACCTCATGCTCTGTTTATCATTTACCTTTAAAGGGGTGAAACAAGTGAACAAACTGACTATTATTGATCCTCGTTTTGGGGACACGACTTTGGAGTTTAACGTGAAAGACGAGACTTCCGTTGCGAAAGCTAGAGAAGAGTTTCGCAACCGTGTTCGCCAGGGATACACAGGAATTACCGAAGATGGGAAAGTCTCCAAGTCGTTCGATATCAACGAGCGAGAGACGTTTCTCCTAATGCCAATGGTTGGGGGTTAATCTCTTAAAGGGTGGCGTGTGATGGCTCCTTATATGGACGATGAGCAGATCATGTCGGAACGGGCGGGACGAAGGGCCAGGAAGCTCCTAAGACGGCTTCTAGGCAAAAAGCAGTACAGTAAATACCTTCGAAAGAGGGTTATTGTAGTGTACCACGGCAAGCAGGTTTACGAGGTGGCGAAGGAGAGAACCGAGGTTCACGTTTTTAGAAGCCGAGCCGACTATCGTAAGTATAACACGGCTAGAAAAAGGTATCCCTCCGATTACACGTGGATGAGGCCTTATGCAGTTGAATGTGGCCATAATCCAGTAACCTATGAACGTCTGTGTATTGTTCCCGATCACGAAAAGCTCAGCCGAATGTACACAGCGAATATGTGCGGAAATTTCCCCGTCCACGTGGATGAGGAGACTTTAATCAGGTACTTGTTAGCCAAGTACAGTCCTCGAACTCTGAGAAAGTTTGCTAGGAGAGTTTTTGCCGAGAGGGAGACGGACTTAAACGAACACGAAGAAAGTGATCTTGACGTAATTACACGCCGAGACCTTCTTCGAAGAGGATATTAGGAAAAGGAGGAAAGATGGCTTTAACGCCGAAAGAAAAAGAATTGCTCAAGTCTGTTCTCGAAAAGAGATCGGCTTGTATTCCATTAACACCAGAGGAAGATAAGTTCGCCTCGGAGACTTTCGACAAGCTACTCGCCGCTAAGAGCACCATGCAGAAGAGGAATTGGTATACTCTTACAGGAGAGCAAGTCAAAGAGTTGAAGAAAGCAGCTTCCTTTGTTGGGCAGGTTCCCAGTGAGACCCACGTCAATAGGCTGGCAGAAGCTGCGGGAGGGCTTGAACAAGCTAAGACCTCACCGAAAGCGGAGGACCCGACCAAGAGCGACAAACATTCCGATCAAGCTGGCAAGATTGGAGACGATGACGCCAAAGGGAAGCCGAAAGCTTCTGATAAGGACGCCGACGAGGATAAGAACGATCTGCAGAATGAGGCGGATCGCCGAGAGATGTATACCCGTGAGAAAGCGGGTGTTATTAAGTTCGAAGTTGGGAACCTTGTCGTTCGAGAGACCAGGATGGGCAAAGAGGTTGGTGTCGTTGCTGGTGTCTCCTCAAAGGGCGGATTGACCGTTCTCTGGAAATCTACCATGACCCAGACATTCGAAACCCCCGATTCGGTCAAGAAAGTCTATAAGGGAAAGCTCGTAGACAAGAATTACAAGGAGGAAGAGGACGAAATCACTCCCCCCGTTAAGAAAGCTGGTGCTTTTAGATTCCCTCCGAAGGATGACGTTGGTACGGAAGAGGAAGAGGAGGAAGTACCAGGAGAAGAGGGTATGGAGGAAGAAGCGGGTGAGGAGGAAGTCGTTCCTGGAGAAGAGAAAGCGGATGAGGCCCCGAAGGTAGACGAAAACGGGGAACCGATCGATGAAGGCGATGCACCTTCGATGGATGAAGAAGAGGAACCTGCTGCCTACCTTGAGAATCAGGCCAGGCGTGAGGGTGCTGAACATGCCGAGGAAGAAGGGGCCGATGTTGTTCCACAAGCGATGGAATTAGCGGAGCAAGTAATTTCCTTAGCAGAACGAGTGGCTAGAATTGGTAAACTTGCTAAGGGCGAAATAACTCACACCGAGGCATACGAGAGAGTTGTAGATCAACCAGGGGTGGAAGATCCGCATGCTCTAGCTCAGCATATTGTTGAGCAAGCTGGTGGGGAGAAAAAGAACAAAAAGAAGTAAGAGATCGTCGGGGACGGACTAATAATTAGGTGTTTTAAGAAGCAGGTTGGTTTGGTAATGGGGCGTAGAAGCTATGGATAATAGATCGCCTTAGGTTAATGCAGCCTGTCAGAGACTATAGCACCCGAACCAATTGACAGCGGGAGCCTTACGGCGTGAGTGTACGAATTAAAATTGCCACGTACTGGCGGATCGTCGTTACCTGCTGTCGTTTATTAGGAGGGTAACTGATTTCTTTTGGGAAGGAATACTCGACGCAGATAGTCCCTGAGCGGATAGTTGAGAACTACCTGGGAAGGAAACCAAGAGTAGGAGATCAGTTCACTATAAAGATTGGAACCTTTGAAGTGGTTAATTTCGAAAACAATGGTGTTAGAGTGAGGAAAATAGGATAATGTTAGAACTTACGGAAGTGGCAGTAAAGAGACTTAACAAAGAAAGTCCAAGTACGTTCTACCGTTTGCGTTACAGGGATGGAATTATTTCGGCTGGATTCGATAAAGTAATCAACCCAGGCGATATCGTCGTTCACCCCACGGTAGGAGACGTGCAGATAGTGATGGACGAAGAAACCAGCAAGCACCTTACGAATTATACTTTAGGTGTGGATGCAGGAACTCTTGTTTTGATTAATGTACCTGGGATTAATCATGTACCAAATTCTTTATGAAAGGATGGTGATTTAAATGGCAGTACCGACTTCAGTTAGGGACCACGATTCTCTGGAATCTCCGAGGAGAGAGTGGGTAGGCACGATGAGGGGAGACGTTGTTGATTGTCTCGCTGTCCACCTTCGTGGTGTTGACGGCAACCCGACCGATGCTGTTGAGGGAGATCTCTGGTATGACACCACGGCTAATGTCTTGAAGCACAAGGACAACGTTGGCGTCAAAACCATCACCTCAGTTTAATAGGAGGACACCGTAGGGTGTCGAATACAAGTAGATTCGAAATCAGCCAGTGAAAACCTGGTGAAGGGATAATCCCGAAAGGGATGATTCTTAAGACATTTCGACGGTGCCTCTTGGGAACAGGAGGCACTTGCACTCATAAAATATTAAAGTCCGATCTAGTCATCTCGAATTTCGAGTGGCTAGAAAGGCAAAATTTCAACCAGTCATAAAGTCAAGCGACTTATGATCGTTCGATGGGTACGTTAACCCATCACCTATTGAGGAGTAAAAATGGCAGACATAGACCCCAGGTTAGTTTATAAATGCTCACATTGCGGAGAGCCAATTATTTACCCCAAGAGGGCATTAGAAGGACTACCCCCAGGTAGAAAAATTGTGGAAACGCCTGAGAAACTGATGTGCAGAGATTGTTTCAAAATCAAAAAAGCAGAATACCAAAGTGGGGATTGCAATTGTTAACGATGGATAAAGATAACAAACTTCTAAAGCAAATCTGCGTGAAGTGTGCGTGTATCGTCGAATATCCAGCAGGATTACTCAAGAATCTTCCTAGGGAAGAACGCTCACACTTTGAGATATCCGATAATTACGTTTGCCCCAAGTGTAGGAAGGAGAAGAAGTAATGCCTAGAACTACAGTTCCATCAGGACAAATACGAGACGAAAGCATCTTAATAGATGATCTCCGTGATTTCTCTCCAGAAGATGGAGGGGGCCTAAATCTGACAGTCAGGGCGGGCCGAATTAGAAACGATAACACGGTTACAGATAAAAACGAGCAGACTGTTGCTCTTACTAATGCTACCACTAACTATGTAGAGATTGACACGGCGGGAGTAGCTACTTCCAACACCGTAGGATTCACTACTGGTAGAATCCCCATTGCCACAGTAGTAACTGCAGGTGGAGCAATTACTACTATCACGGACAAAAGGACGTGGGTAAATTCGGGAGCAGGTGGTGGTGGTGGCGGTGCTAATGGGTGGACTGACGATGGTACGGTTGTTAGACTAGAAACCTCCACCGATAAGGTTGGAATTGGAACCTCTTCTCCATCTACTAAGCTCGACGTTAGTGAAAGCTTTAGATCAGGAACGGCAGCTTTAACCGATGCAGCCACAATTGCTACGAACGCCGCTTTAGGGAACCAATTTACCGTTACTTTGGCGGGAAATAGAACGCTGGGAAATCCGACCAATCCGTCAAATCGACAGAAAGTTACCTGGATTCTTAAACAAGATTCTACGGGTGGGAGAACAATCACCCTTGATACAAAGTTTCGCTTGGGGACTGATATTGTTGACGTAACTTTATCAACCACTCCAAGTGCCATCGATTATATGACCGCCATTTATGATTCTACTGATGATAAATGGGACGTTGTAGCTTTCGTTAAAGGATATTAACAGGAGGAGGATTAGAACATGCCACTTTCAACCGCTTTAAAAGATGCCGTTGATTTAGAAATCAGCGATCTGCAAACACAACTTACCACCAAGCAAGCCGACTATTTGGCTGCCAATGGGAAATACTGGCAGGGAATTGCTTGGACGCCATCGATTCCACAGGATGGGGCGACCGTTGCCACCGATGCGACAGTCAGTCCGACCGATCAAACCGCCGACTGGACCGATGCTGGAATTACGGTTCCGGCCAATGCCAAGGGACGCTTGGAAGTCCACGCTTATAATGGGCCTAGTGGAAAAGGATATGTGATCGTTGCGACAGTTAAGGAAACGGACACCTCCGTTACCCCGAACGTCGTGAGGAAATACTCCCGATCTGTTGGAGTTGGCCCTGAGAGTCGTGATTTTGCTTGGGCCGAAGTCATAGAAGAAATCTAATCTCACTAGTAGGTGGTTTCGGAAAGGTAGAAGAAAAGGATTATGCCTAAGTCCCCTGTCTTTGAATACGATACCAACGATTCCCTAAGAACAAATCTGAAAGCGTATTTCCGTCTTGAAGAAACTGACGGAACCCGTTTTGGGGCTTGGGGAGGAGTATTCGAGAAAGACACCGACTGTAATCAAGGCAGGACGGCTATTATGGGGGGTAGCGATCCTGGTATATTCGACGTTGACCCCAGTCTTACATTGGCCGACAGATTGGTGGCCTATTGGAAATTGGACGAGACCTCAGGAACCCGTCGAGATTCTAAAGGATCAAGTCATCTTACTGATAACAACACCGTAACGCAAAGTTCGGGGATTATAGGACCGGCCGCCCAATTTACCAAAGCCAACAGCGAATACTTAAGCCGGGCCAGCAACAGTGATCTTACGACAGGCGACATAGACTACACCATCGCTTGCTGGATTTACCTAGATTCCCTTCCATCCATTGCTGGTTCTTCTTTCAACGTAGTAACAAAGTATGAAATTGGTTCCCCCAATCAGGAGTATCTCTTACAGATAAATGCTAATGACAACAAGATAGTCCTGGGTCACACTGGAACTGGTGCCGACGCACAATGGCCAACGGCACTTACCACAGCAACCTGGTATTTTGTAGTGGCTTGGCATGACGCAGTGAACAATCAGATAGCCATTAGTGTGAATGGAGGAAGTCCAGTAATTGTTTCCACCACTGGGGCGGCTTTTTCCAGCAGTACGCAATTTTTGGTAGGGGCTGTAACCGAAAGTGGGGGTGGCGGGGTAAAGGAGTTCATGAACGGTAGGATTGATGAGTTAGGTTTTTGGAAGAAAGTGCTGTCGTCTTCCGAACGTCGAGAGCTTTACCAGAGGGGAAGAGGTAACACATTCTTTCCAGGTAGGAGGATTCCAGTTGGAAGTCTTAGAGACGGACTTTCGGCCTATTACACCCTCGATGAGGCTTCTGGCACAAGACAGGACGAAGTAAGCTATTTCGAAAAAGACACGGATGGAACACTCACCCGAAGTCTAGTGGCGTATTGGCAATTGGGGGAGCCGAGTGGAACCAGGATAGATTCCAAGGGTTCTAGCCATCTTACTGATAATAATACCGTAACCCGAAATGACGGGAAGGTAAGCAAAGCAGCGCAATTTGTCGCAGCCAACACTGAGTACCTATCAATTACCGACAACGCTGCCCTGTCTATGGGTGATATTGACTTTTCCATCGCTTGTTGGGTATTTATCGATTCCTTTACAGGGGGGAATACAATCTTAGGCAAAGGCGATGGGAACGTTACCAAGACCCTTGAGTATTATATCCACTGGAATGGAACTAGGTTCGTCCTTCATGTTGGGAACAATGTCTCCTTTGCGAACGTAAACGCCGATGGGACTCAGGTTACAGGACAGTGGTATTTTATCGTTGCCTGGCACGATTCTGTAGCCGATACCATCAACATACAGATTGACAACGGGACGATAGCAAGCACATCTTGGAATGGCGGAAGCTACGATAGTTCTCATCCCTTCGAGATGGGTGCGGTGTTCACCAGCACTGGTCAAGAAAACCGTCATAATGGCCGAATCGATGAGGTCGGAATTTGGAAGAAAGTCCTTACCGCCCAAGAACGTCAAGACCTTTATAATGATGGCCTCGGCAACCCATATCACGGCGGCCATCATCTTACTGATAACAATACAGTAACTCAAGCTGCAGGGAAGAAAGTAAAAGCTGGGCAATTTACCAAAGCTAACTCGGAATATTTATCCCTCCCAGATAATGATGATGTTGGTCTGGCTTCAGGGCGGGTAGATTTTACTATTGCCTGTTGGGTCTATATCGATTCCCTTCCAGGAGACGTTCACCAACTGATTCATAAAGGCGAAGCTCAGGCCGGAAGCGTGGCTTCAGAGTATGCTATATCTCTCACTAATAACTCTCCAAACACGCCAACCTACATTTGGCAATTTACCATATCGAATGGCGCAGATTTTACTACTCTAGAAGGCAACGCTGGAGTAACGATAACCACAGGTACTTGGTTATTCCTAGTAGCTTGGTACGACGGGATTAAGGGCAGATTGTTTTTTCAAGTCAACAATAACGGGATAATGTCGGCGTCTCATGAAAAAGGCACCCAGCGGACCAGCAATTCTCTCATCATTGGAGCAAGAAACGTGCTGGGGACTATCGACAAGCATTGGGACGGTAGAATAGAGGAGATCGGTATTTGGAAGCGTACCCTTACAGCGAAAGAGCGTTCGGACTTATATAATTCAGGAAACGCCAATTCTTACTCTAGATCGCTAGAGTTGACTGATAACAACACCGTTGGCTCCACAATAGCAGGGGTTAGGGAGAATGCAGCGGACTTTGAAGTTGACAACAGTGAATACCTGTCCTTAGCCAGTAATACTTCTGTTTCCGTTGGGGATATAGATTTCACCTTCTCCGCTTGGATTTACTTCGAGTCAAAGGCCACATTTATGACGATCGTTGCTAAGTCCGATCCAACCACTGGAAGTCGAGAATATCGAATGCGGTATAATAGCTCTCTGGATCGACTTGAATTTACCATCTTTGGCCTAGGAAGTGGCACCATAGTTGGAACCGTTCCTGCTAATTCTTTCGGGTCTCCACCGATAGGACAATGGCTTCATGTAGTTGGGTGGCATGATTCCGTTGCCAACACTGTAAACATTCAGATAGATGGCGGGGCTATAGATTCAGTTGCGACTATAGGTGTCCCAGACTTTACCTCAGAACCTCTTACTGTGGGTGCCGATACTTCAGGAAACGCTAGCAGATGGGATGGCTTTATTGATGAGTTAGGGTTCTGGAAGCGGATATTGACAGCCCAGGAGCGTCGTGATTTATATTTGCAGGGGCGTGGTAATGCACTTATAACCAAGAAACCAAGAACCCGATCTTTAATCTTCGAGAAGGATACGGAGCTTCTAATATGCTAACTTCCGATCTTAAAGCGTTATGGCAATTGGATGAGACGAGCGGGACCAGATTTGACGCCTGGGGCAACAAATTCGAGCGGGACGCTAGAAACACCCTTCCTAATAATCTGGTGGCTTATTGGACTTTGGATGAGTTAAGCGGAACCAGGGAGGACGAAAAGGGAACCAACCATCTTACCGACAATAATACAGTAACTCAAGCACTTGGTAAGAAAGTTAGGGGAGCGCAATTTACACGGGCCAATAGTGAATATCTTAGTGTTGCAGACAATTCTGATATTAGTATGGGTGATATAGATTTTACGATAGCGTTCTGGTTCTATATGGATTCAGTGCCGCCGTCCTCCGGAGATACGGCGTTCAATTTCGTTGCAAAGGGAAGTTCCAACGTCGCCGCACAAAATGAATATCTCGTTAGAGTCAATAACGCCACTGGGTTGGGGGGTACAAGACCTATTGTTGAGTTTGTAGTTGCCAATGGAATCAATTCCACCACTTTGTCATCCACCGTTATTTTATCTATTAATACTTGGTACTTTGTTGTTGTTTGGCACGATTCGGTTAATGATACAATGAATGTTCAAATTAATGGTGGTGCGATAGATTCTACGAGTAGAAGCGGCGGGAGTTTTGATAGCACTCATGAGTTTACTATGGGAAATGAACCAACTACCCATGGTGGTTTCCACGATGGGCGTATTGACGAAGTAGGAATTTGGAAAAGAGTCTTGACAGCAGAGGAACGATCCCTTCTTTATAATTCAGGGAGAGGAAATTCTTATACCAGGTCGTTAAGTTTGACCGATAATAACACAGTTGGGGTAAACACGGGGATCAGGAGTCGAGCGGGGCAATTTGTACGGGCGAACAGTGAATACCTTAACCGAGCCAATAATTCCGCAATCAAAACGGGCGATATAGGTTTTACGGTGTCGGCGTGGGTATATTTAGATAGCAAGCCAGGGAACATGGCTATATACACTAAAAGTAACGATTCCACTGACCAACGAGAGTTTGGAATTGACTACCGAAACTCAGAGGACAGGTTTAGGTTCTTTGTGGACAACGATGGATCACCAGGCGGTATCGTCTCCTTACTTGCCAATAGCTTTGGTTCCCCATCAACCGCTTCATGGCATCTTATTGTGGCATGGCATGACCCCGAAGCTAATACTATCAACATTCAAATTAATAATGGAACCATAGATTCTTCCTCTCACACTCTAGGGGTTTTTGTTGGGACTTCATCTTTAGGAATTGGAGCTATAAATCTTGACACCACGCCATCCAATTTTTGGAATGGAAGGATAGACGAAGCTGTATTCTGGAAACGGGTTTTAACTTCCCAAGAACGTTCTGATCTTTACAACGCCGGAAGGGGAAACACAGTCAGAGCAATCTTGAAATCGAAGTCTCCCGCCTTTGGGAAAGAGTTGGTGGAGGTCTAAATGCCCTTAGTTACCGATCTTAAAGCCTATTACAAGCTAGAAGAAACTAGTGGGATTCGTAGAGATAGGTGGGGAGGGCATTTCGAGCTTGATACGAACCGGACCTTGACCGACGAGTTGTTTGGCTATTGGACTTTAGACGAAGCATCAGGAACAAGAGAAGATGAAACCACAGACCGATTTGCAGTAGACCGAACCAAGAAAATGTCAGAGAGTTTGGTAGCATACTGGAAACTAGAAGAGACGAGCGGAACCCGATTTGATTCAAAAGGTTCTAACCATCTTACAGACAACAACACAGTTACACAAGCTGATGGAAAAAGGGGAAAATCAGCGCAATTCGTAGCTGCTAACGTCGAGTATCTTCAGATAGCTGACAATGCATCTCTCTCTACTGGAGAGATTGACTTTACTATTTGTGCATGGGTTTACCTCGATAGCACCGGAACCACCAGAGTCATAGCTAGCAAAGGGGATAACACTGGTGGGAAAGACGAATGGCAACTTCGGGTAAGTGGAAGTCTTAATAAATTTCAGTTTCTAGTAAAAGATTTAATAGATGCTTCCGAATTTGTAACAGCAGATTCTTTCGGTACTCTGTCCACTGGAGTTTGGTACTTCGTTGTGGGTTGGCACGATGAGACAGCAAACACTATTAATATTCAGGTTAATGGCGGGGCGGTAGATAGTGTAACTAAGACTCTAACCATCTCCGACTTGACCGGCCCCTTTAATATCGGCTCACTAGGAGTTGCCGGTCCTTGGGATGGCCGAATTGACGAAGTTGGTTTTTGGAAAAGAGTCCTTACCGAGAGGGAGCGTAAAGACCTTTATTTAGCAAGTAGAGGAAACACCTATCTTCCTGGAAGCAATCTTACCGACAATAATACCGTTACTCAAAATCAAGGAACAAAAGTTAAAGCAGCGCAATTCACTATGGCCAATATTGAATACCTTTCGGTTGCTGATAATGCCGATCTTTCTGTGGGAGACATTGATTTTACTTTTGCCGGTTGGATTTATTTCGATAATGTATCGGTTACTTCTGGTATGCTTTCAAAGGCCGGCGTAGCACCCAATCGAGAATACGATCTTTTCGAAACCGATCTGGATGGGGATCAAACAAAACGTAGATTTAAATGGCGTGTATTTGCATCAGACGGTACTTTTGTAACCGTTAATTCGACGGTACTTCTTGCAAATGCCACCTGGTATTTTGTAGTGGCTTGGCATGATTCTGTTGCTAATACCATAAATCTACAGATTAATAACGGAATAATAGAGTCAACAGCAACCGCTGGACTTGTACCAAATGATGGTACAGCACCATTTGAACTGGGTCGTACCAATAACCAAGATAGTCAGACCTTGGATGGCCGAATTGATGAAGTTGGTTTTTGGAAGAGGTTGTTGACGGCTAAAGAAAGAGAGGATCTTTACAATTCTGGATTAGGAAACTCCTACACCAGAAAGAAGGATTTAACCGACAATAATACCGTTACTTTTAACCCTGGAAAAGTAGGATCAGCAGGGCAATTTACGGCGGCAAACGCCGAGTATCTCAGTAGAGCGGATATTACGCCACTTAGACCTGGGACTGTGCCATTTTCCCTCGCTTGTTGGGTCTACTTCGATTCCGTCAGCAATGGGCAAACTATGGTTGCTAAGTTTGGTTCGGGTGGGGCTTCCGCCGTAGAATATTTTCTACAAACCGCTACAGACTTAGGACCTATCTTATTCCAATTTGGTACTAGGGGTGCTCCTACCAACGATTCTGATTTAAATTATGTTTCTACTGGAGCCATTCAGATAGGGAGATGGTATTTTGTAGTAGCGTGGCATGATCCTGATGCCGATCTCCTTTCTATGCAGGTTGATAACGGACCTGTGGAGACCGCTTTTCATGACGATTCGATAAATTCTACCGCCTCTGCGTTCGCCATAGGAATAAATCCGGCATTTCCCACCACCCCAAATGCTATGAATGGTCGCATCGATGAGGTCGGTTTCTGGAAACGGGTGTTAACTGAGGATGAACGGTCTATTCTTTATAATGCAGGGCGTGGGAATACGATAACTGAACCCCTCGCCGGGGTTCTGCAATTAGCTTTGGATTAAGGAGGATAAATGCCTCAAGTAGAAGGAGGCCCTTCGGGGCTTAATAGGATTTTAGAGGGAGCTTACCGATCCGCTGTTTCTAGTGGGAAGGACAAAGGTACAGCTTCCGCTATTGCTTGGTCAGCTGCCAAAGCCAAATATAAGAAATCTAAGGGGAAGTGGGTACGAAAACTCTTTGATGATTTAGCTTCCCTTTGTAGAGACATTAGTAATCCTGCTTTTATCGGAGATCGGGGCATGATCAAGGGTGTTGGTGGGCAATGCGTCAACGAGTATGCCGATCTTATTAAAGAAGAGGAAAGAGCAACGACCGATCCTGAGCACTCCTTCACAGGAGAATCCGGACCGATCTTTGATTGGAGAGGAAATCCCCTTATCCACCAAAAGAAGTTTTTGGGTCCACTAGCCGATGATCTTAATAAAGCCGACATTGGTATTAAGCCCGACGCTATTGGTACGAATCCAATAACAGGGATCAATTATGACCCTGGTGCGGGGGGTTCTGCTGGTTCTAGAGATGGGCAGGAATACCAGAACGAGAACGTGAGAACGACCCACGGCGAGGACAAAGGAAAGCACACCACCAAACTTATTGATCAACTTCGTGATTTGTCGGCCCTTCTCAAAGGAGAGTGGGATGAGAGTAAACACCCACGGGATGAGAGTGGGAAATTCGGTGAAGGAGCAGGTGGGGGCGCAGGAAAAGAAGATAAGCCCCTTCGAGAGCATATGAGGGATTTGGCAACTCCAGAAAGGGCTTCGCTGAAAGATTGGGGCTATTTTAGTGTGGCGACAGATCGGAACTCCGATCATGATGAGTTTGTGGCCGATTCTTTGGAGTATATGGACCTCACCAATCAAGAGGTGGAGGATTTCTTGGGATCTAGTTATGGCAGGCATCTGGCCGATGAGCTTCGTGATTACGAACAGGACGATGACGCCGAGTATAGCGAACAGGATACTCAATCAATGTCAGAAGTCATCGATCGTGTATATAAGGACTATGCTGAGAATCAGAAAGAATCGGATAGAGAGCTTCATCCACGGCCTGAAGATGTTCATGATATGGGCGTGAAGGACGAGAAAGTAACTAAAGCTCTTGATAGAGCACGGGACGCTATTAGTCTCGCTAGTAGAAACAAAGAATTGTCCGATCTTGAGCTTGATAAAATTCAAAAAGAGTGGGATGAGGCAAAGCATCCCCGTGATCCCGATGGTAAATTTGGCGAAGGAGCAGGGGAGAGCAGGGATCGATACACCGAGAGTGAAAGACAAGAAGCTCAAGAAGCCTATGATCAGGCAACCGCCGGTCATTACGATAAACCGCCTTTTAGGGGCGAGAAGGAACCAAAAGAAGGGCCAGCACCGACTCCAAAGACCCTATCACCAGCTAGCGTGAAGACTTCACTACAGAATGCGGGGGTGCACCCAGATTCGGTGGGGAAGGACAAATCTGGAAATCTTGTAATTAGACGGCAATTCTTCTATAGTTACGGGAAGTCTGCCGAGGACTTTAGAGATAAAGTAACTGCAGGGCTTAAATCCGCTAAAATTGATCATGAGGTAGTCAATTATGGAACGCACGATGCGCCTTTTAGAGGTGGGGCCAGTGTTGCCAATAGTCAGCATTGGTATGTAACGGTAAAGGCAAAAGCCAAATAATGTTTGGGAGGAGAGGATGCGATTTGTTCGCTACGATTTTTATAGTAGTAATGGCACTGGTGGGCTTCGTCGAAGGACTAGCTATAATTCTGACCGTACTCAGTCGGATAATCAAGCCTCTTCTAACCAAGGCCCTGGGCAAACCGTGTACCTCATCACATCAAGAGAAGAACTCCAGAGATACCTCGAAGAACTTGCCTTCATTGAATATCTTAGGAAATGGGGAACAGTACCTCCCAATGGCACCAAAGTACCCGCTCCTCCTACCTCCTCCAAGACCAAGTGGAAAATTCGAGAAAAGGGTAAGCTTGTCTGAACCTCCAATGAGACAAAAGTGGACGATCAAGACGAAAAATACGAACTCTCCCTCTCCGAAGTCAGAAAATGGGTAACCGATATACTGAATCAGTACGGGGTTTGCCGATTGTTTGATTGTAATTTATTTGTAGACGAAATTATAGTTGAATTTAAAAGCCGATTTGGAGACAGGAAAGCTAAATGAGCGATTGCGAAAAGTGCAACCAAGTAGAGAAAGAAATGGCCGTTCTCAAAAACGAGGTCAGAAACTTTGAGAAGCAATATGCAGAGGACAAGCTCCAGGACAAGAAGGACCTAGAGGAAATTGAAGAAGGATTGGATGCACTGCTTAATCAAAAGATTGGTTTCGAAGCTGTGAAAGAGTTTGCCGCACTATTATGGAAAATTGCCCTGGGTGCGGGAGGGTTAACATGGACCATTATCCAAATTTTAAAGGTAGTACGATCATGAAACAATCTGTAGGAAATTTCAAATACTTTCCCATTTGTAAGCAGCACTTCGAAGAGGACAAGGAAGTTCGGGCCTTGGTGTTTAAGAAATTTGCGGGTCAACCCGCTATGATCAATCTAGTGAAACCAGAACAATGTGAGGTATGTAAAAATGGTGAGATTTCGTAAGTACGCAAGTCTTAAAAAGAAAGTTCGTTCTCTGAAAGATAACGGGAACGCCAAGAAATCGGTGAAAAGCGACCCACGGATTCGAGTAACCAAGCTCGGAGAAACCACTGAGGTCTAATGTATCTTTGGGCAGAATGTGTGAATTGTGGTCAGCTTTTTCAGATCAGAGAAGGCACTAAGGCGATTACGTCTACATTGAACGGTTGCCCAAAATGTGGGAATGTTCTACTTATTATCAGCAAAAAGAAGATCGGGTTGTTAACTTATGATCCTCGTATGGATGATACCATTCCTACTGTGATCAAGAAGAAATGGAAGATTCGGGAAAAAGGCAAGCTAAAACCAAGGGTAAAAAGTCGTGGAGGGCATAGACTGTGATAATCGCAATCGACCTTGATGGCGTTCTTTGTAATCCAATTTCCAAATCTACAGCTTTTGATGAGGTGAAAGATCGGGTTCCAAAAGAAGAGGTAGTAGAGTTCCTCAAGCTCCTCCACTTAAAGAATTATCAGATCGAACTTTACACCAGCAGAGACCCCAGTCTCATGATGGAGACTGAGCAGTGGCTTAGTAAGCACAAGATTCCATACCATCATGTCCTTTATGGCATGCCTCGTAAGGATATTTATTTCGGAACTAATTCGGTTAAATACACCACCAGAGAAGAAGCTTTGGAACAGGTCAAAAAGCATGGGGGTAGGGTTTAATGAAACACTATATTATGAAACCCCAGACAACCATTACCGGCTCTAGCGATGCTAGTATTACTTTTTCCTGCGTTTGCCTTAAGGAGATTAAGCGTGGACACCCTGGCAAGAAACTTAGCTCTAAAAAGACAAGTCGAAAAACTAAGAGATAATCTTACGACCAGCAAAGGTATCCTCACGGCCGAGGTATCCGGTCTGGGACTGGTCAGAGAGGATCTCCAAGAGGATATGGCCATCGGGGGTCCCGGTATCTTCACCCTTCATCACTTGCGGGATAGTGTGGGTAGGAATAAAGGACTTTTAGGGAAAAGAGGGTATGATCGGGGCTACAAAAATAGACTGGTTTACACCCGAATGAATGACGAGGGAGCGGTCTTTATGGTGCTTCCGATAGATATTGAAGGGGAAGAGCAAAGCGAAGCTATAATTCCTCTGGAGGATTTGAAGTATATCCTTCGGAGAGATAGAAGATTAAGAATGAATAAAGCTTTCGAAGAGGAGCAACACCCAAGAGACGAAAGTGGGAAATTTACGGAATCTGGGGTAGGTGGTGGAGCTTCCCAATATCGTTTTGACCCCAAAGACCCAAAGTGGAGTGGAATTGGTCGTCATAGTTACGCTATAAAGATGAAAGACGGAACTATTTACGCCGATCCCAAAGCCCTTCATCATGGAGATGTGGTCAATAACGCCGATCTTGACCCCGACGATATAGTAGACGGGGGTTACATTCTTGGCGATGGAAAATATCATGGGGGTCAGTCGGACGCCGTACAACGTATGATCGCTCAAAGAGAACCAAAAGATAAACCGAAGACCGAAAAAGCAGATTCTCTAGTGTGGGAACCGTCTAGGGAAACTCTTGGAGAAGCCCTTCCGAGAAATCGAGAGGCGACGAAAGCTCCCAAAACTCAGGGTGGTCCCCCGACACCAAAAAAAGTCAAAGAGGATACCAAGGAACCCCATCGGGGGGACGTTGCTTTTGGTCAGAAGCACCAAGAACCCACCAAGAACCCGCACAGGACCCCTCCTGCTGGTATGGGAATGGTGTCTGATAGTTACAGAGTTGGCACGTATTACCAGGCCACTCCAGAACCCGACGCATTTCGTTAAGGAGGGATAGAATGGATCTTATGATGCTGTTGATGCTTGTGATGGAAATGGTAAGCGTTGCTAAGCAGGTTATGGCGTTGGTTCTAATGATATTGTTAGCTCAGTTTTTGCGAGTTGCGACTAATTACTATAAGAGGAAGAAATAATGTCTTACATGGTGTATATGGTTAAGTGCACTAAATGTAAGAAGAAGGTTACGACCGCCTTTGGAATTGTAGGCAGATATAAAGTTGCCGAACCCATTGTAGATTGTAAGTGTGGGGGCAAATTTAAGAAAATTAAAGAAACCCCGCCTTTGTTCAAGAATATAAAACCGCCGAAGTTTGTGGATGGAGAGGTAACCTTAGGATGAGGTGCTCACGGTGCAAGATGAATAAAGCACTTCTTTTTCCCAAGACCGTCAGTTCTCACGGAAAGGAAATTTTTTTAATGGTATGCCAATGGTGTCTTAAGAAACCAGACAATCACAGAGGGCGCAGAGATGACCAAGCGAGAAGCCAAGTTGACAGAATCAGTAAAGACGTGGGCAAACAGACTGGGAATCGGCAATTATAAGTACATAGTTCATATTGTAAAACCTGAGGATATGGAGGATTTGCAACACGACGATGGCACAACCCACGACTACGCCCAGGTGATCACCTCGGAAGAAAAACAAGAAGTCGAGATTTACATTAATGAGAAGTATTTGAAGGAAGAGCCAAACGAGACAGAGAATACTGTTGTGCATGAATTAGTTCATGCTCGTCTTAACCTTCTAATGGAATCTATAACAGACACGATCAATTCTTACGTTTCGGACAAAAATAGTAAAGAGTTTCTCTGCAAACAGTTGGGGAAAATAGAACACCAAGTTGTGGTGGGGATTACAAGAGCTTTAGTAGAGGAAAAATAATATGCCATTTAAAGACTTCAAGATGGAGGATTTAACCCTCCCCACGGACTTCAAACGGGACGATATCTATAAAAGAGATCGTGGGAATCTCCCTGACCCTGAACCCAGGAAGGGTATGTACCGTTTGGTGAATACCACCATCAACAAGAAACAGCAAAAGATGTTCACGCTATCTACCGCCACTTTGGGTAGACTAGCAAATACTGATCCTATCACGTGGGCAATTCGAAGAGCTATTAAGTCTTATATCAGTCAGATTAAGTGGGATATTGTTCCCGATACCGAGAATCAGGAAGCGGAGTTAGACCGTTTTGAAGAGTTAGCCATCTCGAATTTGCAACCGTATAGCACTGGGAAAGAAGAGTTCATTTCCGAAGCTTTAGATCAGGTTCTTGTTACCGAGATGGGTAAAAACTTAGTCAGAATTATGAAAGGTCCAGAAGCCGATAAAAAGCCCATAATTAGGTGGTATATTCAATCCCTCAAACGAAGAATTAAGCAAGAAGCTGAATCCCACAGGCACGATATCAAAAGAATCTTTGAATGCCCTAACAGTACGGATAGGACATGGAGGACTTTGCAGGAGAAAATCCTAGATGATCTTTTAATTTACGATTCGGGGGTTCTCGTAAAGAACTGGTCGGCTACGGGTAAACTTGCTGAGTTATACACCATTCCAGGGCATGAAGTCAAGATTTATCGAAACGAAGACATGACGGCCCCACTCCCACCTGAACCCGCTTTTGTTTGGGAGCAAATGGGAATAAATCGGGCCGAGTTTAGTTCCGAAGAACTTATCTACATTATGGAGAATCCGCAACAGAGTGGTTACGGAATGTCCCCATTGGAAGTGGCGGCATACATTATCACGGCTTCCTTGTTTGCCGACGAATACCAAATTGACTACTTTAAGCACTCCAACGTTCCCCCTGGGGTATTTGATCTTGGAAAGGGCGTGGACTCCGATCAGTTGGATTCCTTCCGTGCTATGTGGGAGAACGAAGTGCAGGGTAGGGGTGGCCAGCACCGCATGATGTTCATTTCTGGTTCTGAGGACCCAAAGTTTATTCCAATGTCAACCAGAACGAACAAAGAGATGCAGTTGATCGATTACCTGAAATGGACAATGGGAGTGAAATGCGCTGCATACGGTATTTCTCCGCAGGATTTAGGATTCATGGATTCCTCCAGGGGTCTTGGTGGGGGTGGGGTAGCGCAGGTCCAAGAGAAATTGTCCAAGGCCCGTGGTGTTCAATCTCTTTTAACCCTATTAGAGGAACACTACAACAGAGAGATCGTAAAGTCTGAGTTCTCTTACCGAGATGTGAAATTCGAGTGGCTGGATATCGACTTGGGAGACCCATCGAGAGAATCAACTATTGATATTCAGGATATTAAGTCTGGTGTCATTTCTAGAAACGATAGAAGGCAAAAATTGGGACTGAAACCGATTGACGGCGGCGACGTTCCGGTCATTGAAACCGCTAGTGGTTTAATTCCTGTTGAAGGTTTGAGCAAGCTTCCTGTTGAACCTCCTGCACCTGTAGGAGAAGCTCCTCCAGAACCACCCAAAATGGGACCTAATGGTAAACCTATTGGGGAAGAGGAAGTACCTGTGGTTGAGGAAGAAGAGGTCCCTCCTGAAACCGAGGAAGAGGAAGTTTTGAAAGAGAAGAGGGTAAAAATTGTGGTAAACAGAAGGAAACCTGTCTTGAAACAATACCAACTTCTACACAACACCGTGAAGTCCCTCCAAGATCAAGGTGTTCAAGCAACCTTGTTAATTGGATTTCAGGATAAGTAAAGGAGGAATAATGGGAAAGAGATATGCAATTTTAAAAGATCCCTTTGGTCCCGTAGCAAAGAGAACTGAAATCGAGATTCCCAACCAAGACCTTAATAAGGGCGAGTGGGACGAATCCAAGCACCCCCGTGGAGAGGGTGGGAAATTTGGTGAGGGTACGGGTGGGGCGAAACCGTCAGGCAGAACCCCAAGTCAAGAACGGGCAGCTACGGGAGCGAGAGCGGCTACCTCTATGAGGGTAGCTAGAAAGTGGCTAGAACAACCTTATTTTAAAGGGAAACCTGGGTCCCCTGAGGATGACGCCGCAAAGGCCGTTCAAAGAGCGGTGGCTTCTGGATTCGAGATTCCTGGCGACAAAGAATTATATGAAGTAGCCCAGGAAAACCTGGCGAACTCAATCTATGATGATAAAGAAAATGCTCTCCCTTACTTATCCGACGAAGAGCAGGAGGAAGCCGAAAGGGATGAGTGGTCTCTAAGAGAAGTTGCTGAATTGGCTATGGACAAAATCCGTGATATGAGCATAAATGATCCTGAAATGCGGGAGAATATGGCCGATGCTCTTTATATGATGGCCGAGCAACACCTAGAAGATCGGAAAGAGAAAAAGGGTCTCATTGATAGCACTATGAAGAAATTAGCCGACCTTCGTAAGGAGTGGGACGAAAGTAAGCACCCACGGGATGCCAGTGGAAAATTCGGTGAAGGATCAGGCGGTTCAAAAGAAGAGCCTAGTCGAGGTCGATTCGAGAGTCGTGAACCCGATGGTGGACCATCCAAGTGGGGTTATTATGGGACGGCTACTGAGCGAGATAAACAACACGACCAAGCTGTAGAGTCTGCTGTAGGAGAACGCTATGCAGGGAGGGGAACAGCCGCCGAAGACAAAGCAGCCGAGTTTATGGCGTCTAATTATGGCCGTTATTTAGCGGACTCGATTGCTGGTCTTCCAAAAGGCGATGAGAAGGTAAAGCAGGAAACGGATCGCCACATGAAGGTTTACGAAAAGAAAGTAGTTGATCTAGCCCGTAGGACAGGGTTTGAAGGGCGTGATTATGAGGGTGCTAGACGGCACATGATTGTTCAATCAGGAATAGAAGACAAACCCGAAAAGAAAAAGTAATGCGCATTTATCTTGATGAGCCAACGCCGATTGAAAAACTTAGGGAAGAGTTTAACGACTCGGTAACCTACATAACCTCTACTACTCAATATCCGTTGGTAGAGGCCATCGAGTTTAGTGGTGGTATCCAAAAGGCCCTCAAGAGACGAATCGTTCCCCTAGACGCAAAGAGAAAGATTGATCGTGCTTTGCAGGGTCTTGATAACAAGCTCCGTGATGAATGGAACAAAGTTAAAGCAACGATCCTCTCAGAAGAGGGAGTTCGCAAGTTTACCAAGGCCGAATTTGAATCAGACGACCGACCAGAGAAGAAAAGCATTGTACAGAAACATTTAGCAGAGCTAGCTCTAGCTTTTAGTTTAGCGGCCTCCAATTCTTTTGACCGTCTTTATCAAATTGGTAAGGAGAGGGGACAGGGATTGACGGGGCAACCGATCGACGATGAGCTTTCCCCCGAAGATAAGGAAGAAATCGAATCTCTTATAGAGGAACATCAAGAGAAATTCGACAATTTTGTTAACAACGATCTCTATGCTGAGTTCGCCGGAGTGATCGACGGCGAATATCCCGACGAAGTAGCGTACAGTGAAGCCCTTGAAGGTGTTATGGACAAAAAGCTCAGCCGTTTGGATATGTACGCTATGGCGGCATTGGGAGCTTTCTCCCTAGGGTTTTCTGAATCGGTCAAGGCCGCCAGTACCGAAGAGGGAGAAGTCGAGTACGAGGGTGGATATTGGCATACGGTCCAGGACGACAAGGTTTGTGATGGGTGCGAAGGTAACGAAGGCGTTTGGATGACTTTAGATCACTTTGCTACAGAGTATCAAACCAACGAATGCCTTACCAATTGCCGATGTGGTGAGCTTTTCGAACCTGCCCCTCATCCAGATGATGAATCCGAAAAGATGATGAAAGTTTGGGATGAAGCGCAGCACCCAAGGGACGAGACGGGGAAATTCAGTGAGGTAGAAGTTTATCATTCCACCACCCTAGAAAGATCGGCCTCCATTTTAAAAGAGGGAATTGTTTCAGGAAAGTATAGAAATTTTGATGATAGTTTTTATACGGGAGATAGAGCCAATAAGGTGTTCGTAACTACCAGCAAGGTATGGGCTTCCTTTTATGCTACCAATTCTGAGGTCGTTCCAGAAGGGGAAAAGGGAGTTACGGTTGTAGCCAAGATTCCCGAAGATTATTTCAAGTCCAATGCTGAGGAGGATTTGGCTCTGAGCGTAGCAGGGAGAGAACCTTCGGCTTTCTCCCTCCCGCATGTGAAAGCTGAATGGATAGTTGGAATTTACGACCCTGACACCCATGAGACTAAACCAGTAACCAAGGTTGAAGAAAAACTTATTACCGTTTACTTCCCTTCTACTAGTGGATTGTACGAGAAATTGGTGTCAATGACCAAAGGTTGGATTGAGGAACTTCATCCTAGGGATGAATCGGGTCGGTTCTCCGAATCTGGTGGAGTAAAAGAACATTTGGGATCGGGAACTAAGATTATAGTGTCGGCTGAGAGAGGAAATCTAACTCCCGAAGAGAATGCTAGGAAAACCGCCAACCTGGAACAATCATTGAAATTATATTCTGATGATGTAGTTCGCCAAAAGGGTGTTTGGGGCGGGAAAGAAGAAACTAGCTTTATTGTAAGTGTTAGTCCTGAAAATGCCGACAGGTTGGAAAACATAGCTTTCAGAGTCTTAGATCAAGATGCTGTAATCCGACTGGATGACGGTAACGCAGAACTTAGATTCAAGGATGGTAGCAAACAAGTGGGTCGTGTAGACAATCTTGAGGTTGATCCCGAAGCGAAAGACAATTATTCCCAGATTGGTAATGTAAAATATCATCTTAATTTCAGGGAGAAAAAGTAATGGCACGGCGGGAAGTTCACAGACCACAATCCATGTCGGCAAAACCTGGTCAATATCGGCACAACAAAACAATGACCAAGAAGCAAATGACCGACGTTCGTGGTACTAGAATGGAGCGGACTGGAACCCATACTGGCAGGGTGCATATGGAGGATGGGGGCTATATGGAGTTTAAGGTTGACGACCCCAAGAAATTTGGTATGTTTCAAGAGAAGGCACGTGGAGGCGGGGTTACAAGACCAACAAACTACAAAGCTACCTCCATTTATGATTCTAAAACAAGAACGTGGATTAAGGTAATGTAAGGATGAGCAAGATGTGGGCGTTATTCTTTAGTAAGTACACAGTCATTGGAATTGCGGTCGGTATCGCTATCGGTGCCTTTCTGAAAACCATCTTTCTGCCATGATAAAACCTATGAAATTTTACGGCTTTCATACTGAATATCGGATTCATTGCGATAACTGCGATGCCCGTTGTAATATTGGACAGATAGGGAACGCTATTACTGTTAGCTTCCCATACGGGCATAAGCTTGACAGTTTGGATGAGAATAAACATTTCTGCTCCGATAAGTGTTTGGTTGAGTATATAACTAGGAAAACCGAGGAGGTAATGGTCGATGAGTGAAGCTAAGAATGATATACGATTATTCGCTCCTATCGAGAAGGTAGACAAAGAGCGAATGACGGTTGGAGGGTGGGCCACGACGGAGGACATTGACAAACAGTCCGAGATCGTTGGCTACGAGGCCTCCAAAGAAGCTTTCGCTGATTGGCCTGGGAATATCCGTGAAATGCACGAACCCAAGGCCGTTGGCAAAGCTATTGAGATTATCCCTGATGATGATTCTCGTAAGGTTTGGGTTACGGCAAAAGTCTCCAAAGGCGCAAAAGATACCTGGGAGAAGATTCTGGACGGAACCCTCACTGGTTTTTCCATCGGTGGACAGACGATGAACAAGACCGTTAAAATCGTCAAGGATTCTGGTACTAAACAAGATAGGCAGGTTACGGAGATCACAAAATATCGACTGAATGAGTTATCATTGGTTGATAACCCCGCTAATCCATCTTGTGCTTTTGAGTTAGTAAAAAGAGCTTCTGATGGACTCTTGTACCAAACTCAAATAGTAGAGGATTTAAAGAAAGTTTTGATGGTCGAGGTAGAGGATCCTTTGGCCAAAGAAGTACAAATCCACCGAGAAAAAGCGGATTCCTTAGCTAAGAAAGTTTTGGATAAGGACGAGCTACAATCTCTTACTGAAAGTGCCTGGGGTGTTATAAGAAAGTATACCAAGGAGGATGGAACCATAGTCATTGAAAAACGAGTTCCCCTTCCCGATAAAGTTCATGCTTTTAACACTCTGGACAGTATCGATGGTTTAGGGCTTTCTGATATAGAAAAATCGGAAGTACATGAGAAAGCAACTGCAATACTTGGATCGGCCCATAATGCCGACAAGTGTTTATACTGTATAAATGGGGGTGATAATGAAATGCCTGGTGAAGCAATCAAGCTCCTCAAAGAGCTAGCTGGAACGGTAACCGCTTTGGTGGAGAAGGTTGTTGGTCTTGAAAAGGCTTACGAGGGAGCACACTCCCCTAAGCCCGGCGCAAAAGAGACTCCGACGGATGCTGATACCAACCCAAAGGTTGGAGAATCAGCCCCATCCGCTCCGGGGGCGGCCGATGACGTTGAGACACAGAAGCCCGAAGGGGCTTACCCCGCTAAGGGGCCTGTGAAGGCGGCTGATCCCGCTACGTCAGACCTAGAGACTCAACCCTCCAAGGGCGCATACCCGGCAAAAGGCCCCGTCAAAGTTACTAAAACTCACGATGGGGATGAAAAGGACGACGAGGATAAGAGTGAGGAAACAATGAAGGCCATCCCTGACGAGGGGGACCTGAAAACTCAGGAAGATCCCGCCGCACCTGTGAAAAAAGCCAAAAAGAGTGTTGATGGACAGGACGATGATAATGGGACTCGTAAGGCATCCAATACATTGGAAAAGAAAGACGAGACCAATGATAAGGGTGATAAAGACGAGACTCAGAAATCTGAATCGCCGAACCGCACCGAGAAGGTCGTTCGGAAGTTAGAAGAGAGGATTCAGACTCTCGAAAAGAGGCTGAAAGAAGTTGATGAGAAGGCGTTGCCAAGGAAGTTTACAAAGGTCGAGAAGACTTTTGGCGGACCTGAGACTCCCGAAAGTGAACTGGCAAAGGAAGTCGAAGAAGTTCGTGCGTTTGTTGAAGTTGCGAAAGCGACTGGCAAACCTCTCACGAAAGAACAGGAAATTAAGCGTGATGGCGTTTTGAACAAGATGTTTAGTTCAAAATACGACGTTCGCAAGGTTTCCTAATCTCGTCTAATTAGTTTCGAACGATCTAAAACAAGGGGGTGTATTCTATAATGTATAATGCGCAGGTTGTGGAGCAAGCTATCAACGATATCCAGAAGGCGATTTCGTCTACTGACGTGTCGGGGTTACTGTTGGTCCGTGAGGACTTGCAGGCCGAGATGGCTATCATGGCTCCTACGGACACTCCGTTACGCAACCGCCTGAACAGAATCCCTGGAAATGGTAAAGCTCACGCATGGTATCAGTTGACCCCAGTTTCTTCTACTGGAGCACTGTCCAGCGGCCACTTGTTTCTTGGTGGTACTTCTCCGGATCAAGGGTTCTTCCCGAAGGGTGGGTTGCCGGATGCGGTTCAGCCGACGTACAAGTTTAAGAGCGCACCGTATACTTCACTTGGAGATGTTGTTACCGTCTCGTTCTTCGAACAGATGGCCGGTGGTACTTACACCGATATCAAAAAGCACCAAATCAAGGTGAAGATGCTCAACGTTGCTTTGATGGAGGAATGGGCGATCATCAACGGGGATTCTGCTGTTAATCCTCTGATGTTTGATGGTCTCAATGCTCAGGTTACTTCCAACGTTAAGGATAACGCTGGTGCGGCCTTGGCTTTGTCGGATATCACGACTACGGAACGAGAAATCGTTGCGAAGGGTGGTAAGCCGCAGCTAGTGGTCATGTCCTATAGAGACTTGCAGAAGTTCAACGAGTTGATTTTCACCTCGTTCTATCGCCTGTTCCAGGCGGGAGCGGGTACGCTGGCCGACATTCCGTCGGGTATCAGCGTAACTCGTTGGGTCAGCCCTTATGGGATTGTGGACGTGGTTGGTTCACGTTACATCGTTCCTGACGGGTCTAGTGAAGACTTCGTGCTAGTCTTGGACGACAAGACGGTGTTGGAAGATGGTAACGCAATTCAGATGGTGGATCTCATGCCTCTGTCGAGCATTGATTTGGCGTTGCTCCAGACGGCTTACAGAACTATCGTCTTGGAATTTAGCGTTCTCCAGCTTACGTCGGAGGCGTTCCAGGGCAAGATCAAGAAAGTCGGTCCTTAATCCTTAGGGTTAATACCGATCATCTTATGTAGGGGGATAGTGGTAGCCAGTCCACTATCCCCACTACGATCTAGTTAGATTTAAAATTACCGAAGTTAGATGAAATAAAACAGTTGCAATATGAAGTATAACAAGGGGGTGTAATTTAAAATGCCTACAGATCCGGCAGACTACAAGGGAGCTAAGATTAAAGCGATTCCCTACGACGAAAATGCTCGGCCTGCCAGTGTGTTGTTTTCTCCGATTGTTAGTGCCACAGTAATTGATGGCTATCTTCCATTAGCGGCCGTTGACAACGGAGATGGTACAGCGACACTAAAGGTTGAAACAGAGATTGGAGACGTTGTTATTAGTAACGTCAATATGAATGTTGAGAAATGGGGAGGAACTCTCCAAAGCGGGGCAAACCTCACTCCACTATTTCAACATCTTGACGTTGATTTGTCCACTAGAGCTACCGAGGCCACTTTAATTCAAGTAAGAGATCACCTCGATACGGTAGAGGCCAAATTACAATCTATCATAGACAACACGGCTGACCTAGATATCAATACCGACGAATTAGAAGCAAAAGTTCAATCGGTTAGAGACCAACTAGATGTTCTACTTTCCACTAGAGCTACAGAGGCAACTCTGGCTGCTATTCTAGCGAAGATTGATGTTATCGTGGATGGAGAAACCCCATCAGGGACTATTAACGGGTCTAACGTAACCTTCACCACGGCCAATTCTTGGAAACCAACGACCACGCATCTTTTCAAGAACGGAGTTAGACTTCAAGAGGGGCTTGGTTTCGATTATGTTGAAGAAGCTGACAACGTTACTCTAACCTTAGCTGTAGCCCCAATTCTTGGGGATACGCTTTTGGTTGACTATCGTAAGTTATAATATTTGCAGGAGTCTACATAAGTGGGACTTCCTAGTGTATCCAAAAAAACAGTAAAAATGATCGGAAGTGCGGGGGAAGCTATTTTGGTCATTAAAAAGAATAGGGTAATCCCTAGCACTTGGCCTACTTTGTCTTTCTGGAAGAAAATTGGTTGGGAGATTCATAGGATTGGAGAGCTTATTAAATGGCGAATGACCTAAGAAATAAAAAAGTAAAGCCCCTTCCTTACGACGAGAACAACAGACCTTTAGCAGGGTTGTGCTTGCCCATCGTTGATGGGGCCGGAAATATTATTGGATGGGCCCCCATTGCCAGTTCAGAAGAGGGAGACGGCACTCTGCGAATCAAGGTAGATAGTGAGCTTGAGGTCGATTCGGCCACTTTCAACCTTACCAATATCAAGGTAGCAGCTATTGATCAGAGCGGAACCCCAAGTACCCTTCGTTACATTAAGACTGACACCGACGGGGTAGTGCAGGTAGCTTTAGCCACAGGTGGCGGGAACGTTAACGTAGAAAAATGGGGCGGGACTCTCCAGACTGGGGCCGATTTAACTCCTTTATTTCAGAACCTTGATGTCGGTCTATCCACTAGAGCGTCTGAGGCCACTCTTGTATCAGTAAAGACCAATCTGGATGATGTTAAGACAAAGTTGGACTCTTTGATAGCAAAAGATTATGCCACCGAAGCAACCCTTCAACAGGTTCGAGACTTTGTGGATACCGTTGAGGTCAAACTTCAATCAATTATTGATAATATAGATTCCCTTGAAGTCAATACAGATGACCTAGAAGCCAAGATTCAGTCCGTTCGTGATCAGCTAGATGTTCTTTTGTCCACTAGAGCAAGCGAAGCTACCCTCTCTAGTATTGATTCTAAACTTAATAGCTTAGGGCAGAAGACGGCGGTAGGATCAGTTCCAGTTGTTTTGGCTTCTGACCAACCCGCAATTCCTAGCGACCCATCGGATGATACCACTAGAGAGATTGGTAGAGTTTTGGCTTCTGAAAAACTATACGTTACAGAATCCTATAGCCCAACCGCTGTATTTGCAAATGCTAGACCAATCAATGGGAACTTAAATACAAAAAATTACCCAAGAAAACAAATAGCCATAGTAAACACCGGAGCGAACAATGCTAGGGTGAGTGTTTACGGTAGTGTAGATGACGGAGTAAATTTTGATGTAATGATACAAAATAATGTTGCGGTAAACTCTGGTAATACAATGTTAATAGAGGAAACTAGAGCATTGACTCATATAAGAATCGAAGCCCGTATCCCTGGCGGGGCCACCACGGTTGAAACCAGAGCATACGCACTAGGAGTATAAAATGCCGACAATAATCGTTGACGGAAGTGGAAATCCGGTAATCCCAACAGAGCCGATTGCTGACCCAAATCAACAGGTAGCAGATACGCAGGGCAATATCATAAACCCATCTAAAGAAGATGGAAACCTACTTTCCGTAAAAAATAACCTTGATGATGTAAAGACGAAGTTAGACTCCATCATATCAGGAAACGCCTCCGAAGCTACTTTAGCGCAAGTTCGGGACTCCTTGGACACGGTTGAGACTAAACTCCAATCGTTAATTGACAACACGGATACTTTAGAGGTCAACACTGATGACTTGGAATCTAAGGTACAATCAGTTAGAGACCAACTCAATGTTCTATCCTCGACTAGAGCTTCGGAAGCCACTCTTGCACTTATTAAAGCTAAGACGGATAATATAGATGTTCTACTTTCAACCGTTGCAACACAAGCTACTCTAGCTCTGATAAAAGCGAAAACTGATAATCTTGATGCGGCTTTAAGTACAAGAGCGTCCGAGTCTACGTTAAGTTCCCTCAATTCCAAAGACTTTGCAACTCAAACTACACTAGCCCTAATTAAAGCTAAAACAGACAACCTAGATATAGCATTATCGACGAGGGCTTCTGAGACTACCCTATCTGGAATTAAAGCCGACTTGGATAATGTTATATCCACGGCAAATTCTACCACTACCCCATTGGGAATCGGCAGGACTTTCACAGGCACAGCCGAAGACGCAACTAAATATGGAACTATATCAGTATTTATATTTTCAAATGTAGCTTCGGCGACAGATGGATTCAAAATTCAGTATTCCATTGATGGCACAAACTGGGATGATGATGACACCTACACTATTCCGGCAAATAATGGAAAGTTCTTTACTTTCTCCCCAGAAGCTCGGTATTTTAGAATTTATTATACAAACGGTTCTGTTGCCCAAACTACTTTCAGACTACAGGTAGTTCTGAAAGCTCGTCATACCAAACCATCGTCCCATCGTATAGATGATATAATAGAAGAAAATTCTGATGCAGAATTAGTTAGGGCGGTAATCTCCGATCTTTTAGTAACTTTGTGCGGAGAAGACAAAGCCTTTTTTGGATCTGTAGAATTAAGCCTAGCCACCGCCGGGTCAGAAAACAAAGTCATTCTGTTGAGAAATCCATCAGGAAGTGGTAAAAATTTGTTTCTCGGAATATCAATACTGGATATGCTAACTAAGGGTGGACAAGCTACGATTAGAATGTATAAAAATCCAACTATAACATCGGTGGGAACGGCGGTTACCCCGATTTCTTCCCGCTTGGGGGGTAATGGTGCTTCAGTTATGACTTTATATTCTGCCCCAACTATTTCGGCAAATGGTACTAGAGTTGCAACCTATTCAGTAGGAAAAGACGCCAGTAGCCTCTCCCTTGACTTTAAATTTGGTCTTGAGTTAACACCAGGGAACGATATATTAATAACTGGAAGTCCTGATGCCAATAACAGAACGGTGGCTGTAACATTTCAATGGGTGGAGGTATAAGATGGCAAATTGGGATTATAAGATTATGGTGTTCAGTGGAACTGGTTCTGCAGTAGAATCTGATATGAGTACTCAGGGAGCCAGCGGTTGGGAGGCCGTTGGGGTCATGTTTGATCCATCTGTTAGTTACGACGACAATGGGGTCATTACAGATGTTAGGAATCTAGTAGTTCTTTTCAAGAAGTCTTTGATTTAATATTTGCAATACCCTATAAAGGTGGGAATCAATGCCATTTGATTATTGTACAGCGGATGATGTAAAGAGGCAGCTTTTGGGCCTCGACGTTTCTGATCTGCCGTCGTCTCTGACTGATCGGATTACCGACACCTATATTCCATGGGCCAAAAGAGACGTTGATACCTTTTTAGGCCAAAATCTTGATCTTGTAACCAATTACCAAGAATGGTATGACGGTTCTGGTACAGCCACTCTGCATTTGAGACGCAGACCCATTAATCGGATTAGGGCCTGTATCCTTAGAGTTATTCCTAGTGTTCAGTGGTTTGAATTTCGCCGAATGTTCCAAATGAATGTTAGGGAGATTACTGGGACCGAGATAGCCACCCAGGGGGGATTTGAACCTATTGGCAACGCCACACCGCCTTATATTGTGGCGTCTTTAGGGGATCCAGGAGTACCGAATGCTACTTTTACTGATTCAGAAGAGCAGTACGGTAGGAGCGATCTCCATGTAGACTGTGCAAAGGGAGTTCTTTCTATTCCTCCACGGATTTTGTTTCTTGAGAATCAAGCCGTGCCTTTCTGGAATTATACTTGGTTGCGTGGATACAAGAACATTTCTGTTACTTATGACTACGGCTATAAAGACCAACCCAGTCTTCCAAGAGAATTTGTTGATGCTACATCTCTTTTAGCCGCTTCTTACGTTTTGAAGGACAAAGCGGTGTGGGCTGGAGCGGGTGCTCAGTCTATTACCCTTGAGGGTGTTAGCCGAAGCTTTGGGGACATGCCCTACGGTAAAGTCATAGAGATGATGGAGAAGAAAGCATACGATCTGCTTGGGCGAAAGAAACGCATCAATGTTGCGTAAAGTTACCTTCGTGGAATTTAGCGACCAAGCAATCCGAATTACCTACCAGCAAGAAGGTGATAAAGAGGTGGTAGCTAGGGCTATTGTCGTTAAGCCCGATTTGATCAAACCCTTTATAACGCAATTCTTTCAAACAGTTTTGAACAAAATCATGGACGAGGAACGGTTGGAAGCCCTAACCGAAGAGCAGATGAATGGTCTCATTAAGGACTTATTGAATGGGGGAACGGGTGAAAAACCAAGCGGAATTGATCTTCCTAAGCAATCTTGAAGTAATGAAAGAAGTCCTCGACCTTGGTGAGTATAAAATGGGCAAAGACTCTAAAGAGTACACCTATTTCAAGCGTCGAGTTATGGACACCTTTTATGTACGGTTAAAGGAGCTTCTCAAGGGATTGGCAGACGAGAAACTGATTGTGAAATGCTCTTGTAATGCAAACTTGAGACAAGGATATACCAAATGCCCTCATTGCCATGGGGCTGGATATGTGAATCTTGAACCCGACTCCGAAAAGGTGAAAATGATAAAAAGTAATACCTACGGAGGTGATATTTAATGGCTGCAACTAAAATTAGATTAAGTACACAGGCGTTAGCGGGTTCTTTGTCTCTAGCTATTGTTGGGGACGGGATATTTACTGCTGACGTTACTGGACGTGGTAAATTTGCTGCGGGATTTGTAAACGACACATTGCTGGCGACGGATTCAGTTACAACGGTCAAAATCGCTAATCTGAACGTTACTACCGCAAAATTAGCTGCTAACGTACTGTCTGCTGATGCCACCGGCCTTTCGAAGATGCAGGATGGTTATTTGTCCGCTGATGCGACTGGTCGAGCAAAAATGGCAGATAGTTACGTCAATGCTGCTAAACTGTTGAAGTCTGATACATATGACTTCGCTGCTGCGGGTGGTACGATCAAAGTGTCTGCTCCTGTCGCAGTTACCGATGCTGCTAACAAGTCGTATGTTGACAGTGTTGCTAGCGGGTTAGACGTGAAACAATCAGTTCGAGTAGCTACTACGGCTGCTGGAACTTTAGCGTCTGACTTTGAGAACGGCGATACAGTGGATGGTGTTGTGCTGGCTACTGGTAACAGAATCCTGATCAAAAATCAGGCCGATGGTATCGAGAACGGCATTTACACCGTAAACGCCGCTGGTGCACCGACCCGTGCTACCGACATGGCGGCTGGTTCTTTTGCCGCTGGTGTGTTTACATTTGTTGAGGAAGGCACGGCAAACGCTGATTCTGGATGGGTTTGCACTAGCAATTCAGGGAGTGATACTGTGGGAACTCACAGTCTCTCCTTTACGCAGTTCTCTGGGGCCGGTCAGATCACCGCTGGTGCGGGTTTGACCAAGACGGGGAACACGCTGGACGTTGGACAACACACAACGGGAGCGATCGTAGTCAACGCCGACGATATCCAGTGGAATCCAGATAACTCGACCCTCGAAGTTGGGGGTTCTGGTCCCGGAACCGCTAGACTTAAAGATGGCGGTATTACCACGGCTAAGTTTAATAGCTCAGTGTATGCTGGTACTGGTGGTGCCCTCGGAGCGGCGGCTACTATTGCTCGATCCGACCACTTCCATACCAATTTGGGTGGTTTTGACGTTACCAATGAGGATTTGACTTCACAGGTTGGGGATGGTGATCCTACCATTTTCGATCTCGCCTTTTCCGACAACGTGGTGGGTAGTGAGTTACTTTTCCTCAACGGAATCCTCCAGCGACCTGGCGCATCGAATGATTATGTCGCCACGGCTGAGACGATGACGTTCAACACCGCTCCTACTGCTGGAGACGTGGTTCTGGTTAGCTACAACCGATCTACGCTGTAATTCGTAGATTAGGGTGAGCAAGTGAGGGATTGGGTCTTCAACCAATCCCTTGGATTCAATCCCTCACTAGTTTTTCATCAATAATGGAGGACACAACAGAAAATGGGTGAAGAAAAGAGGGTTATGGGACAATTACCATCGAGAGAAGATATTAAGAAGCAAGCTCTGGTCTTATTGAATGGTCAAGAGGCAGAAAGAACCTGGACGTTGGTTAGAATCCTGAATCTTGAGGAGGAATTGGTTAAACTGAAAGACAGAGCCATATTTCTTAAGGGAGCAGGGGAAGCCCTGAAAGTAATGGCTGAGTATTGTTCTCAGGGAACCACTCCTAATCCTAAACACGACGAGAACGTTCAGAAAGCAGAGAAAAAGGACGGCGAAACGAAATAATGCCAACAACCCTTGCTTCCCTACTTACAGGGGTAAAAAGACGACTTTCGAATATCCAAGTAAGCATTAGAGATGAGGATTTGTCTAACACGACAGCCCTCCCCGCTACGGTATTTCAATCTCGTCATAAAAATTGGAGATCGTTCCCGGTCCCACAGGTTAGAAAGATTGATTCCTTGGGAGTGGAGACGACCTTATTCTCCGCTGACTATGTAATTGATGCCACTAACGGGAAGGTTACCCTAACGGTAGCAACCAGCGATGTGGTTAGGGTTACCTATGACTTCGACCCATTTACGGATGCCGAACTAACCGAAGAATTGGAACCGGCCAGGAAAGAAATTGCTACGGGTGTTTACAGAACGATAGACCCGACCGATGTAGCCGACCCTTATGTGGAAGCCATTACCAAAAGAGTCTATACCAACGTTTTAAAGAGGTTAGTTATAGAAGCTAAGGATTATTTCTCTGTTTCAATTGCTGGCCGTAGTATGGACAAAAACACCATCGTTGACCACTTTACCAAAATTATCGAAACAAACGAGGAGCAATTAGCTTCCCAAATGAACTCACTCAGATATTATAACACTTCCAGTCGTTTGGAGTAACCATGGCCGATCTAGTTCGAGATGGGGATGGTGCTTTCATTCGTGACCTTCTGTTGGATAGCGTTAGAGTGGCTAACGAATTTGTCCTTCTTAAAATTCACACCGGCGAAATAGCAGGAAATCCCGCTCACGGTATCGCTAGGACTTTCACCTATCTAGTAAAAAAGAGCAAAGTTGTAATCTCTGGTCTGTCCCCACAAGACATTATGTACTCTGGTGGTATTTACCAAGTGGGGGACATGCAACTGCAATTATTTGAAGAGCTTAAACAAGAAGATCAAGGACAACCTGGGGATAGACTTATCTATCGTGGGCATGAATATCGCATAGTTGGTAAGGTACAGACTAATACTATAGCAGAATCAGATCATGTCTTCTCCTATGCTGTAAGAAAGGTAGGGAAGGTAGGATAATGCCATTTTCCATTGGCAGCCAATCCATTTTGTCCCGTGAAGACCTTGAAAGATCGGGAGGGGCCTTTAGGGTATCCCTGACTATTGAGAATCCAGAGTTAATTAAGCAATGGTTTGATATGAAGGACGAGTTTACTAAGAGAGCCGAAGCCGTTTTCTTGCGGTATGTATTTCAGGTTCATAAATATCTTATCAGATTAACACCAGTAGACGGCGGGGAACTTCGAGGGGGTTGGACCTCCATACTGGATAAATACAGTCAATCATATGATCGCCAGTTTTTTGACACCGCTCTCTACGATCCATGGAAAGCTGCCAATAAAACTCCTTACTTCCAGGAGTATCACTGGGATCCCTCTTTGATTGCCAAAGGAAAGACTGAATCCGAATTTCAGGATAACCCCTTTAACGTTATTCTCATCAATAATGTCCCCCATGGAGAGTATTTGGAGTTTGGAACCAGTCTCATTCAGGGTAGGCACTTTCTGGAATTATCCCGTTACAAAGCAGAACTTTGGTTTCCGGTCATCTTTGAATCGTGGTTTAAGAAAATTTCACAAGAGGGAAAAGTTGTTGATTTAGACACCCCCGACGAAGAATTGGAGATTACCTCATAATGTCGATACCCTCAGGATTTCATCATCAGACTGGTAAGGAGGCCATGTTGGCCTCCCTCAATGACTACCTGGTTGCCAATATTGACGGGGGCCAAGTGGGTGGCACCAGTCTAGGTATCGGTAAGACTTTTTTCTTCGAGTTTGATAACCCCATAGCTCCTATGCAATTCCCTGGCATTACTACGGCCGAGGTGGGGTTGTTTAATTTAGGTGATTTTGCCTTTGACGATAACCTACTAGGATTTGATAGCTCTGGGAAACCGATAAAAGGAGTAAAGAATCAAACATTAATAGAAATAAATTGTTGGGATAGTCTAGACAAAAGTGCTAGTGCCACAAAGAATGTTCGTAATCTTCGTGATAAGGTGATCTTCGCACTTGTTAATGCAGGAAAGATAAATGAAGATACAGGTTTGCCGATCCTACCTAAGATCGATCTGAAAGCCATAGATGAATTAGGAAGTCCTGTGGTGGGGCAAATCGTAATCGACCCATCTGCTAACGCCATTAACGAAAGATTTTTGATTGATCCAGTGAATCAGCAGATTCGCAGGATTAAACTTCTTGTGAGAGTATTCTGGTTTGAGTTGTTAGAAAACATATAACTTCTGTCTATAGCAGAAGTTAAAATAGGAGGTGTTTTGATATGCCTGAATTTGTAAGAGGAGTCGCTACCAAGATTGAATTGGTTAGCAAGTCTCACGGAGCTTATCGAGTTCCGTTGGCTCAGAGTTTTGACTACACTCCCCGCTTTACCGAAAGAACGATTAACGAGTTCGATAACCTGGAAGCTGCAGCGGTTCTCGTTTCGTTCGACGGTGTTGACGTTCGTTTCGATTATTTCGACACGGACTCAAAGCTGGTGGATGCTGCTCTGAACGACCTCGATCCTACGGGTGTGGTGATTAACGACCCATCCAATCTCCAGATTTTGGAGGTTGTCCTTAACATTAAGGATAGCAACGGGGATATTTTCGAGTCGATCTTCTGCCGAGATGTTCGCACCAAGGGGCAGGGTTCGGCTGAACCCGTTAAAGAGGAATCTAGGATTACGGTGGATGGTTCTGGTACTAACGTTATCAGGATTAAGGAGCATGGGCTTCTGTACACCAGGATTTTGGCGAATGCGCCGGATCCATCAGTGTACGAACAGTCTCTTGTCAACGGAAACTCTAGAGTTGATAAGAACTTTCCTGCCAACCCTGGTCCATACAAGATCACGTTGGATGAATCGGCCGTTACCCTTCCTCAAGACTTTGGATTTGGCACACGTGCCATCCAGGTCAGAAAGAATGGGGATGCTGTTACGACAGGTTACACTCTGTCCGCTACGGAGTTTGAGGTTACTTCTGAACCCTTAGCGACCGACATTTGGGAAGTTGTTACAATCTTCCTTCCGTAATAGCTAACGGAGGAAAATGACTTTGAGGGGTGGGTACAGACGCCACCCACGTCTTTACGGTAGTGTGGATTGCTGTCCCGACGATCTACTACTCCCACCCCTCTTTTTTCATTCGGGAAATATTGGGTGATTCGGGATATTTGTGTCTTTGGAGGGTACAATCGTGGACAATAAAGAAATGACAAAAGAGGAAAAGCAGGGTGTTGCTGACGCTATAGAGAAGGATGGGGAAGCTTCCAAAACCCTAGCGAAGCTTTTCACTGATAAAGTGGAGGTTGATGTTTATAAGTATCGGCCTCTGGTGGAAGCTGCTAAGGAACAAGTAGCCAATCTTCGTAAAGCCCTTGAAGATTCCAGCAAACCAGACGATTATTCTACCGTCCTCAAGAATGCCGAGGATGAACTAGGTAAGCTGGAAAATGACAAAATTCAAGGGTATTTAACTCCCATTACTTATAGGGAGATTCAACTGATCAAGGCGGGGATCGCCGAAGCTCAGTTGGAAACAAGGAAGATGAACTACGACTTGGACATTCAGCTTCTCATGTCCATTATCGAGCAGAAGATTTTAACCGTTTATTTTGCATTGAAGCAGAAGGACGGCAAAACCAAGTTTTTCAAGAATCTAGAAGAAATTGCTGTTCTTCCCGATGAGACGGTGAACGATCTGTTTGATCTTTATATGACCAAAATCGGCCTTTCTGCGGACGAAAGAAAAAACTCGTAAGGAGCGCACAGTTCTTGTCCCAACTTTCTGTGTCTCGCTCCGCAGGATTGTCCTTATTTAAGTCTGGGTCGATTGAAGGTTTAACGTGGGAGCAATACGCCATTATTGCTGAGGCGGTGGCCTATGTTATCGACTTGGAATCTAAGTCTTTACAAGACAAACGAGACAAGTATACAGTAAAGGTCGTGAATAGGTAATGGCTAGTAGTCTAATCCTGCAACTCTTAGCAAAGCTCGATCCCCAAGGTTTTGAGGATTTGCGCAACAGACTATCTGGAATGGTCAGTCAGATTAAAGGTGCTCAAACTCAAACCGAGAAGCTGTCTTTTTCTTTTAAAAACTTTTTGCAGATTGCGGGATCGGTAGCCATTGCTGCTGGGTTAACCGAGTTTACAAAACAAGCTATAGAAAACGAAAAGGTCGTAACTCGACTTCGAAATCAACTTGATCTTCTCGGTCTTTCTGGTAGCTCTCTAGTAAAGGATTTTGAGGCTCTAGCCGAAAAACAGTCTGAATTAACAAAATTCCAATCTACGCAATCCCTACAGGCCCTTAGCCAGTTGATTAATTTTACTCAATCAGCAGCAAGGGCCCAACAACTATTGGTGTTGGCCCAGGATATCGCCGCTGCCACAGGAAGGGAACTGTCCACGGTAACGCTGGCCCTAGCGAGAGCACAAGCTGGAACGGTAGTTCTTTTGTCTCGTATTACAGGACTAAGCTCTGGTCAAGCTAGGGAACTACAGAAAAACGGCGAATTAATTGCAGAACTCAGTAGAAGATTTGGAGGATTTGCCGAGAAAGACGGGAAAACGGCCGCTGGTCAGTTAGCTATCCTAACTAACCGATTTCAAAATGTTAGTCAGGTATTAGGAGATCAAACTTTACCTCTGGTAACGGCCTTTCTGAGAGCCATAAACTCTATCCCTACCCCCATCTTGACCGCAGCTGTGGCTTCGGGATCGCTATTGGCTGGACTTACAGCTTTAGGGTTGATTCTTGGGCCATTAGGAAGGGGATTTGGACTTCTATTTATAAACGTTCGAGCACTTGGTGGCACTATTCTAAGTCTTATTCCGTCTTTGTCTAGACTGTCGATTTCTCTTAGGGCTGCTACCCTCGCCGGTGGAGGTTTATTGGTGCTAGCTGGTGCCATTACCGCCGTTAGTATCGCTATAGAGCAAGCTTCTGAAAGGAGCTTGAGAAAGATTGAGCAGGAGGTTGGGGCCTCCAATCGTGCTCTTATCGCAAAGCGTCTTCTAGCAGGTGAGACTGTAGCGGGATTTAGAGAAAGTAGCAGACAATTGGATATCTTTGCCAAGAGGTCCGAGGATTTGGCAAAACAAATAGAGGAAGCTAGAAGAACCCCTGGAGGGGAAACACGAACCACTTCTCTAGAGAGAGAAAAGGTTGCCATTGATAAAGTTATTTCTTCTCTAGAAGAGAGAATCAGATTAGAGCAGAAATTTGCTGATCTCTCAGAGGAAACTGAGAAAAAACTTGCCAAGGTCACCCTTGATAGATTTGCTGCGGCCAGAGAACAACAGATTAAGGATACGGCCGATAAGCTAGCTGCTTCGACCCAAGACTTGGAATCTCAGAGGAGACTTAGAACTATTCTTGCTAGAGAAGCCATTCAATCGGTTCTTGCTCAGAATGTAGCCGAGCAGAAAGCTCGAATAGATGCTGGAAGGAGTTTATTAACGGTAGAGAGGGCCCTAGCCGATGAGCAACTTAGGTCTGCTTTAGGTAACGCTCAGCTTCTTAATATCAGGAGATCGGAGCTAGATAGGGCCCGATTCTTAGAGGAACTAGACCTTATCCGAGCCGAATTAGCCAACCAGAGAGCCGAAATCTTGGCCAACGAGGGTCTTACCGAGATTGAAAGAACAAGTCTTAGGGTTAAGGCCGAGAGCGATGCCGCTATCAAGATCATCGAACTAAGAAAATCGATTAACCAAATCGATTTGGACGAGTTTACAAAAGCTCTCGGTAAAACCAGAGAGCAACGCCTTTCTGAGGAAAGAGCCGTAGATCGAGCTATTGCTGACCTTCGAAGAAGCGGTGTAGAAAAGTTTGTTCAGCAAAATGCTGAAATTGTGCAAGAAGCTCTGACCAATCCTAGATTTAAGGCCGCCTTCATAGCTGCTTCCGAGGATTTTCGTAACGATCCCTCTCTTAGGGATCGAGGATTGGGGCAGTTCTTCATTCCACGAGATTTAGACAAGCAAACTAAGGAAGCTCTTGCTAATGTTCGAAGAGAAACTCAGTTGGAGCTTGGTGGGGTTACTGCTCCAGAGGAACAAATCATCCAGAGATTACAAACCCAGTTGGAAAACCGTGTTACGGTGGAGCTTGGATTTAGTGTAGAAGACCTCAGAAGGCAAGTCCAAGAGGCCGTATTGGATATTCAAGCCCGAACCAGAGCCGAATTGAATAGAGAGAGAATTTCTAGAGGAAGGACACAGACTCCGAGGTAAAAGATGATTCCACCACAGGTGACCATAGAATGGCGTAGAGGAGTTGACGGAACAGATGGTACTTATACATTCAGTCCTATTCCTACTATTCAAAGAAACTCCCCTAATAAGAGACAAGCTGCATTCATCCTGCCTCTGTCAGATGGAGCCGTAATCCAACTCCAGGGGTTGGCTCAAAGAACTATCGTGGTAAAAGGAGTTTTATTCACCACCCCAGTTAACTTCCTTATACTAGACCAGAAAAGAAAAGATTTGGCTAGTGGTATTGGCACGGGGCCTGGTCAACTCCATATCATCGCTGCGGGGAATCACGTCTTCTATAAAGCTATTCCGACCCCCGAAGGCGTTCAATTCGACAATCTAGAGAGAGCCAATCTTTTAACCTACACAATCAGTCTTACCACGGCTGACCCAACGGAGTACACAGTCTAATGGCACAAAGACCTACTACAGTAAGTTCTGTTGTTATCGGGGCCGACTCAGCCAAGACCTTTGGTAGAGCAATTGCCAAGGATTCTATCGGAGGACTACATGCTGTATGGTCTAAAGACGGTGCTACAGGTATCTTCTACGCTACTTCTACCGACGGGGGACAGACCTGGGAAGATGGAGAGGGTGGCGGGGCCGGTTCATCCTTTCAAGTATCCTCCTCTTTGGTTAGTCAAAAGCACCCATCCATTGTTGTTGATTCTCTCGGCAATATTCACGTCGTATGGGATGATCAGGGTGCCTCCCCTAAAAGGATCAATTATAGACGAAAAGTGAGTGGAGTTTGGCAAACAGAGGACACCGCTAGTATCGCCAGCGGCACTAAAGCTTTAGAGAATCCCAACTTAATAACGCATACCCCAGGTTCCGTTACACTCCACGTGGTTGGAACTAACACCACCGATAACGTTGTCTTTTGGGCTAGGTCTACAGATGGTGGAGCGACGTGGGCATTAACCACAAATCAGATTACCTCCCCTACGTGCCAATCTGGAACAAAGTGGGGATTCGATGCAGATTCTAACGGTAATCTTCATTTAGTCTATATTCTAAACGCTGCTAGCAAATCCAACCGTAGAGCGGTCTATGTAAAAGCCACTCTTTCTGCTGGGCCAGTATGGACATGGGGGTCAACATCAACAGACCCATGGGGTAATGTTGGACCAAGAGGAGAATTAGAGGCGGCCCTGGTAGTCAATAGTTTGGATGACATTTATCTGGTCTTCGTACGAGAAAATTTGGCTGGAAGTAATGTAACCCTAAAATGGACTAGATCGACCGATGGCGGGTCCAACTGGTCTTCCCATGCTGATTTAGGAACGGGAACTGAGAGCATGTACGAGCATCCCACGTTGGGTGTGGATTCTCATGATGATCTTCATTTCGTAGCTTCTGCTGTTGATGCATTCAGCCCGATAATTACGACTGTCAGAAGGGCGGCATATTGCCACTTCAATAAGAAGAGAGACTTTTGGGTTCGTGGGGATGGAACCTCAGGGGCTAGTGTTTATAAGACGTGGGAGGGGCACGGAAACGACGACGCCACTAAGAACAAGATCATATTTCCAAGCATTGTAAGAAGTTCTGATTCTGACCCTACTATACCCGTTATATATCAACAACAGGACTTTAGCTTTGCAAGATTTACCTCCTTCTCTACTAGAAAGAGATCAGTAACCGACCTAAATGTTACTAGCCATGGATTAGGTTTAGGCGGCGGGATCGTTAAGGATTCATTGGGAAATTTGCATGCTGCTTTTAGGACCGACAGTGGGGTTTTCTACGCTACGTCTACTGATGGGGGAGACACCTGGACTGATGGGGATGGAGGAGCAGACAACACCCGTCATACAATTCAATCAAGTAGCAGCCAGTTTAATCCAGCTATAGCTGTCGATTCTGCCAATCGTGTTCACGTTGTATGGCACAATAACGCCGCATCCCCCAGTAACCTAAAATACGCTAGGAGAGCAGGAGGAATCTGGGATTCTGTCATCACTTTGTCGGGAAACGTAGCTTCTCGTTTAGCCGACCCCGTTATATTGGTCGCTCCCAACGATTCTGTTCATATCTTCGCTCCCCGTGGCACTTCACTACCTATCGGTATCTATTGGGCCAGATCTACAGATAATGGACAATCTTTCACTCAGACTGATACTATATTCTCTACTCTTGGAGCAGAACAGGGAATCGGAGCCGATGCCGATAAGGATAACAACCTTCACATAGCTTGGAGGAAGCATTCCCCTAGAACGACTTCCTATGCTAAGGCCGCCTTTTCTGGTCCTAGCACATGGACTTGGGGAGCAGAAGATTCTGCCAGCATTGGGGGTAGCACCACCACCAATGAGGTTGATCTTATTATTGATAGGAGAACTTCCAATATCTATGTTGCTTGGAAACAAGATGGAGATATCTTACGATATAATCGGCAATCTGGTGGAATTTGGGGTGCCGCTACTGATTTAGTCGGTACTCTTATTGCCACGGGAACGGACAGAAGAGAAGTATCCCTGTCTTCTGATGGTGCTGGCAATATTCACGCCTTTTGGCTTGACGACACCGCTGTTCCGGACAGTAGCACATTTAATTTTGTGTCTCATTCTAGGTTTGATAAAGATACTCTCACGTGGAGCGACGAGGGTCCAATCCATGATTTCCAACCCACCCTGTCAGGTGGCGTTCCTCCGGGTTTCGCTGCTGAAAAGCACTCCAGAGACGACGATACTTTAATTCGATTTGTTGGACTACAGGCCGCCTTGGGCGTATGGATGGACGTTCTGGACGCCGAAGAAAATCCTACTAAGACCTCCACCGTTAGTGGGAAAGCCCACATCAAGGCAACAATCACCAGTGATATAGATGGTAATGCTTTCATCAACCGAGCCGAGAGCGTCGGTGGAGAAGCCCATATCCTGGCAATTCTCGATCAGGATATCGGCGGTAATGCACACTTGCAGGCCACAATATCATCCAATATAGATGGCAATGCCCATCTTAGGCTGGGCGGGGAAGAGCCAATATCGGGTAATGCCCATATTCAGATTGTTGATCAAACGGCAACTGTTGATGGTAATGCCCATATTAAAATCGTGGAAACCTCTACTGTTGATGGTAATGCCCATATAAATAGTATGGTATCACAGAGCATTGGAGGAAATGCTTCAATAACCTTCCTCGGTAGTCAAGTAACCTTCGCTAATGCAGTTATAGAAAGTGGGCCCATAGATTTAAGGTTGTTCACCACTTCGTAAGGGAGTAAAAGATGCCAGTAGTAGAATTAGGAACTTCATCCAATCCACTTGCCTTTGCAGACCTCACGGCCGGGACCACGACTACCCACCCGGACTCTCCTATTGCTTTATGGAATGATAAAGGAGGGGTTCTCAAGAGTAAAGATGCGAAGAATGTGGCTATTCAAGTTGTGGAAATGCTCATAGAAGATGAAATTCTAGGGACTAGCGATGGATCGTCCTCCCAGTCATTTACTACCGCTTTCTTCCCTATTATAGACCTCGATGCCGATAATCCGATTATTGTTGAGGTTGCAGGGATCGCCTGGACAAGAGTATTCTCTTTCACTGGCCAATCCCCTACCGCAGAGGTGTATACTATTAACATTGATACAGGAGTTGTGCAGTTTGGAAGTGGAGCAGAGGGTAAGGTTCCTCCTCTTGGGGACCAAATAAAGATTTCTTATACTCCCAACGATCTTTTGCATGGGGCAGAACTAGTTAACAGAAGGTACTTTGCGGTTAGATCCACAGGGGTAATAGCTAATACAATAACCCAAAGCAACGAATCAGAGACTTCAACCGATGCCACGCATGTTACAGTTCTTCACACGGGAATCACTAGTGTTACTAAAGTAGTCCTGGCCTCTGATCCTAATGGATCCGATTTCTTTCCGGGAGGAAGCTTCGATCCGGTTACTGGGATAATTACACTGGGTTTCTCTCTACCTTTAGCCAATTCTGAGGTCTTAGTAACCTATACCTATTCCATAGCTGATGATGCAGAAACGGATTTTACATTTCTAGGGAAAGGGGAGACGCACCAATTCGCCGCTCCGATCCCTTCTAACAATGCAAAACTACTCTTCTTTCAAGTATCTTTGTTGGATAATGCTAGTCCGACAAATGGGATGAAGGTTAAGTTTCGATTAAAGTTTCTATTCGAAGGATAAACAGGAGGTGAGTTAATATGCCAGCAACATTCGCATTTAGTGAGACTAACGGATCTGCGCCAGGAACTCCGGCCAACATCACGGGTGGATCGATTGACTTTGGAAACGCCGATACACATAGTGATACGCTGATTCCTGCCAGCAACCCAGTAACCGCTGGAAACCGATCGTTTGAAAAATGGATTCGTGGACGATGGACGGGAGTATTCACGTCTATTACAAACACGAAATTCTACAAGTCAGCGGGTACTGCTCTGACGGTCTCTAGGATCATCAATGGGGGTACGACCACGATTGCAGGTTACACCACTCCGACCGCCTCAGCCTCGGCTGTAGCAACATCGGATATGGAGACGCACCTCACGGTTGGAACCGCATTGCTTCCTCTACCGCCCGGTGCAGGTGGGGGAACGTCAGGCGATCCTAATTTTTCGGAGTATGTTGCGTTGCAGTTGGTTACCACAGCTGCCGCTCCACCTGGAGCTATTCCGACGCAGACATACACGCTACAATGGGATGAAACCTAATCGGTAATCCAATACCTAAAGATTGGGTTACCGACGCAATTCAATGTGTCGGTAACTTTTTCCTAATACAATAGGAGGGAATTTCGGGATGAGACAATACAGCGTTATTTGGGTTGCGCAATTTCAAGATGGAAGGGTCCTCAGACAATTTGATGATGAGGATCAGACTAGGGAACATCTTTTCAAAGAAGTTTTGGATCATCAAGAAGATCTCACTTTATTTAACTTGTGCAATCTTGATACCAAGACCATGTATAGGTTAAACTTGGAGACTGGTATTGTTCATATCATAAAACAAAGTTCTTTTGTTCACAATCCAGAGCCGGACCATTCTACCAAGAAGGTTCGGCTTATCTATTTCAGAAGGATGGAGAAGAAAATGGAGTTTGATGGCAGGGAAATGAGCGAATCTGAACCTGTGGTTAAAGCTTATTTCCTTGGGTATCAGTATAACGATGAATTGGGGAAGAATCACAAAATGCTCTTGCAAGTTCATGACGACGATCAAGTTTTTATTAGTGGGGACTAATGCCAACTAACAATTCTACAATAGGAGGAAACTCTCACATCAAGGTGGTTTTGTCTTCCACTATCGGGGGCAATTCCAATCTTGTTCTCACAGCACGGGATATAGCTATCAATGCTAAGATAGTCGTCAAGCAATTTATAGAACTGTTATCTACTCTGACGTATTCTAGCCCAGGGGCCTCCGATAAACAAGCCGAAATTGATGAAATTCTACAACCAGTTCCTTCTGCTCCTCCGGCCCTGGTTGCTACTGACCTGGCCACTGGGGATTCTATTAAATTAGACTGGACTACCTCAGGTGCTCCTGGTTACAATGTTTATAAGAGCACTGGGGGTCCATTTGTCAAGGTTAATTCTATCCCTCTAGCTCCTGGAGAGCTTAGTTATAACGTAGGAGGTTTGTCAATCGGGGTGTCCGTTACTTTCCATATTAAAGGAGTTAACGGAGAGGGAGTCGAGAGTGGGCCTTCTCCGTCAGCGGTAGCCATACCTACGCTAGACCTCACTCAGTCAAAATTCACGTCCCCAACATGGCTTGTGAAGATTAACGGATCAGAGGATTCTGATATCATTTTGGAAGAGGTTCGATTAGGTTATGGATCGGATTTTTCTAGGTCTGTATTCCACAAACCAGAAGACAGTCCGTCCCTAGCGGATGGGGATTCTGTTGAGGTTGTGGTCAACAGTAGGAGCATATTTAAGGGCAAGATTCGAGGAATTACGTCTTCTATCTCCAATTCTGGCCTTAGGACTAATTATAACGCCCTTAGCGATATAACCGATCTAACTAAAACTTTAGTTAGCCAGAATAAACCGTCTGGGACTTCATTCAACACCAGAGAGGATATTCAATTCTTTATCGGGGTTTTCAGCCCAGGCCTCACGATTCTTGGGAAAAAGAATGCCGATGATATTCTAGGAAAAATCTTAGGGTACATACCTGCGGGTGCGCCTAGCTCTTTCCCAGGAGAAATAGTAATCACCGACCAAAACAAGCTTCAAGCTGTTGAGCATGTTCTGAGACAAATAGGAAACTTTAAAGTTTTCTTCAATCAGGCCACCAATAGATTAGAAATCTACCAAATCGGCTCAGGAGGCAAATCTCAGAGAGAACTTGGAGCAGGGCATATTATCGATTTCAACAAAACAACTTCGACGCAAGACGTTATTGGCTCTGTTACTATAAAGAGTGCTCCAGTTCGTGTTCATATTCGGAGCTTTGTTCCTTCGTGGGCCGATCTTATTTTGAGAAGGGATTCCAATGGGAACCTAGTAGAATCCACCCAGGTAGGAGGTTTAAACGTCGGGAATGTTACCGTAGAGGGGTACTTAAATAGCCCCCCCGAAATCCTATATGACGGTCTAAGATCCGCTCTTCCTAGCCATGCTGGATTCACCGACGGCTTATGGCCTGGGGGCTTTGATACTCAAACCGGGGAACCACTAGAAAAGCAGGATGCTGCGTTCCGATCGGCTATCGTCAAGGTTGGTCATTTTCAACCCGACTGGGAGGGTCTTTCTGCCGAAGTGAAATATAGCGGAACCAGTTCGGCTACAATCCTTCTTAGCAATATTCCGAGAATTTGGACAGCAGAAACGATTGTCGCTACAGTGCCGGCCCCAGGAGGATTCGCAGGAACCCTAGAATTTCAGGTACTAAAAGAATTTAACTTTAGAAGAGGGCCTCTAAGAGTAAGTTATGAGTTCGATCAAGCTCCTCTTGAAGTAACGGTTGGGGGTGGCTCTGGAACCGCCAATAGACGTATAACCGATCAATCTTATAGGCCAACAGCCTCCTCAGGATTTAGCAATATTAGCACGGTTCTGACGGATATGACAACCAGGGCCACTAATGAAGTTGCCAGATTGGGATTCACTCCCATAAGTGGAACCATGACTATTTTAGGAGATGAGACGTTAGACCTCAGAACTACAGTCAACGGAATGGACGTTACGTCGGTTACTCATCGATTTACCAATGGTTATACCGTGCAACTGCAACTAACTAAAGAACCTCCTCTGTTTGAATTTGTTAGAGACCCCGCCGTGGATTTCGTTCCTGAGCAAGATGAAAATAGAGTAAGACAGACCAGAACGGTTGTGGATGAGCAGACCTTTGAAATTATCCACATCGACACTAGTGGGAACAAAAATACACTAACCCCATCAACTGGTGTACCCAGTGATCCTGATAAAGGACCAGACAGTCCTTTCGGGAAATGGTACTAAGATGCCCAGTGGCCCTATACAACTTCCATCGCCGATTAGCCCAATACCAGGGATACCGAAGATCCCTGTCAATCCGTCCCCAGTACCAGAAAGACCCGTTCAAATACCAATCCCTACCCCGATTCCTGGACCTGTGCCTGGACCCAAACCTCCTATTCCAGGGCCCTCACCGGTACCTGGGTTACCGATCGTTATCCCAACCCCTATAAGTCGGCCAATATCTAGACCTAATAAAATACCAGTCCCGCCTCCGTCTCTTCCTACTCCTATTCCACCAAGGATTCCCCTATCTCCGTTTCCGTTTCCACCGGCTCCTCCTCCGCAACCTGTAGGATTGTCTTGCCCTAGTTGCCACAGTAGAATAGCGGATGATCCTATTGAGATTAGAGTACAGGGAGCGCAAACTACAGAAGAGACCGATTCTGATATAGGATTTGGTAATAGACCAATTCCACGATGGAGCGACGACCCTATTAGGACGAGATCAGAACTGAATGGACTTGATTTCTTCGGTGATGATATTGTTACCGCTAAACAGATAAAAGAGATTCAAGATGTAAGAAGAGCGCAAGAGGAGGTATCGGGATTCTCCTTAATAACTGACTTTAGTGATCCATTTTCGGACAACGTGGTCTGCACTCAAACTGTGATTACCGAACTGAGACAGTCTACCGAAAAGATTTTAAGCGATCTTGGTCTTACTCTCAGTGAGTATTTTCAACTAAATGACAATGGGGAGGTTGATTCTTCTCTGCCAACTAAGGCCGATTGGGCTGATGTGGAGCGTGGTGCTCCGTTTACCAAGAAAGATGGCACTGTTGCTACCACTTTCGAGTTACCGGACGGGAGTGAGAAGGATTCTCCCAGTTTCCCACAAAATACCGTATTAACTGGTATCCACCTAGAGGACTTAAGAAGACAAATTGAAGTTTTGGGAATACCAGCTTTGTTGGTGAAAAATGGATCGTTCGTCATAAAAGCCAAAAAGTTTAGCGGGGCGTCATTTAGGAAAGCGTTCGATTGTTCCGTCCCCGAAGTATAAGGAGTTAGAGGAATGCCACAGGTTGTATTGAACATAACCGATCCTATCTTCATTGATAAAGACGATAATACTGTATTTCATATTTTTCAGACAGGATTATTTGGAATAGGCCTCGGTTCCCTGAGTTACGAGCAATTCACCTCTACAGATTTGTGTGCCAACGCCGATGAAATTCCTCCTGGTCCTTTCCCCACTTTAGGGATGGTTGACCCCTTGCCCAGCGATTTTAGAAGCAATTCGGGAAGTATCTCTAGGTTTCCAGATCGTCTGTCCCTCTTTCTAGAGGAGTATACTCCTACGAGAGTAGCAGAGTCCCCAGAATTTGCGAATGTTCCTATAAGAAAAACTTATATTTCCCGTTATGATTTTGTAAATACTGAGACCTTGGGTGTTAGCAATGGATTACCTAATCAGTCATTAAGCGTGTCAGGATCGCAGATATTGTTGCCGACATTGGGAACCCCAACGGTCTTTGTTGGCGGGTTAACTGGGGAGAAATGGACAGTAGTTGTCGATCTATCCCTTTCGGGACCCGATAGTAGAAATTTCGAGTATGATTCTGACCTCGGTAAAGTTACATTTGGAAACGGAACCAATGGAGCCATTCCAGAGAGCGGACAGTCAATCACCTTGAGGGTCTCCATTCGTAATGGTGGGGGAAAATGGGAATTTGCTGGAATCATCGTTCCACAAAAAGACAAAGAGAATATCGGAATGGTAAAATCGGTTCGAGACAAGATATTCTACGTTCATTCCGAGATAGCGGCAGCCGATACCACAAAAATTACACAAGTAGTGTCCACTCTAAATGTTGTGCAACAATCAGGTTTCGCTTCGGGCGATGTAGGAGGGCTTCTATTCACTGGCAGACGATGGAGTTTGGAATTGGGGGGTTCTGTCTCGGTATCGGGAGGTCCCCACAATATCTTCAATACAGGAATTAAAGAGTTTTACTCTAAAGACAAAGTTCCCAATCCTGCTCATCCCACTCATTCATCACTAACTATTTCAGGTGAATACCCGAATATGTCAGCGTTGTCTTCGGGATTCTTCAATGGCACCGAATTGGATTTTTTCAATGAGACCACCATTAAGTTGGAAACGACGAAAATTGAAGGAGGTCTAGTAACCAGTCCGAAGGAATACGCAGTAAGCGTTGCTGTATATCCTATTATGGAAGTCCGAGAGAACATGCATTTCAATTCTATAGAGAGAGTTGGGCCTCCTGGGAACCAGGTGTGCGTCATAGTGCCCGAAGAGAGTTACTTGATGGAGTGGACTATTCCATCCAAAACGGTGGATGAAACGTTTCAGTGTATTGCGAAACCTCCAGCGCAGAGTTGTCCATTTGATGGAAGTGGCGACATTATAAGAGATAGTGATGGATTTGGGCAAGCAAGAGGGTTATTTGACCCTATTTTAACAGGGGGCGGGTGGACAGCGAGACAAACACAGATTGGTCCATTTATTGGAAGTTTTGATAACCCAACGTGGAGTTCGGAATTGACGGGGTATGGTGATATTCTTAATACTTGGTATGTGTACACCAATGTTCCAAGTCAGGTGGACTTCTATGGTAAGGCACAATTCTCAATATTAGTTAATGGAGACGCAACGGAGCACCCCGAATGGGTAACGGTAACATATGAAGTTAGGGCAGAAGATAGTCTCAAAAATGCCTGGTTAAGTTTGGGAGTTGCCCCTCCAGAAGATTTCATTTGTACATGGACGGCAATAAAGGGGGAGATAGAAACCTTATCACCATCATTCTCGTTTTGCCAAGATGATCCATAAGGATTGAAAATGGGCGGGATAGTTTTTCTCAAAATAGAAACCTTAAAGGTGAATCGGGCGGTGGCAAAGGACCCTCCATCTTCCAGTGTAGACACAGAGATGACAGATTCTTTCTTCGTTAATTTATTTAAAAAGTATGTAGCTCCAATAGATTCTGGTGGCGATCAAGGAGCTATAACGGGTAACCCCGATGTAGAGCCATTGGGGGCTTTCGATTATTCAGAAGATGTTACTGATTCTGATGGGGGGTGGACCCAGCAATTCAACGATCAATATGTTGCGGGGAAGCCGGTCATGCTAACAGTCGAAGGTGATCACATCATAGGTTATACTCTAGATTATCTAATAAATGAAACATCATTTGTTGCCAAGAATCCTGTTGTTAATAATAATGGAAATGATCGTATCAAAAAAATTGATGGTGGAGACGTGAACTTAGATAGCTCCGGATTGAATTGGGAAGTTCTGGTAGAGGATGGAGTGGTGGTTGATGAAGACGGTAATAATATCCTAGTCCCAGCGGCGGTTGTAACAGCACCTACTCAGACGTTTCCTGTTCCTTTCATGTTGTATAATAGAGCGGATATATCCTAAATGAAGAATGAGAAATCCCAATTATCTATGGAGTTGGACAAATGGCTCACCAAAAAGGAAAATAGGGGGTCTGTCCATTTCCCTAAAGGATATCGTAGATGGAAACAGAAATTTGATAGAGAAACCCGTACTCCAGAAGGGTTTCAAAGATGGTTGAAGAGTGCTCCACAAGGGTATAATAGAAATGGAGGGAATCTAAGAGATGGACAAAACAAACCTGCCCCCGCAGGACGACCTGGGGAACATAGAATCCCAAATTCGGGAGCTTCAATCAAAAAAGGAAGAGCTTCTGAAATCCAAAAAAGAATCCTTCAACTTCAAGAAATTCGCAAGGGGCTTCAATCTTCTTGACCCTGTAGCTTGGGCCAAGTCTCTAGCTTTATCTTTTCATACTCTTGTTGTCATTGGCCTCGTTCTAGCAATTATCTTTGGAGTGGGCTATTGGAAGGGTAGGAAAAATTCGCCCGTCCATGTTCGCTCCGACAACTTCATTGCTAATGTGGTCAATGGCGAAGGGAAAAAGCACACTATTGAAGTTAGGGGAGGTCAGTTATTTTTTGACGGAAAACTGGTAAGGGCAAAAGACGTTCCGGGCCTAAAACCATACGGTATCATGTTAAAACCAAAAGTGTTTCTAGGAACTAGCGGTTTAGGAATCGGAGCCAAAGTAGCTCAGTTTTATAACATAAATCTAGATGTGTTTGCTATGATGCCAGATTTGATCGGAGCGGGTGTGTCCTATCAAATCCACCTTGATAAGGGAATCAAAATAGACAACCTTAGTGTTGGAGTTGGTATGGGCAAACACATGGGTGGAAATGGGGACAACGCCATCGTAGGGTATGTAGGGTGGGATTTCTAAGTGGATTCATTGGTTCGCTACCTAAGAATCGGTATGGGAACGGGGATATTCCTTCTCGGTGTGGGAGGGTATATCCCGTTATTGTTTTTACATAGCGTGGGTACTTCACAGCCCCACGCTGCTTTGGAGGAGATGGGGACGGCTGCTTCCTTGCGGTCGTCCACTGATCAGCCCGTCTCCTCCCGCAATAATCCTAGCTCGGAGGCCAGTGCTGGAAATTACGACGCTTTTCACGAGTATATAAATGAAGAAAGTGAACAAGCGCAGGCGTACAAATCAGACGCCAAAAGAAGAAACAACCCCAAATCTAACTCTTTTGGAGTATGGGGGGAATTTAGTCAAAAGAACAAAGAAATTGGGGTCAAAGTCAAGCACAGGTTTTAAGGGGTATAATAATAATGAAGGCGGGTGCATCCCGCTATAAAGGAGGGAATAGGATGGATACGTTGAAAAAGTTGGTATCGAAAGTCCTAGACCTAACTCACGTGGCAGACGGTCTCCCTTATAACCTGGGGACGCTGGTGCACACCGCTATCGTGGGGTTTGTTGGCCTAGTTCTTCTCCACGTTACGGGGGTTCTTCCCGTAACAGGCGTTACGACGGTTCTGACTACGGCCGTTCTTTTGACCGTTGAGGAGCTTTTAGACGAGTACCTGTCGTAACCTCTCGCCGTTTCAAGGGCCGATTGGGCTTTCAGTCCATTCGGCCCTTTCCATATTTGGGAGACCTTGTGTAAGCTTGCAAGGTTATAACATGCACAGACCGATTGACAGAGACCGCCACGGTGTGGTATACTTGGATTGTGGGAACGTATGGGCTGTTTCCGTCTTTGGGTTTTCGGGTGCGGGTGGGGCTTCCCTGTCCGCTTCCTTTACCGGAGGGCGCAAAATGCAGAAAGATCAGCGGATTCCGTGGTACGAGTTCACAGACGAGATCGCTTCCTTAGTTGAAGCGAGGAATTTCGCCTCGGCTGTAATCGTGGCGAAGAAAGCTTTAGATCAGGGTGAGGCACGACCAGAGTTGGCTAACTCTCCTTACCTCGGTTGGCTTCGTGGTCGGGTGGAGCAACTGCAAGCTCAGGTTGTTTAACCTTTTCCTTTACTGGAGGGTGAAAAATGGAGAATCAGCACAAAAGGCAGGGTGATCTGCTGTTCATCAAGGTGCAGAGTATCCCGAAAGAAGCAAAAAGGGTGAAGTCTCAGATTTTGGCGTACGGGGAGACGACAGGACACAAGCATGAATTGGTTGGTGCTCCCGTTTTCGCTACGGGAACCAATCTCTACTTCCCCGTACAAGATGGTGGTGAGGAAGTGAAGGTGGTGCATGAGGAACACCGAACCGAGAAGTTTGAATCGGGTTTCTGGATGCTTCGTCGGCAGCGCCAGTGGGAGGGTGATCGTTCTCAGAGGGTGAAAGACTAATGGCAGGGGTGGGGCGAATCTGCCCCACCCCTCCTTTTTGGAGGGCAGAAGATGAGAACCCGAAAGGTGTTTGACACAACCGAGAACGACATTAGCCAAGTAAAAAGAAGGAAGCTTGGGATTGTCTCTGCGAAGGTTCAAGAGGGGAAAACTCTTTACAACGCTGGTGGTTATATGCCCATCCACCGAATTGTGAGCTATTTCAATCGAGAGAACGAATTGGTTTTGCAATACGGTTTCTGGTCGAAAAACCGACTGGCTTCCATTACGCTCTATCCAACTATGGAGAGCGGAGGGCGGGGGGAAGATCGAGAAGATCAGGGGACCGGAAGATTCGTAGGGGTAGGAAGGGGGAGCAAATCACACCAAACCTTGTTCAATGCCAATGGCGTGAAGGTTTACAGATTTCCATGCCCCGGCAACACCGAAAGAACGTGGTATAGGAGGGGAGCACCAAAGGACATTCTCCCGTACAACGAGGAAGGAGAGGTTCATGGGACGTGTGTTCATTTTGGCAGACATAGCGGAAAGCCCCACACTATCAATTTCGTTAGAGGGGTTCATATCCCATGGTTCAAGTACCGAAAGCTCCAAAAGAACACGCTGACACCACAAGAGATACTGAGGGAGCCAAACCAAGAGCGGAGACGAATCTACTTAGAGGAATATGGATACGAACGAATCCTGAAAGACGTTGACGCTGTAGTGATGAATCAATGGAAAGATTACACTCTGTTTCGATTCTGTTTGAGACGAGACGAGGGAACAGTCGTTCCATCTGATCAGCATGTGAAAAGAAGCACCTTTGATATAGAAGTGTTTACCATTGTGAAGGTTCGGTGCGCTACGACAGGTGCTTTCTACTGTCTGAGGGTTCCAGACACCATCAGAACAGCTAGGGGGGCGGTGGCTTGGACGTTCAACATGCCTGTGGAGGAATATTGGGCTGGACTGGTAGAGGAAGCATGATTCTTGGGCGGGTAGCTCAACGGGTTAGAGCAGCGTCTTTATAAGGCGACGGTTGCGGGTTCGACCCCCGCCCCGCCTATTAACTTGGAGGAAACATGCCGGCATACAAGTTCTATCAGAGGGAATATCAGGAATACCCAAAACACTACAATTTCAAACTGACACCTAATCGGGCTAGGTTAATCATCAAATGGTTGTGCCAGCACTACAAGATACCCGCTCCGGTTGTGTTCTTCGACACAAAGAGGGGAGGCCACACTATGTTCCCCATGAAAGACGACGGCATGTGGGATTTAGACTTTCGTTACCGTAACGGGGAGATACATCTTCCCACAGGAAAATACGATCGTATCTCTCTAGGGCTGGTGGCTCATGAATTTACCCATCTTCTACCCCAAGGTAGAAAGCACGATCGAAAGATGTGGAACAAGCTCAAGCACGTTAGAGCTAGGTGCGAGAGGTATATGAAATGAAACCCGATCATATGGCTTTGGCTGTTTCTATGGCTAGAAAGAGCATTAGTCGTTACCGTCTTGGGGCGGTGGTGGTTAGGAAGAATCGCCCTATTAGTACGGGGTTCAATACCATGGGGAAAACACACCCTATTATGAAACAATTCAGCCATGGGTACGAGGTTCCTGGTACTCATGCAGAGGTTCACTCTTGTATTGGGATGGACGCTAAGGACTTGCACAAAGCCGATATTTACGTGGCTAGAATATTAAAAAGCGGGGAAACCGCCATGGCTAAACCCTGCCCGATCTGTTCCTCTTTTTTGAAAAGTGTGGGTATTAGGAGGGCTTACTTCACAACTGGAAAAGGTTGCGACGTTGTTACTTTTAATGAGGGAGCATGAAATGAACCGACAAGCTATAGTAAAGAATCGGGATACCATTAGTGCTACGGTTCTGATGGAGAATCATATCGTTATCCAGATCACTAACCCCAACAGGGATTGGGATGGTGAGTATGGCACGTTTTTGTTTCCTACTCTGCCCGAAGCATGCGCCGAATTTAGAAAGGGAGTTCTACAGTTGCGATTCGATGATATTGATGAACCTACAGAACCTTACACCATGTTTACCGATGAACAAGCCGACCAAATTCTAGACTTTGTTTTTACAGAGCACAAGGGTATTACCTGGATTCTGGTACATTGCGAAGCGGGTTACAGTCGAAGCCCTGCTGTTGCCGCTGCCATAACGAAAATATCGGGTGGAGACGATTCTCCATACTTTAGAATGTTCAGTCCTAACAGTTTGGTTTATAGTAAATTAATCAGCCGAGCTTTCGAGAGGGGATTGCACGATGGTAAGAGTGCAAGGTTATAAGGTGCACAAACCGGTTGACTGAAAGCTCCACGCATGGTATACTTCCGGTGGAGGGCAAGAAAATGACGAACAGACAGGTAATTGGGCGGTTTGCAGAAAGGCAAGAAGGAAAGAACCGACACTTGACTAGTACAGGCGATAAGCTTTTCAGCTACAGCACAGTGATCGGGCAATGGGTGAACGGTGATCTTTGCATCAACGAAACCTTTTACAGCGTTACCACTAGCCGACACCGAAACTTGATGAAGTGGCTGGTGGGGAACGTATTCGGTGGACGTGAGAGGACATTTCGAAACGTGCCTATCGAGGTAGAAGATTTGCTGTTCGTGGAGAAAAGCTAAAATGAAAACCTTTTTCCAGATACAGGATTGGGACAGTGAAGCGAATTGGGATTTCGACAACTATAAAGAAGCCAAGGCGAAGTTTGATTCCCTAGTTGAGGAAGGGTATACCAATCTTCGCCTTCGAGAGCTTGATAACGATGGCGACGAAATAGAGATTCTTCACTCCATCCATGGGGAGGACAGATTTTAACATGAAAAAGCTCACGATTTTGATTCCTAAGAAGAAGGAAGATATCAAGCGAGGGGTTGCCAAGTATGGGTATGTTCCCTCTGAAACCGAAAGCAAGGTGGGATACTTGGTTACTAAGTTTCGGCACCGAACCAATGGTTCTCACGGAAAGTTTCAATACTCGTACCATTGTGTTTGCCCCGATTTCACCTTTCGACAGCCGAGTGGCGGGTGCAAGCATATCAAGGCATTCAAGAAGGAGGAAAACCGATGAGAAACCACTATAACGCCCATAAGAAGATCACCACCGGGTGGAGCGGGATGAGCACTCCGAAGTGTCCGCAATGCGGGAATCGAATGCGGGAAACGTCCAGCTATCGGTTGGAATGCCCAAACGATTGTTACCCTGGAGGGGTTGAAGCTTGGGAGGTTACCAGGGATATGATAGAGAGCCAAGGAGAATAAGATGATCACGTTGTCGAGTGGACTGAGTATCGGCTTAGCGATTCTGGAGCTTCTGAGAAACAAGGATTCCCTTCAAAACATCGATATCTATGTACGATGTTTCATGAATTGTCGGGAATCGGGACTAACTTTCACCGTTGGGTTTGATATTGATTCCCCGACTTTTTGCATCTATGAACATCGGAATAGCGATGAGATCATTGTAAACAGCAAGAAGGGATGGGGTGGCAGGAACGGGGAATTGCCATACAAAGCCGACAGCAAGCATGTATACGACAAAGCATTTAGCTTTAATGAGTATGTAGAGTGCGCCGATTACCTAGAAGAACAATTTCTTCTAGCAAATGGGCATAATGAGATACCTTGACAGAAGCCCTATTGGTGTGGTATACTTCCGGTAGAAATAAAAGGAGGGTAAGATGAAAACCGATTTGGAACAGGTTTTGGCAATCAAGGACGTTCGTTTGGACGATATGCAGTGGAACGGGCAGACGGTTCCAGGATATCGGGCTGTTACGGACGGGAACCGTATCTTCGGGGTAGTTTCTCCTGGTTATGCCCCGATAGCGCATTCCACCGTGTTGGCTAGGGTTCAAGAGTTTCTTCCGGAGGGAACGGTGGAGAATGTCTACACTAGAGCTAACTTCTCTAGGGTGGTGTTCAACATCAAGTTGCCAAAGGTTTACGAATTGGATGGGGATTCCCCGATTCAAACGTATGTTAACCTTCGCAATTCCCTGGATGGAGGGTGGAGCATTGGCTTGATCGTTTCCCCGATTCGGGTGATCTGCCAAAACACCTTCTTCCTTCACTTCGGGGAAGCTTTGATTAGCATTTCCGAGAGACATATCGAATCGGGAGTTGCTAAGTTCATGAGCGAGATACCCCTAGTTACCAAGGTTCACAATGCCTTGGAGGGGCAGTTGATGGTGGCGAAGGAGCTAATCTCCCTTCCTTGCACGACGGTGAAGGGACAGGAGTTTCTGAAAAAGCTGGTGGAGAAGAAAGTTTTAACGAGGAAGGTTGGGGAGCAAGCTGGAGAGTTGTTTGCCCATCCTACTCGTAAGGAGGACGAGGGGCGGGACTTTTGGCGGTTGATGGCTTCAACCACCGACGTTCTTTCCCGTTCCTTGGAGGAAAAGGGTCAGCTTTCCACCTTGAATCAGGTTTACAAGGTTGGGGAAGCTTTCTCGGAGTTGGTTTCGGTTCGGTAAGCAGGGAGGGCCACCGGCTAGTCGAAATAGCGGACTAGCCGGTGAACGCCCTAAGCAATAAGGGTATCGCTCCCTAGTGCGATTCGTGAAAGCCGACGGTTAGCGAGTGGCTTGACAGATCGGAGAGACGATCACTTATAAAGGAGTAAACCGATGAAAAAGAAACCTTTTGATCGAGTTGGGCAGATCATAGCGTACGAATCGGGGGAGTTGGATGAAGCGGGGGTTGCGGAGCTATTCCAGCATTTAGTGGATACGGGGTTGGCTTGGAAGCTTCAAGGACACTACGGGAGAACCGCCGATCTTCTCATTCAAGGTGGCTATATAAAAGATAGGAGACACCATGCTATTCGTTGATTGGGTGATTTTGGCAGGAGTGTCATTCAACATTGCATTGAGTTGGTTGACTAAACCGAACAAGATAGTACAGATTCTTGGGTGGGTTACAGCGTTCCTTTTGGTATTCCCAACGAGATAAAGACGGGGGATAGCATGGAAAGACTTACAGAAAACGATTCGGGGATGCACCAGCTAATAGATGAGATTGCTAAAACAATCAGGTATGTCTCTTTTATGGGGGGGGGGGGGGGAAAAAAATGTCGGATTTAACAGATAACAGAACAGCCC